>WOR8_10009812_pt1 | contig 12350 bp, 13 predicted proteins | sample DeeMarSeWOR38_10_FD_19890 | JGI IMG/M metagenome (IMG submission 19890) | reverse complement strand
GGAAAACCTCCTGTGCCGCCTCCTCCGCCCGCGCCTGGTCTCCGGTCATCCGGTAGCAGAAGTGGATCACCCTCCGGTGGTGCCGGGCGAAGAGCTCCTCGAAGGCGTCCCGGCTCCCCCTTTGGTAGAGCGCCATCAGTTCCGCGTCAGTCTTCATCCGGTCCGCGCGTCACCCGGCCCATCGGACCGGGGATCCGATCTCCCCCTGCCGTCACGCCCGGCGACCAGCCCCTGGCAGGATCTTCGCCTCAGAAAGGCCAGAACCGGGCCTCCTCCCAGTACATCTCCCGAAACTGCTCGTACTGCCGCGCGAGAAGCTTCAGGTGATCCTGCTCCCACGCGATCAGGTCGGCCACGACCTTCTCCGCTGCCGCATCTCCCTTCACCTTCCTCCGGAGGGCGGTGAACTGCTCGATGGCCCTCTTTTCGAGCGTCATTCCGATCGATAGCGCAGCGGCCTCCCCTTCGGCGTTCTTCCCCCGGGCCACGAAATCGGGGGTGAAGAGAGGGCTCCGGAATTTCTGGATCGCCCTCTTCTCTGCCGCTTTCCGAACGAGCCGGGGAGATTTCCCTTCCGCCATCCTGCCGATCTGCTCGAGGATGGCCTCGCGGTGGCGCTCCTCTTCCTTCCCCGGACCCTTTTTCATCTTCGGCTCCCCCTCTTCTTGCTATATGATGTCTCCATTATGCAGGAACTCACCCGCGACTTGCTCATCAAGATCGGGGAAGACCCCGACCGGGAAGGACTCCGGAAAACCCCCGAGCGGTTCGGCGAGGCGATCCGGTTTCTCACCTCCGGGTACCGCCAGGACCCCCGGGAGGTGCTCCAGCGCGCCATCTTCCACGAGACGTACGACGAGATGGTGACGGTGAAGGACCTCGACATGTTCTCCCTCTGCGAGCACCACATCCTTCCCTTCTTCGGGAAGTGCCACGTGGCGTACCTCCCGAGGAAGAACATCGTCGGGCTGTCGAAGATCGCCCGGGTGGTCGAGCTGTATTCCCGCCGGCTGCAGGTGCAGGAGCGTCTGACCCAGGAGATCGCCACGGCCCTCATGGACACGCTCGCGCCCCACGGCGTGGCGGTCGTCATCGAGGCGTTCCACCTCTGCATGATGATGCGCGGCGTGGAGAAGCAGAACTCCAAGGCGGTCACCTCCGCGATGCTCGGCGTCTTCCGGACGCGGCAGTCCACGCGGATGGAGTTCATGGAGCTCATCAAACCGACCCTGAACATCCTGCGGTAAAACGGCGGGAGGGGCTCCCCCACCCCCGGAGACTCTGCGGCGGGGCTGCCTAAGGATGGGGGCAGACGCGAGAAGGGACGGGAGACCGACCATGCCCGAAGAAGCACGGGAAGGGAAGAAGGCCCCGGGGTTCGCATTGCCGGACCCGTCGGGAAAGAAGGTGAAGCTCTCCGATTTCGCCGGGAAGAAGGTGGTCCTGTACTTCTACCCGAAGGACGATACCCCGGGGTGCACGACCCAGGCGTGCGGGTTCCGGGAGACGCACGACGGGATCACCGCGAAGAATGCCGTTGTCCTGGGAGTTTCGCCGGACCCGGCAAAGAGCCACGAAGCGTTCATCGCGAAGTTCGGCCTCCCTTTCACGCTCCTGTCGGACGAGGACCACAAGGTGGCGGAGACCTACGGGTCGTGGGGGGAGAAGAACCTGTACGGGAAAAAGACGGTGGGCATTCTGCGTTCCACGTTCCTCATCGATGAACAGGGAAGGATTTTCAAGGTGTTTCGCAAGGTGAAGCCTGCGGGGCACGCGGAAGAGGTCCTGGCGGCACTGTGACACCCGGAAGGGGCGCGCCGGAATATTAAAAAGTTCAAGAACGTCCCCTTTTGGGAGAGGAAGGGGCTACTTCGCGGCCTCCTGCATGATCTCCGCGACTGCCGTCTCCACCTCTTTGGCAACCCCTTCGAGCGCGGGTTCGTCGAACATCCGCAGCATCATCGTCGGCCGGATCGTCTCGACCACGACCTCGTCGCCCTCCGCGTAGATGGAGACCCGGCAGGGCAGCGCCCCCGAGATCTTGATGTTCCTATCCAAAACCGTCTTGGCGTATCCGGGGTTGCATATCTCGTAGATGTAGAGTTTCCGGTCGAAGGCAAGCCCCTTGGACTGGAGCGTCGCCGTCACGTTGTGGATACCCTGGACGCCGAACTTCCTCGCGGCCGAGGCGTCCTCGAACCTCTGCCTCACCTCGCCGATCGGCTTCCTGCTCCGGACCGTGATGAACATTGCAAGACCTCCTCCCCCGGCGCCCGGCCGGGGCGAACCACCTAGCAGGAGCCTCAACCGCCCCCGCCGCCTGCGAACAGGTATACGAGAAACACCACGGCGATCAGAACGATCGGCCCCCATTCACCCAGCATCTTGGCAACCCCCTACGCAGGTCTGCATCCGTTTTCCGCCCTCTTGCCCGGCGACCGCCGGGCCGCATGGACTACCTTCAGCCGAACGGCGAGCGGCGCGGGCCGCCCCCGCAGGAAGAGCCGCCGGAATTGGAGGCCTGTCCGCTCCCGCGGGCGCTGAACAGGGAGATGCCCAACCGGGAGGAGCTCTTGCCACAGGCCGGGCACGCCTCCTTCGTGTCATCCGAGAGGCGCTTGTACGCCTCGAACACCTTCCGGCACGATTCGCACCGGTACTCGTAGAGCGGCATCGACCGATCCTCCTTTCCTATTCCGGAACTCCAAGCTTCTTCAGGATATCCTCCATCAGACACCACTTCGTGATCCCGGACTGGAACAGGTTGAGTCCGACGAAGGCGGTGAACAGAAACCAGTATTTGCTGACGTACATCCCGAGAAGCAGGCTCGTCAGCACGAACGTCCCTGCGATCACCCGGATCCATCTCTGCACGTTCATTTTTGCATCCCTCCTCTGTTTCCCCTGCCGATCATCAGATTTGCATAAAGGATGCCATGCCAGCCCCGTCGGTAAGAACAAGGTAGACAACTGGTTTGTAATGGATTTCCCGCTTTTCCCCGGTCGAGGTTCCCCGCGCAGGCTTCAACGGTGAAGCGTGACGCACCGCTTCATGCAACAATATGATTCACATGTTGCGTTTCCGGCCGATCTCCAGGCGCTTCATTTTTCTCCAGAGTGTCGTCCGGTCGATCCCGAGGGCGGCAGCGGCCTCACTCCGGTGCCACCGGTTCGCCTCGAGCGTCCTCAGGATCCGCTCCCTTTCCCCGCCCTCCGTTCCCGGATGACCGCTAGCGGCCGCACCGCCCGCAGGGACGGTGCCCTCGCCCGGCCGGGGGCCTGCGAGCTGCTCCTCCCTCCGCGGACGGCAATACTCCCGTACCTCCTCCGAGAGATCGGGCGCGGAGAGGACCGCCCCCCGGGAGCAGACCGCACCCCGCTCGAGGACGTTCTCGAGCTCCCGGACGTTCCCCGGCCACGGGTAGTCGATCAGGCACCGCATCGCCTCCGGCGACACCGCTCGCACGCGATCGAGTCCGCGCTTCCTGAGGCGCCGGAGGATATGATCGACGAGCAGGGGGATGTCCTCCTTCCTCTCGCGCAGCGGCGGGACGACGACGGGGATGACGTAGAGCCTGTAGAACAGGTCCTCCCGGAACTGCCCCGCCTTCATCGCGGCCCTCAGGTCCCGGTTGGTCGCGGCGATCACCCGGGCGTCGACCGCCTGGGTCCTGCTGCTCCCCACCCGCTCGAACTCGCGTTCCTGGATCACGCGGAGCAGCTTCACCTGGAGAGCCGGGGAGATGTCGCCGATCTCGTCCAGGAAGATCGTCCCCCCGGCGGCGGCCTCGAACCTGCCCACCTTGTCGGCGATCGCCCCCGTGAAGGCCCCCTTGACGTGCCCGAACAGCTCGGACTCCAGCAGCGTCTCCGAAAGCGCGGCACAGGTGACCTTGACGAACGGTCCGTCCCTCCTCGGGGTCCCTCCTCGGGGAGAGGTCGTGGATCGCCCGGGCGAAGAGTCCTTTCCCCGTCCCGCTCTCCCCCGTGATGAGCACGGTGGAGTCGGTCTCCCTGACCGTGTCGATCAGCTCGAAGATCTGCCGGATCCCGGGGGTTTTCCCGACGATGTCGCCGTAGGGGAATTTCGATTTTCTCTCCTCGGCGATCCGCTCGATCTCCCAGAAGCTCCGGAAGGAGAGGACAAAGCCGAGCCGCTCGCCGGAGCGGTCCTCCAGGAATGCCCAGCTTGCGCTGATCGGGACGATCCGCCCGTCCGCCCGGACCAGGGCCCCCTCCACGTCGCTGCGGGGCCTCCCCCCTTCGGTCAGGTCCCCCATCGGACAGTCGTGCTGCGCCGGCCCGAAACTGGCCTTGAGGATATCCCGGCAGTCCCTCCCCGTCGCCTCGGAGGCGGGGATACCCACCAACTGTTCGGCGGCTCGGTTGAACGTGGAGATGCGATGGTCCCGCTCCACAGTGATCACTGCCTCCCAGACGCTGTCGAGGACGGCGGCGAGCTTCTGTTCACCGGTCAGAGGGGCAGGGGGAGAATCCCCGTGCAACAGATCGTCGCGGGTCATGCCATAAAGTATATCAGAAGCAGGGGGGAGGCCGGATCAGTTCCCCCGTGGTTGCTCCCCTGCGGAACCGGTCGCCACGGGCCCTTCCACCACCCGCTCGAGGGCGGCCAGGGAAAGGTTCAGGTTGTAGAACGCATTGTTGTATTCGTCGCGTGCGCGGGAGAGGAGAAACCGGGCATCGAGCAGGTCGGTGGTGGTCGCCACCCGTTCGCGGAACTGGTTCTCCGTGATGCGGAAATTCTCTTCGGCCTGTTCGATCCCCGTCCGGGCAAGCTCGATCTGCCCCGCGGAGACCCTGTACTCCTCGACGGCCGCCTTCAACTGAAGGAACAGATTCTCTTCCGTGTCCCGGATCCTCTCCGTGATCGCACGGACCTCGGACTCCTCGGCGAGGATGTCGTTTTTCGTCCGCCACCCCTCGAACAGGTTCCACTTCGCCTCCACCGTCGCCCTCGTGTCGGAATCGTAGAGCGGGTCGGGCAACCCCTCGAACGCGAACGTCTCCCCGAACCGGCTGTGCGACAGCGAAAGGTCGACCGAGGGGTAATACCTCCCCCGGATGGAATCCCGGGCGTATTCCCGGGCCGAAAGCTGGGCCAACAAGAACTTGAGCTCGCTCCTGTTCGCAAGCATCGTGCGGGAAAGCGCGTCCTCGTCGAGATCCATCGGCTTCTCAAAGGCGATGTCCTCGATCACCGCATCGTCCCCGACCGGCACCCCGATGGCCCTGTCGAGGGCCTTCCGGGCGATCCGGACGTTGGTTTCCCCCTGAAGAAGCTCCTGGCGGTTGGTGGCAAGCGTAACCTCGACCAGGAGGAACTGGTTCTTCGCCGTGAGCCCCGCGCGCCAGAATTTCTCCGCGTCGCGGCTCTGCCGCTCGAGAAGCTCCACGGCCTCACGGGCCACCTCGAGAGCTTTCCTGGTCCGCAGGACCCTGATGTAGGCCCTCTTGACGTCCAGGACGACGTCGGCCTCCGTCGATTTCTGCTCGTACCGGGAGGCATCCAGCGTCGACCGGGCGGATTTGAGCGTGTTGAGGTCCGAGAACCCCCGGAAGAGGTTGTAGCTGATCTCCGCGGTGAACACGGAGGCGTCCGTCGTCAGGGCGAAGTAGGTGGTATCCGCATTGCTGTAGTCGTACGTCGCATCGATCTCCGGCCAGAAGGGTGCCTTCCTCGAATCGACGCGCGATCTCTGGGCCTCGGTGCGGTGCTGAAAATCCCGGAGGCGGGGATTGTTGGCAATGGCCTGATCGACGGCCTCCCCCATCGTCATCCCGGCCCCCGTCGAGGGAAGAAAGAGGAGTGCGACGACCGCACAGGCGAAAGCGATCCGTTTCATTCCCGACCTCTCAGGTTCCCGCCCCGCTGTTCCCCTGCGGAACCGGAACCCGGTTTTTCCATCCCCACGAAGAACAAAAGGAGCGCCGGGATCACGAACAGGGTGAAGACGGTCGAGAGCGCCAGCCCCCCGAGCACCACGCTCCCCAGTCCCCGGTACAGCTCGGACCCCGGCCCCGGCGCCACGACGAGGGGGAGCATGCCGAAGATGCTCGTCAGGGCGGTCATGTAGATCGGCCGGATCCTCGTCCGGGCGGACTCGAGGACCGCCTCCTTGTACTCCATCCCCTCGTTCCGGATGTAGTTCAGGGCCTGGTGCACGATCAGGATGGCGTTGTTGACCACCACCCCGATGAGGATGACGAACCCGAGCATGGTGAGGATGTCCAGCGGCTGGGGGGCGATGAGCAGGTTGACCAGCGTGAGCCCGATGAATCCCCCGGCGGCCGCGAGCGGCACGGTGAACATGATGATCAGCGGGTAGAGGAAGTTTTCGAAGAGGGCGGACATCAGCAGGTACGTGATCGCCAGCGCCAGAAGAAAGTCGTACTGGAGCGTTCTGCGCGCCTCCGTGAGCTTGTCCGCCGCCCCGCTCAGCCGGTGCGAGGTCCCCTCGAGCATCCCCGCCTTCTCGAGGGATCCCAGAATCTGGTCACGGATCGTGTCCATGGCGGACTCCAGCGGGATGTTCTCGGGAGGCGTGACTTCCAGCGTGATCGTCCGTCTCCGCTCCAGGTGGCGGATTTCGGTGATCCCCGCGGTCCGCTCGATCCCGGCGAGGGAGGAGAGCGGCACGACCCTCCCGACGGGAGTCGCCACGAGGGAACTGTAGAGTTTCTCGGGCGTGTCGAACTCCTGGTCGGACGCCTTCAGGATGAAATCGATCGCCTTCTCCCCCTCGGGCTTGAACTCCCCGATCTTCCTCCCGTCCATCAGCACGTCCGTGGCGATGCCGAACTCCTGCTCCGTCATCCCCGCGGCCCGGAGACGGTCGCGGTCGGGGTGAAACCGGACCTCCGGATAGGAGATCTCCAGGGAGGGGATCGGGCGGACCTGGGACCCCGGAATCTCCTTCTGGATCGAGCCGAAGGCGATCCCCGCCGCCTGGACGACCCGGTTGAGGTCGTTCCCGCTGATGTCCACGTCGATCGTCCTGCCCCGGCCGAGGCGTGTCTGGAAGATCCCCGCCTGGATGCTCACCCCGAACATCCCCGGGATCCCGCGGATGATGCGGGAGAAGACGGGGAGCAGTCCCCGCACCCGCTGCTCCTCGTTGCTGATCGCGCCGAAGAGGTTGATGAAATCGGACCCGACGTAGAACATGTTCCGGATCCCCGGGACCCCGTCCTTCCCCTTGCCGAAATACGGTTTCGCCTCCGCGAAAACGTGCTCCCCGATCTCCTTGCGCTCCTCGTAGGAAAGCCCGGGGGGCGGGATCAGGATGTTGATGACGAGATTCCGGTTCCCCTGGGGGAGATACTCCATCTTGGGGATCAGCGCAAGGGCCGTCACCACGGAAAGCACGGTCAGGATCACGACCGTTCCAAGTCTCGTTGCCCAGTTCCTCGTCACAAGGCGCAGGGCCCACATCAGCAGGTCGACGAGGCGGTTCCCCGCCCCCACCAGCCGCTCCTCCATCGGCACGGCAAGGGTCTTCTTTCGCTTCTCCATGAACCGCCATCGTCACCGCGATGGCGATGTCCCGGAAGAGCTGCCCCACCTCCTCCTCCACGAACACGACGGGGAGGAAGACCGCCACGGTGGTGGCGGAGGAGGCCAGGATCGCCCCCCACACCTCCCGCGCGCCGTCGTACGACGCCCGGTAGGGGTCCTTCCCCATCTTCCGGTGGCGGTCGATGTTCTCCAGGACCACGATGGCGCTGTCCAGGAGCATCCCGACGGCGAAGGAGATCCCGGCGAGGCTGACGACGTTGAGGTTCCTCCCGAAGAGCCACAGGAAGATGAACGTCCCGATGACGCTGATGGGGATCGCCGTGGCGACGATCACCGTGGAGGAGACGCTGCGCAGGAAGACGAGGAGGACCAGGATGGCGAGAGTCCCGCCGATCGCGATGTTCTGCTTGACGAGGTTGATCGCCCCCCGGATGTAGGGGCGCTGGTCGTACGCCCAGTCGATGTGGATCGACTGCTTCTTCAGCGTCGTGGCGTTGAGATCCCGGACGACCTCCTCCACGCGGTCGGTGAGCTCCAGGACGTTTGTCCCGGGCTCCGGCTTGACCCCGATGGCGATGCCCGGCTCGCCGTTGTGGATCATCGACACCGTCCGCTTCTGGTAGCCGATCCGGACGGTCGCGACATCCGAAAGCAGGACGCGCCGCTGTCCCGTCGACCGGAGAACCACCTGTTCCACCTGGCCGGGGGTCACGAACTCGGCGACCGAGCGGATCCGGTAATCCCTCCTTCCCACGCCGAGGCTGCCCGCGGAGACGTTCACGTTCGCCCCCTGCAGCGAAGCCGTCACGTCCCGCAGGGTAAGATCGTAGGCGGCCAGCTTCTCGGGGGAGACGATCACGTGCAGTTCCTTTTCCGTGCCTCCCCCCACGAAGAGATCCGCCACCCCCGGAATCCTCTCCAGATATTGCCGAACCTCCTCCTCGAAGAAGGTCCGGTAGGTGTCGATCGGGCTGGGATTGCCCTCGTCCCCCTTGAGGATCATCCAGATGACCGGGGAGGTCGCGGCCCCCGTGGCGTTGATCACGGGCTTCTCGACGTTCACGGGGTAGCGCGGGACTTCGTTGAGCTTGTTCGAGACGCGGAGCAACGCCTCGTCGACGTTCGTGCCGGTGCGGAACCGCAGGGTCACCGTCCCCCGGTCGTTGCCGGCGGTGCTCTCCATCTCCACGAGCCCGGGGATTCCCTTGAGGACCTTTTCCTGCTCGTCGACGATGTCCCGCTCCACCTCGTTCGGCGCCGCCCCCGTCCAGAGGGTGGTCACGGTGATCTCGGGCTCCTCCACCGACGGGGTGAGCTGGTACGGCAGGCGGGTGAGGCCGATCATCCCGAACAGGACCACCAGGATGAGCCCGACCGACACGGTCACCGGCTTGGAGATGGCGAACTGTACCGGGTTCAAGGAATTCCCCCGTCGGAGAGGGGAGTGACCCGGCCGGTCATCGGGGGGGACCGCCTTTCCCGCCGCCTTGCGGGGACGCCCCCTGGCCGGAAACCAACGTGACGGGCTGGCCGTCCCGGACCCGCTCGTTCCCCTTGATGAGCACCTCCATTCCCGCCTTGAGCCCGTTCGCCCGGACGGCGACCTCCTTCCCCACGTACCTGCTCACCGTCACCGGCACCATCTTCGCCCGCCCGTCGACCACGGTGAACACCACCGTCTGCCCCATCGCGGTGACGAGAGCGTCCCGGGGGACGAGCAGCATCTTCTCCTTCGTTCCGGAGGGGATCTCCACGACCGCCTCCATCCCTTCGCTCAGGGAATACCGGTTCCTCACCTGGATCTTGATCGGGAAGGTCCGGGTGGCGATATCCCCCCTGGGCACCATCGCCGTAACCCTCCCCTCGATCTCCTTTCCCGCCACCCTGATCTGGACGCTCCCCCCCTTGCTGACGAAAGGAACCACCTCGCCGGGGACCTCGACGATCACATCCATGGTGTCGTCCCGGGCCAGGGTCGCCACCGCAGCGCCCGGGGAGAGCCATTCCCCCCGATCGACACGCTTTTTGAGAACAACGCCGTCAAAGGGCGCCCGGACCGTCTTTTTCGACAATTCGACTTCCAGGCGCTCCACGTCCGCCTCGAGGGATTCCCCTTTCTTCTCGAGGGATTTCACGCGGAACCGGTTCTCGTCGTACACCTGCTCCGCGATCGACTCCTCCCGGTAGAGCTTCTCGATCCGCTTGAGGTCCAGGGTCGCCCTTTCCAGCTCCGCCAGCGTCTGTCCATGGAGCGCCCGGGTGGACACGAGGGTCTTCTCGAGAAGATCCGCGTCGAGACGAACCAGAACGGCCCCCTTCCGGACCCGTTGCCCCTCTTCGAAGCTCACCTGCATCACGCTGCCGTTCACCTCGGAGGAGACCTCGGAGACCTCGGGAAAGTAGACGGTCCCGACGAACTCCGCCCGGGGGACGACCATTCCCTCCCGGACCCCGGAGACCGATACCAGGGCGGGGGGCGGCCCTCCCCCTTCCTGGGCCCCGGGGGACGAGACCGACCCCAGCAGGAGGAAAACCGCCAGGGAGGCCGATACGACGTTCCTTTGTTTCACCATGCTTTTCCTCCGGAACGGATGGGGGGTATCCCGAATCTTTCCGTGGTCTCCGTCGCATCGACGGGAATTCGCGGATTTGGACCTTGCCCGTTTCGTCCTTTTTCTGTTTTCATCATATTTAGACACAAATTGCGGGAAATCGAAACAGGGGGACGCCATAAAAGCACGAAACGCGCTTCTTACGCTCCTGGCGGCATGGCTTGTGATCGCCCCGACCGGAGGCGTGGCGGGGGAGGCGAAGACCATCACCTTCGCCGTCGGGGGAGCTTCCGCCGATTTCGAATTCTGGGAGGAGCTCGTCCGGGAGTTCGAGGCCGGAACGGGGATCGACGTCGAGCTGCTCCGGCAGCCCATGGATACGGGGCTGCGACGGCAGAGCCTTGTCGTCCCCCTCTCCGCGAGGAAAAGCGATCCCGACGTCTTCCTCATGGACGTGGCCTGGCTCGCCCAGTTCGCCGCCTCCCGCTGGCTGGAGCCCCTCGACCCTTACTTCGCAAAGGGCGGCTGCGAGGACCGGGACGCCTTCTTCCCGCGCATCCTGACGCTGGCCGATACCTATGAGGGGGAGCTGATCGCCCTGCCCGTCTTCGTCGACGGAGGTCTCCTCTACTACCGGACCGACCTGCTGCGGAAGTACGGCCTCGGAGGACCTCCGCGGACCTGGGACGAACTCCTCCGGCAGGCGAAGAAGGTGCAGGAGGGTGAGCGGCGGGCAAACCCCGGGTTCTTCGCCTTCGTCTGGCAGGGGGCCCAGTACGAGGGGCTCATCTGCAGCTTCCTCGAGTTCGCGGGCAGGGACGGCGGATTCCCCGGGAAGGGCGGGGACGTGTCGGTCGACACTCCCGGGAACCGGAAGGCGCTCGCGTTCATGCGCGACCTCATCCACCGGCACGGGATCTCGCCCCCCAACACCTACACCGAGATGAAGGAGGAGGAGGCGCGGCTCTTCTACCAGGGGGGAAACGCCCTCTTCGAGCGCAACTGGCCATACGCCTGGGCGCTCCACGAGACGCAGGGCTCCCCGGTCCGGGGGAAGACCGCCATCGCGCCCGTTCCCTCGTTTACGCCGGGGCGCAGCGTCTCCACCCTCGGGGGATGGCACGCGGGGATCTCCCGGACGAGCGACGCCAAGACCGAGAGCGTCCGGCTTCTGTGCTTCCTGGCCTCGTACGAGGTCCAGAAGAAGCTGGCGCTCCGGCTCGGCTGGAATCCCGGTCGCAGGGACGTATACGAGGACCCCGACGTGCTCGCCCGGATGCCGCACTTCCGCGCCCTTCGGCCGGTCTTCGAAAACGCCAGGCCGCGACCGATCCTGCCGTACTACACCCAGCTCTCGGAGATCCTGCAGCGGCATCTTTCCGCCGCCCTGTCGGCCAGGTCCTCCCCCGGGGAGGCCCTGGCCGCCGCCCAGAAGGAGATGCAGGCGGTCGTCTCCCGGTACGGCGGGAAGTAGGCGGCCATGGGAAAGCCTCCGGGGGATCGCCGTCCCCCGCCGCCGGACGTCCGGGAACGCCACACCGCCGGGGAGCTCGCCCGCGGATACGCGTTTCTCGCCCCGGTTTCGGCGTTCGTGGCGGTCTTCGTGATCGTCCCGGTGATCGGGACGTTCGCGGGCAGCCTCATGCAGGACGTGACCTTCCTGCCGAAACGGTTCCTCGGACTTGGAAACTACCGGGCGATGCTGTCCGACCCGGGGTTCTGGCAGGCGCTTCGCTTCACCTGCCTCTTCACCCTGGTTTCCGTTCCCCTGGAGCTCTTCCTGGGGCTCGCCTTCGCGCTCCTGCTCGCCCACCCGTCCCGCGCGCGCGGTCTGCTCCGGGCGTGCGTGCTGATCCCCTGGGCCATCCCCGCGGCGGTGTCCGGACGGATCTTCCAGCTGATCTACAACTACCATTACGGGCTGGCGAACTACCTGGCGGGGCTGATCGGACTCTCCGACCGTCCGGTGAGCTGGCTCGGAACCCCGGTCGGGGCGTTCGCGTCGCTGGTCACGGCGGACGCCTGGAAGACGACGCCGTTCGTGGCGATCATTCTTCTCGCCGGCCTCTCCGGCATCCCGGAGGACCTCTATCTCCAGGCCGAGATCGACCGGGCCGGGTTTCTCCGCCGGTTCACCCGGGTCACCCTTCCGCTCCTTTCCCCCGTCATCGTCGTCGCGCTCCTGTTCCGGACGATCGACGCCCTGCGCGTCTTCGACCTGGTGTTCGTCCTCACCGGGGGAGGGCCGGGCGGAAGCACCA
>WOR8_10009517_pt1 | contig 12356 bp, 11 predicted proteins | sample DeeMarSeWOR38_10_FD_19890 | JGI IMG/M metagenome (IMG submission 19890) | reverse complement strand
TTCCGGTTGTCACGCCAGTGGCACTGCCGGGTAGCTATGTACGGACGGGATAACCGCTGAAAGCATCTAAGCGGGAAGCCCCTCCCAAGATGAGATCTCCCTGGGAACTTGATTCCCCTAAAGGGCCGTGGAAGACTACCACGTTGATAGGCTGGGTGTGGAAGCGCAGTAATGTGTGAAGCTAACCAGTACTAATTGCCCGTGAGGCTTGACCATATAACACTCAAGCGGTTTGAGTGGCGGTTCAAGCAAGCAACAAACCCGCAGGCTTGATTCAGTTTCCCGGATTCGAAGAGATTGGGATCAGAGTCAATTTGTTTCTGAATCCAACAGCGTCGGAGAGAAATTGACTCTGGTCCCACGTTTCTTCAACCAGCTTGCCTGGCGGTCATAGCGAGTGGGAACCACCCGATCCCATCCCGAACTCGGAAGTGAAACTGCTCAGCGCCGATGATAGTGTGGGGGTTCCCATGTGAAAGTAGGTCACTGCCAGGTTCTTAATACAAACCCCTGCCGTCGGAAGACGGCAGGGGTTTTTTTATGCCAGCAATCAGGTGACAGGCTGACGGATGCGATCGGCTTTTAGCTTTTCTCGCATGACGATGTGCTTGCCGCAAGTCAGCCTGCTGATCTCGCTACTTTGTGGCTGCTCAGGTCTGGCGCCCTCGCAAGGGCCTCAGCTCAGGCTTGAGGAGGTACATCCGTTCGGTGCGACACGGATTGCCTTCAGTCCTTCGGGCACCCGACTCGCCAGTGGCGGCCTGATGGGTGAGGTCCAGGTATGGTCCGTACCCTCGGGAGAGCGTCTCGCCGGATTGTCGGCTCACGACGGTGCGATTCGGGGGCTGTTGTGGCTCGACAATCAACATCTGCTCAATGCCAGTTCGCGTGGACAAATACTCGTATGGGATCCGTCTTCACAGGCGATTACCGCGTCCTTGCGGACGGACAGGATATCGGCCGCAGCCTTTCTGCCTTCGCCGGCGCGCCTGTATATTGGTTATTCTGCCGGCCGGGTGCGAAGTTTTGGCTATCCAGGGTTCGAACAACACTCCGAGGTGGACTTGGCGTCGACGGTATTGTCTATTGCGGTTCAGCCAACCCGGCAGTGGCTGGCGGTATCCAGCGCTGAGGGGAGCGTGCAACTGTTCGACAGTCGATTGCGGCTCGTGAGAAAGTTGCAGACGCCGCCTGGCAAGGTGCGCGAGCTGCGGTTCTCCCCGGATGGTGAGCAACTGGCTGGCGGCGGCTGGTTCAGCATCTACCTGTGGTCGACAGAGACCGGGGAACTGCATATCCGGGAGACTGAACACATCGGTGCGGTGGTATCGCTTGACTACAGTCCGGACGGTGAACACCTGGCCAGTATGGGACGCTATACCGACTCCAGCCTGCGCGTCACCGATGTTGCCAATGGCAGCGTGCGCAGACGACTCTCCCCGCATCCTTTGTGCGGCTGGAATGTGCGCTTCAGTCCGGATGGTCGTATGGTGGGCAGTTCCAGCGAGGACGGCAGCATCCATCTCTATGATGTGACGATTCCCTACCAGCCAAGCAGGTATCACCAATAGCCCTGTCAGTGGGCGGCCGCAATCAGTAACGGTGCTGGAGACGCGTCCTCGTCACGAAACCGGGTAAGAACTGCCAGCCAGGTGCTAAAATGTCGGCTCGCCATGCCAGCTTTGTCGGCATTGTATTTCCCCTATCTGCCTGTGGTGACAGCCATGCCTACTCGCATCCGCGAGATTCCTTACAACTACACGTCCTTTTCCGACCGGGAAATTGTGATTCGCTTCCTCGGGGAGGCGGCATGGGATGTTCTCAATGAGCTTCGGGCTACCCGGCGGACGGGGCGTTCCGCACGCATGTTGTTCGAAGTGCTGGGCGATATGTGGGTGGTTCGGCGCAACCCCTATATCCAGGACGATCTGCTGGGTAACCGGAAACGTCTGGCTTCCCTTATTCACGCCTTGAATCACCGTCTGGACCAGATCGTCGCGCGCGCTGACAGCAACGCAAATGCACTGCAGCTTGCGGAGCGGGCACGCGCAGCGGTAGCCGACTTCGAGGCCTGGTTTCCCCGTGTTCTCGACCAGCGCAGGCAGGTTCGTCGAAGGCTATCGAAGCTCACCCGTACCGACAACATCGATTTTGGGGGGTTGGCGCGGGTGTCCAATGCCACCGATGCGACGGACTGGCGGGTAGAAATGCCATTCGTGGTCATCTCTCCGGATGCAGAGGCAGAAGTCCGGGCACTGGTTGAAGCATGCATCGGACTGGGGTTGACCATTATCCCGCGTGGCGGTGGGACCGGTTATACCGGTGGCGCAATACCGCTGTACGAGCACACTGCCGTCATCAATACCGAAAAGCTCGAAGGACTGGGGGCGGTGGAGATGCGCTACCTGGAAGGTGTCGCGGAGCCGGTTGCCACGATTCGCGCCGAGGCCGGTGTGGTCACCCGGCGGGTGGCCGAGTGTGCTGAGGCGCAGGGCTTCGTGTTCGCCGTGGATCCGACCTCGCAGGATGCATCAACCATTGGTGGCAATGTTGCCATGAATGCCGGCGGCAAGAAGGCTGTCGTCTGGGGCACGACGCTCGACAATCTGGTTTCCTGGCGTATGGTGACACCGGAAGGAGGCTGGCTGGAGGTCGAGCGGCTCAACCACAACCTCGCCAAGATTCACGAACAGGCAACCGTCGAATTTCGGGTGACGCGCTACCACAAAGACGCGACGACGGTCGAGGGAGAAGCGGAAACGATCCGCCTGCCCGGCCAGTCGCTGCGCAAGCCCGGGCTTGGCAAGGATGTAACCGACAAGTTTCTCGGCGGGCTGCCCGGCATTCAGAAGGAAGGTTGTGATGGGCTGATTACATCAGCGGTTCTGATTCTGCATCGCATGCCCAAGTACACGCGTACTGTATGCCTGGAGTTTTTCGGTAGCGATTTGCGTCGTGCGGTTCCGGCGATCATTGAAACCAAGCAATACCTGGACAGTCGCGCGGATGTGCTGCTCTCCGGTCTGGAACATCTGGACGACCGCTACGTGCGCGCGGTGGACTACAGCACCAAGTCGCCCCGGCGAGAGCTTCCCAAGATGGTACTGCTGGTCGATGTGGCTGGTGACGAGGAAGGCGCAGTGGCAGATGCGGCTTCCGCTATCATTCGTATGGCAAATCAACGCGGGGCGGAAGGGTTTGTCGCCGTCAGCCCCGAGGCGCGGCGACGATTCTGGCTGGATCGCGCCCGCACAGCCGCTATCGCAGCACACACCAACGCTTTCAAGATCAACGAAGACGTCGTCATACCGCTGGAGCGGCTGGCGGATTATGCCGAAGGGATCGAGCGCATCAACATCGAATATTCCACGCTCAATAAGCTGGCAATGATCGATGGAATTGAGGCCTACCTCAGCGGAGACCTTCCGGAACTCGTAACGGATATCGATGCCGGGCAAAGCGTGGAAAACGAGGCGATTATCGAAGCCAAGAAAGCGGCCGCGCAGGACCATCTGAGGCAGGTTCGCTCGCGCTGGCGCAGGTTGCTCGAGCATATGGACGAACCGGCACAGCGGCACGCGACCCTTCTGGTCGCGGGCGAGTACGAACATATCCATCCTGGCGACACGCTACTCGCCATGCTTCTGCGCCGCGACATACGGATTTCATGGCGGACAGAGGTACAAACAGCGCTGCAGGAGATTTTTTCCGGTCATGAGTGGCTGCCTGTCATAGAGCGCCTGAATGCCATTCATGCGGAGATACGCTCGAGCCGTCTGTTTGTTGCCACGCACATGCATGCGGGGGATGGCAATGTACATACGAATATCCCTGTCAACTCCAACGATTACCAGATGCTGCACGGCGCCGAACGTATCGTAGACCGCATCATGGCGCTGGCGCGGAAACTGGGCGGAGTCATATCAGGCGAGCATGGAATTGGCCTGACCAAGATTCAGTACCTCGATGACGAGATCATTGCAGCCTTTGCGCGTTACAAGCAGCAGATTGATCCCGGTCAGCACTTTAACCGCGGCAAGCTGCAGGCCGCGTCCGGCTTGGGAAATGCCTATACGCCCTCACTGAGGCTGTTACAGCAGGAGGCCATATTGCTCGAGGCCAGTGAACTGGGCGCGCTCAACGATGACATCCGTCATTGCCTGCGTTGTGGAAAGTGCAAGCCGGTGTGTACGACCCACGTTCCTCGCGCCAATCTGCTCTATTCTCCGCGTAACAAGATCCTGGCCACGGGCCTCATCATCGAGGCCTTCCTGTATGAGGAGCAGACACGCCGTGGCATCTCGATCCGCCACTTCGACGAGATGAATGATGTCGCCGATCATTGCACGGTCTGTCACAAATGCCTGAACCCCTGTCCGGTCAACATCGATTTTGGCGATGTGTCGATCCGCATGCGCAGCATTCTGCGGCAACGGGGCCAGAAGCGAAGCAGTCCTGCGACCTGGCTGGCAATGAAATTTCTCAATGTGACCGATCCTGTTACCATCAAACTGATGCGCAAGCTGATGATTGAGTGGGGATACAAGGGCCAGCGCGTGGCATACCGGCTGGCTCGGAGAGTCACGCTGCAGAAAAACGACCCGTTGCCTGCCGCGACGACGGGAGCCATCCCGATCAAGGCGCAGGTCGTGCATTTCGTCAAGCGGCCGATGCCGGCTGATCTGCCACAGCAGACAATGCGGGCCCTGCTCGGTGTGGAGGATGCCAAACTTGTGCCGATTCTCCGCGATCCAGCCAGGATCAACGAAGAATCCGATGCTGTCTTTTATTTCCCCGGGTGTGGTTCCGAACGCTTGTTCAGCCAGGTGGGTCTGGCGACGCTGGCAATGCTCTATCGGCTAGGTGCCCAGACCGTGCTGCCACCCGGTTATCTCTGCTGCGGTTACCCGCAGACCTCCGCCGGTGATGCCGCAACGGGCCGCAGGATCACCACGGACAACCGGGTGCTTTTTCACCGCGTCGCCAACACCCTTAACTACCTCGATATCAAAACCGTGATCGTCTCTTGCGGTACCTGTACCGATCAGCTGCAGACTTACGAGTTTGAGCGGATATTCCCGGGATGCCGACTGCTCGATATTCACGAGTATCTGATGGAAAAGGGCATGAGTCTCGAGGCCGCAGGGGGCGTCCAGTATATGTACCACGATCCCTGCCACACGCCCATGAAGACGCATAGCCCGATTGCCGTTGCTTCCCAGCTGATGGGTCAGTCAGTACTGCTCTCCGACCGCTGCTGCGGGGAAGCCGGCACCTTTGCGGTTGCCCGGCCCGATATTGCGACACAGGTGCGATTTCGTAAGGAGCAGGAACTCAAGCAGGGACTTCGTGTACTGACGGGCGCCGACAGAGTCGAGGGAGACAATGTGAAGTTGCTGACCTCCTGTCCGGCATGTCAACAGGGTCTGCTGCGCTATGCCGACGAGACCGGGCTTGCAACTGACTATATCGTGGTTGAACTCGCCAACCGGCTGCTTGGCGAAGGCTGGCAAAAGCACTTCGTTGAACGGGCAAAATCGGGCGGTATAGAGCGGGTGTTGCTGTGAGAGGCGCAGAGTGAGCCGTGAGGAATCTGCAAAGGGAAGGGGGCTGTGATGATGGTTCAGCGGGTGCTGATAACGCTCGGCGTGGTGCTCCTGTTGATGGGGCTGCTTTGGCCGTGGCTCCAAAAAATGGGCCTGGGACGGCTTCCGGGCGACCTGGTCATTGAACGGGAGACTTTCCGCCTCTATTTTCCCCTTGCGACCTCAATCATCATCAGCCTGATAGTGACGTTGCTCTTCTGGTTGTTTCGGCGCTAGCCCGGATTTCTCACCGGGCGGCGATAGAGTCACATAATGCACTGAGTGTCGCGGCCGCGACTTGCGCTTCACTCAAGTGGTAGCTACCGCTACCACTTTCCTTCCAGCGCGGCGTCCGGACATACGAGCCCTGCGCCAGCATCCGGTATCCCGGTGAGAAATGCGGGCTAGCCCTGGCTCCTCAGTCCTCAGCAGTCAAGTCACTGTCTTGACGCCTGCACCCGTGCCCAGTAATAACACATCAGCGGGCCGCAGGGCGAAGATCCCGACCGTGACAATGCCGGGAATATTATTCAGTGCTGCTTCCAGTTTTGCCGGCTCGGTGATTTCGAGATTGTGGACGTCCAGGATGAGGTTTCCGTTGTCCGTCCGGGCTGCCACCATGCTTGACCAGTTCGCGTGCAACGAAGCTTCGAGCCATGGGGATGACTTCGATCGGCAATGGAAACCTGCCCAGCACGGCAACCAGTTTTGACTCATCGGCGATACAGACGAACTTGCGGCTTGCCCCGGCAACGATCTTTTCCCGGGTCAATGCACCTCCCCCGCCCTTGATCAGATGCAGGTAACGATTGGACTCGTCGGCACCATCGACATAGACCGATATCTCATCGACTGCATTGAGATCGTATACCGGAATTCCATGGCTCTTGAGGCGCTCGGCGCTGGCCACCGAACTGGCGACCGTGCCGTCAATCTTGTGTTTGATGCCGGCCAGTAAATCGATGAAGTGGTTGGCCGTCGAACCGGTCCCAATACCAATAATTGTACCGACCTCGACATAATCGAGCGCAGCTTTTGCAGCCTGTTGTTTCAATTCATCATGGGCCATTGGGCGCCTCCTGCAGAAGAGGACTTCAGAATACAGAATCGAGAATACAGAATCCAGAATTGAGCCGTTATAGGTGAGTGAGGAGTGAGGAGTGAGGAGAGCGCTGAGTCCCGACCGGCAAAGTCGTACGACCGGTTCGGTCAATACCTGCGGGCAAGCCTGGAAGCATGTGAAAGAAGGTGATGCAGGGTCTGTCGATCCGGAGTTCAAACGACACCACCCACGAGTCTGTCCTGACGACCGCCTTCTCACGCCTCACATCAAACAGTTAACCTGCTATGATCACGCCATGCCTGACCGTTATCTGAAATTGATACTAAATGCGCGTGTCTACGAAGTGGCACGCGAGACGCCACTTGATCTGGCGCGCAACCTCTCCGAGAGGTTGGGGAACCGCGTCTGGATGAAGCGAGAAGACCTGCAGCCGATTTTCTCATTCAAGCTGCGTGGAGCGTACAACAAGATTGCACATCTTTCCGATGAGGAGTGTAGCAGGGGGGTCATAGCGGCGTCGGCCGGGAATCATGCGCAGGGTGTGGCACTGGGTGCGCAGCGGCGCGGTATCAAGGCGGTGATCGTGATGCCGCGCACCACGCCGCCGATCAAGGTGGCTGCGGTACGGTCCCTCGGTGCCAGAACGATCCTCCATGGCGATAGCTATGACGAAGCTTACGCGCACGCCTCCCTGCAGTCTGATGAGCGCGGTATGGTACTCATACATCCATTCGATGATCCGCTGGTGATTGCCGGGCAGGGCACGGTAGGCATGGAGATACTCAGGCAGTACGCCGGGACCCCCGATGCGATCTTTGTACCCGTCGGTGGAGGCGGGCTCGTCGCCGGTGTTGGTGCGTACGTCAAACAATTAAAGCCCCATGTCAAGATTATAGCTGTCGAACCCGAGGAGGCGCCAAGCCTGCACGAGGCGATGAAACGCTCACGCCGCGTCACTCTCAAACAGGTGGGGCTGTTCGCTGATGGCGCGGCTGTCCGGCAGATCGGGAAGGAAACTTTCCGAATCGCCAAACAGTGCGTGGATGAAGTGGTGCTGGTGAGTACCGATGAGATATGTGCCGCTATCAAGGATGTCTTTGACGATACGCGCTCGATTCTCGAACCTGCCGGGGCGCTCGCAGTTGCGGGACTCAAGAAGTATGTAGAGCACAAAAGTCTCCAGAACCGCGCGCTGATCGCCATCAATAGCGGTGCCAATATCAACTTTGACCGATTGCGACATGTTGCCGAACGGGCGGAACTGGGTGAACGGCGCGAGGCCCTGCTGGCAGTAACCATTCCGGAACGGCCAGGCAGTTTCAGGCTTTTCTGCCGCGCCATTGGTCACCGCAATATCACGGAGTTCAACTATCGCTATGGTGAAGCGAGTCAGGCGCACGTGTTTGCCGGTGTGGAGTTACAGGAGGGCGACGACGAGCGCCGTGAATTGGTCAGGCAACTCCGCGACGCTGGCTACCCGGTCATTGACCTCACTGACAACGAGATGGCGAAGCTGCATATTCGTTACATGGTGGGAGGGCATGCACCCCGAATCAACGACGAGTTGCTTTACCGATTCGAATTTCCGGAACGACCAGGTGCCTTGCTCCGGTTTCTTAACAACATGGGTGAGCGTTGGAACATCAGCCTGTTCCACTATCGCAATCACGGTGCCGCCTATGGTCGGGTGTTGATGGGAGTGCAGGTGCCGCACGGTGATCGCAGGCAACTTGAGTCGTTCCTGGCAGAGTCCGACTATCCGTGCTGGGAAGAGACAGGCAACCCAGCCTATGCCATGTTTCTCGGGCCGGGGGCTGTCAATCGATAACGCAAGCTGTTGTTTATAAATACAACGTTTGCGTGTTTTCAGGCGGGTATCTAACGACGGAACAGCGGTTCCAATAAAACGAAAGCCCGCATCCTGCGGGCTTTCGTTGTTATTACTAGGGGTCTATCCCTTGACCCTGCAAGTCCCTGCTTAGCGTGTCGACCGCCTGACCGTTGTCTTCCTTATGGTCTTCTTCCGAGGGGCTGCTTTTCTGGTGGCCGTCTTCCTGGCTACCGTCTTCTTGGCAGTTTTCTTTTTAGCAGCCGTCTTTTTCGTTGCAACTTTCTTTCTGACGGGCGTCTTCTTGGCTACCTTCTTCTTGGCAGTTTTCTTTTTAACGGTCGTCTTGGCTGCCTTCTTCTTCGTTGCAGTCGTGGGTCTTGCTGCTGTCTTTCTTACTGTTGTCTTCCTTACTGCTGTCTTTCTTGCTGCTACCTTCTTCTTGGCGGTTTTCTTCCTAATCGCCATGCGCATTCCTCCTAGCAGTTTAACGGGATGTTCGCAAGTGAGTATAAACAGCTTTCTATAAAATTCCAGTTTTTTTAAAAAAAACCTCGTGTTCTTTTTCTTGCTCGTATGTATCTACTACGACGTTGAGTTGTCGAAACAGAATGCGAAACGTTGCCGCTGTGTAAAGAACTGCGCGCGTGTTTTTCTGCGGGCAAGTTTGTCTGAGCCACTTGTTGTTCGTTAGAGCGTTTTACTCAAGCTCGAGTATGAAGTCCCATTGTGTTTCGGTAACAGGCATGATCGAGAGACGGTTGCCACGCTTGACCAGTGGCATGTCTTTCAGCTTCGCGCAGGTCTTGAGTTCAGCGAGAGGGATTACGCGCTTCAGTTTACGTACATATTTGACGTCCACCATGTACCAGCGAGGACTGGCCAAGTTGCTTTTTGGATCGTAGTACCTGGTTTCCGGATCGAATGCTGTGTGATCTGGATAGGCTTCACGGACGACTTCCATGATTCCCACGATGCCGGGTTCGGCGCAATTTGAATGGTAGAAAAATACAAGATCGCCCTTTTTCATTTGATCCCGCATCATATTGCGAGCCTGGTAATTGCGAACGCCGTCCCAGTGATCTGTTTTACCGGGGGCGTGCCGCAGGTCGTCAATACTGAAAGCCTCCGGTTCTGATTTCATGAGCCAGTATTTCATGGGTATCGGACTCCCTGGGTGTGTTAACAAAGGTAACGCGCAAGGCAAGGGGTTGGCTTGGTGCCACGGCGACCAGTATAGGCAGGTGGGGTGTGAGCGGACAGGTGCAGGTAAAGCCGAGCCAGTTCTATTGTCTGGCCAGGTACAGGCGCGTTTCTGTCGCTATGGCGTTTAAGGGTATGTCCCAGGGTAAGGCCTGCAGACGGGCCTCACGCTGAAATTCATAGGCAAGACCCATGAGTCGGGGGCGACGCCAAAGCTTGCGCCGGCGCAGGAACGCAAAGCTGCGATCATAATATCCTCCGCCCATCCCCATGCGGTTGCCCTGATCATCGAAAGCGACCAGAGGCGCCAGCACAAGATCAAGTTTCAGGGGCGACACGCGCGTATGGCATGCGCGAACCGGTTCCGGAATACCAAAACGATTGGGGATCAGGCGGTCGCCAGGGTGATAGGGTGTGAACCAGAGTCGGTTATCGCAGCAGGGCTTGAGTACCGGCATATAGACCGTTTTGTCCATTGACCAGGCCTGCTCGATCAACCGGCTCGGATCCATCTCGCCATCCACCGCGAAATAAGCCGCAAGGTGACGACTCTGTTTGAATAATGGATGGTCCTTCACCCTGTTCGCCAGGGCAACCGCGCATTCGAAGCGTTGCGTCTCGCTGAGTGCCCTGCGGGCCTGGCGCATGTGGCGTCGGATGTTGCTGCGCTCGGTCATGCAGTAAGTCGTTCGGTACAGAAAAAAGCTGTGCAGGCAGTCCCGACGTGTTCGCGGAAAATTAAAAAGAAGGACATCCTCCGCCGATACCGTCGCGGCCCTCGACCTTGAACCAAGCGTTCAGAGGGGGACAACGTCGACATCTTCAGGCTTTCCGCTCGTGGCGGACGTGCGCACCGACGCCGCATGCTATGTCCCCAGGGTCGATGATTATCGGCTCAAGAATGTAACAAGCCGCTAACCTGTACGACAGAGGATGCCCTGAGTCCGATTATACTAGGGAATGACCGGAGAAGTCAGTGGCAGGTTTCATGGCGGCCAAGGTGCAGATGCGGGCTCCAGCATAAACGCTACCTCCCGTTATCCTGCCTGCCTATACGGGACGCCGCGCTGCCGCCGGCTGGTTGGATTGGAACCGCGCGGGCAGGATCGTGCCGGGTCAAGGTCTTTTGGGCCGGCCGCTAGAGTTCCAGCTGCTTGCCCTGATTGAGCGCCGTTTCGATCTTCTGTTGCAGATCCCGGATACGGGTACTCATCGAGTGCTGATAGTCGAATTTGCGGCCCTGGTCCCGAACGAGTTCATGAGCCAGATTCAGGGCCGCCATGACTGCAATACGGTCCACACCTATCACCTTGCCGCTGTCCCGAATCTCCCGCATCTTGCTGTTCAGGAGCTCTGCCGAGGCGAGCAACTCGTCGCGTTCCTCGTCCTTGCAGGCGACCAGGTATTGTTTTTCGAGGATCTGTACGGTGACAGGCTTGGGCTTCGTGCTCATGCACTCTGTTCCAGGGCCTTGAGCCGATTGATCATCGCTTCGACCCGGCCCCTCGCCATATCATTCCTTTCTATGAGGTGGGCGCGCTCTGCGGCGAGATTTTCCTGCTGAACTCGCAGCGTACGGTTCTCTTCCTTCAGTCGCTCCACCGTACGGATCAGTTCGTCGACTCGGAGTTCCAACCCGTTGAGAGCCTGATCAGCCGTTTGTTGGGTGTCATTGTTGTTCATGTTTCCAATATAGTGTGGTCGGCGCTTGCGGTCAATCTTGCCGACGCCGGGCGCAGCTGCTTGTGCCATAATGTAAGTTGGAGTTGGATTTCAGAATTGTCGCGGTTCCGCGCTGAGTCGAGCACTATGCTGGAAGAGTTGCAGAATCCACGTTTCGATCAACTCGAAGCATCCCTGGATCGAGCGAATGCGGCCATGAATCCGGCAGAGAGTCATGGCCTGTTATGCGGCATGCTCTGTGCCGCCGGGCGATTGGACGAAGAACTGTGGCTGCGACAGGTGCTAGAGGATGCCGATTTGCGCAAGCAAAGTGTCCATGCGTGCCGGCGTGCGCTGCTGGGTCTCGCCGAGGCGACCCTCAATCAGCTGAACGACCCCGAGCTGGAGTTCAGGCTGCTCCTTCCCGATGAGGAAGACTCGCTGACATTGCGAACCGCCGGACTCGTCGACTGGAGTCACGGTTTCCTGCTCGGACTCGGCTTGGGCGGTATTAGCGATCCGGTCGAACTGCCCACCGATGTCGCCGAGATCATAGAGGATATATGGGAAATTTCACGCGCCGATCTGGACGGTGGCGCGCAGGGCGAAGATGAGGAAAACGCGCTGGCAGAGCTGGTCGAATATGTCCGTATGAGCGTGCTGCTGGTTAACGAAGAGCTGCAGCCGATCAAGGCGCCACCGCGTCTGCAGTAGGGGACATGCAGAATCCAGAATCCAGAATCCAGAATCCAGAATCCAGAATCCAGAATCCAGAATTCAGAAGACAGAAGACAGAAGACAGAAGGCAGAAGGCAGAAGGCAGAAGGCAGAAGGCAGGAGGCAGGAGGCAGGAGGCAGGAGGCAGGCGGCAGGCGTGTGGTTTGTGGCGTATTGGCCACGGGTCTCCCCGCTGAGGGATACTGAATTCTTGTCTCGTCCGACCTCTTACCGGTAACCTTATTGCATGAACACCAACGAGTTCACCCGTCGCCGCAGACAGCTGATGCGCATGATG
>WOR8_10008859_pt1 | contig 12356 bp, 11 predicted proteins | sample DeeMarSeWOR38_10_FD_19890 | JGI IMG/M metagenome (IMG submission 19890) | reverse complement strand
GCTTGAGCGGTGGACAGCTTCAAAGAATCGTTATTGCAAGGGCGATTCTGAAGAATCCGGCGATTCTGATTTTTGACGAGGCTACAAGCCAGGTTGATGCCGACAGCGAAGCTAAAATTCACAAGGCTATCGAGGAAATTATGCGGGACAGGACCTGTATTATTATTGCTCACAGATTCAGCACTGTTATTACTGCCGACATTATAGTGGTCATGGATGGCGGACGAGTTGTGGCCCAGGATCAGCATAATGAGCTGATGAAGACCTGTTCTTTGTATCAAAGTTTATATGAAACCCAGTTAGTTAAAGCATAAATATTTACGATTTACGATTTTTGATTTTCGATTTGGAATCTGCAATCTTATTGAAAATAGGAGATAAATCTATGCCTGAGCTTTTACGACAGCAAAAAGCGCACAATCTTTTTCAGCGATACGAGGGTAATCCGATACTGACAGCGGACAATTGGCCCTATGCGACAAACGCCGTTTTTAATCCGGCAGCAGCCAGGTTAAATGATGAAACGCTGCTGTTGGTTCGCGTCGAGGATATGCGCGGCTTTTCTCATCTGACGGTCGCCCGCAGTGCCGATGGATTCACGAATTGGGAGATTGACTCTAAGCCGACCCTCGAAGCCGACCAAAGTTCCCGAGAAGAAAGATGGGGGCTGGAAGATCCCCGCATTGTATGGCTGGAGGAGCAAAAGCAATTCGCCGTTACCTATGTTTCTTTCAGTGAGGGCGGCCCGGTTGTTTCGCTGGCGATTACCAAGAATTTCCATACTTTTGCACGTTTGGGTTCTTTGCTGCCGCCGGAGGACAAGGATGCCTGCCTGTTTCCGCGCAGGTTTAACGGGCGATTCGCCCTGATCCACCGGCCCATTGTCCGCGGCGAGGCTCACATGTGGATTAGTTTCTCACCCGACCTTAAGCATTGGGGAGATCACAGGCCGTTGATTATGACCAGGACGGCCTACTGGGATTGTCACAGGGTTGGGCTGGCATGTCAACCTGTTGAAACACCGGAAGGCTGGTTGTTATTTTACCACGGCGTCCGTAATACTACCGCTGGGGCGATATACCGGGTTGGTATGGCCCTTTTGGACCTGAATTCTCCGTGGAAAGTCCTCCGCCGTGGCGATGAGTGGGTTCTTGGGCCAAGCGCAACTTATGAGCGTATAGGCGATGTCAGTGATGTTGTTTTTCCCAACGGCGCTACTGTCCACAAAGAAACCGACCAGATTAATATGTATTATGGCGCAGCAGATAGCACCGTCGCTGTCGCGACTGCTAAATTAAGCGATTGTATCGACTATATTTTGTCATGTCCGAAAGTAGATGAGTAAGCATTCAGTGAATTCGATGATATGTGTTATTCGTGACGCAGGGCGATGATCGGATCTACCTTGGCGGCATGGATTGCCGGATACAGCCCGAACAGGATACCGATAGTCATACTTATCAACAAAGGCAGGATTATTCCTTTCCATGTGAGAATCGTAGTCATACCAGAGAAGTGTGTGATTAGACTGGGTATAACCGCGCCCATTCCCAGACCGACAAGTCCTCCGGTTGTTGAGAGTACGACCGTTTCGACGAGGAATTGATAGATGATCTGCCTGCGCTTGGCTCCGATGGCGCGGCGAATGCCGATCTCGCGAGTTCGCTCGGTGACGGAGGCCAGCATAATATTCATGATTCCGATGCCGCCGACCAGCAGGCTGATGCACGCGATTGAGCCCAGAACAATACTCGAACGTCGCTCGGTGGCTTCTGCCTGACGCAGGAGGGTCAGAGGCACACTGACGGCGTAATCCTTCTTCTTGTGGAACTTTTCAATCATACGCTCGATCGCCCTGGCGGTCGATTCGACGTTTTCCAGCAGGTCAACCTGCACAATTATCTGATGCAGCTCAACCCGCTCCATAGAGCGAACGCCGGACGAGGACAGCGTGATTACGTCTCCGAAGTACTGACGGGCTATGGACATCGGGATATAAGCGTCCACCTCCTCATCGGGCAATTGGATTTCGCCCGACTTGCCGCTTTCGCTCTTGATGATACCGACGATTTCAAAGTAATTTCCGCCAATCCTCACCCATTCGCCTATGCTGTGTTTGGTTGCGAGCAGCCTTCTGGCGCCGAACTCTGTGAGGACAACCGCGGGAGTTGGATTTTCTTCGTTGACAAACAAAAGGACGCGTCCTGCAAGGATCTCCCGGTTGACCAAATCGAACCACTCAGGTGTAGTACCCACGACTCTGACCTCAAGGCTCCGTTCGCCAAGCCGGGCTTTCTGACGCAGCAGTTTCGCTGGAGCCGTTCGCTCGACATGTTCGAGACTCTCGGCCATTCTCAAATGGTCTTCGTAAGTTAATCCGTACACTATCATGTTCATTAGAGATCGATTTGCGCTGGTGGTTTCGTCCTCGACCGCTTTGATGGATGATATAATGATATTGTTGCTTCCGAGCTTGCGAATCTGCTCAAGCGCCTCGCGGCCGGCGCCTTCTCCTACCGAAAGCATGGCGACCACGCTGCCGACGCCGAACACGACACCGAGCATTGTCAAAAACGACCGCAGCTTGTGAAGCAGTAAATTCTCCAGACCCGACCGTATGTTTCTGACCATTTTGATCCCGTTGAAGGTCATTTCTACTGATCGCCTCCCAAATTCTCCTAGAAGAATTTCATCCTCTCTTCCATGGACATATTTTTCAGCCTTTCCTTTTCTTCCTCAGACATGTTCTTCATTATCTCCATTGTCTTTTCCATCCGCTTTTTCATCTGCTCCTGTTGCTGTGGAGACAGGTTGGGCTTTCCCTGCGGCATTCGCCCCAGTGGTAAAGTCGGAAAGTCCTGGGGCTGCATTGGCGGCGTGGAATCCTTAACAGCGGGCGAGATTGCTTCGAGGCCGGTTTTCCTGGATGCGTCGAGCCGGTCGCGAACCTGCTGATCGATGGCGTCGGACTCCGTGACAGCCTCGTTCGGTTCGGCTTCGTCGGCCGGTGTTTTGTCAACAGAAGAAGGTTTCAAGGGTGGATCGAGCAAAACAACCTCTCCTTCCTTCAATCCGCTAATAATCCGGATCATCCGGTTGTTGTCCAGGCCTATCTCGACTTTGCGCAGCATAACCGAATCACCTTTGGGTAAATAAACAATCGTATCTCCTGCAACGCGTGTCACGGCATGGACCGGCAGATAAATTGCATCGTCATACTTTTCAACGATTATTTCCGCCCGGCAGGTTGTCCCCGGACGAAGAGCCGGATCGGCCGTATCGAGGTTGATTTGTGTCTTAAAAACCTTTAAATCAGGATTGAGAAAAATTCCTGCCGAATCAGGAAGCGGCGCCACTATCGCCACTGTTCCCAGGAATTTCCTGCCGGGTAGAGTTTCGACCGTGACGATAGCAGGCTGCCCGATTTGCACTTTCGCTAAGCTTGTTTCGTGGATACTTACTTCGGCCATTGTTGATGCATCTGTAGGCAGGTAAATTAGTTCCTGGCGTTCGAACACCTGCTGGCCTTCCGTGAGGGGCTCTTTTAGCATACTTGCCAGACCACTCTTAGTGCTGGTGGCATAGACAACCAATCCGTCACATGGGGCGAGGATAGTTGTTTTCTTGATCTGATCCTCGATCTTCATAAGTTTTGGCTTTACGTTCCGCTCGATCCAGCGCCGATATCGCCTGTTGCACATCGCTCTGGAACTGTCGAATCTGCCGGGGGTACGTGAAATCCTGCAGGAGTTTGAGGTCGGCCACTGCAAGATCGTATTCCAGCCTCCTGCGTTTGACTGTAAGCTCATCAGCGGCCCGCTCAGTCTCGGAGAGATACTTCTCCTGATAGAGTCTATTCGACCACTCCAGTGTCTGCTCGGAGCGTTCCAGTTCCTCCTTGGCAAGAGTAATCCTTTTGTTCGCTTCATTTACGTCTTTTGGATACTGGCCCTCCAAGTATTTCTTGAGATCCTGCTGTGCGAATTCGAGGTTCAATTCCGCCTGATTGACGTCGCTCGCCGCCTGGCTTGAAACGATGGCGAGATTTTCCTTGGCATTGATATATGCTGCCTCGGTATTCTGAACACTAATCTCCTGATTAATCTTTGTGTCGTGCAGTGTGCTGGCATCCAGCTCGACGAGGAGGTCTCCTTTTTTGACACGAGTGCCTTCGGGTATAAGAGTGATGATTGAGGTACGTCCTTCGACTTCGTTTTTAATGATGTGCTGGTCGCGGGCTTTGATCGTGCCGGACTCGACGACGCTAATGGTCAGAGGTCCTCGCTTTACTGTAAAGGTCGGCACATCCTGCCCGGACGCTTTACCGCCGCGGAATATAGTGAGTAATACAATGCCGGCTCCGATTAATACGACAATTATAAGAGCACCCAGCAATCTTGTACTTCGAAATTTGAGATTTTGGCTGGTCGGACTATTATTTTGAGGAACCATAGTTACTTCTCCTGGTAATACCTAAGTATGTTTGCATTGACCGGTTTTTCAAAAGTGTGATCGACGCCGGCAACTCGAGAGGTTGCCCATATTTAATGCCGAGTAAGTATTTCCAAGAGGCAATTAATTATTTTCGCATATAAAACATTTCGTCTTTATACCTGATTTTGTGTTTGCTGCAGATGGTCGATTGCAAATTTTGCTCTCACTTGCTCAAGCATTTGCGCCTTCTTTTGTATTCTCCAGACGAGTACAGCAATCGGTTCTCTTTTTCTGTCTTTGAAGGTTATTATGATTCTTCCGAAGCCCATGATCCGTTCGAGGAAATCGCTCGTATCAATACGGCTGTTGTAGTCCTCCCTGCCTATTTGCTCGCCTGATTCGGTTGGACCTTCCTGGATATTCATATAGTTTGGAGTTATAGACATATAATAGAAAAGGCCTTTGAGCCAGGAAAAGAAGATTGTCAGCAGCCCTATTATGCCGACAAGAAGGTAAACTGTCGTGTTCATAGATACGGCAATGTTTTTGAAGAGCCCGAAGAAGCCTCCAACCCAGTCAAGAAGATTCAGCCATAAAAGGAAGAATCCAATACTTACAATAGTAATGAGCAATATCTTGATGCTGATGTTGTATTCTTCAATGAGAAAGTTCAGAAAAAATATGGCGAACCATATTCCCCCTATGGCTGGGGCCGGGATACTTTTAATACATGACAGTGCTGCCGCTATGAACGATGCGAGGATTGTTGGGACATAGAGTATTTTTGGTGTCCATTCGAAGATGACGAGCCAGTCATTTATGTCCGGGTCTTCCTTTAGATACTTTTGCATGCGCAGTCTTGTTCGAAGTGGTTTTCTGAATAAGAAACACGCCAGTGCGCCTCCAGCGATTATGCCCATCGCGATATATATGGCTTTCATTTTGTTTGAAAGCCATTCGATTTCAGATGGTTTGGGAAGCAGGAAATATGCGAGGGCCAATAAAATAATAATCAGTACGACAAGACCAGAAATCCAAATTATGATTTTGTTTTTGCTTTTTGTGCTTTTGGAATCATTCTTTGTATCTGTACTTGTGGTGTTCTCGACGTTCTGTTCTTCCATGATATGCCCTTTCTAAAATAAGCTGCAAGCATTACAAAATTGAAAACAGGCACATATTACTGGATATTCTCACGAAGCACAATAGGTTCCCATCGTACTTTCGCTGCGCCGAGTAAAGTGCCGGTGGCATAGGCTAAATCCACAAGTGCTATCTGATATTCGACCAGAGCCAGGATTTCCGCTCTATAAGCGTCGGCGTAAGTTGTCTGCGCATCGAGTACATCCGTGGATATTCCCAGGCCGAGTTCAAACTGACGTTTTTCAGCTTCAAACAGCCGGCCATCCAGAATCGCCCTTTGTCTGCTGGCTAAAATACGCTGCCAGTTAGCCTCAAGCTTATCAATAGCATTAAGTACCTCAAGTTCAATAAGTGCTTCGCGACTGTCGCGGCTGGCCAATCGTTGCAAACGCTCGTAAAAGGCCTGCCGGAGCTGACTCTTTGCCGCCTCGTTTCCCAGCGGCACCAGCAATTGCAGCCCGACTTGATGATCTTCAAATCTCTTTTCGAAAAGCAAATCAAATGAGTCGTCTCTCGTGCCGCCTAGGCCGTTCACATTATACCTGTAATCCATTGTGAGCAAAGGCAGCGCCTGGTTCCGCATATAATCGATGGTGGCGAAATCTTGAGCAATTTGCAGCTCAAGCTCGAGCATTTCCATTCTATTGCTCATAGCTGTTGTCAATAATTTTTCTTTTTCCAGTTCGTAACGTACAGGATCCGGTTCGGTGGCAGGTATCAACACTGTGTTTGTCTGCATTTCCAGGCCCGCCTTATTGAGCGTCCGCTTGAGGTCACGTTCTCGATCACGTACAGCGTTTTCAGCCTGGATAATAGCCTCAAGCTGCTGTGCTACACCAGCTTCAGTACGAATAACCTCTATTTGCGGTTTATCACCGGCGGCTACAAAACGACCAGCTTGTTCGTATAGGGCTTCGGCCAGGTCATATTGCTTTTTCCGCAATTCCAATTCTCTCCTGGTTGCATAGAGTCGCCAGTACACACGATCCACATCGGCGATGATTCGTATAACCTCAAGTTTCGTTCTGGCGTCGGTAATCTGCTGTTCATACCTGGCGATACGAATCGCATAGGTATTGGCGCGCTTGCCGGCGCCCCGAAGCAGCGGTTGGCTTATTGAAGCTGAGAGGTCCGAGCTATAAGAAGGATCAAATATCGAATATGGAGAGCCTGTTTTGAGACGGCTGTCGGCCAAGTCAAATGATACTGTTCCACCGGTTCGCAAAGGGACCTGAACACCAAGATTTGTACTGGTGTAATCGACTTGTGAGCCTGAGATTTCATCGAGAAATGATGCTACAGGAGTATCTGTCTTGGAATATGTCATATTTGAATAAAACGCAGCCTCAAACTGGGCCTCCTGCTCGCTGACCTTTTCGGCGGCAACAGAAGGATTAATAAGCTGCACCTTCAGATCAAGATTATTCTCCAGCGTAAGTGCCCGACATTGCTCCAGCGTCAGTTCGAGCTCTTTTGGCGGTACTTCATTGACATCATTCACGTCCGCCGGGGCTTTTTCTTCATCCTTGGCTTCCTGCAGCTCAAGGGTTTCTATCTGCCGGGTTCTCTCGGGATCAATCCTGGTCTGGTATGAATTTCCTTCATCGAAAAACTGTTTGCAGCCGGTTAATACGATTAATCCCAATCCGGCAACAACTGCATGCCGGAACCATTTAAGCAAAAATTTTCTATTCATGTCTAAGTGCCTCAATAGGGTCGAGCCTGGCGGCTTTAATTGCCGGGAACATCCCAAAAAATATGCCTATACAAGCCGTAAAACCGAATGAAAGGATTATTGCCCATACTGGTATATATACCATAGGCATGTCAAATTCTGCGTTCAAGGATTTCGGAATATTGATCAAAGCCATAGTCAAAAGCTGGCCGATTACGATTCCGATGATCCCACCTACGAAGCACAACACTACGGATTCAATCAGAAACTGAGTTAAAATTGCTGTTTTTTTCGCTCCCACAGCTTTGCGTAGTCCTATTTCTCTGGTTCGTTCCGATACTGAGACAAGCATGATGTTCATAATTCCAACGCCACCTACCAGCAGGGAAATGCTAACTACACCAGCAGCTACAAGTGTCAATATAAGTGCTATTGTATTAAACACCTCCATAAACCTTTTGACTGAAGAGACGTCAAACGTATCGGGTTCGGTCGGTTTGATATTACGTGTTCGGCGAAGGAAAAATTTTATCTCTGCCTCCGCATCCTCCACGATGTCTGTAGATTTGCTTGCGGCAAAGGCCATAATAAAAGGTTCGTGCTGTAATTTGAAAGCAGTCCTGAAAGGAATATACACTTCGTAATGGTCTTCAGCGGACTGCCCGGGTTCCATTGGAGGCCGCCATTCAATAACTCCAACCACGATGAATTTCATATGTCCTATAAGAATGGCCTGCCCAATACAATCACGGTCAAGGCGAAGTTTCATTTGCAGCTTTGAATCAATCAGACATACCTGGCGTCCCTGCATATCATCGATAACAGACAACTTTCGCCCGAGTGTAAATGGGCGCTGCACGATATCATGGTACGAGGGCTCGATGCCGATAATTTTAACGCTCTCCACCGATTCCTCACCAAACTGAGTTGTGTGCTGTCCTATCCAGGCCATTCGGCTAAATCGTGCAACTGAAGGGCAATGTTCAAGCATTCCGTCAAAATGTTTGGCTTCGAATCGAATAGACCACCATGATGCATGGCGTTTCGATCCTTCCTCAGGCCGGCCGGGCATGATAGCCATAGTGTTTGTACCGAATTCTTCCACCATAGTTAATATCTCGGATTTTAATCCGGTTAGAGTCGCAATAACCGCAGTTACTGAAGCAACTCCGATTACAATGCCAATTGTTGTAAGTATTGCCCTGGTTTTGTTTGCCCATATCTGGCTCAGCGCAAGGTAAACGCTCTGATAGAAAAGACGAAGAAAAGCCATAAGTACTCCTATGATTGCTCTCATGACGATTCTCCATGTATATCATTATTTTGCATTTTCGATTTATCTGTCTGACTTCGATTACTCGGTACATCACTGCAAATGCGGCCGTCTTTCATGCTTATTATTCGTTTGGCGTGATTGGCCACATGCTCTTCATGAGTTACCAGTATAATAGTCTGTCCTTCCTGATGAAGCTGATCAAATAGTTGCATAATGCCCTCACTTGTCTTGCTGTCGAGATTCCCTGTCGGTTCGTCCGCCAGCAGAATACTTGGCTCACAAACAAGTGCTCTGGCAATAGCTACCCGCTGCTTTTCACCCCCTGAGAGCTGGTTTGGCTTATGTGTTACTCTGCCGCTCAGCCCCACCCTCTCAAGCACTTTTTGAGCAAGCTTTCGCCGGGTCCACCAGCCGTCTTTTGAATAGATCAGCGGCATTTCAACGTTCTTAAGTGCGGTTAGCTGACTGAGCAGTTCGAACGATTGAAAAACAAATCCTATTCTCTCATTGCGTATATGAGCTAATGCAGCATCGCTCATTTTTGTTGTATCCTGCCCATCCAGTCCGTAGTATCCTGATGTAGCCCTGTCCAGGCATCCCAGGACATTCATCAGCGTGCTCTTACCTGACCCGGAGGCCCCCATTACAGCGACATATTCGTTCTCGTGCAGCTCCAGACTGATGCCATCAAGTGCATGTATATTCTCCACACCCACTTTATAAATCCGTTTGACATCCTGCAGTTTAATTACGGGTTTATCATTCCGTGGTCGGATTATCGGGTTGTCAGCTTCGGCTGATATCATTGGCATCGTTTGCAGTGTCTTCTGTAGATTCAGCTTTATCGCCTTTTTTCTTTGCCTTGGCTTCACGCTCATCCTGTACTATCTGATCGTGCTTAATACTTTCGAGGACCTTGTACGGCCCCACGATTATTCTGTCTTCTTCTGTGATACCTGACTCTATTATGATGTGAGTCAGGTCGCTCTGACCGATCTTAACGGGTGTCACTACCGCCTTGCCGTCAATGTAACGGTAAACTACTGTTGCAAAAGTCTTGCTTGTATCCACCTCTTCGGAATTCTCGCGAATATCGAGAGGCAGAGTGTCAACTTCCCTGCCAAGAACTGCCTGTGCGGGAACTTTAAGCACATCTACATTTTTGTTCGTCTCGACATCTACATGTGCGGTCAAACCTGAGTACAGTTTCTCTCCGGTAGGATCAAGGAGAATTTCGGTTTTGTAGTATTTAGTTCTTGTAGACGACCAATCGTGTGACAGTGCTATTGAATCTACCACACCGGTGAATTCGCGATTAGGAAAGGCGTCGATATGTACAGTTGCTTTCTGACCGACTTTGAGTTTTCCAACATCTGACTCATCGATCTGAGCTACAATCAGCATCTTGGATAGATCTCCAACTGTCATAATAACTGTGCCGGGATTATTCATTGTCCCGATGATGACCATCTCTCCCACCTCGACGTCGAGCCTTGTTATTACACCGTCGATAGGTGATGTTATAGTAGTATGGCTGAGAGCTTCACGTGCCTGTTCGATCCCGGCGTCTGCAACTTCAAGGTTGTGTTTAAGCACTTCCAGATTCAACTGAGCTGATTCGAGTGTATGTTTGGAAGCTTCATACTGTGATTTGAGTTCGTCATATTTGGTCTTTGCCTGGTCGAATGTGGCCTGAGCGATGTCCTTCGATTCCAGCAGTCCTTTCTGTCGTCCCAGGTCACGTTCGGCTTGTTTTAGTGATACTTCAAGTCCGTCAAGGTTCGCCTGTTGGCTGGCAATCCTTGCTTTCTCAACTTCTATCTGGGCGACCTGGGCGGCACGACCGGCCTCTGCTGAAGTCAGACGGGTTTCCAGGTCCTTCGAGTCCAGGCGAACCAGTACCGATGCCGGGATAGGAGGATTAGCATTCGGATTGCCACAAGTCACACGATCTCCTTCCTCGTAGGGCAGTTCTATGATTCTTGCCGAGACTTTCGCGCTGATATCCACCTTGGTTTTTGGTTCGATTTCGCCCGGGGCACTGACAAATTCTATCAGTTCCCCCCGCTTGGCGTTTTCGATGCGAACTGTTGTAGATTTGTTGCCGCCTTTAATTTTGTGCCGGAATGCTGCACCAATCCCGCCTGCAACTACTATGAGGACGCTAACCACGATAATAATTATGCGAATCTTCTTCACCCTGGAACCTTTCGTGTAAGGATTAACTGTCGGTTATAAATGTTCATAGCCACCTATAAGTGTGATTATGAAGGTTAAATGTTACCGTTTTGTTACGGTTTTGAACTTTTTTTGCTTTTTTTCTGCGTGTAGCAAAAATATGAATCCTGAAAATGTTCGTTTTACTCTGTTTCGAGATATCATTACATTATCACTGATATAGATATAGACGCCCAAGCACCTGATTCATTGCGCTTATTTTGAAGAAAAATCCCAAATGAGTGCTATTTAGCACTGAGAAACACCCGTAGTGAGCAGTTTCATAATTTGGCGTGGATTCTCAAAGCGGCAAAGAAACAACTCGCTCATTTCGGCTGCCGCTATCTCGTGTCATGTTTGCTCGGCTAAAGGGACTTATCTGGCCGCCACTACTTGCGCCGGTGATTCAGATTGAGTCATATACATGTCTTCAATCTCAAATGGCTGGCCCGGGCCGCAGCCGGTGACGAAGAACATAATCGCTGCGATAACGAACAGAATGCTGGTTATTTTCACAATATCTCCTTCCTAAAATATCTGACTAATTCTCCTTGAATGTACTGTTATTCCTGATAGATACAGGGTACCAAAAAAACCGGAAATATGCAAGCATTGAATGGAATATCAGTCCTGATTTTCATATCTAGGGTGTTTAATCGTGTATAGACCTATAAAAGCCGCTATTTCGTCCAATAGTCAATAACAAGGACCTTATCCAAATGCGGGCCGAGCAGTTCGCCGAATTCTTTGTGAGCCGGGTGTGGAATGTACATTGCCCTGTCGTCTTCACTGAGGAATGTCACAAGAAAGCAGTGTGTGAAACCTTGCTGACGGTTTTCCACGCTCACATCCGTGCCCCATTCGAAGTCATATATCGCATCGACCTTATCCGGTAAAGCGCAAAAAGCCCTCTCTATCTGCCCTACCTGCTCATCGGTGGCATCGTCCTTAAATTTGAACAATACTACGTGGTTTCTCAGTGACGTGCTTGGTTTCATGGACGTGGACACAGCCTCCTAAAATTATTGCCCCGGCTGCCAGATATAAAAAGTTCCTGAACATACTTTGTTGCCTCCACATATTTTTTATCAATTAATTTCTACTGGTTTCCAGGCTGGGGATTTTATCGGAAAAATAATTTGTCGTCCAGCCCAAAATCGACATGAATGAACTTATTCTGCACCGCGGCATCTCCAGATTGGTTCAAGGGAATTCAACATTACGGAAAAAGAGACTGAGATGTTAGAGCAGAAACTTGCTAATATGTACGGCACAGTCGCGGAACTTCTCTGCGGGCAATGTGACCGTTTGCCATTTCGGGCTGCGGCGTTTCATGAACTTGCGGTAATCATCCAGCCTGACACAAAAGAACAGATACTTGTTCGAGTCAAAATCGAAATAATCCCTGCCGTCAAAATCCACGTCGACGTTCTCCATTTTATAGGCAAAGACAAATGTCGCCTGGTGGCCCTCGCCAAAGACACGCTGCCACCTTGTCAGTCCCTCGATATCTCCTATTGTTACCCAACATTCGAAACCAGCTAATTTTTCCAGACTGGTACCTTTGAACTTTCTGCCCTTTACTTCGGCGATGACGATTGGTTTTTCCGG
>WOR8_10005544_pt1 | contig 12358 bp, 6 predicted proteins | sample DeeMarSeWOR38_10_FD_19890 | JGI IMG/M metagenome (IMG submission 19890) | reverse complement strand
GAGACTCCACTGGAGTGGGATCCATCCCATAAGCGCACGGAATGAAATCCTCCAATTTGAATATCACTTTTTAATTAACCTGTTTTATCTTTTTCAAGACGATGATCAGAAATAAATGTAGAATCGTAAATTTCTAATGGACAACAGCCTGAAAACAGGCTATAGAAATCGTGCCTATCGAGGATTAACGCCGTTGATTATTTTGTATTTTTGGCCCGCTGTTTGCTCTACTTATATTAACTAATGAAGGTAAGGTCATGAAAACGCTACTAATAAATCGGATTGCCTTTCTTTTCATCCTCATGTTGGGTTGGGTGACAGTGAAGGGACAACAGCAGTGGGAAGTTCCGGGTGATAACTTCAGCCTGGAAGGAGCACTTGAAATATTTAAAAAATCAGCATCACCGGAAGAATTTGAAAGAAGGCTCAATGATCCGGAGGCGAGAGTCAATAATCTGGATCTGAATGGTGATGGCTATATTGATTATATCAGGGTCATCGACATGTATGAGGGCAATGTGCATGCTTTTGTTTTGCAAGCCGTTATATCTGACATACAAAGCCAGGACATCGCCGTCATTACCCTGGAAAAACTTGCTAATGGCAGGGCAATCCTGCAAATTACCGGTGATGCCGACATTTACGGCGTTGAAACAATCATTGAACCAACAACGGAAGTGAGAACATACGCGGGTGTCAATTCATCAAGAGTAATTGTGAATGTCTGGTCGTGGCCTTTTGTAAGATATATATACGGGCCATATTACAGGGTATGGGTATCACCATGGGGATGGAGCTACAGACCGTATTGGTGGAGACCATGGAGACCAGTAGTATATTATGACTACTATACATTCTGGAGGCCTTACAGAACTTATTATTCTGTATGCTATACACACAGGGTATTCTATGCCCACAGAATTTACAGACCGTATAGAACGACTTCTGTGATCGTACATAATAGACATCGTCATAGAATAAATGAATACAGGTCCACCTATATTAACCGGGAAGGACATTACCAACCACGTGACGGTCGCTATAGCAATCGCCGCCAGAATAATGTAAGATATAATTCTGATGGCCGGATCATTTCAAATGCCAATGAGCGTATCAGTTCGCGGTCTTCCTCCCGCAGCAGTATCGATCAGGGACGATCATCCGTAAGGCGAGAAAGTCAAAACAACATTCGGAGATCAAGTGACAACAGTCGACGATACTCCGGGAATTACGATACCCGGCGAAGCAGCGAAAGATCAACCAGCGATGCTAATTTACGAAGATCTGATGGAAGTTCAACGATGCAACAATCTACCAGAAGATCTACCGGCAATACGAATATGAGTAGGTCTTCCGGGACTTCCAGTATCCAGCGATCTGATGTAAGATCGAATAACGGAGCAAATTATCGTCGGGAAAACAGCAGCTCTAATGTTCAGCGTTCATCAGGCAGATCGAACGGAAATCCTAACATTCAAAGATCACAACAAAGATCAGGGGGTAATTCAAATCTCCGGCGTTCATCAGGAGAAACAAACTCAAGGAAATCGTATGATAGAACTTCGGGGAATTCGGGTACACGTTATTCCCCGGGAAATTCAAATGTTCGTAAATCCACCGGGAATAGTTCGGGCTTCCAACGATCGTCCAACCGATCATCCGGCAGTTCAAATTTACGGCGTTCAGAAAGCTCAAATCAGCGTAATAGGGGAAGACGTTGATCTTCCTCCTATTCCGCATAATACTCAGTTAAAAGTATTAACCTGTGGTGCCAATCAGCTTACGAACCTGGATATTTCACAAAATGAATTTCATAAACGATCAGGAAATGGTGATAACAGATTACCTAAATCAGATGTTTCTGAAAATACCGATCCAGTTGGATTGTTAATCGGTGGGGACCAATTAGTTGAAATTAATATAACAAACCATCCAAATTTAGAGTCTTCGGATTGCGGTAGAACCCGGATTACAAAATTCGACAATTCAAAAAATACACACTTGGAAGTATTAATATAAGACCATCTTCGGGATCTTTACGAAGTTTGCGTTTGGGAAACACCATTCACTCCAGCTTGAATTGAGGTTGATACAACCGATAGCCCGAATGTTTACATCAAAACGGATTGTAATTAAACCTTACCACTCGATCAACCGGGCAGCCCTGATTTTCATTATTATACCCAGGCAATAATTACCAGGGTTTGCCAGCTATGTATCCTGTAAAATATATTCAATTTGGATAAATCAATTTCAATTAGTCGTATAATAAACATTTGTATCAGGTTGTAATTGAATAATTTTAATCCTTAAGACAACGGACGGATAAATCATTTTCCTTTGAAGATATTCCTAGACCTACATAGCCACCATTGTAATTCATATTTCGTTCCTAATGATAATCATCAATTGATTGTGAGAGTTCTTATTGTGATCTGATATTTGCCTCCCATGGTTCATACGACATCCAGTCAACTTCCACCTCATACGGTTGTGATGGCCTTTCGATGGATAAAGGATTTGTTTCGACGGGCCAGTCGTTGGTATACCAGAAATTCAGCCTGTAACGGGATTCATTCTGGGGGATTCCAAGCTGGGATCCATGATAATTCCATAAAACAACCGTATCCGCAGTCTGAGGGTTGATCATCCACCAACGGAGCCGGTCCGGATACCAGTCAAAACCATAGGTGTAAAATTGTTTCGATGCATCAAATCCCTGGATGGCAGGGATCCTCTCAGGTTCATTCTGAAGACCTGTCAGCGGCATCCTCGTCCCTCTATGCCCTACCCTGTGCGTCGTACTATATATCTTCCCTTCGGCCAGGTTAATGGTCCGCCCGATTCTTTTTAAACTCTCGCGCGGCCCGGTCCAGGTACCGATGTAAATGATCGTCGGGTCAGCGATAAGCCACTCATAATCAATTTCACTCAGACCCTGTACATTATCCATATGATAGGTGAAGTAACCGACTACAGCCCCCACATTGGGTTGAATTTCCCGTACATCAGGCACCTTGATACGGGCGGCGTATGTGCCGAAGTGCGTAAACTTTTTTGAGATGATTTCCGGTCCTTTTCCCGCTCCGGCCGGGGCTTGCGGATCGATCTTGAGCGTAAGAACCTGTGATCCCGCCTCACCGACGTTTCCGGTACCGGATATCTTCGTAAATTCTATGCCCCTGCCATCATTGTTAAATTTAAATATTTTCGATCCGGTTTTGTTAAAATTTTCCGAGAACGATTTTTGAAACTGATCCTGTGTAACGCAGCCGGATATCCCGGTCAGAGACAGAATGCTGAGTAAAAATTCGGTTTTCATTTTTATTAAAAATTTGTGAATCACTGTTTTTATTAAATAATGTGAAAAAATATAAAAAATGATACATAACGATTGCTGATTATTCAATAATTTTCTCATACAATTTAGTAAAATCCATATATTCTGTGTTTTTGTTGAAATTTTAAAAGACTAATATGCCATTACTTTTTACTAAATAATCACAGAGACTCATTATGCACAAAAAAAATACTATCCCCCCACCTCTCGAGCAGTAGACAAGCTGCCCATCCGATCGCTTAAAATCGCGTAGAATCGTTTAAATTAAGTTGGGTTTTTAAGAAATATGATCCCTAATTTCATCCTTCTAACCAATTTTATTCTATTATGGCACTCTCAGACTCCCAGATGCAAACCTTCGAAGATCACTTCAAAAAAACAACAAAACGACCCTACCCGATGTGTGACGGGAAAAAATTCGAATATGGCTATGAAACGTTAATACGTTGGAAAGTTGATGCCAAGGGTGGCGCAAATCTTGTTGAACCTGATTGGGGGAGGATCTTGGCTTTTGTGGAGTGTATGGCGTGTAATTATTATATGTACTTTAATCCACAGAAGATGGGGGTGATTTGAATATAGTAGCTATCCAAGCTGTCTGATGCAATATCTTCTTTTGATTTTGGTACTCTATTAACTTTCCCCAATATTTCGTAAATTAGATATGGGTTTAGGTACGGCTGATTTTTTAATCTAACTGTATACAACAATGCAACAACGTCGATTAGCTGCAATCATGCTTGCCTGCCGTATCCCGATGAATATCGGGAGAAGGTGGGTCACCGACTTTGCCTCAGAGTTGTCAAATGAAGAATATTGCCAAAGATCACCAATGTTGGCTTTTAAAGGCTCAAAATAAAGAAGATGTCCATTAGACGATTAGCTGCAATTATGTTTACCGATATAGTCGGCTATACTACCCTAATGGGTAAAGATTCAGAAAAAGCCCTGGAGCTCCTCAGAAAGAACCGTGAGATCCAGAGACCGTTGATCAGGAAGCATGGGGGTACATGGTTAAAAGAAATGGGAGACGGTATTCTGGCTCAATTTGACAGTGCGAATGATGCGGTACGGTGTGGGATAGCAATTCAAAAAACAGCCAGGAATAAGTTAAAAGGTCAGATCCGCATCGGCATTCACCTTGGAGATGTGACAACAGAAAATGGTGATGTTTTTGGAGATGGTGTGAATATCGCCTCTCGCCTCCAGGCTGTTGCTGATCCGGGGGGTATTTACATCTCTGATTCAGTAGAACATGCCATACGTGGTAATACGGATATACATTCCAAATTCCTGGGGGCAATCCAGCTTAAAAATGTAGATTATCTGGTTAACACATTCTATATAGTTGCTAAAGGATTGTCAGTCCCTTCCCTAAAAAAAAGAAAAGATTTATCCGGGGTAAGCCGTAGACCTGTTTTCAAATCCCTCTATACTTACATTACCGTCACACTTATATTTGTTGCTATTGTAACGTCCGGAATATGGATAAAAAATAAAATCAACCCAAAAATAAAGTCAATTGTTGTCCTGCCGGTTGAGAATATATCAGATAATGAAGATCAGGAATGGTTAACAGCCGGGATTCATAATGCACTGATCGATGAGCTGAGCAGGATTCATGCTTTCAGGATTATTTCCCAAAAATCATCCATGAAATATGACAATACGAATATGACCATCCCGGAAATTGCTCGTGATTTAAAGGTGAATGGTGTCATTACAGCTTCTTTTCATACGATTGAGGATCGTGTGAATGTTCAGGTGAGGTTGATTCAGGCATTTCCCAGAGAAAGACAAATATGGGAACAGGCTTATGAAAATACCATGCAAAAGATACTTTCCATTTATAAAGATTTTGCAAAGGATATAGCTAATGAATTAAATATCAGATTATCTCCCAACGAGGATTCGTATATTTCAAGGCCCAGTGAAGTAAATCCAAAGGCCTATGAAGCCTATCTCAGAGGATTGAGTTATGTTGAAGGGGCAACGGAAGCAGATCTCGAAAAATCCCTGGATTATTTTCAGCTGGCCCTTGAAATAGACTCGACGTATGCACTTGCATATTATGGTTTAGAATTGGCCTGGTCGAGCTATAGTCAGCATGGCTTTTTGCCTTCCAGTATAACAGGACCAAAGTGTCAAGAAGCTATCAGGAAGGCCCTTGAATTGGACAGTACGCTGGTTGAAGTCCAGGGTTTGGTAGCTATTGGCGATATGTATGATGCAATTTATCGCGGAGACTGGAAGGATGCCGATCTTGGAATCAGGAAAATTATCGATATCAATCCGAACTATTCGTTTGTCCTGGTTTATTATGGACACTTATTAGGTATTATTGGTCGTCCAATTGAAGGATTAAAATATAGCTATCAGGCGATCGAACTTGATCCTTTTAATGAATTAATCCAGGCCGTACACGCCATGAATCTGAAAAACGCGCGTAAATACGATGAAGCCTTTCAGGTTCTTCAGGGATTACTTAAAGCCGACCCCAGTCAAGGGATGGGCTTGCCAGCGCTGTGGGCTGTCTACCATGAAAAAGGGCAATATACGGAAGCACTTAATATTGCAAAAAAGATATATACAATAAAAGGAAACGACCTTGCCATTGAAGCGATGGAAGCCGGTTCTACGGAAGGTGGTTATCAAATGGCGATGCAGCGGACTGCCGAGAAGATGATTGCCTATCGCGATACGGCTTATTTCCCTTCCTGGCAGATTGGTACGCTGTATACCCGAGCAGGTCTGAAGAAGGAAGCACTCGACTGGCTATGGAAAGCCTATGAGGATCAGGATGGGAATATTGTTGTTATTGGTGTGGATCCTTTATTTGATATTCTCCGTGAGGAAGCCCGGTTTAAAGAATTACTCGGAAAAATGAATCTACCCGTGGATTAAACATTTTTGGCCGGTCAATACGTAAAATTTAGGCTGAAGTAACATTATGATATTTGAAGATTTCATTGTCTCATGAAAAGGGCACCAAAGTTTTTCTCAAACACATGCATCGGTGTCCCATTCCGGAGACACCAATGGAAGATCAGGTCGTTTTCTTTGTATGCTCTGTGGTCAAATTTTAAACCGCGAAGGTCGCTAAGGTAACGCAGAGGTTTGCTTTCTTTAAACAGTTTCATTAGAACCGGTTAAGAATCCTTTGCGTTATCTTTGTGTGCTTTGCGGTTTCATAATTATCCGTACTTTGGTTTCTCTCAAAGAAGACACTGGATTTTTCCTATTTAAATTGCTTGGTTGTCCTTTTCTGAAGACACCTATGGAGAGAAAGGAGGTACCATTGGAAAGAAGAGACACCAGGATTGGAAAACTAAATTTTAATAAATTATTTTATTAGTAAACGTTTTTAAAAAGTCACTAAGGTGATCCTGCCCGAATGGGACAGGCGGGCTTAGCGACAACAAGGGTTATGAGTAAACGCAGAAGTTTCACAAAAGACCAGAAGATGCAAATAATATGAATTTTAAACTACTTTTAATAGCATTGATCCTTTTTTGCTGTAAAGACAATACTTCAAAAGATCAACGAAGCGATTTAGCGGATCAAAAAACTGAATTGACTAAAAAAATAAGCACAAATTCTACAAGAGAATTGGTAGAATATCCTCCATGTAATGAAGAAGAAATACCTCATTATACGGCGCACAAGATTTCATCAGCTCCGAAGATTGATGGACAACTTGATGAGGAAATTTGGCAGGCTGTGCCTAAATCAACACGGTTTAGGGATCTAATTTCAGGTGCTGAGACGATCCATAATACCAGGGCTGCTGTGGTATGGGATGAAGAATTTCTTTATGTGGCTTATTGGATAGAGGAACCAAACCTGCAGGCTACACTGACAGAACGAGATGCACCGATCTACAAAAACAATGATGTAGAGTTATTCATTGCGGGAAAGGATGCCTATTACGAATTTGAAATTAATTCCTACGGTACCATCTACGAAGTATTTTTTATTTGGGAAGAATCTTACAAAAGTGGAGGATATGATATAATATTAGAATTTAGCCCTGATCAAAAGGGAAGAAGGCGCTTTCACGGTGTCGGTTATAAGCCACATCCGAAAGGGCCACGTATCGGTTATTGGAACTGGGACTTCCCCGGATTAAAAAGTGCTGTTTACTGTGACGGTACGATTAATAATGACAAGGATCGAGATCGGGGGTGGACCGTAGAAATAGCCCTGCCATGGTCAGGTATGAAGGCGTTGACTTTGGGAGATAATCGAAGTCTTCCACCAAAGGATCAAGATATTTGGCGCATGGATTTTTCCCGCTTTAATCAATATAAGGAAGCCCCACCAGCTAATGATTCCGGAGGTTGGGCTTGGAGCCCGCATGGAGTCTGGGATTCACATGTTCCGGAATGTTTTACATACATTCATTTTTCTTCCCAATATGTAGATATTTCGAAATGAATACACCTCGATACTTTTTAACAATAGGGTGCTGGATTTCACGGTTTTTGCGGAGGACTCTAAAGGCTTTTTCTTCATCCTCACCCATAAGTTTACTGTACCCGACCATGTCGGTAAACATTATAGCAGCGAGTCTGCGATCTTCGGGCACGGTAAAAAATTAACGGTTTAAAAAATCCAACTGCTTTCTACCCGATGCTAAAATAAAATTAAGTATTTATAGTAAAACATACTAGTAATTCATTGTTAGTGATTTGTTACTCTAAAAAATAATAGCTAATTAGATAAGATGTTCTACCACCCTGGGATCTAACCAGTTAATTATCAAATAATAGTCCGAAACTCAAACTTTCAAATGTTTCACCCTGAATCATGTGTATGTTCTGTTCTGACCTAATCCATGGTTGACTTTTTTTAGTTTTTTCGTAAATTGATATACTTTGGAGAAATACACACTTTTTTTCCGGTTTAAACATCTTCAACCATGGAAGATCGAAGGTTAGCGGCCATCATGTTCACCGACATAGTCGGTTATACGGCAATAATGGATAAGGATGAAGAATTGGCCTTTAAACTTCTTCAAAAGAATCGATCAATCCATAAACCGTATATTGAACTGTTCCATGGAAATTTCCTGAAAGAAATGGGTGATGGCATCCTGGCAAGTTTCACTACTGTATCTGACGCTGTTTATTGTGCTGGAGCTATACAAAAAGCATGTGACAATGAACCGGACCTTAACCTCCGGATCGGTATTCACCAGGGAGAGGTTGTTTCACAAAATGATGATGTGTTTGGTAGCGGTGTAAATATCGCATCCCGAATTGAAGCGATTACTCCTGCTGGAAGAATATGGGTTTCCGATTCTGTACAACGGAATATACATAATAAAAAAGGCATTGAAATTGAGTTTATAAAAGAAGCAACCTTAAAGAATGTAACTCAGGAGGTCAAAATTTACGAGGTAAAGGTAAATTCAGAATATGTATTGCAACAACTCAGCAATCTTCAATCTAGTATTCTGGAGTCATCAAAAGTCACTGATCAATCCATTGCTGTGCTGCCCTTTATCAATATGAGCAGTGATCCAGAGCAGGAATATTTCAGTGATGGCATAATGGAGGATATCCTGACACATCTTTACAAGATCGGGGAATTAAAAGTGACTGCAAGAACTTCTGCGATGGGCTATAAAGGAAGCGCTAAAAAAATTATAGAGATTGGAAGGGAACTGGGGGTTGCGCACATATTAGAAGGTAGCGTTCGAAAGTCTGGCGATCGCGTGAGAATCTCGGTCCAGTTAATCAGTACAAAGAACGAGCGGCATATTTGGGCTGAAAGCTATGACAGGGAATTAACTGATGTGTTTGCTATTCAAAGTGAAATCGCCCAAGCAGTGGCCTTAGCATTGAAAGCGGTAATTAGTCCAGAAGTAAAAGAAAGAATTGAAATTCTCCCCACTGAGAATCTCAAGGCATATGACCTTTACCTTAAAGGGAACGATACCTTTAATACATTTTATAAATATGCTGATTTGAATAAGGTATATGAGTCCATCGAGTTTTTTCAAGAAGCGATTGAATTGGATAAAAATTTTTCATTTGCATATACTGGTTTGGGAAGATCATATTGGATGCTGGCTCACTGGGAGGCCGCATCACTTTTACCAGAATTTTGGAAAAAAGCAAAGTATAATTTGACAAAAGCAATTCGTCTTGATCCGTATAATGGAGATGCATACAGTCAACTTTCATTGGTATCAGACCATTGGGACTGGGATAGCAAAGCTGCGAAAAAGAATTTAGATATATCATTAAAACTATGGCCAAACAAATGGGAGCCATATTGGTACTATTTCTGGCATGATTACAGACTTGGAAATTGCGATAACCTAAAATGGAGCTTTGAAGAATTGAAAAAGATGGATTCAAATGTTGCTCATCCGTACAGCTATCATAATTTACAGTTATTGCAATGCCAAAATAAATATAGAGAAATCACACTTGTTGCTGACGAATATTTTGAAAAATTGAAGGGAATACTACACCCCGACAGTGTTATGGTAATGTTTGACGGTTACCTGTATCAGAATGAATATATGAAGGCAAATGAAGTTTATGAATATATCAATAAAAATTTCAAACACGAATTGTTTAAACTTCTATTTAAGGCAATTTTAACAGCAAAGGAAGGGCAAAAAGAAACCACTATGCAAATTTTAGACAGTGTTAAAAATATGCCAGATGGTACCGTTTCGAATACTTGGCACGCTGTTATATATGCCTCTCTTGAGGATAAAGAAAAGATGTATGAAAGTCTGGAAAAGGCCCTGAAAGAAAGAGAATGGCATCTGCACGATATGGGGAAATTTTCTTCCGTATATAGTCCCTATAAAGAAGAATCCCGATTCAGGGAGATTGTACGAAAAATGTGGATTCCTTGGGAAGATGATGGATATGTTCATTAAACTGTGAATTTTAGTATCTCAGCAGAAATAAATCATTGTACTCATCTGTTACTCTCCATTTTTACAGACTGAAAGTAATTACCTTGTAACAAGCTGAGATCTAACCCATAAACCAGTCAAAAAACCTGTTCTGATCCCGGACATCATTGTTTCATCATGAAACATTAAAAGTTACGTCTTTATTTCTTAGATGTATTTGCATTTGGTCTATCTGAACACATGCAATAGTTTAGGACCAAGTTGTTTATTAATTATTGTCATCCTGACTGTACAACAAAAAAAGTGCTGAAAATTAAATAAATTATAAAGGATTTCTGTTCGGAGTAGGGAAAAAGAAAGTCACGCGTTACACTTCGTTAAACGCGCGCCAGTAGGAGGCAGGTTTAATCTATTAAATTGTTTTTAGAAAACCATTCGGTCTATAAGGGATCGAATTATGAGAATCTCTGACAAATACCATATATAATTATTTCTTAATAAATATTTTTACAATTAAAAATTTAATCAAAACAGTGAAGTTTTCTCGAATATTTAGTAAAACCCTCAGAGAGCAACAAAGAGATGCAGACACAAAATCCTATGATCTACTTCTTAGGGCAGGATATATTAGACCCCTTTCTTCTGGTATTTATTCCTATCTGAATTTTGGAAATCGAAGCCTTAAAAAGATAGAACAGATTCTTAGAGAAGAAATGGATAGAATTGGAGGCGACGAAATCTGTATGCCGATCGTTCAACCAGCTGAAATATGGAAAAAAACAAATAGATGGTATGACATTGATGAATCTTTATTGAGGTTTAAGGATAGAAATGAAAAAGATTTGGTACTTGCTATGACTCACGAGGAGGTGGTTGCTGAATTAACAAGCAAAGAAATAACAACATATAAACAGCTTCCAAAATTAGTCTATCAAATACAGACAAAATACCGGGATGAAGCTAGGGCACGAGGTGGTTTGATACGAGTTCGGGAATTTACCATGAAAGATGCGTATTCTCTTGACAAAAATGAAGAAGGATTAGATAAACAATATAATACAATCTTTAATGCTTATTATAGAATTTTCAGCCGGGTAGGCTTACCTGTAATTGATATTCAAAGTGATACTGGTATGATGGGGGGAAAAGTTGCTCATGAATTCATGTACATTTCACCCATCGGAGAAGACACCATTTTTATTTGCAAGGAGTGCGGTTATAAAGCAAATAGAGAAATAGCATCGATTGGAAAAGAATATACTCAAAAAAATCAGCTGGCATTAAAAAAAATATATACACCCAATGCTAAATCAATTGAACAATTGACAAAATTACTCACCAAAGAAGCAAGTGATTTTGCCAAAGTTGTTTTTTATACAGGAATTGATAAGGAAACAGAAAAGATAATTGTAGCAGTAGTTCGTGGGGATATGGAAGCAAACGCTACTAAGATTCAAAATAAGGCAAAGGTAAAAAACCTTAGATTTTCAACAGATGAGGAAATAAATTCTATTAATGCAATTGCGGGATATGCATCACCAATCAAAATTAAAAGGGAAAAAACTATTGTTATTGTTGATGATTTAGTAGCAAGAACCAATAATTTAATTATAGGTGCAAATCAAGAAAATTATCATTTTGAAAATTCATGTTATGGAAGAGACTATAAGGCTGATATAATTTCTGATATTGTTGAAGCTTATGATGGTGCATTATGTCCAATTTCCAAATCTGAGAACCATATATTAAAATCTATTCGAGGCATAGAAGTTGGCAATATATTTCAGCTTGGAACAAAATATACAAAAGCACTTGGGGCGTATTATATTGATGAAAATAACAAGAAAAGAACGGTTATTATGGGTTCTTATGGCATTGGAGTAGGACGTTTATTGGCTTGTCTGGCGGAAGAATATAATGATGAAAAAGGACTTTTATTACCTATATCAGTTGCTCCTTTTGAGGTGATAATTTCAGCATTTTTGGATAATGAAAATGTAAGAGAAAAAGCTGAATCAATTTATGAATCACTGATTGAACATAAAATTGATGTGATTTATGATGATCGAAATAAAAAAGTGGCTTCACAAGGAGAAAAATTAAATGATGCAGATCTTATCGGAATACCAATAAGG
>WOR8_10008840_pt1 | contig 12359 bp, 13 predicted proteins | sample DeeMarSeWOR38_10_FD_19890 | JGI IMG/M metagenome (IMG submission 19890) | reverse complement strand
GCCTGCGGAACTGTCGAGGGTGTGCAGACGTTGCTTGCAGGCAACGAGTGAGCGGAGATCGATTGTGAAGCGTGTGGGGTTCATCGGCCTGGGCTTGATGGGTAAACCCATGGCCCGCAATTTAATGCGTGCGGGTTATCCCCTCACCATCCACAACCGGAGCCGAGGTGCGGTGGACGAATTGGCCGCTGAAGGCGCCACGCCTGCGACTTCTCCCAAGGAGGTCGCCGAGCAGGTCGACGTAGTCATCACCTGCTTGCCTGACTCCCCTGACGTGGAGCAGGTAACGCTTGGCAGCAATGGCATCACTGAAGGGGGACGTTCCGGTCTTACAGTGATTGACATGAGCACCATTGCTCCAGGGGTCGCCATGCACATTGCGGACGAACTGGCCGAGCGGGACATCCACTGGCTCGACGCCCCGGTTAGTGGCGGCGACGTCGGGGCACAGCAAGGAACCTTGGCCATTATGGTGGGTGGTGACGAAGCGGTCTTCCAGGACTGCCTGGACCTGTTCCAGGCGATGGGTCAGAACATCGTGCACGTCGGCGGGCCCGGGGCTGGGCAGGTTGCCAAGGTCTGCAATCAGATCATAGCTGCGGGCACGATGGCGGCTATGTCTGAGGCGTTGGTGCTGGCTGCTAAAGCCGGAGCCGACGTGGAACGCGTGATTGAGGCCATCCGAGGGGGGGCAGCTCGCTGCTGGGCCCTGGAAGTGCGTGCTCCCCAGATTCTGCGGCGCGAGCTGGAGCCGGGCTTCAAGGCTTATATGCAGTATAAAGATCTCAATATTGTGCTCGATGCGGGTAAAACTTATCAAGTGGCGCTGCCCGTTACCGGGACGGTGCGTGAGCTCTACACGGCAATGTTAGCCGCTGGTCGGGGTGAACTGGATACCTCCGCGGTGGTGACTGTGTTGGAAGACCTAGCTCACGTCCAGGTGCGGGGGAAGGGGGAAAACTCGTGATTGATCTTAGTGACAAGGTTGCCATCGTTACTGGCGGGGCCCAGGGCATTGGCCGGGCCATCGCCGAAGCCCTAGCGCAGCAGGGAGCCCACGTGGTTGTGGCTGATCTGCAAGAGGAGAAAGCCGAAGCGGTGGCCGCAGAGCTCACGGCTGACACTGGCCGGCGAGCGATTGCGGTCAAGGTAGACGTGGCCAGCAGCGACAGCGCCAAGGCCATGATCGACCGCGCTATAGAGGAGTTTGGGCACGTCGACATCCTGGTCAACAACGCCGGCACCACGCGTGATAATCTGATTATGCGTATGAGCGAGGCGGATTGGGATTTCATTCTCAACATCAATCTAAAGGGCGCTTTCAATTGCTCCAAGGCTGTCGTACGTCCCATGATGAAGCAGCGCCACGGCCGTATCATCAACATCTCCTCTGTCTCCGGATTGGCAGGCCAGGCAGGCCAGGCGAACTACTCGTCCTCCAAGGCTGGACTCATTGGGCTCACCAAGGCCCTGGCCAAGGAGCTTGGCGGCCGCAATATTACGGTCAACGCCGTGGCGCCGGGATTCATCGAGACCGAACTGACGGCCGATCTGCCCCAGGAACTCAAGGATTGGGGAATTCAGATGACCCCCTTGGGGAGGTTCGGCCAGCCGGAGGATGTTGCCAGGGCCGTCGCCTTTCTGGCCTCCGATGAGGCCAGTTTCATCACGGGGCACGTGCTTTCGGTAGACGGCGGGATGGTAATGCATTAACAGCAAATGTCCAGCGATTAGTGGGTTTGCATAGTCTGTAGTACCGTGGTAATATAATATCAACTTTTTTGCGTTTGTTCTGAGTAGCCTTGAGACAGTGGCTTGGGCGGTATGTAGACGGCTTCATTCTTTTCCTAACGCTCCTTCGGAGCAAGGGCTTATGGAACAAGCTCTCGGTACCGTAACAATTCATCCCAGCGTGCTCACTACCGTCGCCCGTCTCACCACGTTGGCCACGCCCGGCGTTGCCCGTATGAGTGACGAGTGGCGGCTGACGGTTGAGCGAATGTTGGGCAGGTCGGGGCGGGCAAGCGGTGTGGATCTCTGCATTCAAGACAATGCCGTGACTATTGACCTCTACGTAGTCGCCGAAGCCGAGGCCAACTTGCTGCAGCTGGGACAAGCTTTGCAGAGCGAAGTCAGCCGGGCTATTCAAGGTATGGTCGGTATGGAAGTGGTGGCAGTCAACGTTCATATCCAGGACGTGGACTTCCCCCTCGTTGGAAGCTTCTAGCTTCAGTTGAGAAGACCCTTCTTGTAACAGCCGGGCGTGTCCTGGCTGTTGGCAGATTGCCCGAAGGGCAGCACATTACTAGTCTTGGCGGAGGGCAGCACGCATGAAAGCACGTCGTCGCGCCCGAGCAATTGCACTTCAAGGACTTTACGAAATCGATTACACGCGGCATAGCCCCGAGTATGCATTGGGCTGTCGGCTCAAAGAGCGCCCTTTGCCGGAATCAGCCACGTCGTTTGCTTTCCACTTGGTGGAAGGGGTGTCGGATCATAGATCAGAACTCGATCAGGTGATGGCGGAATTGGCGCCTGAGTGGCCGGTGGAGCAGATCGCGGTGGTAGACCGCAACATCTTACGTATCGCTATCTACGAGCTTCTATTTGACTCAGACATCCCGCCCAAGGTTGCCATTAACGAAGCAGTCGAGCTGGCCAAAATGTTTGGCAGTGATAGCTCACCGCGCTTTGTGAATGGTGTGCTGGGCAGCCTGGCAAGCCGCGGACGTGAGCATATCCTCGCCGCATTGACTCCAGAAGCATCGAAGGCGTGATCAATGGATTTCTTGGGCATTGGCCCACTTGAGCTTATTGTTGTCCTCATCATTGCATTCATCGTCGTTGGTCCGGATCGGTTACCTGAATTAGCAAGATCACTTGGCAAGACTGTGGGCGACCTACGCGCCTTGTCGCAGGGTCTCACTTCCGAGTGGCAGCGAGAGATCGATGGTTTGTCTCAGCTTGATACGGGCGAAGGAATCCAGGAGGCGCTGACCAAGCCGTTTAAGGAAGCTCAGTCTGATTTGCAGCAAGCCCTCACAGCACCGCTTGATACAGGTGAGGGAGTCCAAGAGACATTGACCAAGCCCTTTAAGGAGGCGCAGGCTGATCTGGAGCAAGCCCTCAGCCCGTCTTCTGCATCCTCTACATCGCCAACAGATGGCGCAGCCAAGCCAGCTCCCCAGGAAGCTTCACCCCCCAAACAGACCGATGGCCTAGATGGCGACGTTGATGACCATGCCGACACCTGATACTCCCACCTCTCTCCAAAAAGTCGAGTCCCCGCCCGATCCCGGTGAGGAAGTGGAAGCTCAAATGACCTTGATGCAGCACCTGACGGAGTTACGTGACCGCCTGGTCAAAGCCTCCATTGCGTTGCTTGTCGCCACGGCTATAAGTTTCATCTTTGCCAGCAGGCTTGTGGATATCCTGACTATCCCGGTTGGGGGCCGCGAGATGCTGCAGTCCATTGAGGTCACCGAAAACATTGGCATCTTCATGCGTGTCTCCCTCATTAGTGGCGTGGTGCTCGCCATGCCGGTCATCGTCTATCAACTTATCCGCTTCATCGTGCCAGGTTTGACGCGAGAGGAGCGCCGCTATCTGTGGATTGTTGTTCCCAGCGCTTCGCTCCTTTTTCTAATAGGCGTGGCTTTTGCCTACTTCGTGATGCTGCGTGCCGCGGCCCAAGTCATACTTTGGCTTTGTCGCTCGCTTGATGTTTTGGATCGGGGTCAGTTTCCAGACGCCGCTGATCCTGGCATTCCTGGCCCGCCTAGGAGTTATTACACCGGAGACTCTCAAGAAAAATCGCAAATATGCCATCGTTGTCATCGCATTGATTGCCGCCGCCATTACCCCAACTGTCGATCCGGTGAATATGATGCTGGTTATGGTACCACTGTTTCTCCTCTATGAACTAGGAGTCTTCCTCTCACGCCTAACCTATCGCCCGCGCCAAGCATAGACATTAACCAAATAGCCACAGGTCGTCAGGTGTACAGCCATACGCCGTTATTCACTCACCCCTTAGAAAGGAGATTTCTTCCATGGAGAAGACTCGTGTGATCATCATGGGAGCCGCTGGTCGCGACTTCCATAACTTCAACGTGTTCTTCCGAGCTAACGAAAGCTTCGATGTGGTGGCCTTCACCGCAACCCAGATACCGAACATTGAGGGGCGGGTTTATCCCGCTCAGCTAGCAGGATCACTGTATCCCCAGGGTATCCCTATCTACCCCGAGGATGAGTTGAGCGAGCTCATCGGCGATCTCAACGCCGAACAGGTTGTGTTCGCCTATTCGGACGTTCCTCATGAATACGTGATGCACAAGGCCTCTCAGGTACTGGCGGCTGGAGCTGATTTCCGGTTGATGGGAGCCGACAGCACCATGTTAGAGAGCAGCAAGCCGGTTGTGTCGATCGGCGCTGTGCGCACCGGCTCGGGCAAAAGTCAGACCACCCGCCGAGTAAGTGACATCCTCAAAGACATGGGCAAGCAAGTGGTCGTCGTGCGTCACCCCATGCCCTACGGTGACCTGACCGCACAAGCCGTACAACGTTTCGCCGATTACGGCGACCTGGACCGCTACGATTGCACCATCGAAGAGCGAGAGGAATACGAACCTCACCTCGATCGGGGCAGCATCGTCTATGCCGGGGTGGACTACGAAGCCATTCTGCGCCAGGCTGAGGCGGAGGCCGACGTCGTGCTGTGGGACGGTGGCAACAATGACTTCCCCTTCTTCCGACCAGATCTGCACATCGTGGTGACTGATCCGCATCGAGCCGGCCACGAAATCGCATACCACCCTGGTGAGGCCAACCTGCGCATGGCCGATGTGGTGGTCATCAACAAGATTGACACCGCGGACCTGGCTGAGACTTCCAAAGTTCGCGCCAACATCGAGCGGCTGGCACCGGGTGCGGTAGTCGTGGATGCTGCATCCCCAATCTTCGTGAACGATCCGAGCTGTATCCGAGGCAAGCGCGTGCTGGTTATCGAGGATGGTCCCACGCTCACCCACGGGGAAATGGCCTATGGGGCCGGTATCGTGGCTGCACGGCGCTTTGGCGCGGCTGAGATTGTTGATCCACGGCCTTATGCTGTGGGCAGCATAGCCAAGACGTTCGAGAAGTACCCTCAAACCGGCCCGCTGCTACCTGCGATGGGTTATGGGGAAGGGCAAATCAAGGACTTGGAGGCGACCATCAACGCCACCCCGTGCGATGCAGTCGTCGCTGCCACTCCGATCGACTTGACGCGAGTGTTGCGTGACATAAAGCATCCTATGGACCGGGTGCGCTACGAACTGCAGGAAATCGGTCACCCCACCCTGAGCGAGATTCTTGCCGAATGGCTGGAAGCGCTGGTATGATCTGGCAACATGAACCGAGCAGCGCGTGCACGCGCTGCTCGGTTCATGTTGCCTCGAAGTCTTTGGTGGGTGGTATCTTCTTCAACGCCTGAGCCGCCCCTTCAGCAGCGCGATAGACTTCGCGCAGGGGGACACCCTTCGCCTCGGCCAGTTGCCGGCAATCGTCGTACTCGGGGGCAGCTTTGACCTGGTTATCGCCCCACTCCGCCAGCTTCACCCGCACCGGGCCATAGGGCGTTTCGACGGTGTGGGTTGTCCGGGCCAGGCAATGTCGTGTCACCAGCTGTTGTCGCACCCCCAAGGTGCTGGTTTCGGCGAACAGGATGGAAATCAGCGCCTGAGTCTCATCAGGCCGGCACAGGACGCGCAGCAGCGTCGCCGGCCGGTTCTTCTTCATCTGGATGGGCGAAAGAAAGACGTCCAGCGCTCCAGCCTCGAAGAGACGGGCCATCACGTACTCGTAGATCTCGGGATTGAGGTCGTCGACGTTGGTCTCCAGCAACGTTAATGCCTGGGTGACGGTTTGGTGCGATGTTGCCTGCTCGCCCAACAGCAGGCGCAGTACGTTGGGGATAGGCAGATCACGGCCGCCTGCCCCATAACCGACGGCTCTCAACGTCATAGGCGGGATGGGACCAAAGGCAATTGCCAAGGATGAGAGAAGTGCCGCCCCGGTGGGGGTAACCAACTCTACCCCCAGGTCACTGCCTAGCACCGGAATGCCTTCCCCTGAAAGGGTTCGATGCGCCAGCAGCGCAAGCGTGGCCGGTGCAGGCAGCGGAATCGATCCGTGGGCGCCGCGCACAAAGCCGCGCCCCAGCGGCAGCGGGGATGCATAAACTCGCCCGATACCCAGCGCGTCCAGCCCGATCAAAGCGCCGACTACATCCACGATGGTATCCACGCCACCCAGTTCATGCAGATGTACCTGGTCAATCGTCGTGCCATGGATGCCAGCTTCCACTTCACCCAAGCGCCGGAAGATGGCTGTCGCCCCCTCCTTAATGGCCGGGGGCAAGTCGCTTCTCTCGACGATGGCTTCTATGTCTGGCAGAGGGCGGGCCGGAACGTCGTCGGTGACGATTACGTCCACTTTGGTGGCACTTAACCCATGCTTAAGGACGCGACGGCAGTCCAGATCAAAGTCGCCCAACCGTAGAGCAGCCAACCCTTCGCGCAGCGCCGCTTCCTGCAGGCCGGCATCGAGCAGTGCACCCAGCATCATATCACCGCTGGCGCCAGCGATGCAATCGAAGTAAGCAATTTTCATCTCTCGTCGCACCCTTGAATTCGACGTAGGATAAGGTGCGCGTAGATTCCCGCCCCAAAGCCGTTGTCGATATTGACCACAGCCACGCCAGGTGCGCAGGAATTGAGCATGGCCAACAATGGGGCCAGCCCCTCGAAGTGGGCGCCGTAGCCCACACTCGTCGGCACGCCGATCACCGGACAGCCGACCAGCCCGCCGACGACGCTGGTCAGCGCGCCCTCCATGCCGGCAACACTGATGACCACATCCGCTCCAGAGAGTCGCTCTTGTTCGCCCAGCAAACGATGCACGCCAGCCACGCCTACGTCAAAAGCCCGCTCAGCGCGGCTCCCGAGGAATTCGACCGTCTGGGCCGCCTCTTCGGCCACTGGCAGGTCCGAAGTGCCACCGCTGACGACCAGCGCGTAGGGGGTGTCCTGGTCGGGCGGAGAAAGTTGGGTGCGCGCCAGGGTCAGCAGGCGCGATATGGGATCGTAGCTCGCTTCGGGCAGCCGAGACTGAATAGCCCCTGCCATTTCAGCTGATACGCGAGTGGCCAACACTCGGTCGTGGTGCACCCACAGCCGTTCCAGGATACCTGTCGCCTGCTCAGCCGTCTTGTTCTGACAGAAGACGACCTCGGGCAAGCCCTGGCGTAGTGGGCGGTGCACGTCCAGCCGGGCATAGCCGATGTTGTCGTAGGGGAGAGCACGCAGCTGATCCAGGGCCTGGTCTACGCTAACCTGGCCCGCCTGCACTTGACTCAACAGGGTACGGAGTTTGTCACGATCCATAGATGTCAGTTTTCCATTCTGTCCGTCACGTACTGTTCGGTGCTGAGAATGGCTTCGTTCATGCTTCCCGAGCGGAAGCCGGCCAGGTCGAGCGTGATGTAGGTATATCCTAGCGCTTGAAGCTCCTCGACGATTTGGTCCCGATGCGCGAATACCTCTTCGAAGTCTTCAGGGTCCACTTCGATGCGGGCGATGTCATCGTGGTGGCGCACGCGCAACTGGCCAAAGTCCATCTCTTTGAAAACCAATTCAGCCCGCTCAACTTGCGACAACATCTCCAGGGTGATGGGCGTGCCGTAAGGGATGCGTGACGAAAGACAAGCAGCGGATGGCTTATTCCAGTTGGGCAGCTCCAGCGCGCGGGCCAGGTTGCGGATTTCGGCTTTGGTCAGGCCCGCCTCTTGCAGTGGGCTGCGAACACCACGTTCAAGGGCTGCCTTCCGGCCGGGGCGGTGGTCATCTACATCGTCAGCATTGGTGCCATCCACTACGACGGGGTAGCCTTCCTGCTGTGCGTAATCTATCAGCAGGTCATAGACGTTGGTCTTGCAAAAATAGCAGCGGTTGGGCGCGTTGGCCAGGTAACGCGGGTCTTCTGTCTCGCGGCTCTCCAAAAGCATGTGGTGGACGCCAATCTCTTGGGCGACGGCCTGCGCCTCTTCGAGTTCGCGCGCTGGCAGGCTGGGCGAGACGGCCGTCAAGGCCAGCACCTGCTCGCCGCCCAGGCAGTCGTGGGCCAGCCTTAGCAATAAGGTGCTGTCTACGCCGCCCGAATAGGCAACGGCAACGTTCTCCATCTCTTCCAGTAGCTGTCTGAGTCGTTTCTGCTTGTTGACCAGGGTAATCGTCCGCTTCAGTTTGCCTATCATCTAGACTATGCCTCCAGCAAGTACCGTGTCAAAGCACATAAGCCCAATATGATCCGATTATGCTACAAAGTCACAGGCTTGGCAACAATCCTCATATCCAGTACCAACAGGTCATTTTGCGGACTCCTGAACTCTGGTATAATGGGAGAATGGAGATGGCATTACTTACATGATTGAAACGGTGGGTCTGACCAAGAAGTTCGGTGATTTCACAGCAGTTGACAGGGTTGACCTTTCGGTGCGCGAGGGGGAGGTGCTGGCGCTGTTGGGGCCCAACGGCGCCGGCAAGACCACAACGGTGCGCATGTTGGCCTCCATCCTCAAGCCGACCGCCGGTTGGGCGCGCATCGCCGGTTATGATACCGTCGAGGACGCCAAGATGGTTCGGCATATGGTGGGATTGCTAACCGAGTTCCCCGGTCTTTATCTGCGTATGCGGGGCATGGACTATCTCAACTTTTTCGGCCAGTTGCAGGGACTTTCGCGCCCGGAGCGGGCCCAGCGGAGTGAACACTTGCTGAAGCGGTTTGAGCTGTGGGATGCGAGGGACAGGCGGACCGGGGAATATTCCAAGGGCATGCGCCAGAAATTGGCGCTGGTGCGTGCCATGCTTCACGACCCACAGGTGCTCTTCTTAGATGAACCGACGTCGGCCATGGACCCACACAGCGCCAAGCTGGTGCGTGATGCGATACTCGAACTACGCCGTGACCAGAGGACCGTTATCCTGTGCACCCACAATCTGAACGAAGCGGAGATGCTGTCCGATCGTATCGCCATCATCCGGCGCGGGCGTATCGTTGCCTTGGGCACGGCCGCCGAGCTTAAGGCCCGGCTGCTGGGCGAGCCTGTCCTGGAGTTGCGGCTGGCCCAACCTCTGGATGGGTTGCTCGAGGGCGTGCAGGAGTTGGTTCAGGTGGAAGACCATGGCGACACCTGGTTGCGCTATCGCACAGCCGAACCCGAACGCGTCAATCCCCGTTTGCTCCGGCAACTTGCAGAACGGGGCACACCGGTCGTCACGCTGAGCGAGGTGCCGCGCAGCTTGGAGGATGTCTATTTGCGTATTGTGAATGAGTAGATTCAGCGTCGTTGCGGCGAGGACCGTAGAGTCCTAGCGTCAGAGAGGTTGTATGGCCGTTTCAAGTGTCCGAGGTACGCTAAAGCGAAGCAGTCTCAGCACTGCTCTCATCATCACCCGCCGAGAGTTGCGCGACAGTCTGCGCGACTGGCGGATCATCATTCCTATCCTCATCCTGACTCTCATCTTTCCGTTTCTGATGGATTTCACGGCCACGGTCGCCCGCAACTTTGTGCTGCGTTACGGCGGGGCCAACGCCATCATTGCCGAACGGCTGAATCCCTTCCTGCTGCTGATCGTTGGCTTCTTCCCTATCTCGTTTTCGCTGGTCATCGCGCTGGAGACGTTTGTGGGCGAAAAGGAACGCAACAGCCTGGAACCACTGCTATCTATGCCTGTCTCGGATGGCGAACTGTACCTGGGCAAGATGCTGGCTGCGTTGCTGCTGCCCCTCTCCGCCAGCTACCTGGGTATCACTATATATCTGGGCGGCCTGTACACGACGTTGAAGTGGCTGCCGCAATCTGCCCTTCTCGGCCAGGTGCTGTTGCTGACCACAGTTGAGGCGTTGGTGATGGTATCGGGCGCTGTGGTCGTTTCCAGCCAGACGACCAGCGTGCGTGCCGCCAACTTGCTGGCCAGCTTTATCATCATCCCTATGGCATTGCTGATCCAGGTTGAGAGCGTGCTCCTGTTCTGGGGAGAGTACCGGGTTATCTGGTGGATCATCGTCGGGCTAATAGTGGTGGCTCTCCTCTTGGTGCGTATGGGGGTGCGCACCTTTAACCGAGAAGAGATCCTGGCCAAGGAGATGGACGATCTGAGGCTCAAGACTATCTGGCGCGACTTCTGGGGCTACTTTGTGCGCCCCCCGGGCCTGGCCACCCAGCGTAACAATACAGCTTCGACCCGTTTCAACTTGCTGCGCATCTACACGCGCGACATCCCAGCATTAATCAGGGCAGAATGGCTCCCCCTCACTATTGTGCTGGTCGTGCTCACAGGGGCAAGCATAGTGGGTGGATACTACGCCACCCGCTATCCTCTTCCAATGGGTAGCATCCAACTCGATTCATTGCCCTCAGATGCTTTTGAGAACCTGCCCAGTGTTGGCATCTTGCCGAATTTCAGCACCGCTGGTATTTTCCTCAACAATACACGCGCCATCACGTTGGCTGCTCTGCTGGGCGTTTTCTCTTTTGGTGCACTGGCGCTGATTCTGCTAATGATCCCACTGGCTCTGGTTGGTTTCTTCACCATCGAGGTGAGCCTGCTGGGATACAACCCCTGGCTGTTTGTGGCTGCCTTTCTCTTGCCGCACGGCATCATTGAGTTGCCAGCGGCTATCATCGGCACTGCCTTCGCGCTGCGTATTGGTGCGGCTTTGGTCTCGCCGCCAGCAGGGCTCGACGTGGGACAAGGATTCTTGCTAGTACTGGCGAATTTCTGTAAAATCTTCCTGTTCCTGGTCGTCCCTTTGCTCTTCATTGCAGCTTTTATCGAGGCCAACCTGACCCCTCAAATTGTGCTTGCGCTCTACGGTGCGCGCTAAGGGGTCGCCAAGAAATAACTTCCCACGTTGCGTTCCAGTCTCATTGGGAGTCCGCCTGAAGAGCGGGAAGTGTTTTCTTTCCCCAGGAAGGACCTACAGACACAGGCCCTAGGCAGCCGAAGGATAGTGTATGGCCAACCGAACAGCCAGATTGATCCCCTTGGGGACTGCGGCAATCGCCGACTCCTCCCACGATAACGTCTACATGGTACTGGACAGCGGCGATCTGAAGATGTTGATCGACTGTGGCGGCAGTCCTTCCTCACGAGTGATGAAAGCCGGACTCAAGTTCACGGACTTAGATGGCTTGATCGTCACTCATCACCATCCCGATCACATTTACGGAGTGCCCGTTCTGCTCATGAACCTGTGGTTGCTGGGACGGCGGGAACCTTTCCCCATTTATGGGCCGGGGAAGGCGTTACAGATCATTCGGAAGATGATGGATTTGTATGAATGGGACGCGTGGCCTGACTTCTTCTGGGTTGATTTCCGCGAGATACCCTTAGTGCCAGAGACGCCTTTGATCTCCGATCAGGTCGTCTCAATTGTCACCTCGCCTGTAGCTCATAGGATACCGTCCATCGGGCTGCGGATAACAAACAAGCAAACCGGCAAAGTGCTGGCTTACACCAGCGATACTATGCGTGATCCTAGCGTCGTGCACCTGGCCCGTGACGCCGATATTCTCATCCACGAGGCGACCGGCGAGTATTATGGCCATTCAACCGGAGCCGACGCAGCCCACGATGCCCTGGAAGCCAATGCCAAGCGGTTGGTGCTCATCCATTTTCCCTCTGTTCGTGGCAGTCCAGAAGCAATTTTGGAGGAGGCAAGAGCCATCTTCCACGGACCGGTTGAGCTGGCCGAAGATTTTAAGGTCTCTGGGCTCGCGGGAGACGTCTGCAGTCCATAACCTGATCAATCAGTGCGCGCTCTCTACCTATCTCGGAGATACTCTACCACCAGTGATCGATGCGCGCCGTCTCCTGCTAGCGCTCCCCCAAGTTCTCAAGACCGGCAGACTTCCACAAGGCGCTGAGCGTTGTCGCGCCGTAGGCACCCGTGATATCCGCCGCGTGGAATCCCAGTTCGGACTCTACCTTTCCTCCACCGGTTTGCAGGTAGCGTGGAGGTACGCGAAGTCGCCCCGAGGCGGCATTAACTCGGTGACCTCAACCACTTCGAAGGTCTGGTGGCCGATCCGCACACGATCACCCGGCCGGGGCTCGCGATCGATATTTTGGATACCGCCCACGTCCCGTCGCCCGGGCACCACAAAGCTGACTTTGTAGATCATGGTCCAGGTCTCCTCCCAAACGGTTACGATGGTTAGATCAGATTACGGTAGCGTAGCTTGAAGGAAAGATCTGCGGCGATGTTACGCATAACCAAGAAACCCAGATAGGTATCTTCATAACATAGTTCCTGGA
>WOR8_10006051_pt1 | contig 12361 bp, 10 predicted proteins | sample DeeMarSeWOR38_10_FD_19890 | JGI IMG/M metagenome (IMG submission 19890) | reverse complement strand
CTACTTCTACGTTGAGTGAGCGTTTCTTGCCTTTCATGGGGATATGGATAATGGAATCGCACAGTTCGAGTAATTCAGGATCAACCCCAGTTACTTCATTACCAAGAATTATGACCTTTGATTCTCCCTGAACGGAGGGTGAAGCAATAGCGAAGCCCGTAGTCGAAGGATCTGGTTGTGTAACACCTTCTAAACCTTTTGATTCAATTTGGCTCCGCTCTCCCTTCTCCCTGACGAGACGATGCGACTGCGCTCCCTTTTGGTCACTCCGCTCAGGAAGAAGGTTGCTAATGGGAAAAGCGCGCTCATCTTGTTCAAGTGCGATTAACGTATGCCCCTCTGCTTTCAACTGATTTGCCGTCTCCAGTGCATTGCGAGAATATTCCCAGGCGACAGTCTCTTCTGCGCCCAGGGATGTTTTGGTCACGGATTCGTTTTCGGGCGTAGGGGTGATACCGCATAGGTGGAGCCTTTCTACGCCTAATCCATCTGCGGTGCGGAAAATAGAGCCTACATTCCAAGCTGAACGGATATTATCGAGCAGAGCGGACATTCGGATTTCACTTCTTATCCCGGATCTATCTTTCTTAGATGGGAAAGGCGAAATTGTGCGTTTCAAAACAGCCTGTGTCTCTCCCAGGCAGGATGGGCAGCGTTCCCCAAACGGGTGACCTTCTGTCAGAGGGTAGCGCAGTCCACAGTTTTGGCACAGGCGAATTTCATAATCCCACACTCTATATAAAAGGCGGGATGAAGGATTAAAGTCGAATGCCCACAATCATTTTCAACAAGCCTTATGGTGTGCTTTCGCAGTTTACTGACGAAGGGACAGGCCATCCCACACTAAAAGATTATATTGACGTACCCAACGTATATGCTGCAGGGCGTCTTGATCGTGATTCAGAGGGCCTGCTGCTGCTCACGGATGACGGATCAATTGTCAAGCGTTTGACCGACCCAAAGCAGCACGTGGAGAAAACCTATTGGGTGCAAGTAGAAGGGGAACCGACTCGGGAAGCACTGAGCTGTTTGGAGAATGGTATCAAGCTTAAAGGGTATACGACGCGGGCGGCGAAAGTTCGCATCATACCGGACCCTGGCTTGCCTCCGCGCTCCAAACCAGTCACACCCCATGGGCCAACATCCTGGCTAGAGATCAAGTTGCGCGAAGGCAAAAAACGGCAGATCCGACACATGACGGCAGCGGTCAAACTGTTCACGCTACGGTTAGTGCGGGTGGCGATTGGGTCAATTGGGTTGGATGATTTGAAACTGGGGGAATGGCGTATGATTACAGAAAACGAACTAAAAAACTTGCGAAGGAGTTGACATCCTTCGCAAGTTTGCTATTCAACAGAAAGCCCCTGCCGCGTAGCTTCCTCACGCAAAGCCAACATGACGGCAGAAATGTTGATGCCGCGGCTGCAAGCCAGGCGTGCCTTGGTAAGTACACAATCGGACCACAGTGTGCGTGATGTGAGTACTTCGTCGTCATTGAACATAACCATTTGGATCATGCTGCCGACAGGTATATCTAATTCATCGGGGCAGGATACTTCGCAGTCCAGGCAAGCTTGACAGCGCGAGATATCCTGCCCCGATACGTCTTTTACAATACGTTTCAGACTGGGCATGCTACTTTATGCGGTTGCCTCTTTGGGCTCTGGTGCGATGAAGCCTTTGGGTAGCAAGTCGCCTTCGGTGATGATGCGCGGCACAATTGATTCCCACATGACAGGCATAAGGTGCAAGCCGCTAACGCCTTCCAGCTTTCTGACCTTTTCGATCAGTTCGAGTGCGATTTGCACACCTTCTTCGCTGGCACCATCGCCCGCATCCTTCATGCGTTTTAACAACGGCTCGGGGATGAAGACGCCTGGTACATCGTTATGCATGTAACTTGCCATGCCATAGCTTTTGAGTGGAGTGATTCCGATCAAGATATAAACTTTATCGAGAACGTTACGCTTGGCAAGTTCGTTCAACCAAACTTCTACACCGTCGGCATCATAAACCAGGTTGGTCTGGAAGTATTGTGCACCCGCGTTGACCTTCTTCTCTTCGCGGAGGGCCTGGAATTTCGGCTCGGATGCGAAGGGTGATGCTGCCGCGCCCAGGAAATATTTTGGTGGGAATTTAATAGGGCGTCCATCCAAATAATGTCCATCGTCACGAATGCGACGTAGCAACCAGAGCATTTGGACGGCATCGAGGTCGACAATGTCCATGCGACCTCGCGGCGGTGGGGCAAGCACCATGCTGTCGCCTGAAAGACATAGCAGGTTGCGGATTCCCAGCGCGCTGGCTCCCATGACTTCGCCTTGTAGCCCGACGCGTGTGCGGTCGCGAGCGGCGATTTGCATGACTGGCTCAGCGCCTTCGCCTAATGCGATGGTGGAGCAGGCCCAGGATGACATGCGCGCTGCAGCGGATGGGCTATCCGTGAAGTTGATGGATGTTACGTAGGGCTTGATTAGATTGATGTTCTCTTTGAGTTTTGTTGTTTTCACAGTAGCCGGAGGTGCTACTTCGGATGTGACCACGAATTCGCCAGCTTTCAGGCGTCGTTCCAGTTCGGAGACGGGTTCTTCATAAGCAGCAGGATGATGTTTGTTGTCTCCCTGCCACCATTCAGGTTGGCGCACCGGTTCGAAAACGGATTGCCAATTCTCTTCCTTCTTTTCTTTATCGCCAGAGAACATGCCACTGACAAATTTTCCAACACCAACTTTCTTGACCTGGTTGACAACATCGCCCCAGGTTTCCGTACCAGTTTTCTCCCAGTCAAGAGGTGGTAGCACTTCCAGGAGCATTTCTTCGCGATTCATCTTGAAAGCGCGGTCGTAGATCTTGTACCAGATGCATGGACGGGTTGGGTCGACGTAACATTTTTCAGATGTAGAACCGCCGCATGGTCCGTTGCGCAGTCCCTTTGGGCATTCCATCGGGCAGATAAAAGCTGTTTCTTGCAGCAGGCAGTTGCCGCACATGCGGCAGCCGAACAGAGGGCCTTTTATGACATATTCTACAGTTTCCAGAACACGATTCCCAAAGGACTCTTTTTTGAAAGGGATGTAAGCAGGTTGCCAGCGTCGTCCAGGAGTAAATCCGGGCATAAGTCACCTCCGAAGAAATTCTTACTGAAATTGTAGCATTTGGAATATTTTGTCTGTTAGTCTGAATGTCACCAATGCCTTAGACGAATGCCACGAAAGATGTGATGAAAATTGCAATCAGGGACAACGTTGTTCGTTGTCCCTGATACTCTTATAGACAAAGTATTCAAACTTCGTACAATTGGATATGTCATTGCGAGGGAGCGTTCTCCAGCGACCGTGGCAATCTCCCGATGACGAGGAGACTGCCACGTCGGCCTATGGCCTCCTCGCAGTGACACTTTGTGCGATTTTCATCTAATTTCTCTATTAGAGTTGCGGCAATAGATATTCGTAGGCGCTAAGGGCGGCTTTTGCGCCCTCTCCGACAGCGATCAATACCTGCTCCTGGTAATTGTTGGTTACGTCACCAGCAGCGAACATGCCAGGAAGGTTTGTACGGCAACCGCAGTCGATAACGACGCGATCTTGTTCGTCCAGTTCGACCAGACCTTTGACCATGTCAGAGTTTGGCGTAAGTGCCTTTTCCACGAAGATACCATCCGCTTCGAGTTCTTTGCGCTCTCCAGAAGCATCATTTAGAATGAGCTTGCGGGCAAAATCATCCCCTTGAACCTCAAGTATCTCGCAGCCCTTCATGATCTTGACATTGCTTGCCGCCTGTATTTTCGACCCAAGTGGGGTGTCGACCATTTTGTCATTTGCGCAGACCACGGTCACTTTATTGGCAACAGTGGATAGCTCTCCCGCGGAACGTAAGGCTAACTCCTCATCACCAATGACAACCACAGATTTGTCTATGAAGAGTGGGGCATATGATATAGCCGAATAACATACCCCTTTCATGGTGTATTCTTTTTCGCCGGGCACATCCAAGCGAACTTGCATGGTTCCACTTGCGAGGATGACTGCTTTCGCTTCCAGTTTTTTTCCTCCCTTTGTAGTGATTACGAAATGAGCATCCTTCTTTTCAACTTTTTCAACAGATTCTAAGTTGCGGGCAAAATCCAGATATTCCAGTTCCGTTCGAAACTTGTTGACGATTTCCAACCCCTTGATGACCTGGTGATCCTCGATCCAGGGCAGGACTAGGCGATAGTTGGTTTTGCCGCCCAGGTCTTTTGAAAGCAACAATACATTCAGGCGCTTGCGGATGGCGTAGATGGCAGCCGTCAGGCCCGCAGGTCCGCCTCCAATGATAATCAAGTCGTACATGATTTTCTCCTTCCGCTTAATATGCGGCCTTGATTGTTTCTACATCAACTTCAGGGCTATCCCCATCATCTTCTGGTGGTTCGGGAATAAAGCCTTCCTCCATCATATGCTTTGTCATGTCACGGGAGCGCTTAATGATGCGCGAGGCCAATTGGAATTCTTGTTCGTAAGTGGTCTCGATGCGCGCCAATCCCTGCTCGGCCGCTTTCATAGCAACAGCAGCTGCTTCGCGCGGGAATACTTCCCAGTCGTCCATGTCAGGCAGGATGAAGTCCGGAGCAAGGCGTTCGCCGACGTGGTCGGACATCGCTTTTGCCGCCGCAAAACACATCTCATCTGTGATTGTTCGCGCGCGGACATCCAGGGTGCCGCGGAAGATGCCAGGGAATCCAAGCGAGTTGTTGACCTGGTTTGGGAAGTCTGAGCGACCGGTTGCTACGACAGCTGCTCCCGCTTCAAGCGCCTCCCATGGCCAGATTTCCGGAACCGGATTGGCACAGGCGAAGACAATAGCATCCTTGGCCATAGACTTGACCCATTCCGGGAGGATCACACCAGGCCCGGGCTTGGAAAGACCAATGACTACATCCGCACCTTTCATTGCGTCTGGAATGTTGCCTTCCCTTCCTTCTTCATTGGTGATGTTACAGAGCTTCCATTTATCTACATACTCGGCTTTGCGTTTTTCAAGATCTGCGCGGTGCAATCCCAAGATTCCTTTGCTGTCCACCATGAAGCATTTTGCTGGATCTGCGCCCCAACCGAAGATCAGTCGCGAACAAGCCACATTAGATGCGCCGGTGCCAACGAAGGCGATCTTGACTTCGCTCATCTTCTTGCCAACTACCTTCAAAGCGTTAATTAATCCAGCCAGCGTGACTGTGGCTGTGCCTTGTTGGTCGTCGTGCCAGACCGGGATTTCGGCCTTTTCGCGGAGCGTGTCAAGAATGTAAAAACATTTGGGGTTGGAGATGTCTTCCAGGTTTACGCCCCCTAAACCTGGCTGTAGCATGAGCACGGTGTTGATGATGGCATCCGGGTCTTTTGTATCCAACATGAGCGGGACGCCATCCACGCCGCCCAGGTACTTATACAGCAAGGCTTTGCCTTCCATAACTGGCAGACCTGCTTTTGGTCCAATATCGCCCAGGCCGAGCACGCGGGTTCCATCGCTGACCACTGCAACTGTATTCCACTTGTTGGTATATTCATAGACCAGTTCAGGATCAGCATGGATTGCTTTGCAGGGTGCGGCCACGCCGGGTGTGTACCAGATAGCAAAATCGTCGAAAGAGTGTACGGTGCATTTCAGCGTTGTCTCGATCTTGCCCCGGTAGAACGGATGTAACTTCATTGCATCTGCAGCCGGTTTGGTTGCTTTTGCTAGCAGTTCCTCGACGTTCATAGGTTGTTCCCTCCCCGTAATAGCGGACTCTAAATCTTGGAGGGGATTGTCCAGTAAAGGACAGCCGTTTCGGACGACTAGAGCCGCCACTACGACTAAAATAAATGTGTCACGTAGTTATTCTACGTGACACATGTTCAAACTATTGGTTCAGATACCCGTCTGCGTAAATGACCTTGTTCAGCAAGATCTGGGTTGTCTTCCAGATGCCCGCTTGGTCCGGATCGTTCATGTCGAAGTCTTCGATTTGGGGTTCTTCGTTTACGGCGGAGCGCTCGGCAATCTTGTTGTAGACCGCAGCCAGCGGCGTGGACGTGTCTTTTTCTTCAATCCACTTGATGACTTTGTTTTGCTCTTCATCCAGCGGGTCAGCGATCATCATTTGCAGGCCGACACCCATCAGCATGGCAAGGTAAACTCGGTTGATGAGCGGGCGATTGGCATGCGGAACGGCATTGGAAACGTTGCTTAAACCAACCGAAATGGCCGGGGCCGGATCCCATGAATATTGCAACATTTGCACAGCCCCGAGTAGTTCAGGGCAAAATTCCTGGCAGCCGGAGACGGTCAGAACCAATGGGTCGATGATCAAGTCTTCCATGTTGAAGCCGATTTCCATTAGGTGTGGGATGATTGTTTCAACGGCAATCGTAACGCGCTCATCAGCGCCAACCGGAATACCGGACTTGCCCATTGTCAGCGCGATGATCTTTGCATTATATTTCTTGGCCAGTGCTGGAACCTGCTCCAGACGCTCTGCTTCCGCCGAAGTGGAATTCAAAATTGGCTGTGCTTTGGTGATGGTCTTGAGTGCAGCTTCCATACCATTTATGTTGGTGGTGTCGATGGAAAGTGGTACATCCACTACAGTTTCGACAGCCTGCACGATCCAGGGGAAGACCTCTTCCCAGTCCTTTTTGCGTGGACCGAGATTAATGTCAACTGCTTTTGCGCCAGCTTCAACCTGCTTGAGTGCCAGCTCCATGAAGAATTCGCTATCACGGTTTTTGAGCGCTTCCTTGACTTTCTCTGAAATGATGTGAATGTTTTCGCCAATGATATACATAGGTGCCCTCCGTTAGGGTGTTTTTTGTAACGCCGCCTGCACAGACGGGAATTTACTCGCATCCGTGTGCGGCAAGAATAGCGCAGACGTAAACGCTTCATAAAACGTGTTGTCTGCCGAAAGTTCGATATAAGTCATGCGGCTGGCGATGTCTGCAATCTGCTGTCGTTTGCGCCAGTCAAGCAGTGCCATATAAGCGCCCTTAATGGATGTGTTGCCCAGAAACTCAAACTGCTCCCAGGCTACATCGGGCAGCAGGCCAATCTGAACGGCCTTTTCAACATTGATATATTTTCCGAATGACCCACCAACCTGCACCTTTGCCACCGTTTCCAGTGGGATGCCGACCTGTTCGGCCAGCACCGTAAAGCCAGCATAGATAGCAGCCTTGGCGCGCAGTAGGTTGTCAATATCGACGCGGGAAAGTACGATATCTTGGCCGGATGTGGTTTCCGTACCCCAGGCGACCACGTATTCAGCCCCGTGCGCACCTTCTCGAACCCTCTGGGTGGGAAGCGTCAAATTAACATTTCCAGCCTTGTCGAGGATTCCCGTTAAGAACGCTTCTGAAAGCAAGGAGATCAACCCCGAACCGCAAATACCCTTTGGCTTTTGATTGCCAATCACGCGATAGGTTGGTTCGTATGTTTCACCATCGATCCAAACTTCCTCGATAGCGCCGTTGGTGGCGCGCATGCCGTCTACAACGCCGGCACCTTCAAAAGCCGGGCCAGCAGAGCAGGCACAGGTGATTTGCAGATCGCTGTTGCCCATCACGATTTCGCCGTTGGTGCCCACGTCAATGAATAAAGTCATTTCCGGGCTTTCATCCAAACCAGACGAAAGCACACCGGCTGTGATGTCTGCTCCAACATAAGAGGCAACACCGGGCAGGCAATCCACCGCTGCTTCTGGATGAATGTGCAGGCCGATCTCGCGTGCAGTCATGGGTGGTAAATGGTTAACGGCGGTGATGAAAGGGGACAGGCGAATGCTCGCGGCTGGAATTCCAAGCAGCAGATGCATCATGGTGCTGTTGCCGGAAATCGTGGCTTTCACGATTTCAGCTGGGCGCGCGTTCAAACGTTTGCAGGCCTTGATCAACAACTCGTCAATGGTGCCGAGCACCAGTTCGCGCATCTCGTTTTCGCCACCGTTCTTGCTGGCAAAGATGATGCGAGAAATGACATCTTCGCCGCGAGCGATCTGTCCGTTGTATTCGGCAACTTGTGCTTTGACTCGGCCAGACATCAGGTCCACCATCCAGAGTGAAACGGTGGTGGTGCCGATGTCGATAGCAACTCCCCAGAGCGGATCGGTTTCATCAACATGGCATGGCAATAGGTTGACCAACCTTGCCGGACCATCCTTTGGGTCGCATTCAAGGATAGCCGTGACCTCCCAGTTACACTCACGTAGCATCTCGCCGATGTAGCGTAGGCTGTTAAGCGAGGTAACTACTTCGCTGACATTGGCTTGCGTTCGGAGCGCTGTCTGGATACGCGACCAATCATCGGTCTGGTCATCCATGCTGGGCGGTGCCAGCGTGAGATTGAGACGTTTGAATGTCTGTGACGTAGCGTAATCGTAATCTACCGGAACAGATACCTCTGCGGCTACCCGGTCGGTGGTCAGATTGCGGGCGATCTTTTCTTGCAATGGAACGTGAATGGTTGCATCGCCTTCGACTATAGACTGGCATGCCAGTGCAAATCCATCTTCAACGGCTTCTGGCGAAAGGCGCAGGGTGCTGCGACGGCGCACATTGCCTGCCGTGACTTGCACAGCACAGCGTCCGCAGCGTCCCTGGCCCCCGCATGGCTGACCGACCTCCACACCAGCCTGACGGGCAGCGTCGGAAAGCAACGTGCCAGCCGGTATAGTCGCTACAATGGGTTCTGCAGCATTTTCAACGGTGAAGGTGACTTTGTGATCGGTCATTGCTAAAGCCGTTTTTTCGTTTACCCGTTTGTCCGTTGTTCCGTTTTCCAGTTCGTGTGAAAGGTATAACGGAGCAACGGCTCAACAGAATAACGAGATCTAGAGGGCCTCTTTCATAAACTTAGGCAAATCAACCGCCTCGCGTGGGCCAACGCGAATTTCCCAATCGGGAAGTTCTTCTTCCAGTTCGCCTGACAGAACGGCTACATGCCCGGGTAGCACGATCCGTTTCTTGCTGATCTTGCTGCCCAGGTCAAATTCCTTGACAGCTTTGGCGATGCGTTCGGAATCGAACTTGCCAGCCGCCCAGGCCGTCAGCACGGACATACCCTCGGCATCGGTAACGAGCAACCAGGCGGGTTGGCCGGAGCCTTCCACTTCGTTGGCAACCGAGAAGTAAGTGATGCTGAAGTTGGTGGTGACCATCGCAGCCGAATCGGCGGTTGGATTATTGATCTCATAGATGCCGGGTTGTACTTGGATGGGTTTCTGCGGGTCGGTGTAGATGTTTTCGCGCAATACCAGCAGGGCGTATGCCAGTTCAGGGGTGAAGGTATCCAGCACCACAAAGCCAGCATATTTGGAGATGGCCTGTGCCGCGTAGACAGATTCCTTGCCTAACTCACCAGCGTCGCCAGGGAAGGCGATGACCGGATAGCCTAGCGCGCGGAAATTCTTTTTTATCGCCAGGCGGCGTACCTGCGTGGAGCGGGCCAGCCATTCGGCCATGTTCGCGCCGCCCAGGTCGAGTACTATATCCTCTACGCCTTTGGCTTTGATCTTCTCGGTCAACTCAGCCAGTTCATCGAGCGACTCGCCTTTGACGGCCAGTGCCGCTTTGTACTTGGCGGCCAAATCGGCCATTGCCTCCCAGTTGGAAGCGTCAGCAGCGTAGATCATGGGGGTTTCACCGGAGCAGGCTTCCAGTCCGGCAGGAAGCGTGGCTGCTTCACCGATTAGAATGAGCGGTCTTTGGGATGCGCCGCGTACCGCTTTGACGGCAGCAGCAAAATCCCCGCCATCTGCTTCAATAGCGAAGCCGTCCAAGGTGAAGTCCATGCCGACGTAGTTGACGGTATATTTGTCCGCAGCAGCCACTTTGGCGGCGATATCGCCATCGCTGTCTTTGACGCGGACAAAGATGCCAGGCTTGTTGTAGAAAGTTTTCTCGTGGCGGAACATAACCACTTCGTTGCCAGCCTTGACTTCGCTGCCGGCCTTAAGTGTGACCAGGCGAATAGGCGGCGCCGAAGATTCGGCCAGTTGCGCTTTCGACTCGTCGCTAACGTAGGGGCAGTCGGAAAGTTCAACCTGTTTAGCAGCCAACTTCATGGCAAAGGCCAGACAGGTGGGGAAGCCGCATTCCTTACAGTTGGTCTGCGGGAGGAGTTTGTAGATTTGAATTCCAGAGAGTGCCATATTGTCCTCCTATGCTGTGACCATCAGTTCGGCGATGGCTTCTTTGACGCGTTTTACGCTTTCAGGGTGGCGCAACACGATGATATCTGCTCCCGATTCGACCAACGCAACGGCGGTCAGGGTTTCCCAATGCACGCCACGTTCAGCCCAGTCACCCCAGGTTTCAGGAACGCCTTCGCCAACCTTTGATTCCTTGGCCTTCCAGGCTTCGAAGCCCGGGGTGACCATCATTGGAAGTTGTGTCATGGCGTCGCCTTGCAGGGCGGCCAGGCGTAGGCGCTCCATCACGGAGTAGCCGTACTCGATGCCGTAGCCGAGCGCGCCGGTGGTGGGATCCATAATCACGCGCTCTGCGGGCAGGCCCATGTCGGTGATAAGAATGTTGAGCTGTTTTGCCAGGTTGACGTCCATCGGTGTACGCGCCTGTACCAGATGTTCGTTGGCCATGGCGGTAGCAGCGATGGTGCGGTAGTTCTTGTCTTCGCAAATGCCCAGCACCAGCTTTTCGCCTTTGGTGGCTTCCGCAACTGGGACGAGCAATTCGTTGTCTTTTTCGACTTGTCCGGGACCCCAGACGACCAGCGGCAACCCGGTGGCTTCTAAGACGGCCTTGACAGCCTTGACGGCGTCGTCAGGCGTATCTTCAAGCATCAATGCCAGGACGATGAGGTCTGCACCCGCTTCTTCGGCTTTCTTTGCCCATGCAGCGGGATTCGCCATCGCGTCACCCCAAACTTCAGCCAGCAACGGAGACCAGTCTTCTGGTTTGCGAGATTTAATTTCAATGGCGACCACCGGTTGATTGGGAGTCGGCGCTTCGAATTGCAGATAGGGCAAAGTGGTTTGCCCGCCAACCGTGATGGACTTCGTACGAGTGCCGCCCTCCGCAGCCGTTGCGCCAATGGTCACAGCTTTGATACTGCCGGGCCATTTGTCCTTCGGGATTTCAATTGGCATGTTGTGTTCCTCCTTGGAGTTGAACCGCGAAGCATACCAAGGGCGCGAAGTTTGTTTTTTCTTCGCGTCTTTGCGCTCTTTGCGGTTAAGTTAAACCAGCTTGTTTACGCGCTTCATCGCGTCGTTCAATAAATTGTTCGAGCGGAGATTTGCGCTCCGCATTAAAACCTAAGTCTTTTAATTCTTCTTCACTCTCAGCTGCCAGATGACGAACCAAATGCCTGTATGAAATAGAAGCAGCAGGATAAATAATGCCTGCTGAGTTGTGATTCATGTAGGCTACGCGGATATCTTTATCTCTGAGTAATTGTGCTGCCAACTTGAGTGTGATATCCGAAGGTAATTCCGGCACACCTTCCGACATGATATCCTCGGCTATTAACTCGCGCACATTATCACATTCGTAAGCATTGACCAATTCTCTGTAGCCACAAACGCCTATGCCTTCGCCTTCTTCGCCCAGCACAACCAACTCCTCAACGTTGTTCTCGATCAAGAAGTTCGCAATATCTGGAACAGGAGTTGTGTTCTTGCAAGTCGGCACGCCGACAGTCATCAGATCTCGAACGAGTTCCGGTGGATTTTGTGGCATGGAGTCTTATTCGGGTTTCAGCGGTCAGCTGCCAGCAAAATTCACTGACGGCTGACCGCTGATTGCTAATGTCTGATTTAGAACATTGGGTCCATGACCATGGCAGGATGATTAACCTTTTCAAGCCAGGCCATCAGGTCTTCGACCGTGTTGACTTCGCGCTCGTCGGCGATCTTGTTGAGCAGGTCGGGGTCGCCTTCACGTTCGCAGACGGCTTTGAATTCGTCGGCCATGCTTTCCTTGAGCACAGAGGACATCCAAACCACGCGCTTGAAGCCGCCATCAGCCGAGATGAACTTGGGGCTGATCAGGTAGAACTTGCCGACGCCCATTACACCGGGGGTTTGCAAGCCACCGCCAGCGATACCGGCTAACGTGGAGAAGGTCATTCCGGCGGGGGTCATAGCCGTATCTTCACGGCTGACTACCATCACACCGTTGACTTCAGGAATGAGCATTACGATGCACTCGAAGCAGCCGCAGGCCGTCATTGGGTTTTCCATGATGGAGTACATGGATACCTCTGGTACTGCGCCATGCGAACCGATCTGGGCGTATTCGTTCGTTCCTGTCCAGTAACCCTTTTGGAAGTCGATCAGCTTACCCAATTTGATGGGCTGGTTGGGACCGGTGGGGTTGATACTGAAGGA
>WOR8_10005363_pt1 | contig 12364 bp, 11 predicted proteins | sample DeeMarSeWOR38_10_FD_19890 | JGI IMG/M metagenome (IMG submission 19890) | reverse complement strand
CAACCAGGAGCCTGACATCTATGTTGTGCTCAACTGCCTTCAGCGCGTGCAGGATGTCCCCGACGTTCTTTTCAGAGACGAGGCGGCCCAGGGTCCCCACGGTTACCTTGTCGCCGTCTCTCGTACTTGGCCCCGGCTTGAAGCGTTTTGTGTCGACGCCCAAGTAGACGGTCTTCGTGTTCTCGCTGTCCGCACCCAAGGAGACTGCGAGGCCTCTCACGTGGTCTGACACCGCTGTTACCCTGTGGGCTCCTCTGAGCGCCCTGCCCGTCAGGGGACGGAGGATGGGGTAAATGACTGGGAGGGTGCAGTCGCTCCCGTGGCACGTCACAAGGTTCCGTGTCTTGCGTGGGCTGTGGACGGCCAGGAGCCCCTGAGGTATTGCTATGTGGGTGTGCACCACGTCGAAGCCCTCCTTCACTAAGTGGAGGTAGGCCGAGGCGAGGTACATGGGAAGCTGGGCGATGTGGATGGCTGGGGCGCCCACAAGGGTGCTTTCCGCCACCAGCTCCGCGTCCCTCCAAGGCAGATACGGGTATCTGTGGACGGGGAAGCCGTCTGTCGATGCCTCCATGGTCCTGCTCCGCGGCGTAAGCACCGTCAGGTCTACGTGCCTGGCGAGCCTAATGCAGAGGTCCCTTATGAAGGAGCCGTGGTAGTCCCCGCTGTACCTTGGGTAGCTCGGGGTGAATACGAGCACCCTCAAAGCACAAATATTTAGTTTCAGTTTAATTTATCGTTATGCCTCCCCGGGTCTGCTACATCGCCACCGAGTTCTTCGCATGGGGCAGATACGGTGGCATCGGAAAGGCGACGAGAGACATCGCGTCGGGGGTTGCCGAGAGGGGCTTCGAGGTCCACGCCGTGGTTCCCCGGGGGAGAGGCCAGAGACGAGTCGAGGAACTCGACGGCGTGACCGTCCAAAGCCACACTCTCTGCGAATACCCGTTCTCCGGGCGAATCTACAGGGAGATCGACGCGGATATCTACCACTCAGAGGAACCGAGCTGGGGGACGCTCCATGCAATGAACTCTGTGGAGGGATCGGTGCACGTCGTCACAGCGCAGAACCCCAGAACAGGGGAAGACTGGAGACGAGTCCAAGGGTTTTACCCCCTGAGGAGGAGGCTGTATAACCTGTTTATCCAACCGGGTGTCGAGGCCTCGGTACGGAATGCTGATGCAGTGTTCTGTCAGGCAAGTTTCGTCACGCGCAAGACTAGGGAGCTTTATGGGCTGAGGTCGGACCCTGGGTTCCTGCCTAACCCAGTCGAGATACCTAGGAGGAGCCCACGAAAGAGCACTACCCCAGCCGTATGTTTCCTTGGCAGGCTCGACGGCGAGAAGAGCCCAGAGACGTTCTTCTCTCTGGCGGAGAGCTTCCCCGGAGTCAGATTCATAACCGTGGGGCGTGCCCACGACCCAGCTAGGGACAGAAGGCTTAGGGAGCGGTACGGCGGCGCATCTAACCTTGAGCTGGCTGGCTTCTTGACGGGCGGGGATAAGGCTAGGGTGCTTGAGGAGTCGTGGGTCCTCGTCAACACCAGCGTCCACGAGTGTCTCCCCGTCTCGTTCCTCGAGGCTGCGGCCCATAGGTGCGCGATACTTAGCCCTCATGACCCGGACGGGTTCGCGACCAGTTTCGGTTACCACGTGGCCACCGGGGACTACGTCGATGGTTTGCGTTGGCTTCTAGAGGGCGAGAGGTGGCGTGAGAGAGGAGAGAAGGGGTTCAGTTACGTGTCGGGGGTGCATGAGAAGAAAAGAGTGATAGATCGTCACGTGGAGATCTACGAGAGCCTACTGAGTAGATAGGCTACTCGTCCTCCATGGACTTGAGCTCGGTGATGCCCAGCGTCTCCACGTCCAGGGGGAAGATGGGTCGCCTGATGTTCTTGAACCCGAAGCCGGCTAGCCGTGGGCTGGTGAGGCCGGGGGTGTCCAGCTCGATGACCTCCTTGGCTATGGGCTCGTGGGACGCCCTGTAGTGGACGCTGCTCTTGACGACGATGAACCTCTTCCCGGATGGGTCTATGTCTTGGCTCTTGTAAAGCTGCAAGTCCAGGGGTTGGAGGCGCTTCGTGGTGACTATGACGTCGTTGTCGCCGATCTCCATGACTGCCGTTGGACCCATGTCCGACTCTGAGCCGGTGCCCATGGGGCCTTCGTTGATGAACTTGCCGTCCGTGATGTTTTTCACCATCCCGGTGACGCTCAGGGGCTCGCCGTGCATCTCATCTGTGTGGCCGCCGAGGCTGAGCTGCAGCGTTTTACCCACACCAGCCTTTACCGCCTTCTGCACTGCCTCTGGGTCCCAGATGACGGCGACTACGCCGCCCTTCAACCCTTCCTCCAAGATGGTCTTTAGCACCACGGTTCCGTCCTCAGGCGCTCCGCCGCCGGGGTTGTCCCCGATGTCCGCGAGCACCAGCGGGCCCTCCTCTGCCTTCATCACGTGCCTCATGGCCTCTCTTACAGGTGTGGGCTTGACGAGGAAGTCTCTCCTCATGGACCAGGCCAGGTCGTGGAGCTTCTCCGCGAGGCTATCGGCCTGCTTCTGGTCGTCGTCGGTGGTCACTATGAAGCTCATGCCGGCCTCCGGGATGTCGCTCCAGGGGAAGCCCGCGGCCACGGTGATGGTCTCCACGCCAGATATTTCCTCCATCCTGTGGGCCTCCTCGATGAGCCTCCTCATGGGGTATCTGCCGGTGAACTGTACCTGTAGCGCCGGGAGCATGGGAGGCTGGGTGAACGCCTTCGCGGGTTTGAGGGTTCCTTCCAGCATTTTCCGTGTGAGGTTGACTGCCTCGACGCCTCTCTCGTAACCGTCCACGTGGGGGTAGGTGTCGTAGCCGATGAGGATGTCGGCGTTCTCCACCATCGTCTCCGTGTAGTTGGCGTGGAGGTCGAACGTCGCCACCAAGGGCTTCGAGCCTACGAGCCTCCTCACCTCGCTCAGCACCTTCCCCTCGATGTCCGGGTACTCCTCGCTCACACCTGCACCGTGGAGGTGCAGCACCGCTGCGTCGTAGTCCCCCGCGGCCCTGACGCCGTCAAGCATGTCTCCTAGAAGCGTGTCGAACGCGTCCGCGGTGACGGCCCCGGACGGGGTGGCCGACGCGAACAAGGTGGGTATCAGCTCGTAGCCGTTTAGCCTGCAGCCATCGATTATGCCGCCGGCCGGGGTCCTCGTCCCGTCGAAACGCTCGAACACCTCGTCTCCGTACAGTAGCCGCCTCTTCCTGAACTCTTCAAGGTCCGTCCTGATGTTGGAGAGGACGTTGGTCTCGTGGGATATGGTCCCTGTTACAATACGCAATTTGACCACTGAGATAACGTTGCCTCGTGCCGGAATAACGTTAACGGTTGTAGAAGTACTTGGACAGGTCGATGCCTCTCTCCACCCTGTCGTCAGCGCTCGGCAGGACACCCTCCAAGTTGAGTAGGAAACGTTTCCTGTCTAGGCCGCCGCCGAATCCCCCGATGCCGCCGCTGCTCCAGACGACGCGGTGGCACGGGACCACTATGGAGAGGGGGTTCTGCCCCACGGCGTTACCAACCGCCCTGGAGGCGTTGGATTTGCCGATGCTCTTTGCTATCAGACCGTAGGACGTGAGCTTACCGTACGGTATCTTACATATCTCCTTCCAGACCCTCCTCTGGAACGCTGTGCCCCGCATGTCGAGGGGGTCGGTGTAAGTGGACTTTCCTCTTTCGAAGTAGTCGTCGAGCCACAGGCTCACCTCGTCCAGCTTCCCTGGGCGGTATTCGGGCTCGACGTCGATCTGTCTCCCAAGCTCCTCTAAAAATGTCGTCTCCTTGCATGGTAGGTTAAGCCTGAGGAGCCCCTTGGCGCTCGTGGCTGACCAGACGTCCCCCATCGGTGTCTCTATGTTACAATAATATATTTTCTCCATGACCCCACCTATCATACGTTGAGCTGGGGAATGATCATTGGGCTCAAAGCTTAAAATAGTGTTGGCGTCGACGTCGCCGAGGAGGATCAGTCTCCTACGCCAGATAGGCATGATGTTTACCGTGGTCGCACCGGTGGAGGATGAGGACAGCGTCAACCCCGACCCGAAGGAGAGGGTGATGGAGAACGCGCTCGCGAAGGCGAGAAGCGTGCTCGACGACGTGGAGGAGGGACTCGTGGTGGGAGCCGACACGGTGGTGTACATTGACGAGATGATACTCGGTAAGCCGTCGTCGGAGGACGAGGCACGCATGATGATGGCGACCCTGTCCGGTCGAGTCCACACGGTGTTCACAGGCTTAGCCATGATAGACGCGGAGAGTGGGCGTGTGGATGTTAGATGTGAGGAGACTCAGGTACACATGATGAGGCTGTCGGCCGAGGAGATTGGTAGCTATGTCAAGACGGGTGAACCTATGGGGAAGGCGGGTGCATACGCCATTCAGGGGATGGGCGCTGTCTTCGTCGAGAGGGTGGCTGGGTGCTTCCATAACGTCGTAGGTCTGCCGTTGTCGCTGCTGTGGAAGATGATGCGTGGCATGGGCCATGACCCTTTCTCTCTCATCGAGTAGACGAATGCAGCTGTATTGCATCTAAATAGCTCTAAAGCAGTCATCCACTCTAAATATTGTCTAAATATTTATACTATAGCGTCTATATTTCTCAATATATTCTATAGCGCTTAACCTTTTATTTGGGGCCCTTGTGGTGGTATGCGATCATGAAACCCCCCCCCATCATAGGGCGCATGAGCTATCGTGGAAAATGGAGAAGTGTTTTTGGCTGAGAAAGAGGCTTTCATCGAAAGCATTTCTATACTGAAGAACGACAGGGTGCGACTCGCATTAAACTTGGCTCTCAGTATTTATCTCTTCATCGCCAGCCTCGAAGGCGTCAAGAGCGGCTTCAAGCTTATCTTCGCAGAGTGGCAGACCAGCATCCTAGGCATGGTAACCTCGAATACGGCGCCTATGACGGGGCTTGCCTTGGGGATGCTGAGCACGGCGCTCGTCCAGAGCAGCAGCGCCGTCGTGGCGGCGACCATGGTCTCCATGTCGGGGATGGTAGCGAGCGGTCTGCCGCTTGAAGCTGCGATACAGTTCGGTGTACCCATGGTGCTGGGGGCCAACATAGGGACCACGGTGACTAACACGATAGTCGCGTTCGGGGTCCAGCGGGGGATGACCATGAAGGAGTTCAAGGACACCATCCCGGGAGTGATCGTAGACGACGTCTACGAGGCGTTGACCATCACCATCTTCTTCATCCTCGAGCTCTCGACAGGTTTTATAAGTGGGACTGTTATCCGGCTTGGTAATTTCTACACAGAGGTGCTTAAAATGGAGGATTTTTTCGCCGCCTTCGACAAGACCATAATCGACATAATAATCGAGGAGCCCCTGATCAAGCCCACGAAAGCTTTGGCCGTCAGGTTACTGGGCGACAGGTTCAGCGGCGTACTCCTATTCCTCGTGTGGTTCGTCGTCATAATCGTCACAATGGGCATGATAACTAAGGGGCTTGAGAAGATCATAGAGATGGAGTGGGAAGACAAGGTGAAGGCAGCCTTCGAAAACCCGTACAGGGGCTTCGCCACGGGTTTCGGCATAACGTTCCTCGTGGGAAGCAGCAGCATAGGGTCGTCCCTCGTGATCCCGTTCCTGGCGACGAAGGTGGTGGACCTGAAGAAGGCGTACCCGTACCTCGTGGGATGCAACATGGCGACGACGGTTGACCTCAGCCAGATCTACGGATACGTCGCAGGCGGCGTGGTCGGCATGATCCTGGGTTCGGCCCATGTCATGCTGAACATCATGGCTTTGACGATATGGTTGATATCTCCTCTCAGGTTCGTGCCTGTGAAGATAGCCGAGTGGCTTGGAGATAGGATAGCGCAGAACCAGAACGCGGCTTACGCTCTTCTGGCTTGGGTAGTGGCGGTGTTCTTCGTGGTACCGATTCTGGTGATCTACTTATTTTAGGTGATGAGATGTTGAAGATGATGATGGAGGGCTGGGCTTGAGTGAAAGGATACTTAGGTGGTTCGGTGACAGGAGAAACGTCACTGTCCTAGAGATGACCCACAACCACCTGGACTTGACCACTCAGGCAGTCAGAGAACTTTACGAGATGGTAAAGAACGTCGGCGACGCACCCGAGTCCAAGAAAGAGTTCTACGAGAGAATCTCAGAGATGGAGATGAAGGCCGACCAGATCCGGCGCGACATGGTCACAGAGCTATCGCAGAGGGACCTTTACCCTACCGAGAGGGACGACCTCATGGAGCTTGTTCGTGCCGTGGACTGGATAGCCGACTGGGCCAGAGAGGCCGGCAGGATACTCGTCATAATCCCGTTCGAGAGGCTCCCAGAGGAGCTGAGGCATTCGATAGAGAACATGTGCCGGGAGAACTACAGCTGCGTCAAGGTCTTGGCCGAGTGTATCCACGCGCTTTCGGGGAACCCGAAGAAGGCGCTGGAACTCGCGGATCAGGTGGAGCTGTTTGAGGAGGACGTGGACGATCTCTACGCGGAGTCGAGGCAGATAATGGCTGGGATCGATGACATGGGCATGACCCGCGGCGCGTCGATCCTTTTAAACGAGTTCATGGAAGCCGTCGAGACGGTGGCGGACTGGTGCGAGAACACGGCGGACATCGCCAGAGCCATCGCGATAAGAACCTTCTAGATTTTCCCTTGAACCCTCTATATAGGCTATATAACCTCTATACTCTATTTTTTTATCCATTATCCTATGTAATCTACCTCAATTGGGATCCAACTCTAGAAACGTCGTAGGCTCGTTGACGGCGCTATACTTCTTCGTCTCAGCTATTGTACTGATCAAGTCGTCGGCCACCATCATGGGTGAATCCCTAGCCGGGAAGATCGTGCATCTGATCAGAGATACGACGAGCGCCGTGTTCGCTGGCTGGATCTCCACAGCGTTGCTGCACAGCTCAGGAGCCTTCGACTCTATAGTAGTGGCCTTTACCTCGAGCGGCGTGTTGCCTATCTCGCTGGCGGTAGCCACCATAATAGGCGCGGAGATAGGGACTACCGTCACGCCGTTTCTCATCTCGATTCTTGAGAGGCTGAAAGGGAAACGAGGAAGCGAGGCCTCGTTCAACGTGACTATGAGCCACGTGCTCTACAACCTGTTCACTTTAGCCATCTTTTACCCGGCTGAGCTTTTTTTCGGCGTCTTCACGAAGATCGCGTGGCTTGGTAGCTCCATCTTCGTCAGGGCGTCATGGCTGAACGCCATCCCTGATCTCTTGGACGTGGCTACTCCTTGGGTAGATCCTCTTCTAGAGATCATTCCTCCTTGGGCCGGCTTAGTGTTGGGGGGGCTGACGCTGGTGCTTGCGTTGGGGGCCGTGGAAAAATACATGACGGCGATGTTCAGTATGCCTCGAAGCTGGAACTTGATAAGGATGACCTTCACGAGGCCGTTGAGGGCATTTGTCGCCGGCTTCCTTTTCACGGTTCTGGTGCCCAGCACCACTGTGATGGTCTCACTTCTGGTTCCACTGGCCTCCAGCGGCGTCATTAGGGCCGACTACTATATTCTGCCTTACATCCTCGGCGCTAACATCGGAACCGTTTTCGATGTGATGATAGCGGCGCTGGCCACGGGTAACCCGATAAGTCTAGGGGTGTGGCTGGTGCACCTTACGATTAATGTTGTGGGGGCGCTGATCTTCATGCCCCTACTTAAACCGTTTTCAAGGCTTGTGAGGCGGGTGGCTGTCGTTGTCTCCTCTTCACCGAGGACGACACTCGTTATAGCAGCGTTGTTCCACATTATTCCTACCGCTGTTATCCTATACTATTATTTGACCTAGCCAAAATGAGGAAGGAAAGTATATAGTATAGTATTACACAGATTTGTTGGCTTAACTTGTCAAGGAGAATATTCGGCTGGTTCGCTCCCAAGAGAGGGCACAAGGTGCTGGAGATGGTGGAGGATCACCTGGAGCTGACCCAGAAGGCGGTGAACAGCCTCTACGAGATGGTGGAGGCGGCGGCCGAATGCGACCCCGATAAGTGCAAGCGATCCTACATGAGCGTCTCCGATATGGAGATGCAGGCCGACGAGCTCCGCCGCAGGATGGTGGAGGAGCTCACGGAGGGAGAGATGTTCCCCGAGGAGAGGGACGACCTCATGGAGATGGTGCGAGCCGTGGACTGGATCGCCGACTGGAGCAAGGAGTCGGGCAGGATCCTCAACAGCATACCCTTCGAGAAGGCGCCCGATGAGATGAAGGAGGCCGCCATGAACATGGTCAGGGCGAACGTGGACTGGGTAAAGGTGCTTACCCATTGCATACGGGTTCTCCCGAAGGATAGCTTGAAGGCTCTGTCGCTGGCCAACGAGGTGGAGATGCTTGAGGAGAACATCGACGACCTCTATGAGGAGGCGAGGAAGCACTTCGCGACGCTAGAGTTCCCGGAGTTCACCACTGGAGCACTGATCCTGCTTAACGAGTTCCTCGATGCCATCGAGACCGTAGCAGATTGGTGCGAGAACACCGCCGACATAGTCAGGGCTATCGCTGTCAGACAACACTAGAAAAATAGATGAAAAAAGGTTTTTCGGGGAGTTTACTCCTCGACTGTGATGGCCTGTTGGGGGCAGGCGTTGACGCACGCCATGCACATGATGCAGTCGTCGGCCCTCTCGGGGACTGACCTGTTGTCTACCAGGTCGTACACGTTCATGGGGCAGATGTCGACACATACTCCGTCTCCATCACAAGCGTCACTAACCGTAATTGTAGGCATAGCTTTCACCTATCCCATGATACGCCGGTTTATACGTTTTAAATGTTTTCCGAGGGTGAAGAGCCAGTGCATGCTAAACCTATATTAACCGTGCTTCTCGGGGTATTCATGTTCTGCATTTTATTGGAGTGTATGAGATGAAGTGTTCAGGTCTTTTTGATGACACGGTCTCGATTATTATAGGGGGCGAGGCGGGGCAGGGGATAAGCCGCAGCGGTATGCTCCTAGGCAAGGCGCTTATGAGGGCTGGGTTCCACTGCTTCGGGGAGATAGACTACCCGAGCCTCATCAGGGGCGGCCACAACTTCTACAGGGTAAGGGCTTCGAGCAGGGAGGTGCACAGTTCTACGCCGCACACTGATCTGCTTGTCGCGTTGAACGAGGAGACCGTTTCCATCCACCTCGACAGCGTAAACGAGGAAGGCGGCGTCATCGTCGATAAGAAGCTTAGATTTGATCCCGGGGAGATGGGGAGAGGTGACGTGGTCTTCTACCCCGTGCCCATGACGGAGATCGTGAAGGAGCTTGAAGGCCCGGAGATCATGAGGAACACGGTTGCGCTTGGTGCCGTGGCCGCGCTCATAGGGCTCAGCCTCGACTCACTGAAGGAAGTGGTCGCCGAGACCTTCGAGGGGAGACCTAGGATCATCGAGATGAACGTCGAGGCGCTTCAGAGGGGCTGGGAGTACGTGGTCGAGTACGACTACGGGTTCCGGTGCAACGTGGAGCCGGGGGAGCGCCCCGAGAGGATATGGCTCACGGGCAACGAGGCAGTGGCCCTCGGCGCGATAGCCGCGGGGTGCAGGTTCTACTCGGCTTACCCGATGACGCCAGCCAGCCCGGTGCTGCACTACATGTTCGCCCATGATGAGGACAGCGGCCTCGCGGTGGTGCAGACGGAGAGCGAGATAAGCGCCATGTTGATGGCGGTAGGCGCAGGCTACGCCGGGGTACGCTCCATGACCTCCACCAGCGGCGGAGGCTTCTGCCTCATGACGGAGGGCCTGAGCATGGCCGCCATGACGGAGACGCCGGTGGTGATCATGCTGGGTCAGCGCCCTGGCCCCAGCACAGGCCTCGCCACCTACTCAGCGCAGGGCGACCTGCTCTTCGCCGTGTACGGCGCCCACGGCGAGTTCCAGCGTGTGATCCTCGCACCGGGCGACGTTGAGCAGTGCTTTTACATGACCGCCGAGGCGTTTAACCTGGCAGAGAGGTTCCAGATACCAGTCATCGTGCTCACGGACAAGAACGTCATCGAGAGCCACAAGACCACCGAGCCTTTCGACTCCTCAAAGGTGAAGATTGACAGAGGCGAGCTGTTGACCGAGTGGAGTGGAGGCGATGAGTATGGGCGGTACAGGATCACGGAGGACGGCGTCAGCCCACGCGCCCTGCCGGGGACGATGAACGCCTTGGTGCTGGCCAACAGCAACGAACACATGGAACGCGGGTTCAGCACCTCCGACTCCAGCCTTACAAATGATATGGTCGATAAACGGTTCAGGAAGACGCCTCACATAAAGAAGGCAGTCGAGGCGCTGAAGCCAATAAGGGTATATGGCGCGGAGGACCCCGACGTCACGCTGGTGGGGTGGGGAAGCACCAAGGGACCGGCGCTAGAAGCCATAGGTATGCTCGCGGATGATGGAGTCAAGGCTAGGTATGTGCAGGTAGCCGTGATCGAGCCTTTCCCCGAGGGCCTGCCCCAGCATCTTAAAGGCAAGACGATCCTCATCGAGAACAACAGGGCGTCCCCGCTGGGGACCCTGATCAAGCTGAACACTGGGTACGGCTTCGAGCACGTTGCCCTCAGGTACGACGGCCGCGCGTTCACGCCCCACGAGATACGTGACAAGGCGTTGGAGGTGGCTTGATGCCGACCATGAAGGAGTTCGGGACCCCGGCCGCCAACACGTGGTGCCCCGGCTGCGGCAACTTCGCGATACTCATGACGGTGAAGCAGGCCCTCGTGGACCTCGGGCTGAGGCGCGAGGAGGTGGTGGCCGTGACGGGCATCGGCTGCCACGGCAAGTTCACCGACTACATAAACGTGAACGGCTTACACGCCATCCACGGCAGGGTCCTCCCGGCGGCGACGGCTATAAAGCTGGCTAACCACAGACTGACGGTGATCGGCTTCGCTGGGGACGGCGACGCCTTCAACATCGGGCTAGGCCACTTCGCTCACGCCGCCAGACGGAACGTAGACATCACCTACGTGATACACGACAACCTCATCTACGGGTTGACCACCGGCCAGACGAGCCCCACGAGCAAGAAAGGCTTCGTGACCAAGACCAGCCCAAGGGGCAGCTTCGAGACCGGCGTCAACCCCCTCACCCAAGCGCTCACCGGCGACGCCTCGTTCGTTGCCCGGACGTTCGCGGGGGAGCCCAAGCACATGACCGAGGTACTCAAGAAGGCCATCAGGCACCAGGGCTTCGCGCTGGTGGACGTACTGCAGCCCTGCGTGACCTGGAACAGGGTGAACACGTACCAGTTCTACAAGGACCGCATCTACAAGCTGGAGGACGAGGGCCACGACGCAGGCGACTTCGACGCCGCCTACCATAAGGTGCTGGAGTGGGGGGACCGCATCCCCATAGGCGTCTTCTATCAGGAGCAGAGGCCGCCTTACCATACGAGCTTCCCCGCGCTCAAGGAGGGACCCCTCGTGGATCGGCCTCTCGGCGTCGACCTCAAGAAGCTTCTCGACGAGTTCAGGTAGCCACCTTTACTTACCTTTATCTTTTCACCGGCGCTCTTTCAGGGTATGAGCGAGGTCAGGCTCATCAGGGACGACGAGTTCGAGGACTACGCAAGGATAACGCTGGACTCCTACCCCGCGATGTTCACCGACGTAACGGAGGAGCGGAGGCGGGGCTGGATAGAGCGGATGAAGGCCGCGCAGAGAGACGACGACTCGGTCAACTACTACGGGTGCTACAGGGGCGGCGAGATGGTGGGCGGGATGAGGCTCCACGACTTCAAGATGACGCTGTACGAGTCTCCAATCCTCGTGGGCGGCGTCGGCAACGTCTGCGTAGACCCCCTCCATAGGAAGATGCACTTCTCAAAGGAGATGATGGAGTACTTCCACCGCCACTACAGGGGCAGAGGCGGCAAGCTCGTCGTCCTATACCCGTTCAGGCCCGACTACTACGTCGAGATGGGGTACGGGTACGGCAGGAAGATGAACCAGTACAGGTTCAGGCCCGGGGACCTGCCAAGGGGCCCCAGGGACGAGGTTTCCTACGTGGACGAGTCGGACGTGGATGCCTTGACGGCCTGCTTCAACAGGTACGCCCACGGGACCCACGGCATGATAGAGAAGAGGAGGAGCTACTTTGAACGGTTCGTCAATCGCTTCAAGGTTGTGGGGTACAGGGACGGCGGCGAGGTGAAGGGATTCGTCGCGTTCGGTTACAAGAAGCTCATGGAGGACCACGTGCTGCTCCAGAACCTCGAGGTACACACGCTGGTATACGAGACGCCCGAGGCGCTTCGGGGTCTGCTGGGCTTCCTAGGCGTGCAGCTCGACCAGGTGGACAGGGTTGTTCTAAATACCCAGGACGACGACCTGCACTTCGTCCCAAGG
>WOR8_10005360_pt1 | contig 12367 bp, 9 predicted proteins | sample DeeMarSeWOR38_10_FD_19890 | JGI IMG/M metagenome (IMG submission 19890) | reverse complement strand
CGGTGCACATCGTGCAATGGGGGGAGACCCTATCCATGATCGCTGAGCGATACGGGGTGACGGTCGAGTCCATCATGGCCGTCAATGGCCTGGATGACCCGGACTACGTCTATGCAGGCCAGAGGTTGGTCATCCCCGCGGGCTACAGCCCGGGCAGCCCCGGCATGGGACCGCCGGCGCAGGGTTCGTCGGGCGGCATGTGTCAGACCTACACGGTACAATTCGGGGACACGCTGTCTGGGATTGCCTACCAGCATGGCACAACCGTCAACGCGCTGACGCAAGCCAACAACTTGGACAGTGATTTCATTTATGAGGGACAGAGGTTGTGTGTGCCGTCCAGCGGTGGGACGCCCCAACCTTCGATGTCCCAGCCGTCCATGTCTTCCGGTCAGGTCAGCTACTACACGGTGCGCGCTGGTGACACGTTGGCGGGCATTGCCCTGCGCTTTGGGGTGACTCAGACGGTTATCATGCAGGCCAACAATTTGTCCAATCCCTCGTTGATCTACGTTGACCAGCGTCTGATCATCCCGGGTGTCTACGCGGAGGCTCCTATGATGCCCAAGGCCACGACTGGTGGGGCACCGGCAGCCCCAGGCTATTCGCCGATGGGCAGCGAGCCCCGCATGGGGTCCATGGATGGGCAACCAAGCCAGATGGGGCCTGACGGAGCACCGGCAGCCCCAGGCTATTCGCCGATGGGCAGCGAGCCCCGCATGGGGTCCATGGATGGGCAGCCAAGCCAGATGGGGCCTGACGGAGCACCGGCACCCCCACCAGGCTATTCGCCGATGGGCAGCGAGCCTCAGATGGGATATATGGGCGGGCAGCCATCTCAGCAGGCTGGGATGGGCGCAGCACCGGCGCCGGCGCCTGAGTATGCTCCGGCCCACAGCACTGAGCAGGGTGTCGCCCGGGCGGAGCCGATGTGGACCGGCTCGCAGATTGCTCATAACGCTGACCCGGACGGGATCACCACGCTGTTGGTGTTGGTCGAAGAAGGGCATGAAGGCCTGGACGTGATGCTACGCTCGGCAGATGGCTGGGTAGCGCGTGGGGTGACCGGCGTGTACTTCGAGTATAGCTGGTTACCCAACTTTGCGTTCCGTGACATCCCGGGTGGTGACTATGAGCTTTGGGTTGAGGGCGAGGCATCGAAGGTGATCAAGGTGAGCGTTGACCCGGGCTGGCGAGCGACGGTTGATTTGAAGTGGAAGATCGTGTCACCTGATCCGGCTGTCTCACCCGATGGGTGGATTGCCGAGGTGGTCGACAACACCAGTGGTAGTGAACCGATTGGCGCCTTCTCGATCTTGGTGGTGCGGACGGGAGCTATCGGCAATAAGATCCGCCTCACCGCACCTGGCACCTTCGAGGCGGTGTGTGTCACCGGTACCAAGCCGGAGCACGGTACTGGCGCGTGTGACTTTGGTGGCCTGAACGCTGGCACGTATACGGTGAACCTCGATGGCACTCAGGCAGCCGTGGAGTTGTATCTGGATGGAGTCGGCACGGCCTTTGTAGAATTTAGGCCAGCAGCCAGGCACGGATATGTGATGAGAGATCCCTAGTTTACGATTTCAGAAGTTCTTAGGGCAAAGCCTGGCCGCGCAATTTTCTGCGCGAAGCGGGCCCGCGTGTCCTGCCTGTGCCTACCCTGGCCCGCGTGGCAGAACCAGGACGGGCCTGCACAGGCATGCATCAGAAGTGGCAGGCGTTTATGGTTTGGCCTGGAGGTGGCTCGTTGATCGGGCCACCTCCCTTTTGCGAGCGCGGCCGTTGGCAGACGCGGAGCATTCCAGTGCCCGATCACGGTGATTCCGATAAGCTACATGCGGCCCTCATGGGTGTGATCATGTTCGTACCACAATCGGCGTGGTGGGGTGCTAGTTCAGCCCGTGCCATCCCAGGGCTTCAAGCTGGTGGACCAGGACGTTACGCAGGGCGACTACTGTAGCCCCTGCGCGCATAAGAGCTACCCCATCTTCAAGCGAAGCTACCTGTCCAGAGGCCTTAATGCCGATTCGGTCGCCCGCTGTTTCTTTGATCAAGCTGATGTCGTGGATGGTGGCTCTCCCCGGCCCGAACCCGGTACACGTCTTGATGAAGTCCGCGCCGGTGTCGACAACCAGTCTTGCAGCAGTCACCTTTTCTTCCTCGGTCAGGACACCTGTTTCGATGATCACTTTGAAGGGGACATGGTACGGCTGAGCGACTGCCATAACTTCAGCGATATCTTGTGATACACGCCGGTAGTCTCTTCCTTTGAACGCAGAGATGTTCATGACCATGTCCAGGTCGGTTGCGCCGCGTTGTAGCCCTTCTTCTGCCTCCTTGCACTTGATCCACGTCGTGGCACCGCCACATGGGAACCCTACGGGAATCTGGGCGCGCACGCCAGATCCCTGTAACTCGTCCACTAATAGGCCCAGGTGTTGGGGGAAGGCTACCACCGCGCGAAAGCCGTATAGTTTTGCCGCCTCGCAGGCGGCGCGCACGTGATCTTCGGTAGCGGTGATGCTAAGTGCCTCGGAGTAATCAACTGCCGAGACAAGTTGCTGGATTTCTTGGCTGGTTGTTCCGAGCATAGTTGTCTCCTCATCCAGTTGCCGGTATGACCTGTTTGGTTTCTTCTGTTGAGTATAGCACATAGGGTGCGCTTTTTGTAGTTTGCTTATTGTAACAACCCACGGCGTGTGCTATAATCAGCTGGGAAGCAGTCTGGGTAGAAGGAGCCCAATGAGAATCGTTCTTGATGCAATGGGCGGCGACTATGCCCCCGAAGTCACTATCCACGGCGGGGTGTGGGCCGCGCGTGACTTCGGTCTTGAGATTCAGTTCGTGGGTCAGGCGGGGGTTATCCAGGCCGAGTTGAAAAAGCATAATACCGCTGGCTTGACCCTGCCCATCATCCCGGCCAGTGAAGTTATCGATATGGAGGATCATAACCCGGCCGGCGCTGTCAAAACCAAGCCGGACTCCTCGATGGTGGTCGGGCTTCAGGCTCTCAGGCGGGGGGAGACGGATGCTTTTGTTACTGCTGGGCATTCGGGAGGTGCGCTGGCAGCGGCTCTCTTGCACTTGGGGCGGATTCGGGGCATCAAGCGCCCGGCCATTGCAACGGTGTATCCCAATGTCTCGGAGCGGGGTTTTTGCTTTCTTCTCGACATCGGCGCCAATGCTGATTGTAAGCCGGAGTACTTATATCAATTTGCGCTCATGGGCGGCACCTACGCCGAGCAGGTGCTGGGTATCCCCAAGCCACGCGTGGCGATCGTTTCCAATGCCGAAGAGGAAGGCAAGGGGAACATGCTTGTGCAGAATACGCTTCCTCTCCTCAGAAACGGCCCCTTCAACTTTGTAGGCAATGTGGAAGGCAAAGACATACCGGCTGGCCTGGCCGATGTGGTGGTGACCGACGGTTTCACCGGCAACGTGATCCTCAAGGTGTCGGAGGGTGTGGCCAGGATGCTGCTGGATTCGATCAAGGCTGAAATCAAGGCGCGTCCGCTGGCTATGGCTGGGGCAGCGCTGGCCACGCCTGCCTTCAAGGCAGTGGGTAGCATGCTGGACTACCGAGAATATGGTGGGGGCGTACTGCTGGGTGTGGATGGGGTGGTCATCATCGCTCATGGGCGCTCTGACGCGTACGCGGTGCGCAATGCCATCCGCGCCGCCCACCGGGCAGTGGAGAGTGACATTATCGGCGCAATCAAGAGCGGGCTGGACTCAGCATCGTAGTGCCCCAGTGGTATCTGGCAGGTGGCAGACTGCCAGACTCTCGCAGGATGCTCAAACGGATTAGGAGCGGCAAGCTGTGCGAATACGCCCTGACCACGAAAGAGTGGTTATCACAGGAATGGGTGCCCTGACCCCGCTGGGGCTGGATGTGGAAGACACCTGGCAGGGGATGATCGAAGGTCGGTCTGGTGTGGACTACATCACTCTGTTCGATGCCAGCCGTTTTCCGACTACCTTCGCCGCCGAAGTCAAGGGCTTCGACCCTGTGGAATACATGCCACGCAAGGATGCGCGGCGCATCGCTCGCGCCAGCCAGCTTTCACTGGCTGCCGCAGCGCAGGCGATGACGGACGCCGGCCTGGAGCGCTTTCCGGAACCAGGGGGGCGCGACGGCCTGGCCCAGCGCAGCGGCGCCTTACTGGGCACATCGTACGGCGGTTTCAGCGCGGCCGAAGAGGCCATCCGAGACTACGACAGGCGAGGGCTGGGCAGAGTCAATCCATTTTCGCTGGCTGCCTCGCTGCCGAATATGGTCACATCCCACGTTTGTCTGCGCTACAACATTCAGGGGTATACCAACACCGTATGCACTGCCTGTGCGGCGGGCGCACAGGCCATCGGCGAAGCGGTAGAGGTGATCCGCCGGGGCAAGATCGATTTGATGTTGGCGGGTGGCCTGGAAGCTGTGGTTATCGAGGTGGTCTTGGCCGGATTCAGCGCCATGCGCGCCATTTCCACTCGAAACGACGATCCGGCCAGGGCATCTCGTCCTTTTGATGCTGAGCGCGACGGCTTTGTCATCGGTGAAGGGGCCGCCATCTTTGTGCTGGAGCGGCTGCCGCACGCTCTGGGGCGGGGCGCTCGCATCTACGCCGAGATCCTGGGCTATGGTGTGTCAGCCGACACCTATCACATAGCTCAGCCAGATCCTCAAGGTCGATATGCTCAACTGGCGATGCGTAGAGCGCTCGAGGATGGGGGGGTCGCCTTTGACGAGGTGGATTATATCAACGCGCATGGCACCAGCACACCCCTGGGTGACGTGGCCGAAACGACGGCTATCAAGAGCCTGTTTGGCGAGCGTGCTTACGAGATTCCCATCAGCTCCACGAAATCTATGATTGGCCACACCTTTGGGGGGGCCGGGGCCATCGAGGCTCTGGCCTGCGTCCAAAGCATTCGGACCGGGATCATACATCCTACTATCAATGTCCATAGGCTCGATCTCGCTTGCGATCTGGACTACGTGCCCAACCAGGCCCGCAAGGTCGACGTGCGTATCGCCTTGTCCAACTCGTTTGGACTGGGTGGACAGAACGCCTGCCTGGTGCTAGGGCGTTACGTTGCCTGAGCGGAGGATGTGATAGGAAAGACTGGGAACGGTGAACGGACTATGCAATCCGCCCTGGCGCCGCCAAGGGGCCAGGGTGCGCACTACACATTATCAGGAGCAATGTAATCATGAGAGTGACTGTCAACGAAGCTTTTATCAAACGGCGCGCCACTATTGCGCGCTGGTCCACCCTGATTGGGCTGGGTGTGCTTTTCCTGGGGCTCATCTTGTCTTTCAACCGGCAATACTACTACTGGTCGCTGCCGGCTCTGGTCATCGGTTTCTTGTTGGCCAATGTAAGTGGCTTTAACGCGAACCGCTATGTCAAAGAACCACGCCCTGACCAGATGCTGGCGAAAGTGTTACGTGGCTTTGACAACACTTATCACCTGTTCAATTACACTGCCCCTATTCCGCACGTTTTTTTGACCCCATCTCGGGTGTATGCGCTGCTGGTGAAGCCTCAAGATGGCGTTATCCGTCATAGTGGGAAGCGCTGGCGACGTGACTTCAACCTGCGGCGCTTTTTCTTCTTTTTTGGCGAGGAGGGATTGGGCAATCCTCCGCGCGACGCACGCGCCGCGGCGGACCGGTTGCAGAGGGCGCTGGACGAGGCGTTTGGTGAGGAGGCTCCATCCGTCGAGCCCCTGGCGGTGTTCACCAATCCCAACGCACAGCTCCTGGTGGACGAGACCTCAGAGGAGATCCCTGACGAGGTGCCGGCCTTGACCGGCACCCATTTGAAGAAATACTTACGGGCTCAACGCAAAGGGGAATCCTTCGATGCTGATCTGCGCAGGCGCTTGGTTGCCTTCCTGAAGGGCGCGCAGGCCTCACAGGATGACGACACCGAGTAGGGAGGCATGGCCACAGCTGGGAGGCGTCCTTTTCTTTCTGATCTATTTGCCTTAGGGCTGCTGGCCCTAGCAACGGCCGGCTTTTTCTGGCAAATCCTTTTTGCCGGGGCGTGGATGCCTGCCGGCGGCGGCGATCTGGCTGCTCTCGTGTATCCCACCTTTCACTATGCCGTCCGCTCCATGGGAGGTGGGGTAATCCCGTTGTGGAACCCCTACCTGTATAGCGGTGGTCCTTTTGCGGCCGACATTCAGGCCAGCTTGTTTTATCCCGTCAATCTGATCTACTTTATCCTGACGCCAGAGGTGACCTACCGAGGCGTGATGATGCTTTCGGTGTTTCACTTCTGGCTGGCTGGGGCTGGGATGTACCTCTTCCTGAGGAGATTACTACCTGGCAGCTCACTGATCCCCCCTCTTTTTGGCGCGCTGGCCTTTATGTTCTCCGGCTATTTCATCGTCCATTTTGGCAATCTGAACCTCATCGCCCAGGTCGCCTGGCTGCCTGTGATTTTTCTATTCTATCATCGTTCACTTTCGGAGCGGCGCCCAGGACTGGCTGTGTGGGCTGGCGTCTTCCTGGGCATCGCTGCCACGGCGGGGCACATCCAGCCTTTGCTCATCATCATCTTGGGGTTGGCGGGGGACCTGGTGTATCACTTGGGACTGACCTTCCTTGAGTGGCGGGCGGAGGGCCGCTACTCCTTGGGCGCAAAGGGCCTGCTGCGCACCTGGTACAAACCTCTTGCCACTTTCGTTATCACGTCGGTGGTGGGTCTGGGGCTGGCGGCAATCGCCCTGGTGCCTGCCTACGAACTGACCGGCTATACGGCGCGAGCTGATTTTGACTACGCTCGGGCGAGTGCCTATTCGCTGGCGCCAGCGCAGTTGGTGGGATTGCTGGTGCCGGGCTTTTTTGGGCGCGACCCGGCGGCTCACTGGGGAGCGTGGGATCGGGTCGAGGTTGGCTATGTAGGCGTGCTGACTCTGCTGCTCGCCCTTTTTGTACTGCTGATCGGGAAACAGGCCGCTGGGGAAACAGGCGGGCAGAGCAGCGACTCGCCCGGTGAGGGGGTTGGCAAGCTGGCGGGCAAGGATGTTTTCCTGGTGGGTGGTGTGCTCGAATTTGCGTGGCTGGCCCTGCTTGGCCTGCTGTTGGCGATGGGGGGATATACGGTGCTGCATGGCTGGCTCTACCAGCTCGCCCCGGGATTCGGAACCGTGCGTGCGCCGGCTCGCTTCGTCTTCCTGATGGACTTCGCCCTGGTCACGCTGGCTGCGCTGGGGCTGGATGCACTGATAGGTGAGCCGGACGAGAGAATCCGACCGGCCTTACGTCGCCTGCTGCGCGCCGCGCCGTGGGTGATCGGCGGCGTGTTGCTCTTCGCCATCCCGCTGGCCTATTACGCGGTGATCACCAGCCAGGACAAGGACCCGATCATCTTCGCGCGCACCTCTGCGGCGGCCAACGGCCTGGTCTTCTTCGCCGGGTTACTGATTGCCGGGATGGCGCTCTTGTATCTGCGCTGGCGGGCGATGCTGCGTCCTGCCCTCATCGGCGTTTTGGCCCTCGGGTTGCTGTTCTTCGACCTGGCCAGCCTGGGGAGCAACGTGGACGTGGGCTACGAGGACCCGACACGCGCTTTCGAACATCCGGCCATTATTCGCTTCCTCCAGTCCGACCCCGGTCCGTATCGCATAGATACGCGCACCGACGTGTGGCACCTGTGGCAGCCCAACACCAGCCTGCTGCACGGCATCTTCGACGTGGCGGGTCTGGTCAACCCGCTCAGCCTGGCTGACTACGATCGCTACTTGAGGGGTATCCCCAGCCGGTCCGTGCCCCTCTTCGACTTCCTCAACGCCAAATACGTGATCGCGGCCAAGGACGTGATGCTGGACTGGGACAAGTTCGTTCCCGTGTTCGACGGTGATCCGGCGCTGAACGTGTACCTCAATCGCAACGCCCTGCCGCGTGCGCTGGTTGTGCACCAGGCCATCGCCGCGCCGGACCACGAGGCGGCTTTCGCTGCCCTGCAGGCCCCCGACTTTGACCCGGCCAGCGCCGTCGTCGTCGAGGGGGGCAAGCCATTGGATGCGACGCCTTCCGATCAGGCGACGATCGGCTTCGAGGTATTCAGCCCGGACGAAATCCGGCTGGAGGTGGACACACCGGCCGACGCCTACCTGGTGCTCAGCGAGGTATGGTATCCCGGCTGGCGCGCCACGGTGGATGGCGTCCCAGCCCCGGTGCTGCGCGCCAACTATGCCTTCCGCGCCGTGCGCCTGGAGCCGGGCCAACACGTGGTGCATTTGAAGTTCGCCCCCGGCTCGTGGAAGATCGGTTTGGCGGTTAGTGCTTTGACCTTGTTGGTCCTCGTCGGGTGGGGGGTGTGGCGTGGCCTCAATCGGCCTGACCCAGCTCGCGCAGCACGGCCCGGGTGATGATGCGCACCAGGTCGGCCTCGGGCTCAGGCTGGGATATGGGTTGGAGGTGCTGGCCGTCCAGGTGGCAGACACCACAGATCTCGCAGAATTCTTCTTCTTCGCCGGGGTGGGCCAAGCCCATCTTGCGGCGCTGCTCCAGGAGCTTTTCGACGTGTTCGGGGGGTAGGGGCTCGCCGCGTCCCAGCTGCTGCAGTATCATGGTGATGCGGGCGACCTGTTCCAGGGATTCGAGCCGCAAGTAGGCCTCCCAGGGGTTACGGCCGACGGTCAGCGTGCCGTGCCGCTGCAGGATCATGCCGTCGTGGTCGACGATCAGGTCCCGGATGGCGCGCACGTTTTCTTGGCTGGCTGGCGTGGCGTACTCGGTGGTGGGGACCAGCCCCAGGTTGACGATGACTTCGGGCAGCATGCAATCGGCCAGCGAGACACCGGCAATACTGAGGGCCACCGTAATGGGTGGATGGGCGTGGACGACGCCGCCGACGTCCGGGCGCTGGCGATATACCTCCAAATGCATGGGTACCTCGCTGGTGGGCCGTAGCTCCTGGTTGGCGGCTGTCCCCGGTCCCACTTTTTGTCCATCCATGTCGACCACGATGAGCTGCTCGGGCGCCATCATGCCCTTGCACAGGCCGCTGGGCGTGCACAATAAGTGGGCCTCGTCCAGGCGTGCTGAGATGTTGCCATCGATGCCCACCACCAGGTCTCGTTCGTACATCAAACGCCCTACGCGGACGATTTCCTCGCGCAGGGCCTGCTCTTTACCCCAGTTATACTGATCGCTCATGTGATGGTAATCTCGTCCACAACACCCACGATCACGGCGCGGATGGCCCCGTCGGGCTCCTGGTCGATGATCTGCCGCGCGCTGTTCCCTTCATCCAGCACGAGCACCACGTCGCCCACGCCAGCCTGCACCACATCGACGGCAATGTCATAGTCGCCGGTGGGCTGCCCGTCCAGATCCAGCTTATCCACGAGCAAGGTCTTGTGCCGGTCGAAGGTCTCCTGATGGATGGTGGCGACTACGGTTCCTGTTACGCGTCCGATGTACATGGTCGGGCAGTCCTTTATGCACAGTCCACGAGGGGCGAGGCGATGGGTCGATAGGTCGATCGATAAGAAAGACGAAAGGGGAAAGGACCCCGCGTCACTCATCACCCGTTGACGTGTTACTCCATTTAACATTCGGAATCTGGCGAGAGATGTCCGGTTTGTCGACTTCGTCGATAATGCCCACGATGGCCAGGTCAACCGGCACGAACTTGACAGGCAGGGCCAGCGCCGCCTCGCGGCTGGCGACGACGTAGGTGAGCATGCCCGGTCCGGCCTGGGCGGTACCGTCGGCGGCAACGGTGGGATCGCCGACCGGGTTGAGGTCGCGGTCCAGCTCCTGTACCACCAGGAACTTGACCCCTTCCAGGCCCTCGTATTTTTGGGTGGCGACCAGGGTGCCAATGACACGCGCGAATTTCACGCCACTTCCTCCTGCTGGGTTGATTATACCTTTGTGGAAAAAATAGGCAAAATGCCCTGCCCCGGGCTTCGGCCCGGGCGAGCCTACCACGAGGGGCAGGGCCAGTCCTATTTGGTTGGGCCGGCAGCGCGACCACAACCGGGAACAGGCCTGCGGCTCCCCTGAGGCCGGGCGCTGGCCGCCCCGCCGGTTCGACGGTGCGGCATTCGGGCCCGGTCCGACGAACGGTTCGCACAACGAAACCCGATGTTGTTGTTCATATTGGGAAACTCCAGAGTGCGCGGTATGAGCCAGTGTAGCAGGTCGTAGGTCTTGATGAAGATGGGTGACTGTTCCATACCAGGTCAAAAGGTCACACTGTTCAACAGCTTGGCCCGCAGGTGGTAGGTATCCCCGTGGCTGGCGTGGGCGATCCAACTCCGCAGGGAGATTCCCACATCCTCCAGGGAGATCAGCCCGGCGCGATAGGCATCGCGCTGGCGGCGCAGTCGCTTGACGAAGCGGCGGGCGTTTTCGCGCCGGATCCTACGGTGCGTGACAAAGTGCCGGAAGCCCAGGTAGTCGACGCCCACGCGCGCTGGAAAGGCAACGCTCTTGGCCGGGTGCAGGAGCAGCCGCAATCCCTCCAGAAAATGGGCGATGTCCTGCTTCCAAGCGTGTAATTGCCGCTTGTCGTCGTGGAAGAGCAGGAAGTCATCGACGTAGCGCAGGTAGTGACGGCATTTCAGTTCGCGTTTGACAAACTGATCCAACTGGTTCAGATACACGTTGGCCCACAATTGCGAAGTGAGATTGCCGATGGGTAGGCCTCGGGGCCGGGCCGCTGCGAAGAGGTCGTCGCCCGGGAACCAGTGCATCGTATATTCCGAGTCCAGGACCCCTCGTCCGCTTTCCAGGATGCGGTCAATCAGCCACAGCGCATCGGGGTCGCGCAACGGTCGGGCCAGGATAGCGCGCAGAATCAGGAGATCCACGCTGGGGAAGAACTGGACGATGTCGCACTTCAGCACGTAGCCATTGGCCCGCAAAAACTGGGTGCAGCGATCCATGGCTTTGTGCGTCCCTTTTCCGGGCCGGTTGGCATAGCTGTCGAAGATGAAGCGCCGCTCGAAGATAGGGTGAATGATGTTGCACAGGGCGTGGTGCACGACCCGGTCACGAAAGGGGGCGGCGCTGATCTTGCGCTTTTTGGGATCGTAGATGTAGAAGCTGCGGTAGGGGCCGGGCCGATACGTCTTGTCTTGCAGCTCCCGCTCCAATTGTAGGATCTCGCGCTCCAGGTTGTACTCAAAGCGGGCCACCGAGGGTTTGCCGCGCTTTCCCTTGCGCGCTTTGTAGAAGGCGGCCAGCAGGTTCTCGAAGGCATGGATTTGTGGGTAGAGGTCAGGATATGTTTTCATTAGGCGGATGGATGGAGAGGCCTTTGAGCTGCTGAGCTATGTATGACTATACGAATCGTCTCTGTTGAAATCAGGCCGATTCGAACTGATTCAGAAAACAGGAATACAGGACGCAGAAAACGAGTTTCAGGGGAGACCGCTCGCACAACGAAACCCGATGTTGAGGTTCATAATGACGGGACCGATCCTGTTGCGGAAGGCAACACGGGTGAAGTTCCGATAGTTGTACCAACTGCCCCCGCGCAGCACCCGGTATTTCTGACCAAAATCATCTGATTTGTATGTTGTACCGGGGTAGCCCTGGTACCAGTCGGCGGTCCACTCCCACACATTGCCAGCCAAATCCAGGACGCCGTAGGGGCTGGCCCCGTCCGGGTAGGCCCCCACGGGCGTGGTCTGCACCTGTTTGCCGGAGAACTTCTTCCGCCAGTCTCCGTCCCACCACTCTCTCAGTTCCTGGTAGGTTTTTAATGGCCGCCCAGCCCAGGTTTCGGCGCTGTTGCACCTGTCCGGCCCCCATTCATTGCCCCAGGGCCACAGCCGGTCCGGGTGGGGATTGTGGCCGCCCCCGATTTGCAGGCCGCCGCGGGCCGCCTTTTCCCACTCGGCCTCGGCCGGCAGGCGCATGCCGGCCCAGCGGGCATAGGCCGCGGCATCGTCCCAACTAACCAACACCACGGGATGGTCAGCCAGGCCTTGCGGGTAAACCCGCTTCTGGGGGTCCCAATTATAGGGCCTGGCCCAGTCCGCGTCATGGTGGGGGACCCGGTAGTCCCCGCTGGCGTCCAGGAACGCCCGGTATTGGGCATTGGTGACGGGGGTTTTCTGGATGTAGTAGTCGGGCAGTCGGACGGTATGCTGGGGCGTTTCGCGGTCCAGGTCAGTTTCGCCATAGCCGAATTCGGCCGCCAGCTGGCGGGCCCACTCCAAAGCGGTGCCCATGAGGAACTCGCCGCCAGGGATGTGTACCATGCCCAGGTTGTCGGCCTCTCCCAACTGGAGGAGGGCCAGCAAGGACGCAGCGCGCACATCAGAATCGGGGTCGGCCTGGCAGTGGGCGTGCAGGGCCTGGAGCACGGCCGGGTCGGGCACGGCCAGGGCGGCCAGGGTG
>WOR8_10008452_pt1 | contig 12370 bp, 8 predicted proteins | sample DeeMarSeWOR38_10_FD_19890 | JGI IMG/M metagenome (IMG submission 19890) | reverse complement strand
GGGGTCGAAACTAGCCACGATTTTTCAAGACGCTTATCAAATGTTTTCTGATCTCGGAGTTAAGATCGTAGTAAACTGTCTTTCCAGCAACTTTAGCAGATTTAACGTATCTCTTCTCTACGAAACTATTAAGGGTCTCCTTCTCTGGCTTAGTGTAATTATCTTCAGGGAACATTGCGTTTCCTTCAATTTTGAGAAGGTTGGTGGCGAATCTTCGGGGGAGCATTTGAAAAGTTTTTTCTTCTCCAACCACAGTTCGTTTATCGTATTCTTCGTAGATTGGGACAAGATTTTCTTTGCATAATTCAAAAGCGTTTTCAGCGTGTACAATTGCGAAAGGTGCAATTGCTTCTTTCGGCGTTTCCAAACTTACCTTGTTTTTGCTCTCGCCATTCAATTTGGTCTTTCCACATTCAAACTTATTTTTCAAGGCAAGAATTGTTTCTATCATATAAGTCTTGCCTATTCCAAACTCTTTTACTAACAAACCGACGTGCCCGTTAATTCACAAACTACTGTGGCCAGATGTGTAATCTGTTCCTGGATAGAATCCCTATTGCGTCGCTGATAGGAATCAAACCGGAGACTAGTGGAGATATCACTCGCAATTCCCTTTTTTCTAACGATTTACCACACTTCGCCTCTCCATAAAGGCATAAATTGCCAAATGAGATTTTGGCCTACCCCTGATGGCAATCGTCTTCAATTCTTCTATTCTAAAAAACGGTTCAAAAAGACCCCTTAATTCGCTTTCAGAAGAAAAAAACAAAACGGTGTCCAAACCAGTGACTCTATATTTGCCTGACCCACTGAATGACTTGTCTTCTTTACTGAAACAAACAGAAAGATACTTTCCTCTAGGATTCAATAACCTATACACGTTCTCAACGTACAATATCCTTTGCTCTGGAAATATATGATGCAACAACTCCCAGTCAATAGCAAAGTCAAACGTTTCCTCTACTTCACATAAATCTCCAAGAACATCAGCGACAAGAAAATTGCATATGATTCCTTTCTTTTTCGCATTTTCTTTAGCTATCTTTATGGCCGTTGGGGAAATGTCAATTCCTGTGACATTAAAGCCTCGGCTGGCGAGATAGATAGCATAATTGCCAGTTCCACATCCAAAATCAATAGTTTTGCTAGATTTAACTTTCCCACTATTGACCAAATGGACTAACTCATTTGGAGGAGTCTCAATATTCCAAGGAATTTCGTTTAAAGGTACATTCCGATAAATTTTATCCATTTCAATGCTTCATCATTAACCTGTTTTGCTCTACTTATATAACATCAATGCTTTTCTGTTATGACAATATTCCCGCTGTCACCTGTAATGAAGATGTCACCCGCAATCCTTCTTTTTGCCTTACATAACTCACACAGCACCAGGAATCAGAGCAAATAATGTTGCAGTGGACCGGTGGGTATTTGCACCCTTACCACAGTGGAGATGTCACTCGAACAATATAGAGCCCAATTCCAAATATGTTTCTAATTGATTTTGTGGTTTTGGCGTTTATGGTTTTTCGATTAAGAAGAGGTTAAAGAAACAGCAACATACGAACGGGGATTTGGGGATTAAATTTTAATTTCCTTCCTTCTCTTTCAGACCCAATCCACCTAGCCAAAGAAATGGTGGCATTTACTAACACGCAAGGCTGAAGAATTTTTATTTAATTCCAATAGAAAAGAGGATACGCCTAAACTTTTTTTGAGTATGCGCTTACTTGGATTGTCTTTTTACTGCGGCTTCTACGTCTTCCCAATCCAGCATCTCGAAGGGAAGTAGCGTCACCGTGTTCAGGACGAAGGGCAGCTTTCTCATGCCTATGATTCTGCGGTCTATGTCTACCCTTGATCCCCTGAGGATTATTATGAAGTCGAAGGAGCCGTGGACGAAGTCTAATTTCTCGACCTTCGGGTCGAGTATTAGGCCTCTCGTTACGATTTCGTTCGCGAACTCTTGTTCTTTTCCGGGTTGAATGTTTACCAGCACGTAGGCAAGATTGGCCATGTCGCTAAGAACCTCACTTCTTAGTTGTTAATCTTCTTTGTACTAATATGTTTTTCAGGTCCAAGGTTAAGCGAGAACTCGCCGGTGCTTTTCTGCCCTGCTTGGTACAGGAAAAAATTTTTAAGTAATTAACAGCGAAAGTTGTTGCTCATGTCCTTGGACAGTAGAACTGAACGCGTCTATGTGATTGCAAACATCCAGTCTGGAAAGGAGCGGGAACTCGCAGATGAGGTTTTGTCGAGAGCGCGAAATCATGGTGTTAGGGTTCAGATGCTTAACTTTGTTCATGGAATCTTCGACTTTATCATTGCTGTCTCCGGAGACAGGTATAGCATAGATCGTGTCATCCTAGAGTTGAGAAGGTTGCCTTTTGTTCGAAACACGGACACCTTGATTCCCATAGAAATGAGCAACTTAGAGTCTGACACCTACGCCCCACCGGTCAGGATTTCAACCCCAATTTCCAGCGGAACTGAGGGTTCCGCTGCACCTAAAAGCCGAAGCACAGAAAACTTGGAGTGGGAGGAATGCACTACCTGCACATGCCCGATAGTGCTCTATTCTTCCAAGGATGGCAACACTGAAAAGGTCGCCCTTGAAATCGCCTCAGAACTGAACTGCCCCGTCAAGAAGATAACCCAGGATTCCATTCCCTCTTCGGTTGAACTGAAGGATTTTGACTTGGTCTTTGTGGGGACGGGCATCTATCGGAGTTGCCCGAACGAGGACCTTGTAACTTTTCTGAGATCGGCAAACCTGGACGGTAGGAAACAGTTTGTCCTCTTCATGACCTGGTGGAGGATTGGGAAAAGCGACTTGAGTGCGTTCAGAGTTTTGGAGAAGGTCCTCAGCACCAAGAGGAAAAGACTGCTTGAAGACTACTATCTCTGTCTCGGGAATCGTTTGAAGGGTTATCCCAGCAACAAAGAAAAGAGGCAGGCTAGGCTATGGGCTAGCAAAATGTTCAAGAAAAGCTAACATTTTCTGAAGGCATGTGCGGAATTACAAGGGGAAAAAAAACTATAGTCGTAGTTACGTAGTTTGGGTTTGGGAAAAAGATTAAAATTTAATTCAACCAACGAACGAGTCCTTATATAACCAACATTTCTCCGGAGTCTTCACTAACTCTGAACGAGTCCTTATATAACCAACATTTCTCCGGAGTCTTCACTAACTCTTATCGAAAAAAACCCTCAAGTTTCGAGGAAGACAGTTATAATAATCAACCAGACTTAGACGCTCCAGCTTCCTGAGTGTTAAAGCTGGCAATCTCTTCTTTGATAAACCTTGCAGAAGTAGGGCAGTTTCCTCTTCAGAAAATTCTTCTTTCTCTCCAATCCATTTTATAAACTCTTTATTCTCTGGACATACTCTTTGACAATGCATGCATCCTACGACGCAGTTGTGCCAAGAAACATCCATCCACTCTGGAAATGGTATATCACTCTTTTTCTCATTATGGTAAACAATACATCGTTCTGCTCTCAAAAGAAAACGATCTGATGGGATAGCGCCGGTGGGACACTCTCGCCGACATAGTTCACATTTCTCGCAGCTTTTCATCATTGTTATTTCTTGCCAAGAGTCAACTTCACAAGGCATATCAGAAAAAACCGCTACGAGTTGAAGGTAGCTTCCCAGTTCGGAGACATAACTTATATTATTCCTTCCATATTTTGAGAGACCGCTGTGAGCCGCTAGTAGTTTAAGGGGAAGCCCAGTTCCTGTTGCCTTGTAACCTTTTTCATTGAGCATCGTTGCTAGAAGGGCTTTGACTTGGTTTTGAATCTCTTCATATGCTGTATATGTAGGAGGGATAAGCAGTGGATGTAGCTTTCCATTCCAGTCGAAAATTGCTTGAGTTTGTGGTCTGGGTACTGCAACAACAATTAAGGATTTTGCTTCTGGTAAATTTCGGGAAATTTGAAAGTCGAACCGAGATAGGCGGTCTTGGAAAAATTGGCTATCGAACAAGCCATGACTACGGTGGCTTTCTATCTCTTTTTTCATATGGTTTAAATGCAAAGTACTTACAATTCGTGCTTGATATCCACGTTCTCTTAGGCTTGCAACCAACTTCTCGGCAAATATTACCATGACTGATAGTTACAAGTTTGTTTTTATAAGAGGTTTGGGTTTGGGGATTGATGGTTTTGTATTTAGGTGATTTCGATTTTGGTTATCCAGTTTTTTGCTAAGATTTTTTAACCAATCTTTCAATATTGTGAAAAGAGTAAGAATGCAGTTTCTTGTTCGTGAAATGCTTCCAGAAGAAAAAGAGGCTGTAAAAAAGTTCTTCGCAAGAAACTTGGGATTAGTTAACAGGATTGTTTTTGGGCTTTCATTCGAAGACGCACAGAAAAGTGCTGAGAAAGAGAAGGGAGGCACCTTAGTAGCGGAATACAAGGGTGTAATTGTTGGTTCTGTTTCAATGCAAATCAAGGACATTAAGGGCGAGCTTGCAGGTTTTATTGATGCGCTAGCGACATGTAAAGAATATCGCGGAAAAGGTATAGGATCTTCATTAGTGGAGAATTCCATTTCTTGGCTTGAAAGAAGGGGTTGCAGAGTTGTTTATGCAACCGCTGATAGGCATAATTCCTCTTCTTGGAACACTTTCATTCATAAAGGCTTCTCAGTCTATGAGATACCTTGGCAACTTAGGGACTACGGACTGAGCTTTTTGCGTCTGTGGCTCCAAGAGTTTCATTTTCTTGGGTTTGGAACTTTCTTCCTCAGAAGGAGTCCGCAACTCAAAAAGAATACTGAAGTGGGGGAGGTGTGGCATTTTGTTGGTGCTGTTTTGGGGGTTTCTATTGTGTGGTGGATACAGGCGTTAATTGGGGGAGCACCATTGTTGCTGTTTCTTCTTTTTTTTGGAGTTGTTGCTGCAAGTATTCTTTGTCATGAACTTTCGCAAAGGTTAGTTTGCTGGAAACTGGGGTTTGAAGCTACTTTCAAGGCTTGGGGTTCGGGTATATTGGTGAATTGGGTGTTTGCTTTGTTCGGTGGTTTCTTTCCCGCTTTTGGTTCCACTTATGTCAAACGTATCGACTGGTATTATAATCCCAAGAATAAAATGGGAATTATGTTTGCTGTTGGTCCGATGGTTAGCTTGATTCTTGCTTGGGTTTTTTTTGGCGTATATGTTTCAGCTAGTGAGGCTGTGTTGATGTCGTCGGCGCGAGTAGGTTATGTTTTGAATCTGTTTATTGTTGTTTTTAACCTCTTGCCAGTGCAAGCTGCGGGTGGATTTGTTTGGGATGGAAAAAAGATTCTAAGCTGGAACAGGTATGTCTGGTTGTTGTTATGCGTAGCAACTGTTGTTTTGATAATTGTTGACATTATTGTTTAGTGGCTTTTCTTTTTTGGATTTGCATTAACTTTTCCGCAATTGGGACTTATCTCTTATGAAACGGTTTGAATGAGGTCCAATTCTGAAAATGTTTTATCTAGCAAAACTTCGAACTGATTACAGCGTTACTTGTCCATAAAACAAGTAAAAGTGACCGCAAAGCAAAAGAATAGCCTTCCATTCACAAAAGGCAATGCAATTCCAACTTGTCGCCCCGTTTGAGCAGTCACCTGGACAGCAGATCGCGTTGAATCAATTAGTTGATAACTTCTCCAAAAAGGAGAGACAGACGTTGCTTGGTATCACGGGGAGTGGTAAGACTTTTGTTATGGCTAACCTTATTCAGAGAATGCAGAAGCCCACTCTCATAATTGCTCATAATAAGACTCTTGCGGCTCAACTTTATGCTGAACTTGAGGAGTTTTTTCCTCATAATCGTGTGGAATATTTTATCAGCTTTTATGATTACTACCAGCCTGAATCATATCTGCCTACGAAGGATATGTATATCGAAAAAGATTCCAGTGTAAACGCTCAGATAGAGAAGATGCGGATGCATGCGGTCTCTAGTATCGTCAGTCGAAGGGACACGATTATAGTTGCTAGCATAAGCTGCATCTACAGTTTGGGCGACCCTGAAGATTTTAAAACCATGGCTTTGGAACTTGAGAGTGACCAGTCAATGACACGTAAACAACTTATCCACGCTTTGGTTGATATGCAGTATGAACGAAACGACATGGTGTTGGAGCCTGGGAGGTTTCGTGTGCGCGGAGATGTTGTGGATGTGATACCTTCTTACGAAAACGACATTCTCCGCGTTGAGTTGGAAGATGGTCGGGTTAAAAGAATAAAGGAAGTTAATCTGCTCACTGGTGACTCAAAAGGGGTCATCGACGAGGTTATTATCTATCCAGCAAGGCAGTACGTAGTTCCTGAGGAGAAGCAGAAGAGGGCTCTTGAGCAAATAGAGCAAGAGCTTGAAGAACGATTGCCTAGATTGCCTCCTCTGGAGGCTCAAAGGCTCAAGAAAAGAACCAATTATGACTTGGAAATGATTCGGGAAGTGGGTTTCTGTGGCGGAATGGAGAATTATAGCAGGCACTTCGACGGTCGCCATGCTGGAGAACCTCCTTTCACGTTGATGGATTATTTTCCGGAAGATTATTTGTTAATAGTTGATGAGAGCCACCAGACCATCCCGCAGGCGCGGGCTATGTACAATGGAGACTTTTCTCGCAAGAAGAACCTTGTTGACTTCGGCTTTCGTTTGCCTAGTGCCTTTGATAATCGTCCCCTTAAGTTTGAGGAGTTTGAGCAGAAGATGGGTAAAACGCTCTTTGTTTCTGCGACTCCTGCAGAGTATGAACTGCAACTGAGCGGACCACCGGTGGAGTTGATTACGAGACCCACTGGGCTATTGGATCCTTTGGTGGAGCTTCATCCGATTGAGGGGCAGATGGATTATCTTATGGAGGAAGCGAGAAAAACTATTGCTGAGGGTAACCGTGTCTTTGTGACGACTTTGACGAAGCGGATGGCAGAAGATTTGACTGATTATCTTGTTAAAGAAGGATTCCGTGTGCGGTATATGCATTCTGAAGTGGATAGTTTAGATCGCATCGAGCTTATGCGCCAACTTCGTGTTGGAGACTTTGATATTCTTGTGGGAATCAACCTTCTACGTGAAGGTTTAGATGTGCCTGAAGTTGCTACAATATTCATTTTGGATGCAGACAAGGAGGGGTTCCTTCGGGATGAACGTAGCCTGATTCAAACTATAGGGCGAGCGTCAAGGAATGTAGATGGCAAAGTTGTCCTCTTCGCTGACGTTAAGACCCGGTCTATAAAGAGAGCAATGGGAATTACAGAATATAGGCGCAAATTCCAGATGAAATTTAACCGCGTCCACGGAATTACTCCAAGGACTGTTGTCAAGAAAGTTTCTCGGAAAGAGAGAGTAATTAGAGGTATCAAGCACTTGGCTAAGTCAGATGTTCAAAGGCAGATAATTGAATTTGACGCTGAAATGAGAGAGGCTGCGGAAAGGTTGGATTTTGAGAGGGCAATCCAGCTTCGAGATGCCATTAGAGATCTTTCGCATTCTTTGAAGGTGAAGAGTGAGAAGTGATTGAAAATTACATTAAAAATGCAAAAAAGTTGAAATGGGTAAGTTTTAGGTTTATTTTGTCCGTTTAAATCGTAATATTGGTATGAAATAATGAGAGATAGTATTTTCGTTAAGGGTGCTCGTGAGCACAACCTAAAAAATATCGACGTGGAAATGCCACGGAATAAGTTAGTCGTGATTACTGGTTTGTCGGGTTCAGGCAAGAGCACTCTGGCTTTTGATACGATATATGCTGAGGGGCAGCGTAGGTACGTGGAGAGCTTGTCTGCTTATGCTCGGCAGTTTCTGGGGTTGATGAAAAAGCCTGATGTTGACTCAATAGAGGGTCTTTCGCCTGCGATTTCAATAGAGCAGAGGAGCACAAGCAAGAATCCGCGTTCTACGGTGGGTACAGTTACTGAGATATATGATTACCTCCGTTTGCTCTTCGCCCGTGTTGGCACTCATCATTGTCCCAAATGTGGAAGTTCGATTCGTCCTCAGAGTCCAGAGAACATCACCAGCTTGGTTATGACAGAGCAGGGCAAAAAATTGGTTTTCTTGGCGCCCGTAATCAGGGGTATGAAAGGTACGCACGAGCAGGTCTTAGATAATCTTAAGAAAGAAGGTTATGGCAAAATTCGCGTGGATCAGAAAATCTATGATAGCGATATCGTTGAGGATGAGGTATCCTTGGTTCGCTATGAGAAGCACTGGATAGAAGCTGTCATAGATACCGTGAGAATTGATGAGGAGGAGCGGTCTAGAATTGCAGAAGGCGTAGAGCAGGCATTGCGGTTAGGCAAAGGAACCATGGTTGTGATTGACGCTGAAAACGTTGATGCGGGTAAGATGCAGGAGTTGGAGCGGTTTCAGGGTGAAACTTTGTACAGTACTTTTGGTGCTTGTCCGAATCACCCAGAGATCGTTTTTGAAAGCTTGGAGCCGCGGATGTTCTCATTCAATTCGCCCTATGGAGCTTGTCCTACCTGTCATGGGTTGGGTGAGATCAAGGATGTTTCAGCTGATCTCATAATTCCAGATAGAAACAAATCCATTATGGATGGGGCTCTGCGAGTTTATGGTAGGATGGATCTTACTTGGAGAGCTCAACAATTGGCTCTTGTAGGTAAAAGACATGGGTTTGATCTTTTCACTCCGATTAGTCAATTCAATGAGAAACAGCTTGATGTGCTTTTGTACGGAGACAAAGAATCCTATAATGGCAACTGGTCGAACGGCACTAACATGTGGATGCGTAACGGGTGGGAGGGTGTTGTTCCCCAAACGATGAGGTTGTATCAACAAACCGAGAGCGAATGGCGAAAAGAGGCTATTGAAAAATTCATGACGTCTCATGTATGCAATACTTGCAAGGGTAAGCGTTTGCGATCTGTTGTTCTCGCAGTGAGAATTTTGGATAAGAGCATTATTGACGTAACTGACCTTTCAATTGAAAAGGCTGCGGGTTTTTTCAAGAATTTGCAGTCAAGATTAAATGAGCGAGAATTTGCAATTGCAAAACAAGTGCTTAAGGAAATTAATGAACGGTTGAGTTTTCTGAAGAATGTTGGTCTGGGTTATATTTCGCTTTCTAGAGCCGCACGCACACTATCCAATGGCGAAGCGCAGAGAATTCGTTTAGCCACCCAAATTGGCAGCAACCTTATGGGTGTTCTGTATATTCTAGACGAGCCTAGTATTGGCTTGCATCAAAGGGATAATGCCAAGCTTATAGGCACACTCCATCGGTTGCGAGACTTGGGAAACACGTTGATTGTGGTGGAGCATGATGAAGAGACGATACTGAGCGCAGACCATATCGTTGACTTGGGTCCTGGTGCCGGTGTTCACGGTGGACACGTTGTTTGTGAAGGTCCGCCTTCTGAAATAATGGCCAATAAGAAATGCCTAACAGGCAGGTATCTCTCGGGAGATTTGAAGATTAAGGTTCCGTCAGAGAGGAGAAAACCTGTTGGTTACATTAAGGTCAAAGAAGCAGAGGAGAACAATCTCAAAAGACTTGAGTCATATTTGCCTCTTGGAGTTTTATGTGGAATTACTGGAGTTTCAGGTTCGGGAAAGAGCACCCTTATGAATCTAACGGTTATGCCCGCTTTGAAACGCAAATTTGGTTATCGTGTTGAAAAAGTTGGAAAGCACAGCAACTTAGAAGTTCCTCCTTTCGTTAAGAATGTAGTAATTATAGATCAGGACCCCATTGGAAGAACTCCCAGAAGCAATCCTGCCACTTATACTAAACTCTTCGATCATGTGAGGAAACTTTTTGCATCTACTAAGGAGGCTAGGGCTCATGGGTATGCTCCTGGCCGATTCTCGTTTAACGTTAAAGGGGGTAGATGTGAAACCTGTCATGGTGATGGCGTGTTGCGTATTAGTATGAACTTTTTGCCTGACGTCTATGTGCAGTGTGATGAGTGTCATGGGAAACGATACAACAAGGAAACACTCAACATAGTTTACAAGGGTAAGAATATAGCAGAAGTTCTGGATATGACGGTGGAAGAAGCTGCAGATTTCTTCAAGAATATTCCCATTGTTTCGCATAAGCTGCAGACGTTAATGGATGTTGGTTTAGGGTATATCAAGTTGGGACAAAGTTCTACCACGCTTTCTGGTGGAGAAAGTCAACGAATCAAAATTACTCGTGAACTTAGCAAACGCAAGTCAGGTCATGTTGTTTACATGCTAGATGAGCCAACAACGGGGTTACATTTTGATGATACAAAACGACTCATCAGAGTTTTGAATCGACTTGTAGAGAAGGGAAACACCGTCTTCATTATAGAACACAACTTGGATGTAGTGAAGAGTTGTGATTATTTGATTGATTTAGGTCCTGAAGGTGGAGAGGCCGGCGGGGAAATTGTTGCTATCGGGACTCCAGAAGAAGTCTCTGAAAATGACAAGTCGTACACAGGCAAATTCCTAAAAAGAATGCTTTCGAAGAATAATTGAGAAGACCTTAGGTGGGAAACATTTCTAATGATAGAGATTATGGCTCCTTCGGATTTTAAGGGCTCTGATGTTCCGAGGGAACCTGGGGTTTACTTGTTTAAAGATGAAGAGGGGGAGATTTTGTATATTGGTAAAGCTAGAAATCTTCGCTCGCGCGTTAAAAGCTACTTTACAAATAATGATAAACCACCTAAAACTCGAAAATTGATTGCGCAGATAAGAAACATAGACTGGATTATAGTTAACAACGAAGTTGAAGCTCTCCTTTTGGAAAATAAGCTTGTTAAGCAGCACGCACCCAAGTACAATATTAGTCTTAAGGATGCTAAGACTTACGCTTATATTGCCCTCACACGCGAGCCTTTTCCTAGAATTTTTGCATCCAGGAAGACTTCGCCTAAGCTTGAGTCTTTTGGGCCATACACTGACGGTTTTGCTAGGCAAGATCTGCAAAGGCTTGTTGTGAGGTTATTCAAGCTTCGAATCTGTAGAAAACTTCCTAAACGGGCGTGCCTTAATTTCCATATTGGCTTGTGCACGGCTCCGTGTATTGGCAACGTAACAATTGAACAGTACGCGGCTCAGGTTGCTCAAGCCCGTTCTTTTCTGAAAGGGAATTATGAAGAGACGAGTGAGGCTTTAGTTGCTAGGATGAAAGCTGCTTCTAAAGAAATGAATTACGAAAGTGCGTTGGAGTTGCGTAATCAAATTGATTCTATAAGACTGCTTAGGGAGCGTCAAATTGTTGATAACGAGAGGCATTTTGACCAGGATTTGATGGCTTTTAGGCGTGTTGGTGGGAGATTGTTTGTAGTTCAAATGGGTGTGCGAAAAGGAGTATTATTGGGTAAGAAGGATTTCTCGATGGATTTTTCTCAATTTGGAGAAGAAGAGTTCTTGAAGGCTTTTTACTCAGTGAATCTTATTCCGCGAGAGATTTTGCTCAATAAGTCATGTTGGGAGAGCAGTTCAGAGAAGAAGGCTTTGGAAGGATTCTTCGCTTCCAAACGAGGTGCTCCAGTTAGTATGGTTGTGCCGAGAAGAGGAGAAAAACTTGGTCTGATTAGGTTGGCAGAGAAAAACATAGAGTACGCGTTGAACAAGAATAGTGTGCTTGGCGCTTTGCAGTCCGCGCTCAATCTGCCTAGTTTTCCCCGTATTATTGAGTGTTTTGATGTATCAAACCTGGGGCAGGAACATGTTGTCGCTGGTATGGTTCGGTTTAGGGATGCGAAGCCTGACAAGAGTAACTATCGCAGATTCAAGCTTAGGGTTGAAGGTCAAGATGATTTAGCAGCGATGAAGGAAGTAGTAGCTAGAAGGTACAAGCGGCTGATAGAAGAGAAAGCAGAGCTGCCTGATTTGGTGGTTGTTGATGGAGGTCCAGGACAGGTTGCTGCAGCGCTATTAGCCCTCAAGTCTTTAGGATTGAAGCTTCCCCTGATAGGTTTAGCGAAGAAGCATGAAGAGATTTTCATACCAAACGAGCTGAAACCACTGCAAATTGCCAAGAACAGTCGTATAATGTTTCTGTTGAGGCAGATTAGAGATGCTGCTCACAATTTTTCAATAAGCTACAATCGCAAGAGACGACAAATGAAAATGAGAGAAGAATTTCAAAAATAATACGGTTCAGGAAGATTTGCGTTATTCTCGTTTGTGTTTCCTGAAGCAAACCTGAAAATCCCCATTTTTTCTTTTTTATGTAGAAAGTGGCCGAGGTGAGGTAGCCTCGTTCGTTTTGTTGTCAACCGTAACCTTTTTCCCCTTTTTTCTCTCAGGATTTTGTAGGATTAACTCTGCATTTTCTTCTTAGCTAGGTATCGTAAATTCTGAACGGGTGAGTCTTCAGATTCATGCTCGATTTTCCTCCTGTATTTCCTCTCCGACTCTTTCGCCTTGCATT
>WOR8_10009516_pt1 | contig 12372 bp, 10 predicted proteins | sample DeeMarSeWOR38_10_FD_19890 | JGI IMG/M metagenome (IMG submission 19890) | reverse complement strand
CTTATAGCGGTTTTTACCGTCCAGGGTGCGGGAAAGTGCTGTCAGTATTTCAACGGTATAATTGGCTCCGACGATTATCTGGTCCTCGACATCACCTTCCCTGTCGGCGTATTGTTCCAGGTACTCTCTCCATAATTTCATCAGGTAATTCCCTGACTTCCCCTGGCCCGGCGGATATACCATGCTCTTAACAACCCTATAACCATCAACTCAGAACTTCAAACTCAAAACTCAAAACCCAGAACCCAGAAGCAAGAAGCAAGAAGCCAGGAGTCAGAAGCCAGAAGAATGGATTACCAAAATCCGGTTTCAACCTACGTATTCCCTATAACCATCAACTCAAAACTCAAAACTCAAAACTTCAAACTTCAAACTCAGAACTGTTAACTGTTACAACTCTCTCTTTAAACGGCCTGCCTATTTAAGGTAACAGATTTTATTATCCGGTATAATACTTCCTTTATGTTAAAGATCCGCGATGTTCCAATCAATCCCCCGCTTGTCCTGGCTCCTGTTGCCGGGCACACCGATTCCCTTTTCCGCCGGGTGATCAAAGACCTGGGCGGGTGCGGTCTGGTGGTGTCTGAACTGGTGAGTACAGAAGGGATGACCCGACACAATGCCAGAATGACCCACCTCACTCATTTTATTGAGGCGGAACGGCCTATTTCCATTCAGATTTTCGGCTCCGATCCCGGGCGCATGGCTGAATCGGCGGCAATGGTGGAGGAAATGGGCGGCGCATGGCTGAATCGGCGGCAATGGTGGAGGAAATGGGCGCAGATATTGTGGACATCAATGCGGGATGCCCGGTCAAGAAAGTTGTGAAACAGGGAGGGGGCAGCAACCTGCTTCGCGACCTGCCCCTTCTTGAGAAGATTATAAAAGAGGTGAGAAAAGCGATCAGGATTCCATTGACGATAAAAATCCGTTCCGGTTGGGATCGTAATTCGATCAATGCGGTTGAAGTGATGAAGCTTGCTGAAGATTGCGGCATCGAAGGGTTGACGATCCACGGTAGAACCCGCTGTGATTTATTTAGCGGTCGAGCGGACTGGGAAATTATCGGAGAGGTAAAGCAGCAGGCGCGCATCCCGGTTATCGGCAATGGAGACGCTTTTTCACCGGCGGATGTAAAAAGAATGTTCGAGGAAACCGGCGTGAATGGCGTCATGATGGGGCGCGGAGTGCTGCGTAATCCCTGGCTGATTCGACAATCCTGGGATTATCTGTGCGGAAAACCGTTTGTAGAGGTGAGTCTGAAACAGAGGGCGGATTTTATGTCGCAGTTCCTTCGTCGAGTCTGCAATGAGGTTCCCCCGCCTGTAGCGCTGGGAAAGATGAAAAAAATAGGCGGTTGCCTGTCTAAAGGATTTCCCCAGGGCGCCCACCTCAGAGCCCGGATACACAGCGCCTCTACCGTCGAGGAGTTTTTTGAAGCGATGGACGAGTATATCAATCGGGAAATCGATAACGTATCCTCTTAAAGTTCTGAGTTCTGAGTTCTAAGTTCTGGGTTTTCAGTTGGATGTTCTGTTGCATTTCTTTTACTCAGAACTCAGAACTCAGAACTCAGAACTATTCCCGCTTGCCATTCAGCATTCCAGTACCCGTTTACCGGAATATTTGGAGGAAAAGTGTACTACTGATTATGCAGATTCCTTCTTCCTTTTAATCTTTTCAATTACAAAGGCGACGCCGATGCTGACAAGATAGAGCAGTATCATCGGTACTGACCATATCGTAAGGTTGACAGGATCCCCTGTGGGAGACAGCAGGGCGGCGATAATGACCAGGATAAGCACCGCATATTTGAAATTTTTAAGAAGAAATTTCGAGCTGACCAGGCCGAACAGTGAAAGAAATGCGATCAAGATGGGCATTTCAAAGATTAGTCCGAAACCGATGAGCATCATTATCACGATATCAAAATAATGTGTGACCTCAATCAAGGGAGTGAATGCCTTTGCAAAATTAAGCAGCCACTCTAGCATTGACGGCAAGACAGAGTAATAACAGAAGACTCCACCCAGGAGAAACAGAATGATTGAGGAAAAAAGAAAAGGCAGAACGTATTTTTTTTCCTTTTTATACAGCCCGGGCGCGATGAATTTCCAGACCTCATACAGGGTTCCCGGTACGGTTAAAAAAACACTTCCGAGAAACGCGACTTTCATGTAGAGGAGAAAGCCTGACTGTACCTTTGTAATAACCAGCATGTTGTTAGGGAGGTGTGGCTTGATCGGGACGGAAATGAAATTAAAAATTTCCTCACGAAAAAACAGGCAGAGTACAAATCCCCCGAGGAGATATGCGGCAATGTGAAGCAGGCGTTTTCTCAGCTCGTCGAGATGCTCGAGAAACGACATTTTTCCGGATTCGTCTTCATCCGGTTCCTGCGAGTCGGATTTTTTTTTCAACTCCGTAGTTTTATCACTCATTTATTTTTTTCAGACCCTACGGAGTCGGTGCCGGTATTTGCTGGGGGTTCTGTTGTCAGGGAAGTGTCTTTTTTCACATCTTCAATGATTTCATTCATCGCCTCTTTTTCCTTGTCGAGACGGACTTCATCCTCCCAGGTCTGCTTCAACTCGTTGGAGGCTTTCTTGAATTCGGCCAAGCCCTTGCCGATGGTTTTTCCCAGCTCCGGAAGCTTTCGCGGCCCAAATATGATCAGGGCAATAATGAATATTACTACAATTTCCGGCATTCCCAAGGAGCCCATACAGCACCCGCTTTCCCGGCATTCATCGTAAATCAACCGTGATGAAAGTCTAAATTAGCCCATACTGTAAGTCAAGATTTGTAGCGCTTCCCTAAAATTGATTATAAAAAATATGTCCATATACATAAATATCCAGCTTGAGAAAGCGCTAATTCTTACTTCAATGCCAGAGGTTCTCCGAAGGTCTTAAATTGAAACGAGGGTTGCAAGAAGGTCGGAATCTTGTCACTATTGTTCTTTGCATGGTATACTTTTCGCGTTTAGGAAAAGGGATTGGAGCCAAACCTTTATGAAACGTAGATTTGCCGTTGCCTTATGCCTGGTGATGCTTTGCTCCACACTGGCCGCTGGCTTCTTTGGCAACAGAGCTTCAGCGATATCCGAACCCGCAGACGAGATTTCATCCACTGAATTTCTACATAATTTCTCCGAAGCGCTGCACATAATCCAGATGAATTACGCAGAAGATATCGGTGCCGACAAGCTGGTTTACAGCGCGATAAAAGGAATGCTTCGAGCCCTGGATCCGCACTCGAACTTTTTGGACCCCAAAGAATTCGCAAGCTTGAGAGAGGATCAGCACAGCAGATACTATGGTCTCGGCATACGCGTTCGTCCTCAATACCGCGACCGCGGGAGGGTTGTCATTGTGGAACCGCCTGCAATCGGCACACCCGCACAAAAGAAAGGATTGGGTGCAGGGGATGTCATTACGCATATCGAGGGGGTGCCGATCGACGACTGGACCTCGGACGAAGTTGTCAATAACTTGAGAGGGCCTCGCGGGACAACGGTCAACATTACCGTCGAACGTCAAGGTATCAGCGAACCGCTTCAATTTGCGGTGGAACGGGACGAAATCCCAACGTATACGATTCCTTATGCCTTTGAAATCCGCCCAGGGATAGGTTACATAAAAATTGAACGCTTTGCTGAGTCTTCAGACGAAGAGTTCAGGAAAAAAGCAGAGGAATTGGGTGTAGAAAAGCTTTCGGGATTAATTCTCGACTTAAGGAACAATCCCGGCGGATTGTTGAATCAGGCTATTGCAATTTCAGATTTCTTTCTTCCCCGCGGTGAAATTATCGTCTCCACCAAGGGACGCGCTGTAGGATCCGGGCGGGACTACCACTCCAAAACTGTAGAAGAGATCAAGATCCCAGTGGTGGTCCTGATTAACCGACACAGCGCCAGTGCATCTGAAATTGTAGCCGGAGCGTTGCAGGATCATGACCGCGCGCTTATTTTAGGTGAAACCAGTTTCGGAAAGGGTCTTGTTCAGTCGGTTTATACCCTCGAAAATAACACCGGAATGGCGCTGACTACGGCAAAATACTACACCCCCAGTGGAAGACTGATCCAGCGCGACTATTCCGTATCTTCATTTGAGTACTATTACATGAATGAAAATGGTACCGGTTCTACCTTAGATGATTCCCAGAGGGAAATCAGAGAAACGGACAGCGGCCGCACAGTTATGGGCGGTGGGGGAATTACGCCGGATATAGTGGAGCCGACACAGGAACTGGACCGTTTCGAAGGGATTTTGGCCGCAAAAGATGTCTTTTTTCAATATGCGCGCCGGGTGATATCGGGCGATGTGGCTGCAGCCGAAAGTTTTACCAAACAACTGAAGAAAATAGAAACAGGGAAATCGGAAGACAAGGTCCCCGACGTTATTCCGGAGCTTGTAATAACAGAAGGAATACTCGCCGATTTTAAAGAATTTTTACGCAGTCGTAATATCGAGTTTAAGGAAGAAGACATTACCGATAGTGCAGTTTATATAAAGCGACGAATAAAGGAGGAGGTTTATAACTCGTCTTTTGGTCTCCAGGAAGGCTATAAAGTTGGCATTCAGGGAGACAGGCAGGTTTTGAAGGCTTTAGAAGTATTGCCTGAAGCCAAGTTGTTGATGACGTCAGGCCGGATTAAACCGGCAATGCAGAATCAGAGCAACTAATCAGTATTCCAAAATTCACGGTGCGGTGAATCTTACACCGCAGAAGAAATCGGGCTCAAGAATTTGGAATGCTGTATTGGCCCGATTCTGAAATCCGGTATGCAAGAAAAAGCTTTTTTCACTGAGTGGATAATGTGTCATGCAGAGAATACTCAGAGCAGGTTTGAAGGCGGATGTAAAGCAAGCCGAGAAAGCAGCTTTAGCTTGTGTGTTTGGAATCCATGGGGAAAGAGTTTGGTATTGAATTTCCAAATTAATACTTAGGGTCCAAATAATTATGAATCAATTCCGGTCTGGCTTAATCCTGATACTTGTGTGCTGTGTTCTTCTCACCACTGAAATCAACAGTGAGTATAATTCAGTCACATTTTCCGCAACCCTTACTACAGCCCAAACAAATCGCGAATTCGACAGAATGGAGTATATTCTTGGGAATTCCTATGTCCCAAGGGGTCTGTCCGAGGTCCTGCAGGCATCTCATGAAAAATATCTCGAGGGCTGTGATCTGGTTCAGACCGGAGAATCGGAAAAGGCACGAGTCTGCTTTAACGAGGCAGTCGACATGCTTTTATCTCCGAATTGGGATAGGAATTCGACGCAGCATCTCAATCTTTTTTTTCAGGAATTAATTCAGAGAATTCCTGAAGAAAAATCTCTTTACGCCCCAGATTCGAACGGTAATCCAGAAAACCGTAATCTGATACCGCTGACAATCAGCCCTTCACTCGAAAAGGAGTTTATCCATCATTTAGGTGGGACCAGCTATGAAATCCCGATTACGCTCAACAAAACTGTCGCAAAATCACTGTATTACTGGCTCAACGAGGGTCGAAGGTCTTTTGTTGACGGATTGATTCGTTCCGGACGATACAGGCCGATAATTGAGAGAATTTTTCGCGAGGAATCAGTTCCGCTCGATCTCATGTATCTGGCGCATGTAGAAAGCCGTTTCAAACCGAAGGCTTATTCGAAAGTCGGAGCAAAAGGAATCTGGCAGTTTAGTAAGGATACGGCCATTCAGTATGGTTTAAAGGTGACGGCAGATGTGGATGAACGTTCCGATCCGGAAAAATCCACCCGGGCTGCAGCGCGGTACCTGAAAGACCTTCACGAAACGTTCGGGGACTGGACTCTGGCTCTGGCCGCGTACAATTGGGGTGGCGCTCGGATCAAACGGTTGATCAGGCGTTCCGGGATCCATGATTTCTGGGAACTGGTCGATTCAGGTCAAAGATTGCCCAAGGAAACTAAAAACCACGTACCCTTAATCTATGCCAGCATTATTTTGGCCCGCAATCCTGAAATATACGGACTTCCGACTCATCTCGATTCTCCGCTTGAATATGTTGAAGTGGCCGTTTCGAAACCGATCGACCTGCGTGCGGCTGCGAAAGTTTTGCACACAACTGTTGTTGAGCTGAAACGGTTGAATCCATCGCTGACAAGACTCAGCACTCCAAGGAATTATCCTGGTTTCAGGCTGAAGGTACCTGTAGATAGTGATATCAATTTGAGGGACAGTTAATAGTTAATAGTAGGGGCGAACCTCGTGTTCGCCCCTTAAACTATTTAAGAGTTCTGAGTTCTGAGTTCTAAGTTCTGAGTTCTGAGCTCCCGGCTTCTGAGTTTGGAATTTGAAGTTTGGAGTTATTCAGAACTTCAAACTTTTCCCTATGGCACAGAAATGACTTTCAAGCTGAGCGTACCGGCGAACCATCAAATAAACGGTAAAAAATAGGTGGATATTTTAAAACCCAGAACATTTCCTCCTGTTGAATCGTATTAAATTAATCTGCGCAATTTTTTCAATCTCGATTTATAAGAGATAAAGGATATGAAATCTTCTGTTGATGCATCACCGGAAACAGGGTCTGTTCAAAAAAAGAAGTATTCAAAATTGAGCGCATACGCTGCCGTATGGGAAGCTTTCAATATTGCCATAGATTCCATATGGTCCCATAAAATGCGGTCGATTCTTACCCTGCTCGGCATCATTATAGGCGTTGCCGCCGTTGTTACGGTCGGCGCCGCAATTGAGGGTCTGGGCTATTATATTTCCAGCAGCCTGGAAGGCGTCCTTGGCAGCAACACCTTTACCGTCACCCGTATTGCGAGGGTGACCTCATACGAGGATTATCTTGAGCTGATAAAGAAGAATAAGCCTGTTCGTCTTGAAGAAATGGATGCGGTTGAGGAAAAATGCGAAGGGTGCTATGCCATATCCCCCAATATAGGCCGGAACGATACTGTTAAACGGGGCAGCCTGGTTTATGATGATGCCAACATTCGAGGCATCAGCGAGGATTTCCCCAAAATTCAGGAATTGGAGCTTGCCAGCGGACGTTTTTTTTCCTCCTTTGATGTATCTCATGCTACTTCTATGGCCGTCATCGGTTCCAAAATCCGTGATGAGCTTTTTGGATCCGTAGATCCCATCGGTAAAGATATAAGAATAAGCGGCGACAAATATAGGGTAATAGGCGTCGAAGTGGAAAAAGGCGGAATGATGGGGAATTCGATGGATACGAATATATACATTCCTTACCCCACCTTTTTAAAAAAATACGGTACACGTCAATCTATTTCCTTTCGTGTGAAAGCTTATTCCGATGAAAGTTACGCATACACCCAGGATGAAGTCCGGCAGATTATGAGGGTTCAGCGTAAATTAAAGCCGAATCAGGACGACAATTTCGGCATCTCTGCAACCCAGGAGATTCAGGATACCATCGGCCAGATCACCGGTCTGATTACTGTTGCCGTTATACCCGTTGTTGCTATTTCAATGGTTGTCGGGGCGATAGTTGTCATGAATATCATGCTGGTGGTGGTTACCGAGAGAACGATGGAGATCGGCATGCGGAAATCTCTGGGCGCGAGGAAAAAGGACATTCTTCTCCAGTTTCTGGTGGAGTCGGCACTTCTGGCATTGCTCGGCGGCGTTATCGGCATTTTGCTTGCCTATTGCGTCAGTATCATTATTGAGATTACCACTCCAATGCCGATGTATGTCACCTTTACCTATATAGTATTCGCAATTCTGTCTTCAGGAGGCATAGGGGTGATTTCCGGCATATACCCGGCCTATAGAGCTGCAAAACTCGATCCGATCGTTGCTCTGACAAGAGAGTAGAACAGAATAAAAAACGGCGGGCTTCTATTTTTAACCTAAACAGGAACCGATGATTATATATAGAGAAAACCTTGCCATGGCTCTCGATACAATCATGAGCCACAAATTCCGGTCTTTTCTTACCGTTCTTGGAATCATAATCGGAATAGTTACGGTAGTCTTGATCGGCTCTATTCTTACGGGGTTGAAAAGAGATGTTCTTACCCAGGTTGAAGAATTTGGGACAAACAACATTTACGCCTTCCATATGAGCACGATGAGCGTCGGACGACGATCTCAGGAGGAATGGAAACGGAAGCCTCTGACATCCGCAGATGCACGGGCAATCAAGGAGCTGTGCCCATCGGTCGCGGATGTTAGCTGGCAGGGTGCATCGTTCGTGTCACGACAGATATCCTATAGGGGGAATACTCTTCGCGAATCGAATTTTATGGGTGTCCCGGCCAATTACGGAACCGTTGCGAATGTCAAGCTTCAGAACGGCCGTTTTTTCACCCAGGCGGAAGATTTCCATCGGATGCAAGTCGTCATCATCGGGCCGGATGCGGCTGAAGCCATGTTTCAGAATCTGGATCCGATCAGAAAGCAAATTCTCATCAATGAACACCTTTTTACGGTTATCGGAGTGACGGAAAAAAGTAAGAGCAGTTTACTGGGTGGTCAAAACGACAGTTCCATTATTATTCCTTATCGGACTTACACTAAAATGTCGTCATCGGAAGAGATGCTTGTCTTGTTTATTCAGGCCAAGTCCGGTTTCAGGGATAAAGCCAAGGATGAAGTCGAAAGTCTCCTACGGCAGCGGCGTCGCCTCAAACCTTCAGAGGATAATGATTTTGATCTGACGACGTCCGAACGTATCGGCGAACAGATCGATTCCATCATGATGGCCTTAAGTATTGGAGCTATTGCCATTTCCAGTGTGGGTTTGCTGGTCGGCGGCATAGGCGTGATGAATATCATGCTGGTGTCCGTCACCGAAAGGACTCGGGAAATCGGTGTCAGAAAAGCGATCGGCGCCAGGAAAAGGGACATTGTTCTGCAGTTTCTTTTCGAAGCCATGACTCTTAGCGGAGTTGGAGGATTGTTGGGAATACTTTTTGCTCTGGGCATAAGTTCCCTCGTTATCGCACTGTTTCCGGTTATACCTTCCTACATCCCTCTCTGGTCCATTATTGCCGGTTTGACTGTGTCCATAGGCATTGGTCTGATATTCGGCGTCTGGCCCGCACGCAAGGCCGCACAACTGGATCCGATCGAAGCATTGCGCTACGAGTAAAAACGCAGTGGGCAGTTTAGGCCGTGAGTAGCAGCTGATAACCCGTCCTTTCGAGTTCTGAGTTCTAAGTTTTGAGTTCTGAGTTTAAACTTCAAACTCAGAACTCAGAACTCAGAACTTCAAACTTTAAACTCAAGACCATTCCCTATTCCCCAATCGCAACTTTTGGTTACAAAATCTGTGTCATTTCCTCCCACTTTGTCTTAAGCTGACTATTATTCGGAATATAAAAATGAGACTGTTTGGGAAAGTTGGATGAAGGGGGTGTATATGGATCAGTCTATTCAATTTACTCTCAACAACCGCCCGATAGACCTGACTACGGACGGCGAACGACCACTCCTTTGGGTGCTGCGTACCGATCTTGGGCTGACCGGAACCAAATACGGTTGCGGTAAAAACCAGTGCGGATCCTGTACCGTAATCATCGACCGTCAACCGATACGATCCTGCGTTTATCCTGTTAAGAATGTCATCGGCAAGACGGTTCTGACTATCGAGGGATTGGCGGAAAACGGGCAACTGCATCCGCTGCAGAAAGCGTTCATCGAGCATGGTGCGGTTCAGTGCGGCTTCTGTACTCCGGGAATAATATTGAAGGCCTATGGTCTGCTGCTGAATAACGAACTTCTTGACCGTGAGAACATCATTGAGAGCATGGATCGGGAACTTTGTCGCTGCGGTGCCTATAACCGGATCATTGAAGCCATCCAAGCTGCCGCCGGCGAGATGAAAGGAGGGAATGCATCATGACCGACATCGGAGGCCCTATAAGGCGCAGAGAATTCATGAAGCTTTTCGGTTCCGGTATCTATATCCTGTTTTCGACCGGGCCGTTTCTTTATGGACAGCAACGCGGATTCCAGTTCCGGCAATACCCGGAAGATTTCAACGCCTATCTGAAGATCGGGGAAGAAGGGAACGTTACCTGCTATGTTGGGAAAATAGAAATGGGACAGGGAATTATCACCTCCCTCGCGCAGATGCTGGCGGAGGAACTCGAGGTGCCCTTCTCTTCTATCAGTATGATCATGGGTGACACTCAATTATGCCCGTGGGATGGCGGGACCAACGGATCGCGCAGCATAAAAAACTTCGGTCCGGCTCTCAGGGCCGCCGGTGCCGAAGCCAGGGAAGTCCTTATCCAGCTGGGGGCCGAGTATCTCAAAGTGTCCGAAGAACGGCTTGTTGCTGTCGACGGTGAAATCTGCGATAAAATGGATCCATCCCGGAAGGTTTCCTATGGAGCGCTCGCCAAAGGAAAGACCATAGAGCGGCACCTTGATCCCAAGCCCGCTCTTAAGAAAGCCGATGATTTCAAGGTGTGCGGGAAGTCTTTTCCGCGTACTGATTTTATGGATAAAGTTACCGGGAGTGCCCTATTCGCCGGTGATATCCGTCTCCAGGGAATGCTTTACGGAAAAGTGCTCAGACCTCCGGCACATGGAGCAAAGTTAATTAAGGTCGATACATCGGCAGCAAGGCAGATTAAAGATGCGCGTGTTTTCGAAGACGGAGATTTCGTCGGAGTGGTTCATCCACTTCCCGATGTAGCCGAAAAAGCGATTGGGCTCATAAAAGCCGAATATGAAATTCCCGAAGCACGGGTGGATCATCAGACAATCCACGACACGCTTTTAAACACGGCAGCACGCGACAATGAAATTGAGAGGGAAGGCGACCTGGAAAAGGGAAAAAGTCTTTCCGCGGAACTTTTCGATGAAACCTATCTGACACCCTATGTTGCCCATGCTCCGGCTGAAACGCACAGTGCGCTGGCGAGTGTCGAGAGCGACCGGGCCACTGTCTGGATCGGCACTCAGCGCCCGTTTGGGGCCGATTCACAGATCGGCAGTGCCATCGGTTTGAACGCCGATAACGTTAGAATTATCACACCCTATGTAGGCGGAGGATTCGGAGGGAAAAGCCAGGTCGGCCAGGCCGTTCAGGCCGCACGGCTATCCAAAATGACCGGATCTCCGGTACAGGTCGTATGGAACCGGGAGGAGGAATTTTTCTACGATACCTTTATGCCGGCAGCAGCCGTCAAGATCCGGTCCGGGCTCGACAAATCCGGCAGGATCGCTTTCTGGGATTACCATGTTTTCTTTGCGGGGGAGAGAAGCTCGCAGAACATTTACAATGTCCCGCATGTGAGAACGGTTTCCCGCGGAAGCAGTTTTGGTGGCGGGGGACCTCATCCGTTCGGAACCGGCGCCTGGCGCGGTCCCGGAAGCAACACCAACATTTTCGCCCGGGAATCCCATATCGATATCATGGCCGCCAGGGCCGGAATCGATCCCTTGGCTTTCCGGCTGAAGAATCTTTCCGATGACAGAATGATTCGCGTTGTCGAAGCTGCCGCGGAAAAATTCGGCTGGGAGAGCGACAGATTTCCAAGCGGAAGGGGTGTCGGGATGGTCTGCCTGGATTACCTGGATACCTATGTTACGGCCATGGCGCAAATCCGAGTAGATAGAAAGAGCGGGAAGATCCAGGTCGACCGTATTGTTTATGCCCAGGATATGGGACCCATTATTAATCCCGAAGGCGCACGTATGCAGATTGAGGGGGCCATCACAATGGGACTCGGATATTGCCTGAGTGAAGAAATACGTTTCAGCGGTGGTGAAATAAAGGATCTGGGTTACGGCTCCTACGAAATCGCGCGTTTTTCCTGGACGCCGCGGACAATAGAAACGGTCCTGGTTGAAAATCACGACATAGATCCCTCCGGATGCGGAGAACCCCCGATCGTAGGGATGGGGGCTTTGATTGCGAATGCAGTGTTTGATGCAACCGAAATCAGAATGAATCGGCTTCCGATTACGCCCGAAAGACTGAAAGAACGGCTCGCCTAGTTACGGTGACCCGAAAACAACTGTGCAATTACAGTCGCAATTAATTATGGTGACTGTCACCGTAATTTGCTGTGAGTCGCCACACTTGCCTGTAGAGTAGAAAGAACTGTCGGATGCAGTTATTGGACAGGATAAAGACTGCCTGTATTACAGAATTGGGTTACTGGACGATTCTGGTTATTGGAAGGTCCTTACGCTGGAAAGTCGAAGGCTGGGAGAACCTGGAAGACGTCCATCGTAGCGGCAAGCGATTTATTGGCGCTTTCTGGCACAACCGGATTTTCATGACTTCCTATTTTTTCCGGCATCGAAACATTGTCGCCATGATCAGCCAGAACAGGGACGGCGAATACATTGCCCGTGTCAGCCGTCGGCTTGGGTTCGGATCGGCGCGCGGTTCAAGCAGCAGGG
>WOR8_10008818_pt1 | contig 12372 bp, 12 predicted proteins | sample DeeMarSeWOR38_10_FD_19890 | JGI IMG/M metagenome (IMG submission 19890) | reverse complement strand
CATTATCAATTAGATTGGAGGTATGTTTCATGATGCGAAAACCCAAGCGCTGCTCATAGCGAATAGCTCGAAGAACTCGGGTTGGATCCTCCACGAAGCTGTAATTGTGAAGAACCCTGATGGCCTTGTCTTTGAAATCCCTTTGTGCTCCGAAATAATCAATCAACTGGCCGAATCTGCCTGGATTCAACTCCACCGCCAGGGTGTTTATGGTGAAATCACGCCTGTAAAGATCCAGTTTTAGAGAACTCAGTTCAACTGTGGGCAAAGCTGCCGGATACTCGTAATACTCTAGCCGGGCAGTGGCCACATCAATCTTGAATCCATCAGGAAAAATTACTACCGCCGTACCAAACTTCTTATAAGATCTCACCCGAGCATCATAGCTTTTAGCAAAATCCTTGGCAAACTCGATGCCGTCCCCCTCCACCACAATATCAATGTCCAGGTTGGGCCTGCGCAACAAAAGGTCACGAATAAAACCCCCCACTGCGTAACCCCTGTAATCATGCTTTGCCGCAATCCTTCCAGCTTCCTCCAATATTTCGTTGATCCGGCGGGGCAACTGTTCTCTCATGATGTTCGTGACATTTTTGCGGCGCTTGTTCTCTGTTTGATGGACGGGTTCGTAGAGGTAGGTAGGAATCCGACTCGGGTCGTGGAGCAGAGTATTGAGTAGGTCCTTGCGGGTAATAACTCCAACCACCTTATTATCCTCCACCACAGGAAGTAATCGCTGCTGCAAGTCCACCAAATGCTCCTGGATTTCGAGCAATGAAGCCTCAGGGGACACGCTGCTGAACTCTGTCCCCATGAAATCACCTACAGGTACGTCCTTTAGACCGTGATATATGCCCTTGTCTATCATCTGACGGGAAAGTATGCCCACCAGCCGTTCCCCGTCCAACACCGGCGCGGCGTTGATGTTATAGCGCGTTAGAAGGTCAGCGGCCTAGGTGTTTTGCCCTTTGTTTGGGATTGATCCAACTCTGGAGAATTCGGAAGAGTTCCTCCTCAACTTGGATCAAAGTAAGGTCCTTGATTGTTGCCGAGGCAGCACTGGAGTGACCCCCTCCGCCAAAAACCGCGGCAATTTCTCCCACATTGACTTCAGCCAAACGACTCCGCGCCACCATGTATATACGGTCTTCCATTCGGGCCAGAGCGAATAGCACATTAAGGTTCTCCATGTCCATCAGTTTATGAACCAGTAAAGCGAAATCCCCTATGTACTTATCGACTGAAGCTCGGGTGATGCAGATTTATTTATAGTGTGAGTGGTGGCCGAGTGGATCAGGTCATGGAGGAGCGAAATTTGTTCTGCTGTTAACTCCCGCGTGAGCATATCGGACACCATATTGAGATTGGCTCCCTGGGTGAGAAGAAAGCGGGCGGCTTCATAGTCCGCTGGAGTGGTGGATGAAAAGGTAAATGATCCGGTATCTTCGTAGATCCCCAAAGTGAGGATGGTGGCCTCATCAGGCGTGAGTTGGATGCCCCGTTCCCTGATAAGTTCGGTGAGGATGGTGACCGTGGCCCCAACGGGTCTTACCACCTCTATGGATCCAGAAACATCATCTTCAGAGTCGGGGTGATGATCGTATATGTGGATGTCGATCTTTTTTTCTCTTGCCAAGTTCTCGAATTTTCCTATACGTCCCGCCTGCCTGGTATCAACGAGAATGAGACGGCTAATTTTAGCAAATTCCAAATCTTTTATTTTAGCGAAATTAAAAAAGTAGAAGGTGGACTCCACCAGAAACTCTCTAAGGTTATTCTCCTGAGAGCCTGGAAACACCATGACAGCCTCCGGGTAGAGCTTTCTTGCGGCAATCATGGATGCCATGGCGTCAAAATCAGCATTTATGTGAGTGGTGATTATTTCCAATAGTTCAGCTCTTATTGTTTACTTGATTTGTCCGCTTTCCAATATATGTTGAGCCGGTTTTGCCAGTCTCATTCAGCCGTCAGCGCTCACCTGTCAGCTAAAAATTCCGAAATCCGCAATCCGAAATCCGCAATCATCTACCCTATGCCCGCGGGTGATACTTCTTATGCACCTCTCTCAGTCTTTCCCTGGCTACGTGAGTATAAATTTGAGTGGTGCTGATGTCGGCATGCCCAAGCATCATCTGTACCGAACGTAAATCGGCCCCGCGCTCGAGGAGATGGGTGGCAAAGGAGTGCCTCAAAATATGCGGAGTTAGCTTTTTCTTGAGTCCAGCCTCACGCCCATATTTTTTGAGTAACTTCCAAAACCCCTGCCTGGTCATTGCCGCACCTCGATTAGTGACAAAGAGGGTCTCGGTCATTCTACCTTTTAACAAGCGCGGGCGTGCCTCCTTCACATAACTTCGCACCGCTTCGATAGCGGCCTCCCCTGCTGGAACAATGCGTTCTTTGGACCCTTTTCCCAGTACAACTAGAAAACCAACCTCAAGGTTGACTCGCCCCAGAGTTAGGGTGACCAGCTCTGAAACTCGCAGTCCAGTTCCGTAGAGAACCTCCAGCATGGCAATATCTCTTTGGCCCAGCGGCAGCTCAGGATTAGGCCGGGCCAGAAGCCGCTCTACTTCTGCGACACTCAAAACAGCAGGAAGTTGGCGCCGAAGTCGGGGAGAGGCTAAGTTTGCCACCGGACTTTCCCTGAGGTGGCTGTCTCGCAACATAAATTTAAAAAAGCCACGGAGGGCTGAAAGCAGTCTTGCCCTACTTCTGGGCGCCAAGCCCTGTTCCTGAGACTGGGAGAGGAAACCCATGACCTCGGAGTAACGAACCTGACTCCAGTCACTTATCCCACGATCTTTGAGGTACGTCAGAAACTTTAGCAAATCAGCACTGTAAGAGGCTCGAGTGTTAGGGGCAAGCCCTCTTTCAACGGTAAGATATTCCAAATAAAGATCAAGATGGGTCTCCATGGTCATTTTTTTATTTGTTCGCCCTCAACTTCACTCTGCCCTCCGGGGCGTAGGCCCTACCCTCCGGCCTGGAAGCCCCACGGGCTGGAAGCGGGGCCTGAGTTCCCCGTTTCACATTTTTCACTTGAAGATCATTTCTATTTAACCTCTCATAATTCTATTTTTCCTAGAATCGTCGAGAACATAGCAAATGGGCCTTATAGAGTCAACCGGTAACGGCTCCTGCAGCAACCGCTTACATTTCGCATTTCACATTTCAGATCTACCATTCTGAGAAATGAGAAATAAAAAATGAGCTTGACCTGGGCCGTAGCTTGTGGCACTGTTGAGTAGTTGTTGACAAAATAGCCAAACTCTTGATATCTTTAGCAAAAAAAGTAAAGAGACTACGAGATGGCCTCTAGCACTTCGCGACTTCGCTCCGCAAGACCTCGATCTATCAGCGAAAACCTCAACAAGCTCTTCAACCTTTTCGAGTCTAAAGACCGTGTCCTGATCACCATTGATGCCGACCCCGACGCCATGGCATCGGCCCTTGCCCTCAAGCGGCTACTCTGGCACAAAGTCCAGTCAGTTACCATTGCTCATTTCAACGAAATTGTTCGCTTCGACAACGCCACTATGGTCCGTCTTTTAAAAATCCCTTTGGTCAAACTTCAACAGATTGATTCCAAGGATTTCTCCAAAACCCTCCTCGTTGATGGTCAACCCCACCACCATGAGGCCTTCGGCGATTTTAGTTACCATGCTGTTATAGATCATCATCCCATTACTATGGCAGTGGACGCCCCCTTTGTGGACATTCGACCTAACTACGGCGCAACCGCCACCATGATGACCGAATATTTGCGCTCGGCCAAAATTCGCCCTTCCAAGAGCCTAGCAACCGCTCTTCTTTGTGCCATCCGTGTGGACACCCACAATTTTGAGCTACAAGCACTGGAAGAGGATGTGAAAGCCTTTCGATACCTCTTTCCCCTCGCCAATATGAACTTGCTGCGGAAAATAGAGATGTCCGATATGGGGGTCAGAGATCTCAAATACTTCCAGCAGGCCTTGGACAGCAAGCGGATTACAAAAGGTAAGGTCTTTTCCCACCTTGGCAATGTTCACTCGGCAGATGTCCTCGTCCTCGTGGCAGAGTTATACGCAACGATGGGTTCAGAAAAAACGCTGGGACCTGGGCGATTAAAGCCTTTGGCAAACTGGGAAGTGCCGGTGGTCACCGGGCCATGGCCCGAGCTGAGATTCCCCTGACCAATCTAGATGATCACCTCACGAAGGCGGAGGTTTCTAATCTGGGTCGCTTCGTAGTTCGGCAGTTTAACAAGAGCGTTGAGCGCTGAAGAGAACCGAAGTGAATTTAGGATCCTTCGGTGCTTTTCCTGTTTGCTTGATCAGCCAGACCTGCGGCGATTTTTTCGGTATGATACATCATCTCCTGGATATGCTTGTCCTTTTTCTCTAGACGTTGTTTGAGGGTGCGGTTTTCTTGCCGTAATTTAGCAACTTCCGATTTAGCAAAAAAGCCACGTATTTTTCCAAAGAGTAAGGTTCCTACCGCCCCGACGACGACTCCTAGAGCCAAACCTATCCAAAAATAAAAGTTCGGATTTTCCACCAGATATCACCCTCTTCTATTCAAATTGAGATTCCAAATTGCAGCCACCAAATATCACGGTTTTAGGTTTCAGGTGTCAGGTTTCAGATGTCAGGAAAAAAATAGAGGGTAAAATCTGAAACCTGAACACTGAAACCTCAGTCATTGTGATTTGGGTTTTCTGACAGTCCAGTACTCCAAAACAGCCTGCTCCAATCTCCCCCCGCGCCCTTTGTGTCCTCCGTGGTTCAACTTTTTATAGTGTAACCTGCTGTCATGGGCAGGCGCTTGCGCAAAAGGACATACATAGCCCCGGCACCGCCGTCACAGGGTTGCGCCGTGGCAAATGCGAGAACCAAGCGCTTCAAGCGACCACGTTTGAGCCAGCTTGACATGCGCTCTTTGAGAACCGGCATCTGGTCCTGCGAATTTAGTCCCCGGCCGTGGATGATCAGTACACAGCGGAGCCCTTTGACCACACTGGCAAGGATGAACCGTTCCACAGCCTCCCGGGCCTCGGCTGCCGTCATACCGTGGAGATCATAATGAGCCTGAACAGAGAAATCCCCACATCGCAACTTTGGCAGCAGTTCAGGGTCAGCCCCTACAATGGCGCCCTCGATATACTCTTCCGTAGATTGAATGTCAAAACTGCCATCACCGCTAACTAGGTCAACCAGCTGAGCATAGGCCTCCAACTCTTCTTCCATGAGTGGACGCCGACTGGGCTTGGCCAGAGGGCCTGGTTCTCTCGGTTCCACGGTTTTACAGTCAAGAGCCTCCACACCAGCCATAGCCTCCCGAAACAAATTATCTTCTTCTCCAGCGTCTACTCTCTCTGGTTCAGCTTCTTCGCTTTGCGCTGGCGGCTCAACATCTGTCTCCTTCAGCATTTCATCCAGTCCGGCAAAGGGATTATGGAAGCGCTCATTGGATACCGGCCTCGAGGCTGGAGAATTTCTCTTTTTACGTCTTTTTTTCATTGTGAACTCGCACAAATATTGTTCTTTTATAGCATAGGAGAATGTGTTATGAAAGCGTCCATGAAGCCACCGAAACTGATTGCAGCTCAGGGTGAATTTGATTGGTTTATCGAACACATCAGCGAAGCAACGCATTTGGCTGTGGACTCCGAGTCAAATAGCTATTTTGCCTACAGACCGCGTATCTGCCTTATCCAGATTTCCGCAAACAACAAAGACTTCATCCTTGATCCACTGACTTTGAAAGACCTCACTGGCCTTGGTCGCATTCTCTCAGACCCCTCTACAGAGAAGATTCTCCATGCTGCTGAAAACGACCTCATTGGTTTCAAAAGAGACTATCGCTTCCAAGTAATGAATATATTCGACACTTCCGTAGCCTGTCGGCTTCTCGGCCGTAAGAGATTGGGACTTGCCAGAATTCTCTCGGAGGATTTTGGCATTACCATGGACAAGAAATATCAACGCTGCAACTGGGAAAAGCGGCCTTTGAATCCAGAGCAACTCTATTATGCCCAGCAGGACACCCGTTTTCTACTCAAGCTTCGGGATCAACTCCACGGCCAGTTGATAGAGAGGAATCTTTGGCACCAGGCGAAGGAGGAATTTGCGCGACTGGAAGGAATTCGGGTGAAACCTCCGAGAGAGTGGGATCCGAATGGTTATCTTCGCCTACGGGGGGTGCAGAAATTGTCTAAAACTTCCTCACGAGTTCTTAAAGAGCTGTTTTCCTATCGGGAGCATTTAGCCCGCAAGACAAATAAAGCGCCCTTTCGAATAATGAACAACGAAGTCATGGTGAGGCTGGCCAGAGAGACGCCGGACAACAAGAACGCTCTACTTAGGATTAAAGGTTTGCCCTCTCGTTTCAAAGGAAAAGGGGCAACTCACCTTCTTCGAGTCATCAACAGAGCAAAATCATAGAGTGTACCCTTCGAGATATTTTTTTCGCAAGCAGAGCTTGCTCCTACAGACATCAGGTTAATTGATACATTTCATGTAGAAGCAACCTTCCGGTTGCGATCACTTATGTGATAATCGTATGCGTCCCTTCTCCTTGACATCATACCTCTTTTGTCTTACAAGCGATAATCCTATACTTTCACTAGGGAAGAAAATTGATGGATGACTGTATTCAACTAAAAGATGTTTTCAAGTCATATACTTACGATCAGGACAAAGTGCGAACCCCGGAAGAAACGGTGACTCATGTACGGGAGAGCTTCGCCAGTGTAGATATGGACATTTTGCACCAAACAATGCGCATCGACACCGGCCGACTGGACATCCCCGTTTACATAAGCCTCTGCGGCACAGATGTTGTGCCTCTCACAGGCACCAAGAAGCAGATGGGCAAAGGAGTTACGGTAAGTCAAGCGGAAGCCAGTGCTTTAATGGAACTTGCTGAGCGCTTCAGCTTTTTTTCCTTCATCAAAAACACGCCTTTTGCCACAGCGACCTACAGAGAGCTAGACGGCAACATCCTGCCAGTGGAAATGCTCTGGCAGTCTCTCTACGACAACGAAACAGATTCTAAATTGGGTACTTCTGCCCTCAGAGAACTGCCCTTTCGCTGGACCCGGGCCTATAACCTCACCCGTAATACAGAGGTATTGATTCCTATCGATTGGTTCTACACTATCAATGAGTACAACGGCCCTGCTGCAGGTAACGTGCTGGAGGAAGCTATCCTGCAGAGCCTCTGCGAGGTAGTTGAACGCCACGTTTCCTCGGTGATCAGTAACGAGCAAATGATTACCCCCAGTATCGATCCATCCAGTGTCCAAGATCCAGCAGCGAAAGAACTACTTGACAAGTTTGCAGCACAGTCTATCCAAGTTTTTATAAAAGACTTCTCTTTGGACACTGGCATTCCCACAGTGGGCACACTGGCCTGGGACCCCAGCACTTTTCCGGAAAAAAGTGAGATCGTCTTTACAGCTGGCACTACACCCAATGCGGAAAAATCTCTCGTTCGGGCCCTCACCGAAATAGCTCAACTGGCAGGAGATTTCGAGCTTCGCACCAGCTATAGGCCGACACTACCCAAATATAAAAGCCTGGAGGAAGCCGAGTATATAATGGCCTCAGCCCCTGTGGTTTCCATCAAGAGTTTGCCCGATCTCAGCCACAACAACTTCAAGACTGAAATTGAGCGGTGTGTTGCTACCCTCTCGCACGTGGGCATGGAGGTTCTGGTCGTTGACGTAACCCACCCGCAGTTGAAGATCCCGTCTGTCTATACCATAATACCAGGTGCCCATTTTCGAGATCGCACCAGGGACACCAGTGTCGTCTTTCATGCTGCCAAAATTATCAGCCAGACTTTAGAAGGCACCCAGGCGGCCGCTGCAATCCAAAGGTTGCTCGAATCATTTCCTGGCCGCTACTACCTGCACTTCTTCTTGGGGTTGGCCTTGGAATACCATGGAAAAGCGAGGGAAGCGCTGGAAGAATTCCACAGAGCTTTGGGCCTCAATCCCCGTCCCATAGATATAGCCAGTGTACATACACACATAGGGGTATGCTTGAAAGATATGGGGGATTATGAGGGTGCCATCAAAGCACTGGAACAAGCGAGAGAGTTTGATCCCAACCTTAAGGAAATCTACAATCTCCTCGGCTTTTGCTATTTCATACTCAAAAAGCATGAACAATCTATCGAACAGTTCGAAAAAGCCCTAGAGATCGACCCCGGCTCTGCCATCGATTATGCCAATATCGGTTCGAATCTGAGAGAGATGGGCCACAAAAAAGAAGCAATACGCCTTTATCGGATCGCCCTCGAAATGGATCCCACCATTGATTTCGCCCGGGAAAGTCTTGCCAAGCTGGAGGGGGAGTTAGGGGTAAGTAGTAAGCGGTAAGCGGTGAGCCGAGATTACCAGGTATTAGGCATATTTTCGCTTCAGCATCGGTCATTTTTCATTTCTCATTTCTCATTGCACATTGAACGATGAAATTCTCGGGCCATTTCTCAAAATGATAAATGCGAAATGTGAAATGCGAAATGATAAATGGCGTTAGGCCCTTTGCGCCAAGAATATGGCCCAGATATCCAAACCAATCATGGTCACAACCGCCGCTCCTTTAAAAACCATAGCAAAAACCCGTCCCAGCAAGCCGCCCCACCCCACGCGTACCGCCTGGTTCATTTTTCTCTGCTCCAGATAGGTAATCAGAAAACCGCCGGCGAAAGCACCGAAGAAAGCTCCCACTATGGTCCCAAATCCGAAAATCATGGGTGACAATATAATCGCACCAATGATTCCACCTATCAACGTCCCCAGCATTGCTTTTTTGGAACCGCCATAGCGTCGGGCTCCCCAAAGACCGGACCAAAATTCCAGAACTTCGGCAGCAACCGCAAGTACAAGGAGACCCAAGAGCATTTGATAGGTGATCACAGCAAAACCGGTTAGCCAACTATAAAGGGCGGAGGTGACCAATACTAGCCAGGTCCCTGGAAGACCGAGGACAATCGCAATCAAGCCGACAGGCATTGACAGTATCAGTATGACCAGAACCACAACACTAAGAATTTCCGAGCTCATTTGACATCTCTCATTTTCTATTAAAATCCCGGAAACCTGGTCTCTTGGGTCAGATCAGACTGAAATGGTTTTGCCAGTTTTTTGGAGTAGTGGAGTATTGGAGTGTTGGAAAAAGCCAAAATCGAAATTTAATCTTGCATAATCATTACTCCATTACTCCATTACTCCAGCATACCTAGCAGTGTTAGTTTAGAAATGTGCATTGTGAAATCAAAAGCGGCTGGGCATTCTTTGGGGCAAAAGCCGCAGGTTACACTGCCTCATGAAGAATTCATCGGTCATTCCCGCAATGAAATCACGCACCACTTCAGGGGGTGAGTGGGAGTCAATGTACTCCCTGGACATGCCGTCAAGAAAACCACTGAAAAGGTCGGACTCACGATTCTCTTTAGCGAAATCTTCCAAGTAGAGTTCGAAGAGAGTCTCGAACATACGACCAATCTTTCCCACTTCACCTTTAATCTTGGGATTTTGATAGATTCTCTCGTAGTTAAAAGATTTAAGCTCGCGAAGAGCTTCGGAGACCTCCGGACTGAATCCCACACCATCTTTGTCCATGCTGTTTTGAATAACATCTTCCACTAAATTGTAAACAATCGCACCATTGGTGGTCCCCAGGAGAGCGCCGCAATTCGAGGGAATCTCATCTCGACTTATGAGGTTGAGCCTAATGGCATCTTCTATGTCACGACCAATGTAACTAATTGTGTCGGCGAGGCGCACCACACAACCTTCAATGGTCATGGGTGTCAGAATTGCGCTTGGGTCGTTATTCTTTAGTTCCATTTCTCGGTCGAGATCAGCAAAAGTTTTACCCGGTTGCGGCCTCAGGCTCTGTTCGTGGATCTCCCCATCATGGCAAATAATGCCATCCAAGACCTGAAGCGACAGGTTCCAACCCTTGCCTTTCTTCTCTATGCGGTCTAGGAAGCGGACACTCTGAACGTTGTGTTGAAATCCACCAATCCCATGACGGCGACAAATATCGGAAAGGTACCGTTCACCATCGTGTCCGAAGGGGGCGTGTCCAATGTCGTGACCAAGGGCAACGGCCTCGATGAGGTCTTCATTCAACCGGAGAAAGCGGCCAATATCCCTGGCTATCTTTGAAAGAAATTGGACATGTAGAACCCTGTGAGTAATGTGGTCATTGTTAACCAGGTAGAAAACTTGAGTCTTGTCAATGTAGCGGGTGTAGGCCAGAGAGTGGAGTATTCTGTCCCCGTCCAGGGAGAAGTGTTGCCTGTGCCCCCTTTCAACCTTTTCTTCTGGTCGTCTTCGGATGGCTGCAGTGCTGAGGGTGGCGTATGGGGAAAGGATACTTGCTTCCCGCTTTGTAAGTTCCTTTTTGGCCCCCAGCAAGGGCGAAATTCTTTTTTTCATGGCTCAAAAGTTCCTCTATGGTTTACCTGAAATAGCCTTACTCGTTCATTTCGGACTTGAGGGATAGTTCCGCCAGCTATATCCGGACTTCTTCTAGGGCAGTGATGACGCTCAAGTCTGCTTCAACAAAACTGTACTCATGCATCTCCTGGACAGTCACCCAGCACACCTGTTCATGTTCTTCCAATTTAAGTTTGCCGCCTACAATCGAGCACCAGAAGGCAATCAGCTCAATGTTAAAATCAGGATACTGGTGATGTGTTGTGCAAAAATGTTCTTCGATCTGAATCTCCAGGTTGAGCTCCTCTTTGATCTCTCGCCGCAGGCAGTCCTCGGGACTCTCATCTACTCTTACCTTACCCCCAGGGAATTCCCACTTCCCGCCAAAGAGCTGGCTCCTACCCCTTTGGGCGATCAGGATCTTGCCTTCGTTTCTAATCAGTGCTGCGGTCACCAATCCCATATTCAGCCTACCCTCTCATTCTTTTCGCCTGTCCCTTCACCCCTGGCAGGACCAAGGCCGAGAAAGCGAACTCTCTCGAGAAGTTCAGGCGGCAACTCATGCCGCCAGAGACCGAACTCAGGATGGTAGCCAAGATAATTTGCCAACCGGTAAAGACCTATCTCCGTCTTGGCATCCTCTATCTGGCCGCTGCGACACCAGGAAATCGCCTGAGAAAGTTCATGAAACTGGAAATCGCCTACCTCTTCCAGGGGGTGGCCGTCACCTTCCGGCTCCATTCCCTCACGGGGATCCACGGCTACCGCCCGATAATGTATTTTCTCCATTCCGAAACCTGGAGATGAAAAAGTGCCTCCACCGAGGCTGACCAGTTCTTCAGCCTTGACTTCATATCCGGCCTCTTCCTTGACTTCAAGTGCCGCCCTGCCGTTGATGCCAATGGTGGCCAGGTCGCCATACTCGATTCCCCCGGCCACCAACTCAAGGTAAGTTAGCCGGGGCAGAGGGTCCAGATGAGCCTTGGCCGGGTTGTCCTTTCTCAGGTATATTGAAGGCCGAACCCCACGCCGCAGGCCAACCCATACTTTCCCGTCCCTGTCCATGTGGTAAAGAACAACTGCCACCGCATCTGCAAAAGGACCCTCGACAATATCGAAGGTATAGGAATGGGAATACTGATCGTCCTTGTAACGATGTCTCAGTTGCAACCTACGAAGCCGTACAAAAGGTGACACTGGTTCACCAGTTTCCTCACCTACGACTTCAATGTCCTGCAACAGATCAGGGCTAATCACCAACTCTCCTTCTAAACTAACGTCCAAAATTTTAAGCACGAAGCACGAAGTAAAGCAACTGAGGAATTAGGGAATTGAGGAATTCTGGCATATTTAGGCAATTTATTCCTTTAATCCCTAAATTTCTTAATTCCAATCCAGTGGATTTCGCTATGCGGATTTCGGATTTAATTGCCTTGTTGATACGAGAGACAGGGCATTGCAAAACGATCTCCCGTGGGCAAAAAGTTCAATGTAGCTTGTGCCTGGACTATGCCCCATTGCTATGGGCAAGTCAAGTGAAGGAGGTCTATTCTAGATGCTAGATGCTAGATGCTTGATTCTGGAAACTTGATGCTGGATACTGGATTGCAGATGCTGGATGGCTGCAGGAACAAGCGGCATTTCTCGCCTTAAACGCTATGCGCTTTGCGCTATGCTCTATGCGCAGAAGGACATACTTCACCCTCGCTGGGCTAAAAACCAGCCAGCCTAAGGGTATTGGTCACCCACTGGTTGAAAACCAGTTGTCTGGCTTATCTGCGAGAACGCTTGGAAGCCTTCAGGGGATTCAGCTTCACAACTTGTTCGCTGCCAGACTTTATGTGGGTGGCGAGATTACAGGGGCCGTTTTTCCACTTGCTTTGTGGTTCTGGGCAGGATTGGCAATAAACGCCTTGAGATAAGGTCATAGCCTT
>WOR8_10007864_pt1 | contig 12373 bp, 15 predicted proteins | sample DeeMarSeWOR38_10_FD_19890 | JGI IMG/M metagenome (IMG submission 19890) | reverse complement strand
ACCATTTTCGAAGCAAAATGGGGGTCTGGTCCAAAATCAGCCAGACCTTTTTCGCCTCGCTAAACGTTTTGCCGGCAGCAGCGGCGGTTACCTATGTGCTGTCCACCGGAGACCCGATCGGTGCTGCCGGGATCAAAGTGAAATTAACCGGGCTCTTCGGTGCCAAAGACCTTTACGCGCTGGTTGCCATACCGTTGACCGAACCTTTGAAAAAGGCGGATGAAGAGCAGCTCAAAACCATGCTGGCGCCCATTGCCCAGGCCTGGTTTAGTCACAAATTAAAAAAAGTGCAGCAGCTTTTTGAAGAAACGATTACGGGCGGTACGATCCGCAGCGTCAGCGAGACCATTGAACGGGCAGCCGCCGGGGTTTCCGACATGCAAAGCAGCTTGAATATTTGCGCGGGGGAAATAAAATAAGAAATGAATTTAGATCGCCAGACAGCTCTCTTAAAGGCCATGGGCAGAATCGAGGGATTTAAAAATGATTTACACCGGCTGAATTCCGAGCTGAGCGAGGCGCCCCAGTGGCTTCCGGGCCGTCAGCTTGAAAAGCAATGCAGCCAGGCCATTGGCATGATCGACGGCATGGGCCCAGTGGTTCGGGCAAATCCACCCTTTTAAATGCATTGGCCGGTGTGGATGATCTTTCAGAGATCGGCCATCGGCGGCCGACCACCGATCATCTGATCATTTTTAGCGCAAATCCAAACGATGGCGGACAACTCATCGAGGCCCTCGACGGCGAAATCGTCGAAACGCGTTCAACCCCCGCTGCCGCCGACTTCGAGCATGTGCTTTTGATCGACACCCCGGATACGGACAGCAGGGCCTTTAAAAAACATATCCCCCTGGTTGAACGGACCATTGCCAAATCCGATATGCTGATCTGTGTGTTTGACGCCGAAAACCCCAAACGACGAGATCACCTGGATTTTTTAGCGCCATTTATCCGAAAATTCAGCGGAGAATCTCTGGTTTGTGTCCTGAATAAATGCGACCGGCTGGATGAGCCCGAACTCAAAAAGCAAATTGTGCCGGATTTTCTCGAGCACATCCGAATGGGCTGGCAGATGCCGGCTGATCGGGTGTTTTGTATATCCGCCCGGCGGAACCTGCAAGATCCAGATTGGGATGCGGACGCCGGTCCCCGACATGATTTTGATGAATTTGAGGATTTGAAACAACTGGTGGTAAACACCATCAACCGGGCCGGATATGTCATCGATCGCCGAATTGAAAACGCCCAACGCCTGCGGGACTTTGTCTTTGAGGAGGCCGGTGGCCAAGTCCTTAAAAATAAAGCGGTATTGGCTGATGCGGCCGGCTCGATGATGGATACCGAAAAAAAAGCGCTGGGCAGCGCCATTTCCGGCATGCAGGCAATCGGAACGCAGCCGCTATTCGGGTTGAATGTCCTGGTTTACCAGAAGCTGGCCCAGCGGTGGCTGGGGCCCATGGGATGGATGATTGCCATCTGGGCGCGTCTGTTGATTTTTGGCAGCGGCATCATGGCTGTTTTTCGACACGGCCGCCCGGTGCGCCAGGTGTTGAACACGCTGTCGGCGCTAAAGCGCTCGAAGGAATCCCAAGCAGCATTTGAAGAACCCCAAAAAGATCAACAGATGACAGCCGCTTTCAGGAATTACCGGCTTGCGGTCCTGGAAAACTGGCCGGATATTGCCAGGTCCATGGTCCGGGGCGGTTTTGACGGCTCGATTCGTAAAGTGGAAGATGCGCTGAGCGGCACAGAAGGTTTCGAGCACAAGCTCGCGGCTATCTGGACGGACGCATTGGACGCCGAACTCGAGCGCTTAACCGCCAAGCTCAGCGGTCTGATCCTGCAAATCCTTTTTAACCTGCCCGCCGTCGGTTTCCTGGGCTACTGCGGCTGGTTAACCCTGCAAACTTTTTTTAGCGGCAGTTATCTTTCGGGTGATTTTTTTATGCACGCCTTCTGGGCCATCGGCCTGATCCTGTTTTTAAGCTTTTTCATCCTGCAGCTGTGCATCCGCGCGGCCGCCTCCAGCGGACGGATCACCGGCAAGGCCTTTGAAAAGCTGAAGGGCCAGCTTGATCAGTTGAATGCTTTAAATCAAAATCCGCTAAAATCCCAACTTGAAACCGTGCTGGGCCTGGCAGCTTTGGCTGAAGGCAATCCTCGTTCAAGGTTCTAAGGTTCAACGTTCAAAGGTTCAGAGGTTCAACGGTTCATGGTTTAAGAAATTGTTAGATTGGTTTCATTTGTTTTATTGGTTGAATTGGGTGGTTTAAGCCGAACCAATTGAACGAATTAAACCAATCAAACCAATTAAACAGATGAAACATCTGGCAGCTGAGTGACACCTGAACCACCACTGGCGGAACCTTTGAACCCTGAACCCCTGAACCTTGAGCTATGGCAACTTGCACCTTATGTGAACGAAACTCAGCAGACATCTCCGGCGCCCTGGGCGTATGCTTGGATTGTATTCGCCGGCAGCCGCAGGAAACACTGGAGATTGTGGCGCAGGCCCACTGGCAAAGCCGGGCGGAATTTGGGCTGCCACCCATCCCACCGGATAGCCCTGATGGTGTATCCTGCAATATCTGTGTGAACCGCTGTGGCATGGATGACGATGACACCGGCTACTGCGGCTCGGAAATGCACATCTGCTGGTTTAGCGCCCACAATTTATGATGCGGGAAATCTCAGATAAGAGCGAATTCCTCATTGCGGGTTTTATTTTACCGTTACGGGTTGCGCGTTACGAATTTATTGTTTCTCAGCGGTCGACCCACAACGCGAAACAGTTTGAGCATTTTCACTGCTGACAGGGCGGATACGATATCAAATTGGAGAAACCCGGTATGAGCAAGCCCCACATTTTGATTACCGGCGCTCCGGGAGCAGGTAAAACCACCTTGTTCCGGCGCCTGGTGGATGAATTGCAGCACCTGAATCCGGTCGGTTTTTACACCAGCGAAATTCGGAAGGGCGGGGCGCGCCAGGGCTTCAGCCTTTGTGGTTTAGATGGACGAACCGGAGTGCTTGCCCATGTGGAATTTCGCACGGGTTTTCGGGTGGGAAAATACGGCGTTGATGTCAACGGATTTTAAAATTTTTTGAACGGCTTGTCGCTGTTAGACCCGCAGGCCGGTCCGTTCATGATCGACGAGATCGGCAAGATGGAGTGTTTATCCAATCGGTTTAGCGAAACCGTTAAGGTTATATTAGACGCTGAAAAGCAGTTGATCGCAACGATCGCCCAAAAAGGCGGGGGACTCATTGCGGACCTCAAAAATCGATCGGGTGCACAGCTTTTTACGCTGACCCGTGAAAATCAGGACGCGCTGTTCGGTCAGATCGTCTCGGTTTTATCTGATAGGGAGTGATGGTATCTGGGGTAAGACAAGGTGTCAGGTGTAAGGATAGCGAGCGGTAAGACGTTCTGAAATATCAGATTCCGCAAGTTGTCATTTTTTTGCTGACACCTGAAAGCTTTTTCAACCTCACTTGAGGTTGAAAATTCGCTCAAACCATTGCAACGACTCCTCATCGGTAATACTCAGCCGTTTCGCCACAGCCGGTGAAAAAACGGCAAATGTTGCGCTGGCACTGGCGCAGCAAACATGATCTTTATTATAAATCCGCCCTTGCATTAAGGCTTCGTGTTTGCCTTTTTTCTCCAAAACCGTGCCTTCAGCTTTCAATGGATTGCCAACATAAACCGGTTTGAGGAAATCAACGCTAATGGATTTTGTCATGGATACCCGTTTGAGCAAATAGATCGCCGCCCAGCTCATGATCTCGTCCAGAATTGTGGTCAGGACGCCGCCGTGAACCAGGTTATTCCAACCGCAGAGATGCTCAGGCACCGTTACTTTTGAGTATACCGCTGTTTCGTTTGTGTAAAAGCGCATCCGCAGACCGGATGTGTTTCGCGGACTGCAGCCGAAACAATTGTGGTCACCCCGATTCGGCAGCTGGACGTATTCTTTGCTCTTGAGGACCATAAATTATGTCTCAGCGATAAATCTCTTCAAATAATTTGTCGGCCATATCGCCATCGAGTTTCTTCAGGATTTTATATTGTTCCAGTGCGGAGGCCTTATCGCCCCGGTCTAAATAAGCCTGCCCGATGGCATAATGGGCGGGTGTAAAATCCGGATTAACCCGGATGGCTTTTTTATATGCTTCCATTTCATCCTGAATGTTGCCCAGCTCGCCGGAAACAACACCCAGATTAAAAAGGGCCTCGGGGAATGCCGGCTCGATCTCGATTGCTTTTTTATAAGCGCTGGCAGCTTGTTCATATTGGCCGAGTCTGGTGGAAGCCACCCCGATATTATAATAGGCTGTTTTTGATTGCGGATTGAGGCGAACTACAATTTGAAAAGCATTTTTTGCCTCCTCAATCCGGCCGATCTTATTGTAAATCATGCCGATGTTAAAATACGCGGCTTCAAATTCAGGATTTATTAAAATCACCTGTTTGAATGTTTCGATCGCCTCATCGTAGCGACCGATTTTGAAGTAGTAATTTCCCAGATGGAAATGGGAGATCTCGTTTGCCGGATTTGTTCGAATGGCCTGCTGATACGCTTCGATGGCCTCTGCGCGGGAATCTTTGCCGGCGTAGCAATACCCGAGACCGTACCATGCCGTCGTACTGTTCGGGTCATTCTCGGTTGCCATTTTAAAATACTCCAGGGCTTTCTGATCCTGTCCGCCCATCGAAAAACTGAATCCTTTGCGGCACATCTCCTCCGCCAATCGTGACTTTTGATTGCTTTGTTTGAAAGTCCATTCCGAGAGTGATTGCCCGGGTTTATCCGTTTTCAGGTCGAGGATGGAATTGCCTGCTATGGCAAAATTAAGATTTTGACCCTGCAAAAATTGAAAGGATGCCACCCCGACAACTTTTCCTTGCAGATTGACAACCGGACTGCCGCTTGAACCGGGGGATATCGGGGCGGACATCTGGTAAAAGGTTCCCAAACCCGGTATCTCCCGCACTGAAGAAACAATCCCGTCACTCACAGATTGTTCGAGCCCCATCGGACTGCCCACGACAACCACGTGCTGAGCGACCAGGGGCGGCTCGGCGCCCACCGGTAACCAGTGGACCTTTTCGGGTGGGATATCGACTTTGACTTTTATTAAATCAGTTGCTTGATTTTCAGCAACCACCGTTTTGATGGGGTAGGTGCTACCGTCGGCCGTTCTGATTTCAGCGCTGAATTTTCCCACAAGCACATGATGATTCGTTACTAAAGTTCCGGTCTTATCAATGAAAAATCCGGTACCAAGATTGGCGACATTGCTATTCACATCATAGACAACGACAGTGGCTACCGCCGGCTGGATCGATTTTACCAGTTCGGTCAAATCGGTGACTGCCGTGACCGGTGAAGAAAGCGCCATCATCAGCACAACCCTTAGAATCATTCGTATTTTTGTTTTCATCAGCTTTTTGCTCCTGAAAGTCGAAAAACTCCCTAAAAAAGGCATTAAGGTTCAATAATAAGCATAAAATTGAGCGAATAAAGCCATATTGCACTATTTCTGAATAATTCGTCAATAGGCACTCATTTTTGACGATCCATTTTGATTTGAGGGCAATTTACAGTCGCTGATAAGCGGGTGTATATACAACATATAGTATTTTTTCTTGACATTAATCAATATGTTGTGATAAAAATATACCAGTATAAAGATGATTGTTGCTGGCCATTGGTAATAATCATTTGAGGGCAGGCAGGGCAAGCCCCGTAGTGGTTTTGCCCACATCGGCCATAGTGGACAACGACGGGGCATCGTTAAACGAGTTGAATTCGGATTTTGATCACGCTCCACTATGGCCACAATTAAATTACCCCCGGGTAGTGTGAGGGCTGCCCGGGGGTTTTTTAATGGCGTATAATCACCATTTAGCAGATCGTTACAAAGCGCTAAAGCGTATCCGCTCTGGTACGGTCGGTACGCCTGAGCTCTCTCTGGGCCTCCGCGCAGTCACAGTGGCCGTTGATGGCTTCAATATAATGCATGCATCGATTGCGAACAGTTGATTTTTCAGCGAATTTGCACCGATGCTGATCATTCCAGACCGTGCCTGCGCTGCAACGCGACATCACACCTGTGACGCAGTAGTTGACGCACTCCAGCCCGACTTCGTAATCGTCTTTACGGCGCAGACAAATGTTTTTTTCATCCGGTATGCATTTGGCCATGCGATTGCCCATCCCGACGGCGCGGAGTCTGCTGATTTGGTCTCAAACTTCGCGCCCGCCATGGATCCTCCTTCAAAAAACGGTAGCCACGGGTATCTATTTCCAGATACCAGGACAAAAATGCTTAAACCGGTTCTTTGCGACCCTATTTATCTTTACCCCGCCCTCGACGTTTTGATCTAAATCAATGGACGGTTTAAATACCAAAACCGTTGACAAGCCGGCAGCGCAACCTTTGGAGCCGGTGTTTGGAAATAGTCCGAATCGATGCGGAATTCAGCGATGCTGGGAAACCCGGCCCGGCCGCGATCTTGAACCAAAATTCGAATTTCGAATTGGGTTCTGGTTTAAAACCGATTTTATCGAATTCGTTTTGTTAGATAAAATTTATGGGAGGTGTTTTTAGCTGCTGAACACGCGCACCAACTCCTTTGCGGGTATTGGTGAAGAGCCAAATCAAGGGTTCAAGTTACAAAAGTCTGAAATCAGTATGGCCAACAGCGGTGCCAGGGCGATCAGATGCGAGGGGTGACAGGGCAGTTTGAATTAACAACCCGGGGATTGTCAGAGGGGCATGAGGGCAAGGTTTTAGCGGGTGTTTGGATTTCAGGCAAGCGTGTCAGTCAACAAATATGGTGCGGCGCTCTTTGCCCCGTTTTCTTTTTTTGTTGAGGGATCTTCTGCGATCGGCACCGCTTCTGCGATCATATCGCATTCGCCTGTCAGGCATATATTCGTCTTCGGCAAATCGCCGTCTCTCAGAGCCCGAGCGGGTGCCGCCATTATCGATGAATGCGATTAAGTTATCCAAGCCACTCATGGACGATTCTCCCGAAAAATACCAGCTGCAAACCATAATCCGGAGTTTTTGCTTTTCTGAACATAAAAGGGGGAGGGTAGCCGCCAAAACCATATATCCTGAAAAATCATTTTTCAAGCTTATTTTTTTTCTACCGGGTACCCCGCCTTTTTCCAGGCATACCAGCCGCCCTCAAGGGCATATACATTCGGATAGCCTTTTTTAATGAAATGCCGTGCCGCCCGGGCACTGGTTCTCTCATTTTTTCAGCTACAATAAAAAATCAGGGTTTTATTTTTGGGGTATTTGTCCGCCCAGCGCTCCAGCGAGCCGAGTTCTTCTCTAACCGCATTCTCGATTTTACTGGGACTCCGCCACCATGTTTTAGCCGTGCGCACATCGATGATAACCACCTCCGGGTTGGCAAGCATCTGTTTGGTGCGTTCAATGGAAATGCGGGGCACTTCAATTGAAGCCGCCGAAGCCGCCGCCCGGCATAAAAGGATGCCAGCCAGCAGCACGAGAATCAAACCGGCTGCAACAGCAGAATTGCGCTTGATCATCTGTGTCCTTCTTTATCTTTGAAATAAGCGCTGCGCTTTTGTTAAATCGTTAAATCGTTGAATGGTTAACTCGTGTGCAGATATGTTCCATTTTAACGATTTAACCCGTCTACCACTTGACAAATTTACGAGGATTTAATCCAGTCTAAAAAAAGATTATAGGGATTCAATTGAAACGGGTCAACCGGTAGGATGATGAAAGCGGTATAAACGGTAGCACGGTTGTGGAAAAAGGTTGAGCCCGGAATTTTTTTTGACCACCGCTAAATAACCAAAAAAATAGGGGTGGCTCGTGATGAGCCACCCCCTCCCTAAGGAATTATATCAAACAGCGTGCCCGCCTGCACACTGTTGTTGTATTTATCGGTAGTTTTCGAGAAAACTTTACCTTTAAAATTCATTAATTATCCGATATCCGGGTTAGGTAAAATTTCAATTCCCCATGCCTTCGATTTTGACATACTCCTTTTTCTCTTGACAGTACCATTGATGCGGTCCGACCCATCGGTATTCACCGTCGGATAAGGCAATAATCTGTTCCGCAAAAACAAGCGCCTGCTGGCTGTCGGGGAAAAGGTTTCTCAGGGTTCCGATGTTTTCGCCGTATTCCACCACGCAAATCATGATTTATTCAACCTTTCATTCTACGGGGCCATATCATTCATAGCGCCAATATCATCTTAACCCCCGGGGTGAGCTAAGCCCCGGGGGCAGTGAAAGGAGGAGCGTCCCCCGGGGCGTTTAGACCCTTGGGACAAATGCCGCACGGGTTAAAGCTGATTGAGCGCCCATGTGCACTGAAAATTATTAATTCAATTTCTATGCCAATTTTTTCCCGGCAGCGCACTTTACGAAAAGATCAAGCGTCTAAGCACTTTGGCAGGATCGGGAGAGCGGATCAAATGGAATCAGCCGGCGGTTGTCAAAATTTTGACCGTTTAAACTGTTGAATGTTCGCTTGACATTGGATCAGGACGACGGTATCAGAAGACCATACAGGAAAGCGTAAAAATGGATCTGACCTTAAATTGGCTGGCAGAAGTTTGGAATGCATTCAGCCTGTGGACTTCAACCCAACCGACCTTTGTGCAGGTCGCATTCGGTATGGGCCTGTTCTATGTGGTATTGAATTTCTTGCGGCTGCTGTATCGGGTTGTCCATTTTATCCTTACAGGGTTGTTCGCCGGTTCTGGCCGCCCTAAAATCAAAAAGGATATGAAGCCGCCCAACCGCGCAAAAAAGCATGTGACCTTGGACGACGACTCCCCCCCGTTTGTCTTCAGGTAAACGGATTTTAGAGTAAAACCCTGCACACGCCCACTCCAAAATTACCGCTTTAATTGTTTCGCATCCGGCAATTTTTGCCCTATCTGACCGGTTGCGCCATTTTGCTAAAGGGCCATTTGCAGAATTTCCCGTAATTCTTCTTGGGTCAGGCGAATCGGATTGCCCTGCATGCTGCTGGCTTTCTGAGAGTTGGCCACCAAAGCTGGAAAATCGGCTTTGCTAAGGCCCAGGTGTGCCAGCGATTCGATCTGAAGCGTCTGACAGAGATCCCTTACCCACGATATGCCGTCTTCAGCCCGGGCTTCAGCGCTTCGGGTCAGAATGCGTGCGAGTTCATTGTAGCGCTCCAGCAGGGGTGAATCTGCTGCACGTTTGCGCAGGGCCTTAATATTGGTGTCCATGACATGGGGCAGCAGTGCGGCGCAGATGGCCCCGTGGGCGCCGGAAATCATGCCGCCCAGTGGACCGGCAATGCCGTGGATCGCTCCCAGCTTTGCGTTGGCCAGGGCCATTCCGCTAAAAAGACTGGCCAGGCACATGTTTTCTCGGGCGCTGCGGTCGCTTCCATTCTCATAGGCCCGTTGCAGCGAATGGGCAACGCGCTGCAGTCCTTCACGACAGATACCGTCGGTTAGTGCATTGGACTGGTTGGAGACAAATGCCTCCATGAGCTGGGTGAAGGCATCCAGACCGGTTGCAGCCGTGATCGCGGACGGTAAAGAAAGCGTCAAATCGGGGTCGATCACCGCCAGATCCGGCAGCATGAACGGACTGCGCATACTGACTTTGACCCGGTGTTGCGGTGAGCCCAGCACGGCATTGCGGGTCACTTCTGATCCGGTTCCGGCTGTGGTCGGTATGGCGATGTACGCGGCAGATGGATAAACCAGAGGACGGGCCTCACCGATGACCTCCAGGTAATCCGCCAGTCGGCCGCTATTGGTGATTAACGCGGCAACGACTTTTCCCGTGTCAATCACACTGCCGCCGCCGATACCGATGACCAGATCACATTCAGCGCGGCGGGCGCTGCGCACTGCTGCAAGGGCCGTATCGACGGTGGGCTCGGCGGCTACCGGGTACCGGGTAATTTCCATTCCCTCCGCGGTCAGGGCATCCATCAACGTGGACGCCCGTTCGGGGGTGCCACCGGTCAACACCAGGGGCCGGCTTCCCCTCTCAACCGCCAGCGGGGCAATCTGCTTGACGGTACCGGGCCCAAAAATGATTTGATTGGCTGTGGAAAATTGAAATCTCATTTTTTGCCTTCTTCATGGGCACAATATCAGAAACTCATCTCAAATATTTTTGAGATAGGTACTTGGGTAATGTCCCTTAAAAATGTTGCAAAAGTCGTGTGGTATATTTAAGTGCCGTTGAGTTCTTTAAACAACACAATGTCTATGGTGTCAGGTGTCGGGTGTCAGTAAACAGATGACAGAGGACAGAAAACAGAAGTCAGATAGAAATCTTCAGTTTTCGGCGTTTACCATCTGTTTTCTGATCTCTGACCTGACACCTGCATTGTTGAAAAAGAAGATGGATAAAAACAATCCGTATTTTGTAAATTACTTGCGGGACACGACACTAGTTTATTACCACCTTCCCGGCTGAAATTCAAATCGGCTCAAGCCGCTTAAATTGACATTTTAGGGCAAAAATAATGACACTATTTGTCATTTTCCGCTTTTTTCTGTCTGTATAAATTTTTTAACTATTTGAAATTCATACAGATGCACGTGCATCTTCTTATTCGGGCTCTCACAACTATACATGATGGAGTATGTTCCGGTTAGAATAACGGCATTTAGGGAAGTTTTTTTTTGATTAACAACACGGCGCACTCTATGAGTTCGTGGTTGTTGGGGGGCAAAATGATTTCCGCATTAAACAGCACGGTATCCGCTCTGAGGGCATTTGTTACGAAGTTGGGGGTTACCGCCGACAACATTGCCAATGTCAACACGGATGGCTTCAAGAAAAACCGGGCAACCTTTCAAACAGAACAGAATGGGGGGATTCGGGTCGAAATCAGAAGGGACGATAGCCCGGGCTTTCGATATGATGTGACCGAAAATGGTAAGACGGTTGAAAAGGAGACTTCCAATGTGGATCTGACGGAGGAGATCCCAAATCTTATGGTCACCAAGCGGGCCTACCAGGCAAACCTGAAAACCATTGAAACCCAGGATGAAATGCTGGGTTCGCTGCTGGATACCATCGGCTAATAAAGCCACTTTTTGTCAGCGCTGTCTTTTTGCCGCCCTTTCAGCTCTTCTGCACTTTAGATTCCTTTTTTCACCACAGAGATCACAGCGCTTGCGCAATTAGAAGCGATCTCAAAATTAGCAGTTCATCGTAAAATTTGAAACACTCAATTTAGGTAAAAGGCTTGCTAGAGACTGAGACCCCTGATAAATTTAATAGATAGGTTCAAGTAATCCAGAATTTTTCTCTGTTAATCCAGGTCCCGTGCACGTTTCGCAAACTGATAGATGAACCGACCATAAGGAGTGTAATCCATGTCTTCCAAGAAACCCAAAAAAAGGTTTTTCATCTCGGCTCTCGATGATGTCCAATCGGCCCGTCTGCACGTTGATTCTCCCCATACCCGCTCTTCCTCTTACCGGCTGGCATATCAGGATGAAGAATTTATTTTGCGGGATGAGTTGCGTCCGGTAAGATTGCAGCTCGAGTTGTTGAAACCCGAGCTGATTTTGCAGGAAAACCATATTGAATCGACAGTGGTTGTTTTTGGAAGTGCCCGAATTCTGGAGCCGGAAACAGCTCAAGCCCGGCTGGTTTCGGCCGAAGCCGAATATCGCAAAAACAAAAATGATGATGACCTTAAACAAAAAGTCAATATTGCCCGGCGGGCTCTGGCCAACAGCAAATATTATGAGGAAGCCCGTAAACTCGGCGGCCTGATTTCCAGCCACACCGGTAAAGACATGCTGGTCGTGATTACCGGCGGGGGCCCCGGTATTATGGAAGCTGCCAACCGCGGCGCCCATGAAGCCGGCATCCCGAGTATCGGCATGAACATTGTGCTGCCCTTTGAACAGGCTCCCAATCCCTATATTACCCCGGAGTTAACCTTTCAATTTCATTATTTTGCGGTCCGTAAAATGCATCTGCTGATGCGTGCCAAAGCCCTGGTGGCATTTCCGGGGGGATACGGTACCCTGGATGAGCTTTTTGAGACGCTGACCCTGGTCCAGACCCAAAAAGTCAATGCCATACCGATTCTGCTTTTCGGCAGGGGTTTCTGGGAACGGGTGATTAACTTTAATGCCCTGGTAGAGGAGGGAACGATTTCAGCCAAAGATCTGGACCTTTTTCAATTTGTAGATACCGCAGAAGACGCCTGGAATATCATTTCGCAGGTCAATGGACCCTAGCATAGTGTCCCACAGGGAATTTGCAATTCGGTATTATTTACGGTTTCAGGTGTCGGGTGTCAGGTGTCAGGAAAAAATGAGGACTGAGTGCTGAGGACTGAGCAAAAAAAA
>WOR8_10005358_pt1 | contig 12375 bp, 6 predicted proteins | sample DeeMarSeWOR38_10_FD_19890 | JGI IMG/M metagenome (IMG submission 19890) | reverse complement strand
GGAAGAATAGATAATGAGTCAATGACAGTTACTGATATTATTCCAATTGGATCAGGCACTTCTGTATTTGTAGATATAACTGATTATGAAAAAGTATTTTCTTTAATACCACCAAGTAAATTTGAACAGGGAGAAGTTATAATTGGATGGGCTCATACACATCCAGGATTGGGACTTTTTTTCTCTGGAACAGATACTAAGACCCAAGTCCTTTACCAACGAATGCATCCGAAAGCATTTGGATTAGTATTAGACCCAACTAAGGTATCATCCACAAAATCTGGCTTCAAAATATTTCGTGCTGATGACATGGGAAGAGAATATTATTCTGTTGAGTATCAAATGGATACTCTCTTCGATTTTCAAGAAGTAAAAAGTGAAATCATTTCAGAATTAGCATTATTTCCTGTATTACCCCCTCCTCCACAACGTATATCAAAAACAGAAATCTCTTGGAAAAATATTAGAGTGAAGGTTAATGGCCCAACATTGATCCAAAAAAATAAAACATTTAAAGTCGCTTTAGTCTTAAAAACCACTATAAATCAATTTATTCGACTTCAATATCGAATAAGAATTATTGGCAGAATACAATCACTAGTTCCATTAGAGGATTATAATCAAAACCAAATTGTTCATGAAACAATTTCTCAAGGAACTCTTGCTTTGATTCAATTTATTGCAAAAGATAGTGGTTTTTCAAGCATTATATTAACTGATTTAAAGATAACTGATTATACTCAAGAACTTCAGAATTCGCCAGATTTGGTTTTAAATCTAGAGGTTCAAGAGTAGCGTAATTAGAGATCCTCCCTATATTTACGGTCACCATATACCCCAATAACAATGAGACCAATAAATAAAATACTTACAAAGTAAAAAACGTATATAATTATATACGGAGGTGAGGCATACCCTTTTACAAGGTCAAAGGTATAATTTTCAGGATAATAACTAGAGATTGGTAATTCATCTCCCTCATATATGTGGAATTCTACTCTAAAAACAAACTTATATGTACCAATCTCTGCTAAGTATAAAGCTGGTATTTCTACTATCTCTGATCTGGTAGAATTTGGAGGGAGGATTATTTCTGCTGGGTTTAGAAATCGGAAATCACTAATCCCTGTATAGCTCTTATTCAATTGATCAGCTTCTCCTGTGAGATCTTTATAAATATCCACAGAAAACTGTCTAATAACTAATGACTCTGATCTTCCAATTGGAAGGGAATAGGTTACTTGGACTCGAACAGAAGATCCATTAGCAATTTTAGGATTAGGATCCTTTTCTTCGACTTTTTGTGTTTCTTCAATTAAATCTTCTAATTGAACATAAGTATTGCCTTTTTTTACTTCTAAATGTAATAAATTAACTTCTAGAAGATTAGACGACTCTTGGAGAGAGTAAGGAATCGATTCAGATTGCAAAATACGGTATGAACCATTAATTTGCGTTGGAATAGAAATTAGACATAGAACAATTAACAGTAAGGCCATTGTCTTTCTCATGTTATGTTTCAACCTGTTTACAATTTAAAATATGTTCAATCAACGATTTAAGGCTCATTTGTATTGTTTTTTAAGCTAACTATATTTTTTGTGATCTGTACTGGTTTAATTGATGAAAATTTCTTTATTCTTAAAAATAAATTTCATTCGAATTATTTCAGCTAAAGTTCTTCACTAAATAATGTAGTATTAAATCCATTGCAAAAAATTCCCCTTTTCTGTTTAGATTCATATTAGAGGAACTTTCAGTACTGATGCATCCTTTTAAATTAAAATTCTCCAAACGAGTACCTTAAGTTAGTTTATATCAAATATTGAATGATGTCTAATATAAGTTCAAGAAATAGCCTTTAAATTTAGTAAAATCACCAGAATCATTATTCTAAATTCATTATAGAAGTCTCTTCAGCAAGAAGAACTTTAACAACATCTTTAATAATTGATTGTGACTCCTTAATTTCATTTAAATCATAAAACTTACTCATTTCCTTTTCAACTAGAAATTCAGGGTTATTTTTATTCTCCTCTGATAGAATAAGAAATATCTCTCTTTCTACAACACCTCGTGAAAATTTTCCTTTCAAAAGGTCAAAAATAATTTCGTGAGCAATGAGAATCTCAAGTTGTTTTGATGTAATTCGTTTAATTACTTCCTTATTAATCATTAAGAGTGAAAAAAGTTCACTAGATTGACTAGATGACGTCATAGTAACAATCGGAAGTATGGTGGGACTAAATTGGTTTTCTAAAGAAGTTTGAAATAAGAAAGGAACAACATTGATTCGATAACGCTTAGCTATCTTGTGAGAATACTCTTTAAGATTTGATTGAATGTTTGTTAAAGCTCGTTTCGCAACTCCTAATTCTTCAAAGAACTCAATCCGTTCTTTCTTGAACTCTTCATAGATTGCGGAAACAGGGAGGATAGGAACCCCCATTCGCACTTTCATCTTAAGTTGAATCTCAATTTTTTCAGCAAAATCCTTATATGGAATTATTTCTCGTTTTTGAACTTGTATTGGAGATAATCGTTTAATATCGTTATATGCCTCAACTTCAGCCTCAGAGAGAGAAATTTTTTTTTCACACAGAACATGTTTCAAAATTGCTGCTAAGTATTCCATAGACGTAGTAAGCGCAATATTATCTAAAGATTGAAAGATAGGAATTGAAAAGGCAATTATTAGGAACATTTCGTCATTTGAATTCATTAAATGGAAGCAAAAAGGACTTATTTTTTTATTTTCCCTTTGAATTAAACCATTTACTCCAAAAAAACGGACTTTATCGACTACATCCATTAAACCTGCGTATTGAAGGGTTACATGTTCAAATTCACTAGCCATCCATTCTTCTATAGTCAAACGATACTGAAATGACCGAGAAGCTATTTCATCAGTTCTAGGAATCATTTGAATTGCTTCTCTCTTATCTGAATAAAAGAATTTGGTAAAAAGAATTTTATATATCTTAAAGGAAAATTAAAACTCTTGATCTGTATAATGCTCTAAATCACCAATATTTATATGATTGAATATTGCTTTTTAAATTTAAATAACCATTTAGATTAAAAATATCCTTGAATCATCAAAAACGTTTTCCAGCTCTTTGATAGGCTATCCAAAATATTATAAGAAATATTGAAAATGCAAATATTATTGCAGTTGAACGACTAATTGTTTCTAAAGAACCTGAAGCGAAGTTAACAAGTTGGAAAAGGACTAGAGTCAACCAACCAGTAATACTAGTATCCCTGGTACTGAGTAAACCTTTCCAATATCTTATTACAAGCATAATCACACCTAATAGGACGGCACCAACATGAATCCAGCTAAGAAAAATCCCAAATGTGTCAGTGAAATATAAAAATAACGTTTCTAATACAAGAAAACATGAAATAGAAATTAAATTGATTATTAGACTTGGTACTTTCACAGTATAATCAACCTGTTGAGCACCCTCATATATTAAGTAAAGGATCCCTCCAATTGTAACTGAATCAGCTAGTATTAATGCAGAGGTATATAGAATGTCAGTATTTTGAATCCAGAGATCTATTATATGCAAGAAAAAACCCAAAATACCAGATTCAGCGCCGAAGAGATTGTATCCGAAAAAGAATCCAATAACGACTAATAAAGGTAAAGGAAGGTATATCAGGGTCAATAAAATTGTTTTTCGTTGAGTTGTTATGATTTTACCCTCATCTCTCCACTTAAAAAGATAGATTGCAATAAAATATCCTCCAAATAGAGAAATAAATGGGGTAATGATAGGGAATAAATAAATCATACCAATAATAAAGTTGAATCCATAAAAAGCCTTAATTGTGGTAGGAAGGCGCCAGACTTCGCGTCCAAAAGTCTCATATGCATCTCCTATTTGATATCTTCTACCATATGTCCAAAATAGGAATGGAAAGGCCATTATAAGGGGTCCAATTCCATAAACTATTATATCGGACATCAAGCGTAATTCTGAAGTGTTTAAAAACCAAATTACTCCATCTACAAATATAAACGAAAGAATGTAGAAATAAATAGGAATTAAAATTGCTTGAAGAACAACAACTAATCTTCCATAATGAATGTAGGTATGATAATCACTCAAGTTTTGTTTACTCCAAAAAAATGAGTACTCTTAATTGGAAAAATCAATTCTTTCTTTAAAAGGATACCTAATCTGGCGTTATAAATTTTCTAAAGAGCACGCATTTTAAGAGGGGATTCAATTTTCAGCCTCTTTAACCCAAATGGGAGAAATGATATATGCCTAGAACCAAAAAAGAATTAGAGAATTTCCCTTATCAGTCAGATTATTACCATTTAATAAAGGGAAAAACAATCTCAAAAAGGGGAAGATGGTGGACAGCAGTCTTATTAGTACAAAGTGTAAATGATGCTAATAAAAGAGTTATATCCATAGAAAGATGGCAAAAAAGAAATAGAGCTGACCCTGACGCTGAAGGGAAAATATCTAGCTATTGGGCCAGAGCAAAAAGTTTTACATTCACATCTAAGAATTCTTGGCAAATTTTGAGAGATAGTATAGAAGAGTGGATTTCAACAAACGATTGGGATTAAACCAGTCATTCTCTTTTTTTTTTCTTAATGAATCTCGATAAAATCATATGCTTGGTGTAGAGAATCAAAGGCATAATGTAGCTTTTGAAAGTCTGAACGAAAATTAGTTACCTCCTGAGCTATTTTTTCAGGATTTATTCTCCTTATTAAGAGTTTGTGGAAAAATTCTGCTATTATAACCATATCACTTTCTTTCATCCCTAATCGTGTAATTTCCTGAGATCCAATCCGAATTCCTCCTGGATTTCGATAATTACGTTTTTCTAGAATATCCCAAGGAAGAAGATTCCGATTCGCTACAATGTGAGCTTTCTCCAATAACTGTTCAACTTCTGCTCCTAATCCAATTGAATTTTGAAAATTAGTTATATCTACCAATATCGTATGGGATTCGGTGAAACCTTTATCAGGACACACAACTTGTATTCCCCGCTCATACAATGCTTGACCTAATGCTTTAGCATTTTTAATTACCTGCTTTGAATATTCTTTACCAAATTTTTTGAATTCTGCAGCTGCAATTGCTAAACCAGCAACATGCATTAAATGATGATTTGATGTCATCCCTGGGAAGGCCGCAGCTTTGATTTTTTCCGCAAAACGCTCATGAGCAGCAACTACGACACCCTTTTGAGGTCCAGGAAATGTCTTGTGAGTCGATAGGGTCATTGTATCAGTTCCTTCTCGGATTGGATCCTGAAATAGATTAGCAGCAATTAATCCAGCAACATGTGCTGCGTCATAATTAACATGAGTTCCAACCTCATGTGCGACAGGAGCTAATTCTTTTACTGGATGAGGAAATAAGAATACACTAGCACCAAATTGCAATATTTTGGGCTTTATCTTACGAATTGCATTAATTGATTCATCTACATTAATATTCAATCCATAACGATCGAAAGGTAAATAATCTACATCAAGTCGAGAAACAGCTCCAGCAGTTCCACCAATAAAAGCACCAGTCTTAGCTTTATTAGGTCCAGAACTGATATGTCCTCCAACTGGAATAGATATGGCAAGCATCTTATCATTAGCTTGAGCAAAAGCTGTATAGATAGTTAAATTTGCTACTACTCCAGATATTGGCCGAGTATCAATGAAAGGTGCATCAAATAGATCTTTCAATAATTTAAGACATAATTCTTCAATATCATCAAAATATTGATTGCCTGGGTATACACGTTCACCAATCCACCCTTCAGCATACCGATGTGCAAGATCAGTAATTGCTGCTTCCCTTACAGCAGGACTTGTTAAATTTTCACTTGCAATTAAAGGAATGGAGCTTTTCCAATATTCATGGTGGGCTTTCAAAATTTCTCGGATTTTTTGATGGTCAGGGTCAAGAGTCATTGCTTTCTCACCTTCTTTTCTCACTGACCAATTAGGAACTGCTAAAATTTTAAATAAATTCGCAAGATTCTTTTAAATGTATCATTCTGGGGATTTTTTGTTAAAATAATCAAAAATATTCAAATTAATGCATTTATAAATACACTAGAAATAAGTTGTGACAAACAATGAGAACTCAATTGTATAAATGGCATTCAAAACATGGAGATTTGGTAGAATTCGCTGGATTTGAAATGCCAATAATGTTCTCCTCTATTAAGGAAGAACATCTTGCAGTAAGAAATACAGTAGGATTATTTGATGTATCCCATATGGGGAGGATGTGGATTCGAGGAAAAGATGCAGAAAAATTTCTAAATTTTTTAGTTCCTAGGGATCTTTCAAAAATACAGGTTGGAAGGGCATCTTACACCTTTATGCTCAATGAACAGGCGGGTTTCAAAGATGACCTTGTTTTGGAACGAATCGAACAGAATGAGTGGCTGTTAATCTGGAACGCAGGAAATTTAGAGAAGATTAAACATTGGATAAATACTCATTATGATTTTATACGTATGTTTAGTCAAATAGGTGTTAATCTAGTAGATGTGTCCACAACATCTGCCATGTTTGCTTTACAGGGACCAAAAGCTGTTGATGTCCTAAAGAAAATGTTAAATGAGTCAGTTATCCTCCCTAATTCTTGGGGGGTAATTAATACTACTTTTAATAATATAGACCTTATTATTTCTGGAACTGGATATACTGGAGAATCAGGATATGAAATAATTATATTGAATACAACAAACGAAGATCCTTCAGCAGCTGAAATTATTTGGGAAACCCTCTTAAAAAATGGAAAAGAATTCAATATAAAACCATGTGGATTAGGAGCACGGGATTCGCTTCGCTTAGAAGCTGGATACCATTTATACGGTAACGATTTAAATGAAAACATTGATCCTATTACAGCAGGACTATATTTTCCCCCTTTTATACACATGATGAAGGAAAATTTTGTTGGAAAAACCATGTTAGAGCTTCTTGAAAAAAATAAACCGATGAAAAAACGAATTGGTCTTATAGCAATGAAAAAAGGACCTAGTCCTAGAGCAGGACAAAATTTATTTTATACTGGAATTGAGATAGGATCAGTATCTTCTGGTGGTTTTTCACCATTACTAGATTTGGGGATTGCTATGGGCTATGTTGATGCGTCTGTTCCATTGAATTCTGGGATTGTACAATTTGAAGCTAGAAGAAAAATGTACGACGCGCAAATTAAAGATTTCCCCTTGTTTGATCAAAAAAAGTATGGAAAAAATAGAGAATAAAATTTTTCTTCTTTATCTTTTTCGTTTCTTCTCTTTTTTACCTGATTCACCCCCGATCGAACCTAATTCCGACAATGCGTCAGAAAAAAGTTCAGCTAAATCGGGTGGTTTGACTTTTGTTTCTTTCGCTAACTCTCCAGATTGCTCCTTAACTTCTTCATAAGTAACTTTTGGAATATTAAATTCTTCAGAGCTTAAATATTTCTCATCCTCGGAAAGAGCTTTGACTATTGAAGACAAAGAATCGGGAACCTCTCTTTTAAAGGACGAATCGGCTGATATCTTAGATTCTTCAACTTTTTTAGTTTTGGAGATAATATTTTGGGTATCTGCAATCGCTTTTTCAAGTATTGCCATTTCAGGAATCGATTCGTCAACTTCTTGATATTCATGTGATTCTTCCACTTTTTTTGCTGGAAAAATCGTTTTAGAACTCTCCTTTTGGACCATTCTTTCTAATGGAGATATGTCAGGAGTGGGTTCTTGTTTAACCTTCATGGTTTCTGGAGTAAGGATTTCCTCTTCAGGTTTGGAATCTTTCCGCCATAACCGTCCAAATGAGTCAACCTCCCATTCTCCTTCATCAGGGTAATCTTCTATTCTTTCTTTTAGTTCACTTGGAGTTTGACTGGAAAATAATTCAGAAATTTCGGAATCACTTAATCCAGTTTTCGATTTCGCTTCAATAGGCTTAATTTCAGACTTCTTCACTTGTTCTCCAAATTGACTTGAAAAAAGCCCGCTAATTTCGTCATCTGATAAACTAGCTTCCCTTATATCCCTCGATTCGCTTATTGGGATTTCTAGGACTTCATCATCGATCTTTGGGCTTTTATCTGAAGGTCTTTCAGCTGGAATCTCTTTCAATTCTTGAGTTGCTTCACGAAAAGCTTTTTCTATTGAATCAAGAGAAGGAATTTTATCATTTTTATGAATTGCTTTAGAATCTGTAACTGTAGTTCGTGTTTCATACCCTTTTATGACCTTTATAAAATCATCATCTACCTTTTCCTCACTCACTTCTTCTGTCATATCAATCTTAGGGGTTGCTTCAGGCATAATAATTTGAGAAGTATCTACAATTACTGGTTCTGGTTTAACTTCTGGTAAGGATTCATCACTTATTTGAGTATCTATTGCTAAATCTGCTTCTAAATCAATAATTGGTACCTCTGGTCTTGGGACACCTAACTGACTCGTTCGTCTTTCTAAAAGTGCTTTGTACTCCTTTTTATACTTCTTAGGACTAATTCCAAGATCTTCGAGATATTTTTGAACTAAATCTGCTTTAATTTTATCGCTTTTTTCTTTTGCATCATTAAGAAGGAAAACTAGGATTCCGGCGACCTTGACATTTTGATTGATCATTGTACTGAGACGACAAATATAGTCTAAATATGAATAAGCAATTTTTATGTTATCATATTCAATGGCTGTTTCCATTAAATCGTTAACCGTATTGAACAGTGCATCCAAGTCTTCTAAACTTTCTAGTTTTTCTAGGGTTTGTTGAAAAGAACCAAGGGCTGTTGAATGATTATAACGAATTAAATAGCTTGTTAAAGTAGCAAGCAATTGAGCTTCATATTTTTCAGCCTTAAATTTCTTACAAATTTGGATACCCCGTTTAAATGTTCGAATAGCTCTGTTAGGAGAGGTATATTTGTCGCCTAAATTAGTATAAACATTTACAATGCCTTCAAAATCATTTAACCGCCGATAAAATTCAGCTGATTGGTATGCATACTCAGATGCTAAATCGGGATTTTCAAACGCAACATAAAGGGCAAATTTTTCTGTAATCTTTGCAGCTAGGAGATTAGCTTCACTACCGAATTTTTTTGGATCAGAAACCATTTGAAGAATTCGATCGGTATATTCACGTGCAATTTCAAGCAGTGAACCTGAAATTAAATCTTTTATGAATTGAAAAGCATGAGGTAAAACTTCAGAAATCGGCTTAGTGGTCTTTTCTAAAAGTGCAGTCATTAAACGGGAGGAGGAGGAAAATTGATTTGCGTTAATAAATTTGATAGAATACTTTAGAACCAAATCATCCCCAAAATTATCTTTTCCCTCTTCATATGCATCAAGGAGTTGATTTACAATATGGTCAGCAGTTTGTGTGGATAAATTTTCACTTTGAAGCATTAAATCATAAATAGGTTCTGCAAATTCAATAAATTCCTCGATTCCTGGTTTCATAACACTTTTAATGGCAAGTAATAATTCAGTATCAGGATATTTCTGTAGAATAGGAATAAGATGTTTTTTTGTGACTTTCTTAAAATCTCCTTCATGATGTCGGGTTGCTACAATTCGCTCAAATACTCTAATAGCAGCTTCTTTATTTGTTTCATAGGTCGTATTGAATACCATTTGGAGGAATTCAAGAGCTTTTTCAGCTTTAGAATCTTCTTCAAGAAGTTTTGCCATTTCAATGGCAAAAATTGATGCGGATTCAGCATCTCCGCGATCTAAGGCAGTTTTTGCGTAATTCTTGACAGCATTGATAGCTAATTTGTATTCGGAATGACTTCTACCAAACCTTATAATGAGATCTGTCATTCGATTAGCATCTTCGAATTGACCATGTTCTAAAAATAGATCACGATTCTTTTCTAAATATTTAATCACTTGAGCTATATCACCAAGGCGTTCATAATATCGAGCTGTCTGAACTGTGAATAGATAAGCATCCTGATACCTTTTCATTTCAAATTGCTTCTCTATCAAGCGTGATACAACAGTTATACTCTTTTTAAAATCCTGCCGTGGTTCTAACTGTTTTAAGATCATATCAGTAATTTTTTGGGCTAGTTCAACTGAGTATTCCAAGGATTCTCTTTGGTAATCTATTAAACTTTCAATTGCTCCCTCTAAATCTCCCATATTATGATAAGCTTCGGCTATTTTATGGATAACGGCATAAAGAAGATCATAACGATTCGAATTTCCGAATAAATGATCTATAAATCGGCCCATATAATCTATTGCCCGAGTATGATCTTTATTTCTTATTTGGAGAGTTACCAATTGATCTAATAAGTAAGCTGCTCTATCTAGCTGATTTCCATCAAAGAGATCTTTTGTATAGTCCATTAAGAGATCATAATCTATTTCCTCAGTCTGAAGCATTAGACTTGCACTGTATTTCATATACTCAAAAATCATGTCGAATTGTTTGTGTTCTTTTAACTTCTCAATAAAATTACGACAAAACTTAAGAACATCGGTCATCTTTTTCTCAGTTAACAACTTACTAAGTTCAAGGTTTATCATTTCTTGAGCAGTGAGAACAGCTTGACTTTGTAATAGATCATCTACATACTGAAGTACTATTTTTTCTCTCTTTTTTTGGTCTGTAATAGTTTGAAGAGCAGTTTGGATATATACTTTGGAATGATCCTTCATTCCTAATTTCCCGAATAAATCTCCGAGAGCTAATTGTTTTTCAATTCTCTTAGATTCATTGGAAGCATAAGCCTGATCTATTAGATTTTCAACAAATTTTAAATAATCTCGAGCTGCATTTGACTCTTTAATTTCTAAAAGACCTTTTACAATCTCGAGGCTAAAATCAACCGCTTCATCTATTTTGTTAAGTTCATAAAAATGTTTTATTGTCTTATTACCATATTCACATGCTTTAATATGATTTTTAACATCCATTAAGTAAGATGAGCCAAATTTTGCATATTCAAAGGCAATTTCTTTTTTGTTTTGAGCTTCAGCGGTTAAGATCAATCGGTCAGCATATTTTACAAATAATGACTTATAATTATTATCCTTAATTAGCTTGAGAGTACTCTCTAAGGATTCCATAAGTTCAAAATGAGCTTTTCTCTCATCTTGAACATCAAATGCTTTATCCAGAAAATCACAAGCTATATCAAGAAATTTTACTCTTTCCTGTGAAGAAACTTTAATTTCTTCAGATCCAAAAAATCGTATCAAGAAATGTGCATAACGTAAAGAATTTTCCCACATTATTACAGGAAGTCTTGCTTTTTCATATGAGTCAACCTGCTTCTCAGCAAGATCAATTATCTTTCTCACATCTGAAATTTTAAGCTCGCTTGACAAGAAGAAATCAAGAGCAATTCCAATCAAATTAGCCGCACTCAAATAATTTTCCTGTTCTATTAGGCTTTTAATTGATTCATCTACGAATTCTAACGCATAACTTGGTTCTAATTCTAATAATTTTTCAGTAATTTCATCACGAAGCTTCCCTGCATCTGAAGCTTTTTTCCGCTCATCATAGTAATAAACCAATTTTTTACCAAATTGTTGAATTCCTTTTGCATTCCTTTCTTTTTGAAAACGCTTGTAAAGAACTTGAGTTACTTTAGCAGCTCCTTTCAAATCTTTTTTAGACTCAAGCTGTTCAATTACTTCAAGATAATGGCCAACTGCAACATTTAGTATAATTTCTTCAATGGGCCTTTGAGAGAGTATCTCTATTGCCTGCAAGACTTTTTCAGAAGCATCATATAAATAACTAAAGGAAATTTGGGGAATATCTTTATTGATTACCTTTGCGATTTCATCTTGATTAATCTTTACTTCGGTTAAAGGAGATAATGAACCTGATGCTAATCGGAATCGTAAATACCACTTCTCCATCTTTCTTAGAATAATGCATACTGCCCCACCTGATTGCTCTATTTTCATTTCTTTAACAGGTAGTGGTTGCCCTTGACTTACAAACTCCTTGACTTTGGTTAAGAATTTATCAAAATCTTCAGCTTTAGTGAATTCTGAAGTGTCTAATTCTGATAAATCGATAACAGATAAGTCATCTTCAACTTTACTACTCTCAAATTCATATTCTTCTTCGGGAAAACTCGTAATTTCTTCTTGTTTATCAATAAACTCTTCAGATCTAGTGAATTCTTCGGGATATAAAATAATTTTCTCAATCCGTTCAGCGGAGTCATAAATAGAAGAAAAGGAGAGAAAATCAACCCCTGATTCAGTTATTAAAGAAACTAATTTATCTTGATTTACATCTTCTTTAGTAAAACTTTTTTTTATCAGTGGTGTGTTCTCTCTGTAAATAATAACCGCATATTTCCCTTCATTAGTGCAAAAAACTTCAGCTAATCC
>WOR8_10005356_pt1 | contig 12376 bp, 14 predicted proteins | sample DeeMarSeWOR38_10_FD_19890 | JGI IMG/M metagenome (IMG submission 19890) | reverse complement strand
CATTGACATCGTGCATAAAAATAAGGGGAATCGTATTTTGATTACAATCCATGATGAACCTCGAAGCCTTAGCTGCGCTCTCACTGTAAATTACACCACCAAATTCAGGAGGTTTCCCCTTTTCTATATAATGCTTCTTCTGATTTGCGACAATCCCCACAGAAAAACCTCCGATACGGGCATAACCGCAAACAATGGTCCTTCCATAGTCTTTTTTATACTCCACAAATTCGCTTTTATCGATAAGACGGGCGATTATTTCACGGATGTCATACTCTTTCATGGGATCTGCCGGCATTATTTTTTCTAATTCTTCCTTTTTATAGATCGGTTCTACGGATTCGATTTTGTCGAAGATCATGGGATCAGGATGCCCGATATGTGAAACAAGGTCTCTTATTCTGTTTATCGCCTCCTTATCATCTTTAGCCATAAAATCTACAGTTCCACTCATCTCAGAATGCATTTTTGCACCACCTAATTCCTCCGCATCCACGATCTGCCCGATTGCGGCCTTTACGAGGGCTGGACCCGCTAAAAATAACCCGCTGCCTTCAGTCATAATTAACGAATCACACATAACAGGTAAATAGGCACCGCCGGCTACACACATGCCCATGATTGCAGTGATTTGAGGAATTCCGCGGGAGGACATAACCGCATTAAGATAGAACACCCGGCCAAAATCATCCGTATCAGGAAAAACATCTTCCTGTAAAGGCAAAAAAATCCCTGAAGAATCCACAAGATATACCGTAGGAATTTTATTTTCATAGGCAATTTTTTGTGCACGAATCACTTTTTTTGAAGTCATTGGGAAAAAGGAACCTGCTTTAACCGTTGCATCATTTGCAATAATCATGCATTTTCTGCCAGAAACCGTCCCTAATCCGGTAATCACTCCCCCGCCCGGACAACCTCCCCATTCTTCATACATCTCATAGGCCACAAAAAGGCCCAGTTCAAAAAATTTTGTCTCTTTGTCAATTAATAAATTGAGTCTTTCTCGGGCTGTAAGACGACCTTTTTGATGTTGTTTTTCAATATTGGATAATCCACCCCCTAATTTTATTTCGGTAGATATCGTTGTATATTCTTGAGATATATTCTGCCAATATTCCTCATTTTGAGAAGTAAGAACATTGTTCAAATCGTATGTGGATATAATTTTATTACCTTTGTATTCAATAAAGGACACGAATTTATCTCCTATAAATTGATAACTACCGGATTAAATGAAGGTTTGAGTTAAATACACTACCAATGAGGACGTTTTGTGCACCGGCCATCTTAATACTTTTCGCTAATGGTATGGCCAGATTTTCGATATATATGTTTTCAACTTTATTGATAAAAAATGTGGAGGAAATTGGCTTTTTAGATAGTTTATTAAAAATCGGATGTGCTATAATCCATTCGCCGATATCTATTGGTACAATTAATTTCTTTTTTTTCCAGAATTGGTCCTGATAGGCTATCCAATTGGAATTTTTTTGTTGATTCAGGGCATCAGCACCGACGATATTAATATAGCGATGCGTATTCTGAAAAACAGAGATTGAAATCCGATTATATCCGCTGATTGATCTCCCCTTTGCTGAATCGGCTTCCATGAATATGTGATCCGATGGTAAACTATCTATTATTTTTTTTATCTCGGTAATATTAAAATTACCGATTATACCATTATTTATTCTTTTCCCGATATATATTATTTTTGATGATTTTAAGCCGGATTGAATCTTTTTCTTGATCCCAGAAATGGTAGAGGATATTACGGTTTTTGCGTCTAAAGGGGCGATAAAAGGAAATAAGGAAAGAATGACAACACGTTTGCCTATACTCTGGCAATCTTGTGACAATCGATGCATCAGTGTCGATTTACCACCGCCACCGATAAAGGCAACTATTTTATCCTGTTCAGATATGAAATTTCGATAGAAAGAATCCTGCATTTTATGCCTGCGGCATTAGTGGTATACCAAAACTTTTGAGGGTATCATCGAAGGAGAAAATAATGTTTATTTTTTTCTTTTTAACCTCTTCAAAAATTAAGCAATGGCGAATTTCTATTTGCGTGTCTTTTATAGAAAAAAATTGTTTAAGAGCACTGCGGTGAATTCGGCGTGTCAGCCATGACACGTTCAAATTTGTCGATAAAACAGACTGATCAATCAATTTAGAAAAATCAATAGCAACACTCAATCCACAATTTTGCTTTATTTTAAAAATCGCAGAGGAAATTTCTGTAATATTCGTATATAATCGTGTTCTTGAATCAAGAATCTGTTGAAAGTATTCTTTTGCGACCTCATGGTGCTCATGCTCCCTTTGAAGAAGCGCATACCATCCTGTAGAATCAATAAAAACCTTTATTACTCTCACTCTCGATCCCTAGATTCTGAAAGATGCAGTATTTTTACCAACGGATTTTTATGTATTGTAACCTCAAACTTTTTGCTTCGTATTTTTTTTAATAAGATCTCGATCTTATCTCCTTCAGAAAGTTTTAACCGATCCCTTATTTCTTCCGGTATACTAAGTTTGCCGTCGTTTTCAACTTCAGCGATAAATGTCCCTGTTTTCATTATATCAATCCTCTAAATACCATTTTACAAACTCGTTAGTGTCAAATACACCATCTTCACAAATAATTTTTGAGACATATTGGAATGTTATCGCTTCAAAATACAGATTCATCACAGACAGATTTTTATGTTTTCCATTGTAGATTTCACCTGGATCCTGAGGATAAAAACGAAGTGATCGGTCAATTTCTTTGAGAATTTTATCTGTTTCAGCGGCAACATAAAAGGGTATCTGATAGGTTTTTGAGGCAATAGCAAGAGGAAGCGTACCGGTTTTATTTACAAATCCACTTTCATAAATTCGATCAGCACCGGAAATTACCATGTTCACTTCACCTAAAATCTGCCCCATCATTGCATCGGTAGCCAAGACACTGGGGATTCCCTTTTTTGCCAGTTCAGAGGCTAAGGCATGCCCTTCGTTATGTGGCCGACTCTCAAGACAATATACGGTGAATTTCCGTTTTAACAGATGAGCAGCAGAAAATATCTCTTTTATCAGTGAACTCGAGCTAATTGTAAGAATTTTACTATGATTGAAGATTAGTTTGGCACCAATAGTACCAATTTTCTTCTTCTTTGTTTCCGAGGTCTTTATGATCTCTTTAATTTTAGCCAGGCTGTTGTTTTTTATATCTTCTGGTGATTTTTGAGATTTCAGCAAACGTTTCATGTGGTAAATAACTGTTGAAATCTTGCGACGAATGTTTACCATGTTTGGTTGAGATTTAATAATTTCTTTTCCAAGGGCATTGCACTCTTCAACCAACTTTTCAGCATTTTTTGTTTTGCAATTTTTCATGAAATCCAGAAGCACTAATAGAGCATTTTGGCTTATTTCAAAAGATCCAGAGAATGAGTCGTCTTTGACGTCTTTAATGGTAACACTCAAATTTCACCTCCCTGCTTATCCACACACTCAATTATCCAGTCAATATAGGCAGAAGACCCTGTTTCCAATTTTGTAGCGATTATTTCCGGAACCGAATAGCTATGAACCATCTTTATTTCTTTCTCAAGCTGCTCATATTTCTTTTGCGTTGTTTTAATCAACAAAAGAGACTCATTCGATTCTTCGACCCCACCCTTCCAGCAGAACACAGAACTGACACCCTGCACAATATTGCAACAGGCAGCAAGCTTCTTATCAATTAAAATTCGAGCAATCGATCTTGCTTCCTCTTTATTCGCAACGGTACAATAAACTAAATATATTGATTCCTTCATAACTTATAACCCAGACAGCGTCAACACGACAGCCAGTCATTTAACAATAAAGTACAAAATACAATGCATTGTTTATACTACACATTTGACTAATTCAAATCAAGAACAAAGTAAAGCATAGGAACAATTCAGGGAAATCTATAGCTTCACTATAAATATAGCATAATATCTAAACTAATGGATGAAATCATCTATAAAATATTTGTGAATTTCTGTATTGTCGGTTAATTCAGGATGAAAGGTAGCAGCCAAAATATTCTGCTGTGAAACTAGAACAATGTCATCCTTGTGACGCGCCAGAACTTTAACATTCTGTCCGATTTGAATAATTTTTGGAGCGCGAATAAATACACCCGGATATTTGCTGGCTTTGCCATTTATATTCAGATCGATATCATCGACAAAGGACTCCCTTTGTCGGCCGTATGCATTCCTGAAGACTTTAATATCAATCAGGCCAAGTGGTTTATACGGCAAGGGTTTTGCTTCTTTTGATAGAATAATGAGCCCCGCGCAGGTACCGAGGATGGGTTTATTTTTAGCATATTCTTTAATACTTTTTTCAAGTTTAAATTCTTGAAAAAGTTTTAGAAATGTTGTGGACTCCCCTCCTGGGATTACCAGCCCATCCGTCTGCTTTAACTCGCCCTCAGTTCTTACCTGTAAGACTTTCACCTTTAACTTACCAAGGATATTACCGTGTCTCTCAAAATCTCCTTGAATGGCGAGTATTCCTATTTTTTTCACTTACCAGCCGCGTGTTTGGATCAGTTCGTCTTCCGGTAAACGAGCGACATCAATACCTGGCATGGCATCACCGAGTCCTTCACTTGCTTTGGCAACCTCATCAGGATTATTAAAATGTGTTGTTGCAATAACAATAGCCCGTGCGCGTGCTGCGGGATCTTCGGATTTGAAGATTCCGGAACCGACAAATACAGATTCTGCGCCCAATTGCATCATAAGAGATGCGTCTGCTGGTGTGGCAATGCCTCCTGCTGCAAAATTAGGAACAGGTAATTTACCATTTTCTTTTACGTATTGAACGATTGTGACAGGACTTCCAATGTTTTTAGCATACGTTACCAGTTCACTATTATCGAGTGATTGTATATGCTTGATCTCCCGTTGTACCATTCTCATATGTCTTACAGCCTCCACGATATCGCCTGAACCGGCTTCTCCCTTCGTCCGAATCAATGCTGCTCCTTCCGCAATTCTACGTAACGCTTCTCCTATCTCGCGACAGCCGCATACAAATGGAATTTTAAAATCATGTTTCCAAATATGATTCTCTTCATCTGCAGGGGTCAATACTTCACTCTCATCTATAAAATCAATTGCAAGGCTTTCAAGAACCTGAGCTTCAGCAAAGTGTCCTATCCGACATTTAGCCATGACTGGTATAGAAACCATCTTTTGTATTTCTTTGATCATTTTTGGGTTAGACATACGTGCGACGCCACCGTCTGCTCTTATATCAGCTGGAATGCGTTCGAGGGCCATTACAGCTACTGCTCCGGCATCTTCTGCAATTTTTGCCTGTTCAGGGTTGGTAACATCCATTATTACGCCGCCCTTAAGCATTTCTGCCAGACCAACTTTTAAAAGAAAATCCTTTTCTAACATCTAAATATCTCCTGTTTCATTTAGCATGATAATTTAGCATGCAACCGAAATAAAGTCAATCAGACAAGTTCCTTTATAATTCTCTTAGATATGACATCTAGTGTTTTTGGTACTAATTTTATAAATCCATGAATTAGCAGACTACTGATTTTTGTGTATGCAAGTGGTCCTGCAAAGAACAGATTTTCAATCGATGCGGACTCGCCGGTTTTTTTGATATGAGGAAATTTAGTTTTCTCATCGACTTTAAATGATAAATTAGTTAGCGCTGAGAGATCAGCGTGGTATCCTGTTGCGCAGATGATATGATGTGCATCGATTATTTTATTATCGAGATATAGAGAATTGCCCTCTACTTTTTTTATCTTAGCATTTGGAATATGACGGATAATCTGCATTTGGATCAGCTCAAGTAAATAGCTCTCGGATATACCCCTGATATTACACAAATTCTTGGTTTTGCTAAAGAATTTTAATTCATTTTGACTTAAAAGATATACCTGCGCATGCCCGGCCAACACGATGGCGGTTTCAGCTGCACTGTTACCACTGCCGATTATAACAACTCGTTTATTTTGATAAGGCTTATGGGATTTAAACTGATGTGAGTGCATGACAACTGGATTATTTCTCAAACCCGGAATATTTGGTATATATGGATTGCCGAAGAATCCACTTGCTACAAGTACAATCTTAGAATTGAATATCCCTTTATTGGAACTGATTTGAAAGGAGTCACCGTATTTATCGATAGAATTAACTTGTGTATTCGTTGATACATTTAAGTTATAGTGATCTGAAAATTTAATAAGATAATCTGTAAATTCATGTGCAAAGCAAAATGGACGGTGTACATCAAATTTCCATATTGGAAATTCATCAGAAATACTGGTCCAATCTCGTTGCGGCAGACATGGAGATAGCAGAGGCATATCTTGTCGTATATCTCTCCACGATTGTGCGACTTCGCCACGATCGAGAATTAGGTAATCAATGTCAGCTTTTTTTGCTTCCATCCCGGCTCTCAATCCGGCCGGTCCACTTCCAATTATTAGGAGCTCTTTTTCCATTTAATTCGGTTTCCTAGATAAAAACATATTTTGTTTCCAGGTAGTCCATCACTATATGTACGATATCAAGACCTACTCGTTCTTGAGACTCAACGGTGGCACCACCGATGTGGGGTGTCGCTACCACTTTTGGATGATCGATTAATGCATAGGATGCTGGTGGTTCCCTCTCAAAAACATCAAGTGCGGCAGCGGCAATAATTTCATTATCCAATGCATATAAGAGATCTTTTTCATTTACAATACCTCCGCGAGCACAGTTTATAAGATAGGCAGATGATTTCATCTGACGTAACTCATTCAGTCCAAATAATTGACTGGTCTGTTCTGTTTTTGGTAAATGCAAAGAAACAATATCGGATTTTGTCAATACTTTATCCAGATCCGTCATCTCAAATTCAAAACCGGGTGATCGAAGTAATGGTTGTCTTTTATAAACCAGAATCCTCATACCAAGACCTGCAGCCATTTTACCGACTTTTTGTCCAATTTGCCCAAATCCGATAAGCCCCACTGTCTTACCTTTTATTTCAATTCCCAGAAACTCTGATTTATTCCACTGTTTGTTTTTTAACGAGTCAATTGCATGATAAAGATTTCGTAAGAGGATAAGTATGAAACTGATCGTAAGCTCTGCAACAGCCTGTGAATTACTGCCAGGCGTATTAAATACGGCAATGCCCTTCTTCTTTGCATAAGGTACATCGATATTATCTAACCCGGAGCCTGCCCGCCCAATGACTTTCAGGTTTTCCGCAACATCCAGTACTGCGGAAGATATTTTTGTCGCACTACGAACAATGATGGCATGATATTCCGGTATTTGCTTCAACAGTTCCTGTTCCGAAAGACCGTTTTTTATATCAATTTTATACTTATTGTTTGATTGTAGCAATTCAATCGCAGAAGCAGTAATAGTATCAGCAATTAGTATTTTATACATCAGACCTCATCGTCTTAAGTTATATGCTCTAAGACTTTAACCCAAGTACAGTTCAGTATCTGGATGAAAACTAATTATCACTCATCATTTCAAGAATCTGCAAAAGTTCTTCCCGACCGGTTCTATTTTTTGAAGAAAATTTTAAAATCTGGCGGTTGGGATAGTTATTATGCAATTTTGTGCTTGTTTCCCGATACTGATTATTGGATATTTTGTCACTTTTTGTGAGTACAAATACAAATGGAACGGCGAAAAACTCAAGCCATTCAACCATCATTCGGTCATTTTCCATTATCTCATGGCGTGAATCCAGAATGAGAAATACAAGTTTTAAAAAATGACTATTTTTTAAATAGTTTTCTATGTCCCTCTGCCAATCCTGGCGCATTTTTTTTGACAGTTTTGCATAACCATATCCAGGCAAGTCGACAAAGTAAAGTGTATTGTCGACAGAAAAATAATTAATCAATCTTGTTTTACCAGGAGTTGAACTGATTTTGGCAAGATTCTTACGATTGAATAAGGTATTAATTAATGAAGATTTACCAACATTCGAACGCCCAATTACCGCAATTTCCGGCAGAGATGGATTTGGTTTTTGATCGAGCCGGGTAATACTTTTTACAAAGCGTACGTTGTTTATGTTCATGAAAATCGGAAAACGACTTAAATATGTTTCTCTACCTTGGATTCTAGCATAGATTTGGGGACTGCCCCAACGATTTGATCGACGACTTCACCATTTTTGAATACCAATAATGTTGGAATTGATCGAATACCAAATTTCATTGCTGTATCAGGATTGTTGTCAACATCCATTTTCGCAACCTTTAGAGTGCCTTCTCTTTCAGCAGCAATTTCTTCTACTATTGGTGCAACCATCCGGCAAGGAGCACACCATACCGCCCAAAAATCAACAAGTACCGGCAAATCTGATTTTAATACTTCTTCTTCAAACGTAGCATCAGTAACTTCAACATACTTACCCATTTTTTCCTCCAACAGAGTTTGTACAATTTTTTCGCTCAGTTTCTTCCCATAAATATAACGCCTTTTTATAATCACTTAAAGTATTAATATTAAAAAATAATTCAGAAATATTCCCGGTATTTAAAAAATTCACAAATTTTACCTTCTCAAAATCGAATATCCGGTATAATGCAAGGATTCTTGACTCTATTAATTTTTCTAATAGAATAGTCAGTTCGGGCTTATAAATACCAAAAAGCGGTTCAATTCCCTTAGATGATCTGGCAATTGTAGCAAGCCTTGTTGGATCATATTGTTTTATTAAATATTCGACATGCTCCGACTCAATAAAGGGTGTATCACAGGAAACGACTAAAGTTGGTTTATCTGTTTTCTTTAAGGCAGTCAATAATCCACCCATTGGTCCGGCGTTGGGGATCAAATCTTCAAAAAATATATCTTCAGGGAGATTATGATATCCCTGCTTGCGACCGATTATCCAAATTTTATCGATAACTTTATGAAGTACACCATAAATGTGTTCTAAAAGTGTGATTTTTCCAAAACGAAGAGACGCTTTATCTTCCCCAAATCTTTTGCTCCGGCCGCCAATTAAGATTCCTCCTTCAATCTCGAGCACTACTTTCCCCGTTCTAGTATCTTAATCTTAACCTCTACCACCCCGCTCGATATCATATCAATTTCTTTCGCAGCACCGTAGCTTAAATCGAGAATCCTGCCACCAACAAAGGGACCCCGGTCATTTACTCTTACAATAACAGACTTATTATTCTCAAGATTCGTCACTTCTAATAGAGTGTTGAACGGTAATGATTTATGGGCAGCAGTTTTTTTATACATATCAAATATTTCGCCGTTCGCCGTTTTTCTGCCATGAAATTTCTCGGCATAGTAGGAAGATTCACCAAAAAATACTTCTCCTTCATTTGAATTCTGATTGGGAGATCTCTGATTTGCGGCGGCCGTTGAGGAAAATCTGGCACTTGGTGAACACTGAAAAGATGTGAGAATTATGAAATTTAACAGGAAGTATGCAATAAATAAGGATAGTTTCACTAAAATCCCTCTCCTGGGAGCAAAATCATTATGGATTATCAGGATTTTCTGGGGCATCCTGATTATTATTGTTTCTTATCTCTCTTTCATCTTGCCGCCGATTTTCCACTTGACCTTCCAGAGAGGGCGTATTTGATTGATCATTATCCTCAATCAATGTGCTGTCAGACGGGCTGATCAAAGTGCTATCCATGCTCGTTCCCGTTGAATCTACTGTTAATTGTACGGGAATTTTTATTTTATTCCTGGCAATCTTCCCTGCCTCTGAATTTGGATACTCCGCCGCGAGAACTGTATATGCGGATAACGCACTCTCGATATCATCCATTTTATTCTCGTATATCCAGGCTGTCGCATATCGGGCTTTTTGGGCAAGCTCACTTCCGGAATCTTCCTCAGCTATCTGATTGAAGTAGTCTATTGCCTCCGGATATCTTTTGTCAGACATCATTGCTTCACCCTGCAGATAAATGAATTTATAAGGTGATTCTTTATTTTCCTGCTTGATTGTGAGTTTATCCTGATTGGTAAGAAAGACTGCATATGGACTATCCGGATAATCGTTCAAGATTATCTGCTTTAGCGAATCTGCTTTTTGCTGATCATTGAGCTCATACCAATAGATATAGTACAAGGCGTAATGGGCCTTGGGTACGAGTAAGCTATCTTCAGAATCCTCAATAAATTTCATATATGCGACTGCTGCACTATCATAGTTGGTCAATGTCAAAAGAAAAAATTCAGCCTTGGCAAAATTATGTCTTTGCAAAGATAATAATATCTCTTTTTCAGATCGTTTTACCTTAGATTTTTTATCTTTTTCCGGGTCGGGATCTCCATTTTCTCCCATTTCATCCTCATTGATACTTTCAGAAAGGGAATCCTGTTCTTCAGATTCAGCTGTCAAGGCAGCTAAATCAATACGATCCTGCTCTATGTCTTTTTCTATTCTTTGATAGGCAGTAATTATCTTTGCCCGATCATCAGCATCAACTTTATATTCAGAATCTCTGTATTCTTTTCCAACTCTAAGATATAAACTCTTTGCTGAATCTAAATCAGAGTATGCGAATTCCATTAACTGACCCAATCCGTATGCAGCGATGGCTGATCCCTCTGTCCTTGGGTAGGTCTCCAGCACATCCATATATATTTCTGTTGCCTCGATAGATTTTCCCTGATCTTTACAGCAATTTCCAATAATGGATAGCATAACGGATTTTTTATGTAAGAATTTTCCTTCAGAGGATTTCGATTCAAGAGTCATTATGGCCTGGTCGTACTGACTTAAATAGATATGACTATCGACAATCCTCAATATTGCGCGAAACAGTAAATCAACGGATGCATCATAGTCGAGTGTTTCTTCATAATTTGTGATTGCATCTGTATATTTGTTCTCCAGAAATAACGATTCTCCGATTAAAAATTGTGCATCACCCTCATATTGGTCGTTTCCGGTTAAGTTGAATACTTCCCTCAGCTGTTTCCTTGCCTGCTCGTAGTTTCCCCGTTTAATATAAATTCTCCCTATATTGAGATACGCCCTGGCACTGAGGTCATTCGATTTATTACCATCAATAACTCTATTTAGGCTTTCAATCGCTTCCTGATCCCTGTCCAATTCGAGCAAGGACATCCCTAACCAGAGGTGAGCTTCGTATATCATATCACTGTCTCGATAACGATCAACAAATTGTGAGAGAAACCGCTCCGATTTTGTGTATTCCTCAATATGATAATGACTTTTTCCTATTAAGAGCAGTGCATCGTCCGCATATTTGCTGCTATCACCATATAAATTCAGAAGTTTCCAACACTTATCGATTGTTGCCTGAAAGTCATTACGAATATCTTGAGTGATCTTTTTATCCTTACTCTCTTCTATCTTTTTTATCCCAGCATCATATCTGGACTCAGCATTGAAAAGAATATTGAAGTATGCACACCCTGCAGAGGTGATGAATATTAAATAAAAAATGAATGATTTTTTATTAAACATTTTTTCTCCTGAATCCCGACATGAAAGTGTGAACAATAACCACAGAGGATACTGAGTAAATTATTAATATTATGTAAGTTAACACTATATCTTAATGCTTCCCCTCTGTGATCGCTTCTCTTAAGACTTGATATTCAATGATTGCTTAATTTTTTTTACTATAACTTCTTGATAACCACATTTTACACCCTCGGATTGGGGTAAAGAAATTGTATATATTTGCCACATTTTTTAACGCGGCGATCGGAAATGAGTTTCATTGCGACAAATATCATGTCACCAAAGAGGATTTAAAGCACATATGGAAAATTATGACTGAAGTTTTTCAATAATTATTACCAATGCCGGGAGTAACTTACCTGTTGCCCCTCTTAAACATTCATCTGCATGATCTGATAGAGGTGTCTCTTCCGGGTTAATTTCCACAACATATGAACCATTTGCTTTTGCCAGATATGGCAATGAAGCGGCCGGCTCAACGATTGAGGATGTACCGACAGAAAAAAATATTTCACATCCTGCTGCCGCTTCCTGAGCTTTTTTAAGGTTTTTCTCCTCTAAATTTTCCCCAAACAGAACGACATCAGGTCTTAAATGTCCACCACAATATTTACATTCGGGCAATTGTATCACTTCGCTTATAGGTTCAGTATGAATTTTACCGCATTTTGAACATTTTGTGTTAAATATATTGCCATGCAATTCAACTATTTTTTCATTGCCTGCTGTGCGGTGCAAATTGTCCACATTTTGCGTGACAAGAAAAAAATCTTCATATAATCGCTCAAAATCCACAAGAGCATAGTGCCCGAGGTTTGGTTTTACCTCATTTATTAATTTTTTTCTCCAATTATAAAATTTCCAAAACAAT
>WOR8_10006836_pt1 | contig 12377 bp, 13 predicted proteins | sample DeeMarSeWOR38_10_FD_19890 | JGI IMG/M metagenome (IMG submission 19890) | reverse complement strand
TTGGTGCAATTGATGCAAGGCAGGTGTGTTACATAGCAGGTCGCGTCGCGTGTGGAAACGCCGTGTAGCGCGGCCTGGATGATGGCGTTCGTCTCGGCGTGGATGGTGCGCACGCAATGTCCGTCCACCATCAAGTGACCGATTTCGTCGCAGTGATCCTGTCCGGCGGGTGAGCCGTTGAACCCGCTGGTTAGAATGCGTTTGTCTAACACCAACACACAGCCCACGAGAGCGCGGTCACAGGTGGAGCGCTCGGAAACAGCCGCTGCAATTTTCATAAAGTATGAGTCCCAATCAGGGCGCATAATGCCTCCGCGAAGTTTTTGGCGATTATACATTAATGCCCGGCTCTAAACGGGTACGAACATGGTATATTAGGCCGTCATGATCGAAATCCACAAGCTGGTGCGCAGTAAACGCAAAACCCTTTCGTTGATCGTTGAAACGAATGGAACCCTGACCGTCCGCGCGCCGCTGCGGATGAAAGAATCCGACATCCATCGTTTTATCGAGGCCAAGCAGGATTGGATAAAACGGAAGCAGGCTAAGGTGCGGGAAGAAGCGGTTTCTCCTCGTCGGTATGTGGACGGGGAGCTATTCTGGTATCTGGGTCGAGAGATTCCGCTGCGCATCATTTCGGAAGGCAAACCTGCTCTCGTTATGGACGGCTTGTTCAAGCTGACAAAGTCCGCGCAGCCGCAGGCCGAATCTGTTTTCACGGCCTGGTACAAAAAACAAGCCCGGAGGGTGCTAACCGAACGAGTCGAAATTTTCGCGCGGACTCATGACTTCGAAGTTGGGAAAATCCGCATTTCATCGGCGCGCACCCGCTGGGGCTCGTGCAGTTCGAAAGAAACCCTGAGCTTTACCTGGCGCCTGGTGATGGCTCCACTGGATGTGATCGATTATGTAGTAGTGCACGAGTTGTGTCATTTGAAAGAGATGAACCACTCCAAAGTTTTTTGGGCGCAGGTGGAAGCGATCTTGCCGGATTACAAAATTCGCCGCAAGTGGTTGAAAGTGAACGGGGCAAAATTGCACTTATAAGAAAAGCGCTACCATGCCAAAGGAAAAAATGATTACCCCTGCCAGGCGGTTGACCCAGGTCAGCAGGGCGTGGGTAAATTTTTCACGCAACAAACTCACACCCGTGCTGAGCGTTAACCACCAGGCGGCGGAGCCCAGGAACACGCCCAGGACCATCACGCTGGCTGAAAGATAGTTACCGTTTGTTTCGCCTAGTCGCAGCCCGGCGAAGATGGCTAGGAACGACAGCATGGTAATCGGATTGGTGATGGTCAGAAAGAAGGTGGTCAGGTAGGCGCCGAACAGCCCGCCGCGTGTTGACATTGCAGCTTCCTCCGATGGTTTTGCAAAAAAGGTCTTGACGCCCAGATATAGCAGGAAAATACCCCCGACAATACGCAGCCAATTGGATTGATTGATCAGCAAATCTTGTATGGCGGTCAGGCCGAAAGCGGCGACAATACCCCAATCGGCCCGACCGGGGCTGCGATAGAAAAGCCGATGATCAGGCCGCGAAAGAAAACAGAAAAATCAGCCATGCAGTTTTTTACTCCTGAGAGGTGCAGCAAGAATCCTAACCCCATATCATTGTGATGAAATTTGTAAGGTCCTATTTTAACATAATGGCTATTTTGAAGTTATGAGATAATTGTAAAAAGGACATGTTGATGAAAAAGTTATACTTGATGCGACACGCAGAATCTGCTTGGGGAACTGCTTCCCTGCCTGATTTTGAACGCAAGTTGAACCGCCGTGGCGAACGCGATGTGCCCTATATGGGCCACTTTTTACAGGAACAGGGCGTTCTGCTGGATGCTATCTTTTGTTCAGCGGCCGAGCGCGCGAAAGCGACCGCAGCTGGGTTTTTGCAAAAATATGCTTTTAATGGAGAAGTTCATTATAAAGATGAGTTGTATCATGCCAGTTATGAGACATATCTGGCTCTATTAAATACGTTGCCAGACAGCATTGAGGCAGCCATGATTATTGCCCATAACCCAGCCTTGGAAGATTTCCTTGAAGCCGTTTGTAATGTTAAGGTGCATATATCAACGGCCAGTGTGGCGGATATCGAATTTCAAATTGAACAATGGAATGATCTGAGTGTTGCGGCCAACGGAGAATTATTGAATCTTTGGAAGCCGCGTGAAATATAGCCCTTTCCAGTAGAAAAAAAGAGACGCACTTTTGCGCGTCTCTCTTTTTTGTTGCGGATGTTGTTATGCAGTGGCTGTCTTGCGGCGGAACCAGGTCTTCCATTCCTTGTTTTCCCACACCACCAGGATGGGCGCAGCCACGAAAATGGACGAGTATGTACCGCTCATCAAGCCGACCAGCAATACAACCGAAAATTGTCTCAATGTCACGCCGCCGAACATGGCCAATGCCAGCAGCAGGAATTCCACCGTCATCAACTGTGTGTTGATCGAGCGCTGCAAGGTTTGGATGATGGAATGATTGACCAACGTCTCGTACTCGAGGCGGCGGTGGATATTGGCGTTCTCGCGGATGCGGTCGAAAACCACGATCGAGTCTTGCATTGAGAAGCCGATTACGGTTAGCAGAGCTGTCAGGAACAGCGAGTCGATCTCCCAGCCGAAGAACAGACCGCCGATAGCAGTGATGCTGAAGATCAAGGCTACGTCGTGCAACATGGCCAGGATGGCTGAGATACCATAGCGGAAGGCATTCTCGATGCCACGAAATGACCAGGCGATGAACAAGACCACTAAAACGGCAGCAACCCCAATGGCCATCGCGCCGCGCGAGGTCACCTGTTCACCGATGCTGGGACCAACACTGTCGAAGCGGATGACGGTCGGCTCATCGATATTTTCCTTCATTGTGGTGAGAACAGTATCGCGGACATCGTTTTCAAGGAACTCTGAGCGGATGATGTAGCTGCCGGTCTCGCTGGTTTGCACCTGCACGTCTTTGATATTCGCATCTTCATAGAGCGCAATAATTTCTGCTGGTTCAGGCGATTGGTTTGCAAAGGATACTTCCAACAGACTGCCGCCGGTAAAGTCGATTGAAAGGGGTAAGCCGCCCGTGAACAGAACGATCAGCCCAGGGATGATGATGATCAGGGATAACCCGAAGAAGAAGTAGCGTTTTCCAAGAATATTCATAATTGACCTTCTCTCTTGCCTAAATGCCGAACCAGCGTTCCAGGTTCCTAGGCTTGAACCAGTCTAGCGCCAGCGCCAATAAAGTGCGCGTTATATATAGTGATGAGAACAAACTGATGACAATACCAAGTGCCAATGTCAGCGAAAAGCCCTTTACAATGGTGGCGCCAAAGCTGCTGCCGAACCAGTACAGGATTCCGGAAGTGATCAGGGCCGCGATGTTGGAATCGCGGATGGAAGGCCAGGCGCGCGTCCAGGCCTGGTCAAAAGCCTGCTTCAAGCTTTTGCCGCCGCGTAGTTCTTCTTTCATGCGCTCGAAAACCAGGATGTTGGCGTCCAGCGCCGAGCCGGTACTGAGCATGATGCCCGCGATCCCGGGTAGGGTCAGCGTTACGCCGATCAGCTTAAAAACCGCAAACAGAATCGCCGCGTAGAGCAGGATCGAGATATCGGCGGTGATGCCGGGCAGGCGATAATAAATGCCCATGAACAGGATAACGATCGTCATTCCAACCAACCCCGCGATGAGGCTTCGATTGAGCGAGTCTTCGCCCAGAGTAGGGCCGATGATGCGTGTCTCAACCACCTTGAGCGGCACCGGCAGGGAACCGTAACGCAGTAGTTTAACCAGTTCGTTGGCTGACTCTAATGTAAAGTTGCCGCTAATCGACCCCTCACCGCCGGTTATAGGTTCGTTGATAATTGGCGAAGAAATAACTTGCTTGTCGAGCACAATCGTCAAATACTTGCCAGTGTTGGCGGTGGTATGTGCACCGAAAATATCAGCACCTTCGGAGGTCAGTTCGAACTGGATGATGTATTGCCCAAGCTGGTCTTGTCCGACTTGCACCCTGGTCAAATCCTTTCCAGTCATGATTGTGTGGTATATCGTAGTCACTTCTTCACCTTCAGCGGTTGCTGTACTCTCACCGCTCACAGCGAAGTCAGTTTCAATGGTTGAGCCGGGGGGAAAGGTTATATCGCCGGTGTCTACGAACTCAAGCAAACCTGTTTGTTGGATAGTACCCAGCACCTCGTCGGTTTTGTCGAGCCCGGGGAATTCGCCCACGATGCGGCGATCACCTGCAAGTTGCAGCACGTTCTCGCTTACGCCCAGGGCGTTGGTGCGGTTCTCCATGATGCTGCGCGCCGTTTCCATAGAATCGGCATCTACATCAACATCTTGCGGCAGGTCGGCTTCCAGAAGCACCTGCAATCCGCCACGCAAATCCAGACCCAAGCTCGTGGTCACGTTCTTGTCCAGGATGCGGGTGTCGTTGAAGGGGTTGTAAATGATAAGGTTGTCATTCAGGTCGATCCAGAGCGCAAGCCCCAGGATGACCAGGATGACAAGTAAGCGGGTATAAACATTTCTAATCATTGTTGCACATCTCCGTCCAAAAAAATGCCAGCCTTTGGCTGGCGGGGGTGATTATACACCCATTATAAATGGTTAGGTAGGGGCGATTTTCGAATCGCCTCTAGAAAGCAAATTATGGGGTGACCCATTGATTAAACAACTTGGTCAGATCACATTTGCAATGTTTTTCAGCCAGTTCTTTCATATTCTCGCCTGTTCCAATGCCCCAGGAATTACTGACAACGTAATCTTTCATGAAGGCGTCGAAATTCTTTTCGCCCATCTGTTCACGCAGCGCCTCGAAGAAGAACGCTCCGCGTCCGTAGATGATCGCGCTGTAGTCTGAGCCTTCATAGGCTGCAACGGGTAAACCTAAGGGTATATCCTCATCGCTCGCGCCCGACCAGCGTCCGTTCAGCGACTGCTCGAAGCTGTGAACGCCCCTCCCGTATTTTTCGCGATAGTATTCCCAGGTGACGAACTGGGTCAGCGATTCGTCCAGCCAGGGCTCGTCGAGCTGGTCATTGCCGACCAAGTTGTAGAACCACTGATGCCCGGCTTCGTGCGCTACCACCGATTCCATCAGCCCGCGGTTAGGAATGCCATACAATGCACCCTGCAGGTGGTAGATCCTGTCCGTGATGGCAACCAGGCCTGGGTATTCGATGCCCAGCGCGTAGGTCGGCGTGGTTACGATGTCGAACTCGGTATAAGGATAGGACATGTACTCTTCCCCGAAAAACGCAATAGATTCGATGGCGACTTCCAGCGCCAATTCCGCGCCGTCCTGAATCTCTTTAGGCGCGTAGCTGTTGAAAGTGACCTCTCCAACGGTTTGACTGATGACTTCATAGTCCGCGCTGGCAGCCAGGTAAAAGTCCCGGGCCGGGCCCGCAGCATACGTGACGATCTGCCTGCTTCCGTTTTCCTCGCGGCTGGTTTCGCGCCCCGAGCCGACCAGCACCAACTCACCTGGAGCATCGACTGTCACATTGAAAAAACTGGCGTCCGCGTAGGTGGGATCGCCCTGGTTGGGTGGAATTTCAGCATTCCAGCCTTCATCATCATAGACAGCAATCATCGGATAGGAATGCGCCAGCGTCAGCACGCCATCATAATATGCCAGAATGCCGTAGTTGGATTCGATTGTTGATGGGACTGTAACACTGAATTGAATCGCGATGTCAACGCTCTCTCCGGGTTGTAAGGGCTGATATAACGGAACTCGCATTAAGCTGTCTTGTAGTTCGTAGGTAGGCTCAAAGGGCTGATCGTTCACTCGCACAGAAGCAACTTTCATCTCCCCGCTGAGCGCGTTGGGTAGAAGACGGAATTGGACTTCCTCCAGCGGAACACTCTCACGATTGGTGTAGCGGACTTCGGCCATGCCATCCGTATTGATAATGTCATCCTGGATCGTATACTGAATTGAGTACATACTGGCCCCACTGAAAGTATCCAGCAATTCCTGTTGAGATTGAACCAAGCCGTCTCGAAATGGAGCGAACTCATCGTCAATTGGTGCTTCGGGTTCAGGAGAATCAGATTCGGTTGCCGGGGGATTTTCTGGGGCAGGTTTGGCCTGCTGACTTGGGGCAGATGAGAACAACTGACAGGCACTGATGAACAGGAAGCCTGAGATGAACCATGCCATTGCTTTTTTCATAGAGTTCCTCCTGATTATTGTGTGCATCCATGTTTATAGTAACAAAAACTTCCTGGGGGGGCACGGGTATGGGGAGGGGTTTTATCTAACTTTTGCTTTTCTCGATAAAAGTCAGTACCCGCTCAAGCACTTCCTTGATGCTCAGGTTGTCTGTATCAAGAACCAGGTTTGCATGTTCCAGTGCATGCTCCAGGCGGCGTTGTTGTTCGTCGTAGGCGGCCTGGGACCAGTGGATCATTTTGCCGCGTCTTTGCTTTGTGACAGAGAAAGATGCTTGCAGGAAAATTAGCACATCTGGGTTGGTAATCCGCTTCCACATGTCTTTTACGTAAGAATGTTCCTGTGCAATGTGACGAGTAGAGTACCCCCGCGCATCAAGCGCATCGGCCAATGTGGTTTTCCCCGATCCGCAAGGCCCAACAACACCAATCAAAAAAGATTTATTGGCTGTCATGGATTAGTTGATGTAGCCTGTCTGGGCGTCCTAGCACTGCGATGATGTCATATTCATCAATAGGATGATTATCTTTGGGATGAAAATCGGTTTCGCCACCGTTGCGTACCAGAATAACACTGACCACATACCCATCCTCGATCTGACCAACGGTTTTCCCCTCCAGCAGGCAGCCGGGAGAAATGGTGATGCGCGCCAGGCTGAGCGACTCACCTTCAATGCTGACCGGGCGCGTGATCTCCGAGTCGGTGGCTGAAGCTGCGAATGCCGGGGCTGCCAGGCCTGTACCGCTGATGGCTGTAAAGCCAAATTGATCGGTGAGCGCGTGCGCAAAATCATCGTCAAAGATACGGATGATGACGCGGATATTGGGATTCAGGCTACGGGCTTTGAGCGCAACTTTCAGGTTTACCGCATCATCCTGAATGCATAAGATGATGGATGTTGCTTTGTATATCCCTGCTGCTTCGAGAGCAGATTCGCGGCTAGCATCGTTATGAATAATAGGGATATCCATCTCCTGCACAGCGGCGATCAGGTCTGCCGATGGATCCAACTCGATGACGGCCATGGGCTGGTTCATGGCTCCTTTCAGATGTTGAACAACGTGGAAGCCCAGATGGCCCAGACCAACCAGAATATGATGATTTTCAAGAGTAGAAGCAATAGCCATTTCCCATTCCTTACTGCGCGCGCGCCGGTTGAAAAACAAATAACCAAAATCGGCCAGGCCAAGTGCCAGTGATCCGATGCCAAACACTGGCATGACGAAGAAAAATAATTCTAAATAAGCGCTTTCTGGAAATTCCCCCGGTGGCTGGAAGAATGCCAGCGTCAATACAATGTAGATGGCCTCACTGATATTCTGCAGCGGTTCTCCTACTTGTCTGGCGATAGAATAATACAAAACTCCGCCGCCAATAATAGCAAAAAGAAATATGATTAAAGCGGTGCGAAATTCTCTCAGCAAAAGCATTGTATCGCGCCAGGAAGCGCGAAACATTCGTTGTTTTGATCTATGCACAAACAATTCCTAGTTTAGGGGCAAGCGTACATTCATTCGGCGTACTTTGTCGTCGTCGCTGCTGGTTCGGACTTTTAGCACCACTACACTAACGTCATCCGCAGGGCGGCCTTCATCCAAGTTGACAGCATGAGCCAACAGCGAATCTGCTAACTCTTGAGGGGTGGGGTCTTGATCTTCCAGCATGGCCTGGATAGAGTTGCACACATCCATAGGTTGGCCGCGCCGTTTCCCTGCATGGGTCAACCCGTCTGTGTACATGATGATTGTAAGGCCAGGCTCGAGATCCACTTCTGTGATAACCGGGCGGATGTCTCTACGAACACCGAGCGGGGAGCTATCTGTATCCATGCAATCGATTTGATCGTCGTGGCAGATAAAAATGGGAGCGGGGTTATTGCGTGAAAGCACAACTGTATTGGATTCCAAATCAATGGATGCTATGTTGAGCGTGCACGAAACCCTGGCATATTTATCTGTGTATAGCGTGTCGGATGCAGCGCGCGCAGCAGCGCCATCGCGCACACCTTCTGCCAGTAGCGCGACCACTTTGCGTACCACCAGCATCGACACAGCTTTCGCTCCCCTCCCTGATGTTTGCCCATCTGCCAACACCACCGACAAGCCACCGTTCGGGCGCTCTACAGTTTCCAGCGTATCACCGCTTTCGGAAGAAGCATATTTATTGATCTTGGCAACAGCAATTAGAACTTCCATATTAGTATTCTACTTCGTTTCGGGCTTGACGTCATCCCTTGAACCCGCTATAATTCGCCCGCTAACATCGCAAGTCTGGAAATCACGCCGGGCAAATGCCCGGCATATTTATGGAAATACCGCAACCGAAAGGATGTTGCGGCACAAGAAGGAGTAAGTCATGACCCCACAGCCAAAGCGGAAAATATCCAAAGGTCGCCGTGACCGACGCCGCGCGCACGATGCGCTGACGGCACGCAACCTGGTGTCTTGCAGCAATTGCGGATCGATGCGCTTGCCGCACACCGTCTGCCCGAATTGCGGACACTACCAGGGCCGCGAAGTGATCGAAGTCGACAAAGACAAGGCCGAATAGCAATCACCGACGAGCCGTGACCAACACGGCTCGTTTGTGTTTAACGGGGAGAGGTGAAAAATGATTCTTAATCCAAAAACAACTGCATTTGTCTTTCCTGGCCAGGGTTCACAGGCCGTTGGCATGGGAAGCGAGTTAGCTGCTGAATATCCGATTGCGAAAGAGTTGTTCGACGAAGCAGATGCGCTGTTCGGTTTTACTTTTTCAAAATTGATGTGGGATGGGCCAAAGGATGAACTAAACGACACCGTAAACACCCAGCCTGCTTTATACGTTCATTCAGCGGCTGCACAGCGAGTCTTCTCGCATCTTTACCCGGACTTTGTGCCTGCTTCCGTAGCCGGGCATTCACTCGGCGAACTCTCGGCTCTCACCGCGGCTGGATCCTTATCCTTTGCGGAGGGTCTTCGTCTCGTGCGGATACGCGGCGAATTGATGAAACGTGCTGGCGAAGAATCTCCGGGTGGGATGGCGGCTATCCTGGGATTGGATATCCCCACGCTAGAAAAAGTCTGTGCTGAAGCCAGTACGGTAGATGAGATTGTGCAGGTGGCAAACGACAATTGTCCTGGGCAGGTGGTTATCTCCGGGGCCAAAGTTGCGGTGGAGCGTGCCATTGAGGGTGCGAAAGCTGCCGGGGCAAAACGCGGCATTCCACTGGCAGTCAGCATTGCGGCCCACTCGCCCTTGATGGTTTCTATTCAAGATGAGTGGAACCAGGCTGTGGATGCATGTGCCATGACCGATCCCAAAATCCCTGTCATTGGCAATGTGCATGCGCAGCCGATGACCACTGCTGACGAGCTGCGTGCCGACATCAAAGCGCAAATGGGTTCACGCGTGCGCTGGACTGAATCGGTGGGAACAATGTTGCAGTCTGGCACGCAGACCTTTGTTGAGGTTGGAAGCGGGAGCGTCCTGCTTGGGTTGATCCGCCGGATCGCGCAGCCCACACAGGGGGAGGTTGATACATCTGGATATCCGTTAGGAAATCCATCTGATTTTTTGAATTTAGAAATTTAAATCCAGTAAAATCCTGCTATACTTTTCTGTGGAGGTGGCGTATGCGTGAAGAAGAAGGAACCACTCATGCGATTGATAAGCGTGTTCAACGTGTGCAGGAAGATATTGTGGGGAACGAGGCCCTGGGTGGCGGCGCATTAGATGAGGCGGGAGCCAGCGAGCTACTTTCATTTGGATTGAAAAGCGCTGAGGGGATCGTATCTGCTACTGAGGGCATGGATGATGCGTCTGCAGAACTTTCGATGGCCGACCGTTTGAAGGCCCTGCGAAAATTGATGCGTCATCTGGGGCGATTGCTGGGCGAAGGATTAGATATGGATGCGGAGGGACGTTTGTGGCTGTGGGATAGCGTCCAAGAACACGCACGCACTTTATATGGTGAGGGATTGGAATTCCCTGACCTGGAGGATGTAATGGGCCGCCTGTCGCAGGGCGAATCTACGGGGCAGATCATCGCAAGCCTGCGTGATATGTTTGATAATCAAAACAAAAAATAATTAGGAGACTGGTATGGCTGCAGCAAAGAAAAAATCTACAAAGAAATCATCTGGTTCGAAGAAATCATCAAACAGCACCCTGACAGTAATTATTCTGATTGCAGTTATTGGCTTTGGGGCCATTTATTCTTTCACAGGTAAAGATGTCCTAGGTATTTTTACGCCGACCGAGGAAGCCCCTCCTGCTGGTGCTCCAGTTGAAGACCCGGTAGCGCAGCCCGATGCGCCTCCGCCTGTTTCGAATACTTCTAGTGGTTGGTGGGAAGTCTATTTCGCTGACCCGCTCAATATAAATGATCCTGAAATCTGGCAGAATTCAATTGAAGCACGTTTGATCGACAAGATTAACGCTGCACAGACCAGCATTCATATTGCGTCATTTGAGTTTGACCTGACGCCTGTAGCCGAAGCCCTGGTAGCGGCCAAAGCGCGCGGTGTGGATGTGCGCTGGGTGACCGATGACGAGCATGGGCTGGAGGCAGACGAAGAGCCCGGTCACGGTCAGTTTGCTATGCTGGAAGATGCGGGTATCGAGATCAAGGATGATGGTCGATCGGCGCTAATGCATAATAAGTTTTGGATCTTTGACGGCCAATTGGTCTGGACCGGTTCCACCAATATCACTGTCAATGGCATTTTCAAGCAGAATAACAATGTGATTGCGATCCGTTCCACCAAATTGGCAGAGATATACGAGCGTGAATTCCAGGAGATGTGGGAAGGGGAACATGGCATTCGCTCGCCTTCTACTGTGGATCAGCAATCGGTGACGGTCAATGGTACACCGGTGCAGGTGCTGTTTGCGGCTGAAGATGGCGTAATTGGACATCTCATCCCTATTGTAGAGAATGCGCAAAGCAGTATCCGCTTTTTAGCTTTCAGTTTTACGGATTATCCATTAGCTAAAGCAATGATTGACCGTGCGGCGGCGGGGGTGGATGTGGCAGGTGTTTTTGAAAAGGTCGGTAGCGAAACCGAACACGCTGAATTGCGTACTCTACATTGCGCAGGTGTTCCGGTGCGACAAGATGGCAACCCCTCTTTTTTGCATCACAAATTGATCATTGTAGATGAGCGTATCGTCATGACAGGCTCGCTCAATTATTCAACTAACGCCGAAGAAAGCAACGACGAGAATGTGATTATTATCGATAATCCTGAAATTGCCGCGCTCTACATTCAGGAGTTCGAGCGTGTATGGACGCAGGGTTCTGACCCTGACCCCGCAGACATAAAGTGCGAGTAAAGCTTGTACCATTTACGCTAATAGGTAAGGCATTGTTTTCCAGTGTATAATCAAGATATGAGAATTTTGTCTGACAACACCGTTGTCAGCGCCGCTTCTTTTGCGGTTATCGAAATGTATCTGGTCAGAATCTCCTGACCAGATTGTTTTTTATACAAACATCTCGAGGAGATTTCATGAAACTGAGCAAACTTGCCAGCGCCATTGTCGAGTCACCAACCCTGGGCTTGAACGAAAAGGCGCGGGTATTGCGTGAACGCGGCGAGCCGGTCATTCACCTGGGGATCGGTGAACCCAAGAACAAAACCCCCATCAATGCGATCCTTGCTTCGGCAGCCAAACTTTCCAGCGGGGAAGTGAAATACACACCGGCTGATGGAACGCTGGCGCTGAAAAAGGCCATCATCCGGTATACAGAGGAGAACTACGATCGCCTGGTCGCGCCTGAAAATGTGCTTGTGACCAATGGCGCCAAGCAGTCGCTGTTCAATATTCTCTATTCGATCCTGAATCCGCAGGATGAAGCCATAATCCTGGCTCCGTACTGGGTTTCGTACCCTGAAATAGTCAAGATGTGCAATGCTCGTCCAGTAGTAGTCACACCGGAAGATGGTACCTTCACACCGCGCTTTGAAGACATTGAAAGAGCGGTCACACCCTACACGCGGGCGATCATCGTCAACAGCCCGAACAACCCATCTGGGGTGATCTACCCGGCTGAGTTGATCGAGAAACTGGTCGTTTTCTGCGAGAACAAAGGCATTTATTTGATTTGTGATGACATCTATCACAAACTGACCTTTGACCACAAAGAAGCTGCACCAGCTTATCGCTACACAAAAAAAGATATTGAAGACTCGTATTTGATTGTGGTCAA
>WOR8_10005352_pt1 | contig 12380 bp, 13 predicted proteins | sample DeeMarSeWOR38_10_FD_19890 | JGI IMG/M metagenome (IMG submission 19890) | reverse complement strand
TAAACTCCGGACCCTTTGGATCACTCATGGTCACTAATTTCAAGGACTTCCTACGAAAGGCACAGAACCTGTCAAAGATTGGCTATGGTCTAGTCTTGGCGATTATCATGCCAGTCATCATGATGGCATTGGACATTGAATATCTCCAATTCAGAGAGATGTTCATGATGCTAATAGTCATGATGTCACTGATAGGTGCAATGCCATTTGCGGGTACAGGTTTCCTTGAGAGTAAGGATCAGCTATGGATCATTCAGGGTGCTCCTTCTGGCGCATCAAGATACGTCAAGAGCCGGATTGCTTCTCAAGCATTGATTAGCATTCCACTCGCTGCTATCCCCTCATTCGTTATCTACTTCATGATAGAAATGACTGTGGTTGAGCTCTTTCTCCTCCTAGGACTCGGATATGTGGCAGTTGTTGGCGGAATGCTCATGGCCACTGGAGTGACAGCAAGAAATCCAAACTATGAGGATACAAAGTCCCCTGCACATCAGGCAAACATGATGACCTCTGTCATGCTAGCAGAGTTCTCGATTATGGGTGTCTTATTCGCAGACATATTTCTTACTATCGGTACTGGTATAGATTTCTTCGGAATGATAATGAGTATCTTTGGTCCTGGCAATATGATGATTGGTGTGTCAGTTCTAGGGCTTATTGTCCAGTGGACGATTGCTGGTATCCTTGTGTGGTCAGGAATTCGATATCTCTCTAGGCCTGAGCCCTAGAGAGGGTGGCATAGGTGGAGTGTGTTTGGTGTTGGTGACTCCACCTTGCCACAACCTTTTTCGTAGGGGGAATTGGAATGAAACTCGTTCGGAGTAAAATTGGAATAATCATTATACTAGTAATCTCTCTCAGTGTAGGTGTTCCAAGAACATCGACATTGGATGTTGTTGGTAGTATGAAATTTGATGATAGTCTAACTGCTGATTCTGGAGAAGTGATGGGCGTTCCATACGTTTGGCAAGAGATCAATGGTTTGTGTCATTGGGCAACTCTCTCAATGGCGTTGCAGAGTATTGGAGTTCAACTAGATCTCGCTGAAGTCTGCGCGACATCAGGAATAGGATTCGCAGCCAGCTATATTCGATATGAAGATATTTGGAACTTCTTGCCTGGTCCAGGTTATAGACAACAAAGTACTCAAGCCATAATGGCAGAGATTCTCGGTTTCGAAGTTGAATTCTATCTTGATACTGATAGTACTGACCTTGGTCCATCCATGGCGATGGAGATGACATCCCAAAAAGTCAACTGGACTGAGATTGATGGATGGGATGATGCAATCCAGATTTTGAAGAATGGTATTGACAGTGGTTTTCCAGTCGAGATTTATGTTAACTTACAGAATCTTCCAGCGTCAGACTATGATATCATAAGAGAGCTAGGTCTGAACGACACAAAGCCCACTCATTCGATTTTAATTACTGGATACAATGACACCTCTGGTACTGCTCAAATAATAGACCCCGCGATAGGACTATTTGATAATCCCGCATCCTTTCCTGATGATGGAAGCTGGTTCTATGACATCTCCTACACATCATTGAATCAAGCCTGGCTCGGACTCTATGGTATCTCCATTTTCAAACTAGGGTCAGAGGCACCTGAAGACTTCACACAAAGTCTTGCAAACCATATAATGGACCGACTGCGTGGTGATAGAACCTCGTATGCGCCTGATGCTGAAGAGGTCTTCTTCTGGAATTTTGGGTCTGATGCCTTCAGAGCAATGGCTGCTGATCTCACTGATACTGGACTATCCTCGTTCATGGATCAATTTGATGAGTACGATTTGCATACAAAGTCTATCATCTTAGAGAGCATCGGCTTCGAATTAGAAACACGCTTGACTCAACAGTATGAATCATATCGTGCTGCGATTGACGCACTCCCAGGTGTGCTTCCAGACCTCGACCTTCAGGATTTTGTTTCAGAGGCTAGAGAAGCTCTCGAACACTTCGAGCTGTTCGCTGATACTTCGACAGTCAACACGCCTTTCTATGCCGCAGGCGTAAAGTTGGCGACTAAAACTTTCGGGGATATCGCCCACCAGTATGAATACGTATTTGATGGAGACCTGTCATCAGCTGTGTCTGCCCACGAGGAGGACTTGGCTGACATCCAAACACACCTCGCCGCAATTGCAGATGTTTGGGATGCTGCTGCAGGTGTACTTGAAAGAGCATTACAGGGGCCTGGAATATCTCCTATTATCCTACTTTCTACTAGCATAACTGGTATCATTGTACTAGTTATCGTATTTGTTCGACGAAAAACAAGCATGTGATCTCATCTCCGGGAGTGTATGACCATATTTCGGTCATCACTCCCAACAAAGAGGGACTCTGAATAATCAGAATAGAATCTTGTTTCTTGAAAACCAGCTTGTGCTAAGTAGTGTTTCAGTATGTTTGAGTTAAGATTGAGAACCTTTTGCGTTGACACCAAGGAGGTCCACACACCATCTACCTTTGTCTGAGTTGACATCACAAGAGTTGATGAGTTCGGAGGATTAGTGTGCTCATAGAATCTCGAGAACACAACATCCTCACCTGAAACCATCTTCCCTCCTTTCTGAGGGAAGAATCGAAATCCGGTCTTATGTATCTCCTCGAAGTTCAGTACCTGAGCAATGAAAACGCCTCCGTCATTTAGTGAGTCATAGACTGATGAGAGGACCTCTCCAACAGTATCAAAATCATCTAGCAGTGCAAGAGAGTTTCCTAGACAAATCACCAAGTCAAATCGACCTTCAGCAAACGATTGAAAATCTGCCATTTCACCCAGAACAAATATTGGTGAGGTGTTGTGTGCTGCTGAATGTTCTTCGGCTCTTGAAATCATTATCTTGCTATTGTCAATCCCTACAACCTCTGCACCTTCAAGAGCGAGGGCTACGGAATGCCGTCCAGTCCCACAAGCCAAATCCAAGACACGCTTCCCTTTTGGATTTTCAAGACGGGATATCAAAAAGGGCATCTCTCTGGCTAGTCTTGCAGTCCAGTCAATTGCGTCATCATAAGCCAGTGCGACATCATCGAAGGAACTCATTTGAAACTAGAACCCACAGTGCTGCACTAACTTCAATCTTGCGTAAGAAAACAATCTGTGCGCGAATGTCTAAATGGGTTCGAGAGAATATACAGCAGGCTGAATCAGAATGATGTGGGTTGTCTTACTTTCAATATTTGTAGTGATCCCACTGATTATTCTAGTTTTCATCAGAGGTAGAAAATCCCAAGGACCTTCAAAGCCTGCAAAACAGACCATGTTTTACGCTCCTGGTTCTATAGATATTGCTGCTGAGGCATATCATCTATCTATAAGGGACTCTAGAATGCCATTTCCGCTGGGTAAGAAAGAGGAACGCAAAAAGACAGAAACCTTTCGAAGACATTCTGAAGATTAGCTTTCCAAGGAGTCAATCTCTTCCTGTGTGAAAAGGACCCTTCCTTCCATTCCCCCAGCAACTGTAATTGTTTGTCCACTCACATGACCTGCGAGCTTGTCTGATGCAAGATAGAGAATGGCACCAGCAATATCCTCCGGGACTGCTGTCTTACGCATTGGAATTGTTTGTAGAATTCTTCTCGTCATATCCTTGTCAGTCAAAGCCTCCTCCGCCATACGAGTCATAGTCCAACCAGGATGGACAATATTCACGCGACCCTTTGGTGCTAGATGGACTATTTCGTTTTTCAGACTCATCATCATTCCATGCATTGCTGCCTTAGAAGTAGCATAATCCACATACCATGCCTCACCAAAGACCCCTGCAGTTGATCCTACAAGTATGAGTGAGGCGGTGTTTCCTGAGTATTTCTCAAGATTTGCGAAGAAGTATTTTGAACAAAGAAACGTGCCAGTGAGGTTCACTCTGAGCGTTCTTTCCCATTGATCAAGAGTCATCTCTTGAATGGCTTTTCCCTCATGGGTGGCGATACCTGCATTTGCGACTAGTACGTCAACACGACCAAAAGCCCGATTCGCCTCCCCGAACAACATTCTAACTTCGTCCTCGGAGGTCTGGTTTACTCTCACCACCTTGAGTTGGTCAGGCCAGTCTTTCATAATATCATCTAGTTGTTTTGAGGATCGATGATATGTTCCGGTTACACATGCCCCTTCTCCAAGTAGCATCCGTGTGATCTCAAGCCCTATTCCTCCTGATGCTCCAGTAACAATCACATGCCTTTCTGAAAGTCCAGTGTCCACTCTATGTGCCTCCGCTGCGCTGCTGTTTCTATATCAATAGCTCCCTTTCAATGATATGATGTTTCATAAATTCAAGCTGAGGGATTAGCTTTCCACAGAATGCGATGATACCTTTCAATAAGGACTTCTGGCCAGCTTCCAACAGAACGGAGGAGGAGGTCTGCAGTCAGTCCCACCTCATCATCAATTCTAAGCTCCTTGAGATTTGGACAATGAAATAACGGGGAGAGATCTACTCGCTTTAGGCGATTGTCTAGTAGTGATACCTCCTCAAGATTTGGGCATGCACTCAGAGGTTCTAGATCGATTTCTTGCAGTCTGTTGTGGCTTAGTCTAACAGCCTTTAGATTCTTTCCTGATTTCGCCAATGGATAGAGATCAATCTCTGTTATACTGTTATTCCGAAGACAGAGAGTTTCAATTTTCTCGCACCAAATAAGTGGCAGCAAATCCACCTGTGCAATATTGCGAAGATCCAGATTGATGCTTGTTTCATCACTACTGAAACGTGCACTCCTCTCTAGACCATTGGTAGTAACATACCTGATGAAGATATCAGCTACCACTTTCACCGACCTTCCAAGTTTCTCAAGTTCTATGCTGAAAGAAAAAGTTTCCCTAAAAAACAATGGCACTATTCAAACCAGTAATCGTATTGCTAAAATACAAGGCACGTAATAATTCGGTTTCATAATAATTGGGAGTTCTGCAATATTGTCAAACATTAGTCGACTATCGACGTTCTCGATAGTAGCTCGTGATCCTGAGAATGGTGACCTTGGAATCATTGTACAGTCAAAGTTTCCTGCAGTGGGCTCGGTTGTCCCTTGGGCAAAAGCGAATATTGGAGCAATAGCCACACAAGCCTGGGCGAATGTTGGTTATGGACCAAATGGACTCGAACTTCTTGAGGCTGGAAAGAGTGCATCACAAACCCTGAAGGCTCTAGTTGATGCTGATGAAGGTAGAGAACACCGTCAAATTGGTGTTGTGGACGCAAAGGGAGAAGCAGTGGCTCATACCGGAACAGAATGTATGGAGTGGGCTGGTCAAATCGTCGGTCATGGTTTCACATGTCATGGAAACATCCTAACAGGAGAAGCTGTTGTGGTTGATATGGCTGAAGCTTTTGAGAATACAGAGGGCGATCTTATAGACAAGCTATTTGCAGGGCTCATTGCAGGTCAGGCAGCTGGAGGAGACCGGCGTGGAATGCAGTCAGCATCAATTCTCGTTGTCAGAGAAAAGGGAGGTTATGAGGGTGGAAATGACAGGTATGTCGATGTCAGAGTTGATGAACATCCAAGCCCAATCGAGGAGCTTGTCCGGATTTTCAACATATACGATATGACTCTCCTCTCTCGTGAGGACCCGAAACACTTGGTTAAACTCGAGGGTGACTTGTTAGTAATCATTCAAAAGGCTCTGGTCACACTAGGCTATCTGGAGGGGGGTCACGCCAATATCTACGATGGAACCACACAATCAGCGTTGACAGAGTGGATAAACACAAACAATTTCGAGAATAAGGCAAGAGATGATGGAACAATATGGCCCAGCATAGTTGATGTTCTGTTGGAAGATGCAGACTTAATCACTGAATGGCAAAAGCGTCAGCAGGAAGCCTAGAGCATAGTTTCACTCATCCTTTTCCGAATCTGACAACTTTGTCAGGTTCTTCTTCCAGACACGTTCAATACGCTTCTCGCGATTATAATTTCCCATCTCTCCTCGTGAGGATGAAGGATTTCCACTCAGGACAACAGCCCCTTCAAAAACTGAGAAAACGATTGCTATGATTAGTGCTGTATAGTCCCAAGCCAGATACATTCCAAGAATCCATAGCCAAAATGATGTGATGATGTTCCATACTCCAGAGAAGAAGAAGAACCATTTTCGTTTTGAAGCTGGAGCCTTTAGAAATGTCACATAATCAATCTTCACTGCTGGCTCATTAGCCTGAGATGTAGACATCCCTAGAAGTTTGATTCCAGCCCATTTACCCACAATAACTCTAGCAAAAGGAAAGAGGAACGCAATAGCGAAAAACACACAGAGAAAACGAAGACCAAATGTAATCCAATCTGACAAGGTCCAGGTGAAAAGACCACTCCAGTCAAGTTGTGTTCCCAATAACCAAATGTAACCAAATATTGCCAATAGCCCTAGTATGCCTTCTAGTAGTAGCGCCGGGCCAAGAGGATAGGTTTTTCCTCGATCTACTTCAAACAGGATGTTTCTAATCTCAGCGGCCTTGATAACTTCTTGCTCATCAGGTCTTGGATTTCTCTTGATTTGACGAACAATCTTCCAGAATCGCTTTCGGGTTTCACGAGGAACCTCTTCTGGATTCTGGCTGACTATTGTATGAATTTCTTCCAACTCAATCAAGCGATCAGTCATTAGCACACCTCTTCTGACACACTATCTGTCGAATGAATATCTTACATTTAATCACTTCGAGAAAAATATGAAGAATACATAAGCATCCTAGAGAAAACGAAACCAAAAGTAACTCTGCGGAGCTGACTCATGACCTCTAACGAGATTGAAAGGAGCATCAAAACCCTCACTAGATTTAATTTAGTGGTGAAACGATTCAGTCTGTCACTTGATGGCGTCCAAGAAAACTCTCCAGTACTCGAGTTCGGTCGAGAAAGCTATCCGGGATTTGAAGCACACCTATTTACGGCTGCAGACGCCTCATTGTGGCACCCTGAACTTACCGAAGCCTCTGATGTGGTTCTCAGCGACTTAGGTGATGAATCAAAACGAGGCGAGTCATGGAACCGTCTTCTATCGAATACTTTGACGATAATGGATGCACTCAGCTTTTACAGACAAGGACTGAAACACGGAATCATACCAAGCTCGCAATGGATTTACCATGAGTTTCAATGGTTCAGAGAAAACTGGGATGCATCTGTCCATGAATCTAGCATATCTGATGATTTCTTGTATTCAGTTGATGAATCAATAAGACCTCATATCAAGGAACTGAACGACCATGGTTTTCTGACAACGCAAAGTTGCTCTGGACTTCCAATTGATCATCCTGATCGAGAGCCCTATTTACCCTACGTTATGTTTGATGAACGTGCATATCCAAGAGCAAGTGCTCACTTATTCACCCTCGCAGATATGACTGGTTGGATACCAAGTTACGGTCCTCACAATTTCGATGTAGAACTGAGATTACAAAACGCCGAACATGCAGAACGCGGATGGGACAGACTAATTTCAGGAGCAAGACATTTGACATCGTTGTTGGTTGATTATCGCTTGCGTTTCAAGACAGATTCATATGGATATGCAAAAGACAGCCCCTAGGGGTTGATCTGCATCTGATGGTGCTTCCAAGGAGAGTCCTGCTCAAGACCCTAATCATAGGTCTTCTCTTCGTGATTCCAGTAATTGGGAGCTCACGAATAGATCGAGATTGTGAGCAACTTGTTAGGTCAAAACTTGATACAAAAGATTCTAACATTAGTACCGGTACCACTCTAATGTATGAGGAATCGATAGTACTTTCTGCATCAATGCAAGAACCTGAAACAATAGCGGTAATAGTCGAGAGCTCTATTTTCCCTGATGTTTCCGATGCTGTGTTTCAATATCGAAAGGATCTCAATGATACAGGCTATCAAACAATTCTCTACACGAATCCCACAGCAACAGCAGAAGCCCTGAAAGCTCTTCTCTCGAAATGGTATGAAGGTAACAATCTCGTAGGAGCAGTACTAATTGGTCGACTTCCATATGCCCTTTTCCATCATGATGAATCTCTAGACTTTTCTGCCGAAACCTTCATCTGCGACCTTTTCCTGATGGATCTTGATGGTCAGTGGTCTGATGCGGAACCAATTGATGGCGTCTACGAAACTCACAGTGGCACCCCTCTAACTGATAGATTTCCTGAGATTTTTGTTGGTCGAATAGACCCATCTTGTCTCACATGGGGCTCTGGCACTGTTCAGCATATCATCAACTATCTCTCTCGAATTCATGACTATCGCACAGGAGGCGTTCAGCGGAGTCATCGTGCTATAGCTTACATAGATGATGATTGGTCTGGCAGGTGGGGTGCTCGTTGGAGTTGGGATCTTGGATTAGCATATGACGACTACATAAGTGTAAGACTCCCAACGACAGATACCAACGCTACTGACTGGCGTACAAACAGACTTACGCAAAATTATCAATGGGGTCATCTTTGTGCACACAGCTCTGCAACAACACACTACTTTGGACCAGAAGGTTCTGGAGAGGGAACAGTATCATCTTCACAAGTTCGAGTAGCTCCACCCTCATTCAATTTCTACAATCTGTTCTGTTGTTCTGGTGCAAAATGGACATCAAACGATAATCTCGCAGTGACGTATACATTTAGTGGGGATTATAGCTTGGCTACCATTGGAAGTAGTAAGACTGGTAGTATGATGGATTGTGATTATTTCTACAGACAGCTGAGTCAGAATACAACTCTGGGTGAGAGTTTCATAGCATGGTTCTCACAGTCCCTAACTTCCTCAAGCTCTGCAGGGACTCAGTATCTAGAATGGTACTATGGCATGAATATTGTTGGAGACCCTCTGCTCTCCATATATTTCGATACTACTGTCCTAGCACCTCACATTGTATCTACAACTCATCCAGAGCAATCCCAATGGTACACAAACCACCAACCGCAGATTAATTGGACTGTTCCCCCGGATGTCAATGAAATCGAGGGGTACTACTTCATCATAGATCAAGATCCATCTACTAATCCAGAAGCTCTGACTGGAACCTTCACAGCTCATAATGGAACTAAGATCGAGCATCTGGACAATGGGACTTGGTACTTCCATGTCGTTGCTAGAGATTCGGTTGGAAATATTGGCACATCAGCTGAACACTTTATGATTCGGATTGACACGACTCCTCCTGATGTGACAATCATCAATCCAGTCCAATCTTGCAACTACTCGTCAAGCTCTATGCTGCTCTCATGGTTGTATCATGATGATTATAGTGACTATTCACACACAGAACTCACACTTGATAGTAATCTTCGATTTACCACATCTGAACTCAGCTACCAGCTTGAGCATCTTTCAGAAGGAGTACATACTCTTAACCTCACACTTTTCGACAAGGCAGGTAACTCTGTTTCTGAGATTACTGAATTTAGAACTGACCTTACTAATCCAGAAATCATGTCGCTTACAATCAATGAGCAAATGAACATATGGCCAGATCTCAATATTGTCTGGTTGGTTTCTGATATCACAGACTACAAGTTTGCAGATGTTACTCTTGATTGCGAATTGATCGCGGTCGTTATTGGTCCTGAATGTAGTCTTCTGATTGAGAACTCTGAGTATGGCCCTCATGTAGTTAATGTGACAATCTTCGATTGGACTAACAGAAGTGACTCCTTTGTTATGGGCTTCACGATTACCAATCCGAGAGACCAATACATTCAGCTAGTGACTGGCTGCATTGTGGCCACAGTAATCATCCTCGTAGGGTGGAGAAAGCTAAAACACTAGCACTAACGACATCAACACAGTATTTCCACATTCTCTAAAAGGAACCCTGTTGTTCGTTTTGTCGTGCCAATTGATAGGACATTCAGGGATACATGGAGAGTAGTCAGGGATCATCATGGGCATCCCGTATGGCACTCACAAAGGTATGAATCCACAGAGATTCATGGTCTTCTTGTGGGAGTAGACTTCTCACTGTGTTATGGATGTGAGAAATGTATTCATGCATGTCCAACTAATGTCTTCGAACTTATGGAAGATGAATCTGGAAGGCTAGTAGTAGACCCGATGCGAGAGGACGATTGTATCCTGTGTCTCGTGTGTGAGATTGTATGTCCTGTTGAGGCAATTAGTATTGAGAGAGAGGGTGGATCAGATGATACACTCGACTCTTTACTAGAGGGAACAAGAGGTTAGGCAATGTATGATGTTCTATTAGATGAAGATGAACGTAGTATACGAGAAGAGGTTAGACTGTTTGTGAGGGATAAGGTTGATCGTGACCTTATTCTAGCCATGGACAGTAAGGAGAAGGAATACCCTTACGAGTTCATCAAGGCTGCAGCTAAAGAGAACCTCCTAGGGCTAAGATTTCCAAAGGAATTTGGAGGAAGAGGTCTGGGCTGGGGTTCCGAGATAGTTGCCCTTGAAGAAATCGGGGTTCTTGGAATCGCTCTCGGTTGTGCTTATTCATTACCAAGCATCGTAGGTGAGGCGATTAACAAGTTTGGAACTCCGGAGCAAAAGAAGGAGTACCTACTCCCTACCCTTCAGGGAAAGAAGATCTGCGGTGAGGGTTTAACAGAACCACGAGGCGGTTCAGATTTCTTTGGCACAAACACAACCGCAGTCAAGAAGAATGGCAAATTCATTGTTAATGGTGAGAAACGATTTGTTGCAGGGGGTATTGGAGCTGATTATTTCCTAGTGTACGCAAAAACGAATTTCGAGGCACCACCACATCAATCACTCAGTGCATTTCTTGTTGACCGCGATATGGGTGTCAAGGTTGAGGAAGAGTATGAACTAATGGGTTGTCGTGGTATGGGTGCTGCACGGATAGTGATGAAAGACTTGGAAGTTCCTGAGTCGAACTTAGTGGGCGACCTTCATGATGGAAACTCAGTCTTCAATGCTATGATGGTCCCCGAAAGATTGACTTCTGCTGCAGGTCCTATTGGGATGGGTCGAGCTGCCATTGAAATCGCTGTGAGATATGCGGACAAGAGAGAAGCTTTTGGGAGAGCAATTAAGAGGTTTGAAGCCATCAGTTTCAAGGTGGCGGATTGCACAACTCTACTAGATGCATCCAGAGGGCTTGTCTACCGAGCAGGTAAGAAGGCAGACACCGGGGAATGGTGTAGAAAGGAGGTTTCACAAGCCAAAGTGTTCGCTACAGAGGCAGGTTTCACTGCAGTACATGAGGCAATGCAAATCCTCGGCGGTATAGGTTATACTGATGTCTACCCAATCGAACGATTATATCGCGATGCTCGACTTGCGACAATCTGGACGGGGAGCAATGAGGTTCAAAGACTCATCATTCAGAATGAGGTGTTCAGAGAGATATTGTCAGAGGACAAATCATTGAAGAGAGACGTTGAATTGGACACTCCTGGAGCCCATAAGACTGTTGAAAAGGTGTACTCTGAAGAGCCTGACAAATACTATCCAAAGTGAAATCAAATTATCCATGAAGATTGTATTGGCAATATTGTCAAGGAACACAAAATCTACAAAATTGCCCTGACCTCTTTTTATCCCATCCTTGTATACCTCCTCCACCATGGAAACATCAACAAAGTTAAATATAGTTAATACAAAGATGATGTGAACTCGAGTTCTGACTCGAGAGGTGACTAGTTATGGGACAATTAGTTTGTGAAAAATGCGGAGCAGAAGTTTCTGTTCCAGTTCATTGTGGAAAAGAGATGCACATCGAAGGTGACCAGCTAGTTTGCTGGATGGGTGCTGTTTGTGGACATCAGGACATCCCTGAGCATTGTGGCACAGCAATGGTGCTCAAAGATTAAAGAAAGGAATCAGTTTGTGGGGTCAATTATGATTCTAGAAGAGATAATGGAAAGACGTAGTGGACGGGCTTTTTCTGATAAACCAGTTTCTGATAAGATGTTGAATTCAATCCTTGAAGCTGCAAGGTGGGCTCCTTCATGTGCCAACACACAAGCATGGAACTTTGTAGTTCTACGTGACTCAGAACTCCTATCTAAGGCGCATGAGGCATTGAGTAGAGGAAACGCATATGCAAAAGCTGCTCCTGTGATGATCCTTGTCGCTGCTAAGGAAGACGGTGGTTGTCCAGCGCACGGACTGCCTTATTTCATGATGGATGTCGGTCTAGCAGTTGAAAACATGCTTCTACAGACTGTCCATTTAGGGCTCATGGGACATCCAACAGCTGGTTGGAACGAGGACCAACTTAGGCAGATAACAGGAATCCCCAAAGAATATCGAATTGTGACCGTCGTGTTCATCGGATATGAGGGAGATCCTGACATGCTTGATGAACGAACTCGAGAAAGGGAGGAAGCTCCTAGAACGAGGAAGGAACTCTCAGAGATAGTACACTGGAATGGATGGTAGTTAGTGCTTTCCCAATCAATG
>WOR8_10005349_pt1 | contig 12382 bp, 16 predicted proteins | sample DeeMarSeWOR38_10_FD_19890 | JGI IMG/M metagenome (IMG submission 19890) | reverse complement strand
TGTACCCCTGGCGATGTTGCTGACAACTTATGTTGTAAGAACATCAAAGAAAATATGTTAAGGCAATGGTACACATTGCTGAGGAGATGCCATGTTTTACAGAATAATCTTAATGTGCTTAAGACTTCTACCAAGAAAATTACAGGGTGTTGCTTTCTCTATTCCTTCAGGCTTATGTTCTCGTGGTCACAAATTGGATCTGGGTTGTAGAATACACAACATATGTCCTACATGTGAACAACTAGATTATGATTCAAGCTTAAAAGCTAAACTACAAGAAGAACAAGATGCTGAACACCTTGCATACTACGAAGCACCTGACGTTTGGTAATTAACAATTAATATCTCCTAACAACTATTAACCTCATTATTATGAGGTCGTCAACTTTAAGTTGGCATTATCGCCTAGGGCACTAGTATTCGTACTAGCGCCCCTAGTGATATTGCTAACAACGTATGTTGCTAGAATATCAAATATATTTGTTAAGGCAGTGTAATACATTGCCGAGGAGATGCCATGAACTCTATAAAAATTGTACTTAGAAAGACAGCTACAACATTGATCAACGTACTATCAAAAACAGCTCAAATCTTTGAGTCTTCAGATGGTACATGGGTTGGAACAGGTTTTTGCATGATCTCAAAACAGATCACTGATGCAACAGGTTGCAGAAGAACCAGGATCAAAATGAATGATGTACTAGCAGATGCCAGAAAGCTCAAAATAATTACTGGCTGGAAGTGGTTCGACAGATTACTTGTAGACAAAGATGATAATACTGCAATTGCAAAAGTGAAGTATTACAACTGGGGTTTTCATGCAGAGATACTGAAATGTATCTGTGTAAGATATGGTTGTAAACCTGTTGTTTGTCTAAGCAAGAAAAGACCTGAATATTGTGTGCTTATAAAAGGCAAACAAGCAGTAGCTGTATTAAAACCAAGAACGATAATACTAACATAATAACATCAACAATCTAATGACAAATCTCCTAAATTATTAATCCCATTCGTATGGGGTTGCCATTATGGCAAAATCGTCTAGGGCATAACTATATCTTAGGATATCTTTATGCTCCTGGCGATATTGCTAACAACTCACGTTGATTAGAATATCATATTACATATGTTAAGGCGTTGCATAACATTGGGGGTTTTCTGCGTCAAATCTTCCTGTACAAAAACTTGTCTCTTTCGACGACTCTTAGAGACGTTAAACTCGAAGAGGAGCGGGCAAGCTGAGCCTCATTGAAGAAGGAATCAGCATAAATTATACAGGAGGTGCATCATGTTAAACAAAATCATACCTTCAGTTAAGACAATACTGTCTTGTCTGAAGAAACTAACAGGTGTTACACTTGGTAACAAAGGTATTGTTGCAGGGGGCGCGATAGCCAATGTTATCATGGGTATCATTGATGGAAATGTGCAAAATGCAAGAGTTGCAGACATTGATCTGTTCTATGATCCTAAAGTAACCGGTCCTATGGATGAAATTGATGAGGATTGGTTGGAACAGTGCAATTTGGGTGTACAAAAAGCACCAGGTGGAACTCCACAAAGATGGACAACACAAGCAACAGAAGATGGATATGGTAATGTCATATTCGTACGTAACAAAAGCTACAGGGTGATAAAATCAAGACATGACGGCATATTCAATAGAGTTACTATTGATATGGAACATGAATACCGCAATTCTGAATTAGAATGTGAAGTGCTACTTGAATCATTTGATCTTAACTGTTGTGGAGCTGCAGTAAACCTGAAAACAAATGAACTGGTACTTACAGATGACTTTAAAAAGTTCCTTAAAACCAGAAACTTAGACATAACCTGTCTGTTTACTCCAAATCAATCCCTGGTTAGGTACTTCAAGAAGAAAGCTGAACTGAAACTGACTGGTAACGACGAACTGAATATTCAGAAAACACTGATAGCTAAAAAGGTAGTGTACAGAGAAATACCTTTTGGAGAAAGGCATTACAAAGACTATCTGAAATACGTTCCTAAACATCTAAATCTTGTACAAATCGATCATGGTTATGTATTTGACAAGAAGCTAACAGACAACCTGTGGGATGAATACTGGTCACATATTCTTAATGGAACCGAAGAATTCGCTAAGATGTTCAACAAATCATTCAGGTTAAAGGAAAAGTGGATCAAACTATTTGGGAGAACACCAAAAGTTTTAGAAATCATGCAAGAAACACAAGAATGGGTATTGGATTATCCAATGTTCAAAAATAACTTCAAGTTCCTTATGAAAATGCTAAAAGAAAGATTCTTAAAACAACAAGAACTTGCATATCCACCAGAATTTGCTGAATATCATCCCAAAACCGAACCAGAACAAGGAAAAATGTACATACAGGATAGACATTCATACTATGGTGCTGCAGCTGCTACTGCATTGTGGGGTGCTAAAGTGAATCAACTAGAAGAAAACTTTGATTACAATGCTCTAAGTTGGACAGAAACCAAAGCAGTAACAGCAGAACAGGGTGACTTCTTATGGAAGTACAGGAACAGAATAGAAGACGCATCATCTATTGTAAGGAATTGGAACTATGTAATGGAAAAAGTCAAAGATAATGACAAACATACACAGTTTGGTGAAATGTTAAAGATCTCTAAGTCAGTAAAATATGAAAATATAATAGACGAATCTTTAGCATCTGAACTAGCACTACATGGATATCCACAAAGTACATTCGATTCAACACAAAAACGATGGATCAAAAGACATGTTACATATGAAACAATACCTGGTGTTACAGTAGTTCAAGGTAATTACATCATGAGAAGACTACATCGTGATGATCCTAAACAGTTGACAATGGGCGATTATACAAATTGTTGTCAACATGTAGGCGGAGCAGGTAAAACATGTGCTTGGCATTCAGCAACAAACCCAGATGGTTGCACTTATGTTGTTGAGAAAGACGGAAAAATTGTAGCTCAGTCCTGGACTTGGAGAAAAGATGATACTGTTGTATTTGACAACATAGAAGTACTAGGTGATGAAATAACAGATCCAATCAGAAAAGTATATCAGGAAGTTGCAAACTCTCTTATAGGTAGACTTGGTATAACAACAGTTGTGGTAGGAGATGGATTTGATGATCTGGGTGTTGATAATATTTGGAAGAGATGCGCAGAACTTATACAAACCCCATTAAATTGTTATAGCGACGCAAAATATCAACAATATGTAATATCAAAAACCAGCTGAGTTAGCTACAACTATGAGGCACAAGTTTATTGTGCCTCTTGTGGTGTTGCTAACACAACACAGCTATAAGCCAACAGTCATACACAAATCCAAAACGTAGAATAATATTCTACGTCTGTGTTCTCTGTTAAGGCAGCCACATCCATTGTGGTTAGTCTGCACCGATACGTGCTGAGTATCACGTGACATTAGTCACAAAACTGCTCAATTATAGGAGGACAACATGGTTAGAAAGTTAGAATCACTGCATGTAGTTTTTCTATCTGTGATAGAAAGACTCGCTACTCTAGCAAACGATTTGGAAAAGGAGTTCAAAATGTCTGTATCAAAAATGTTCTTAGGATTCGAAATGCTGAAACATGAAAAAGTAATGCTCTTACCACGAATGGATCTCATCGACGAAGCTCTAAGATCTCTTCCAGGTTTCGTTGAATCTGATGGAAATGGAAATGTAAAACCTATCGAAGTAACACTACACGGATTCTTTCACTACCTCGTAAACGCATGCTCAAGAATCATCAACGGTCAGGAAACAGGTATCTTCAGAATGGTTATACCAGCGTTCCCATTAACAGCATCTGCACACTCTGCTAAATATGGCAGAGCAATCGTTAAAACATTATGGAAACACATCACCTACATGACCAAATTAGGTTATGTACTCGTTCCACCTAAAGTTCACAAAAGCAACCCAATGGTTCTCGAATTCGTACGCAAAGACACAAAATTCGGCGAGATAATCGCTACACTATCCCCAACAAACATCATCAAACTCTACAAGAACCTAGTACACATTGGCGAAACGTCACATCAGCCATTATCAAAGATGATAGCTAATGTTCCTTGTAAAATGGTAAACATTCCAGATTTCAAACTCAAAATCGAAGAGTTCGACAAGTATGTTAAAGACATAACTAAAAGCAAAGGTAAAGGTTACAAAGAGACTATGGCATGGTGGAAAAAAGCTAATAAGATAGCCATCAAAACCCCTCGTGGTGATGGTGAAATCTTCATTAGCCCAAAGTCACCAATATGGGCTATAGTACCTGAGTTGTTCAAAGGGAAAGATGAATCTAAACCTAACGGCTTAAAGCTGATAGGTAAAATGACCAACAATCCCTTTGTATTCATCAAAGGTGTAGCTCTTAGACCAACAAGTGACATCTGGGAAGCTTTCTGCAAGTTCTTCAAAATTGATCCTGAATTCCCCGGTATGGTTGCTACGCAGCATACCCTGAAGAATAAGCTTGGGCTGAAAATCCCTGATAGCTTCACAGTCTCTATTGGGTATCACAATGACTCTAGAATGTTCGGCAGACGTAAACCAATCATTGGACCTCAAGTAGCCTTTAGAACATCTAATCTAGTTAGCGACAAACGTTATCAGACACAAGTTTGGCTTCAGCTCTCAACTATCCATGCAGCAGCATTAGCAGGTAACACCAAGAGACTACTAAGTGTTATGTGCGGCGACAATACAAAACTCGCCAAAGGTCATGCTCATTACAGAAATAAGCTTGGCCGCGCTGTTGCAGGTATACCTCTAATTCAATTCAACAAAATGAACTCAGATGAAGATAAGTATACCGGATTAACTGGCATTCGTGCTACTCTAATAAACTGGGTTGTTAAGAGACTGGGTCGAATAAAAGCTAGATTTGGTATCCGATGCTGGCCGAAATGTACAAACACTATCAAAATCAAAGTGAACGGAATAGTAAAAGACCACAAGCTAAAGATAAATGAAATGGTAATGACACCTCAAGAAGCACATGATGGAAATGTAAAACCACCTCGATATGTAAAAGGTAAACTCGTATTCGACAAAGTCGTAGTACCACGTTCTCCTGCAGCAGCTGGTTATCCACTAGTACCTTTGAAAGTAATTTCTACCACTGCCGCCGCAACTGGATTCAATCCAGTTATCTGGACTCTGTTCAGACAAGGTGACTTTGATGGAGATTCTTGCGCTATAATTAAGAATTGTCATGTACTTGAGTCAGACATAGAAATGATTGACGTTCTTAAGATATTAACAGAATCCTACGTGGATAATGACTATCGTGAGACAGCTGATCAGTTACGCAAGATTGTCAAAAAGGCATGGGATCATTCTCCTGCCAAATATATACTACGCGAACTGACAGACGAGAAAGGCAAATACATGAAAACTGACAAGGTAGCAGCTACAATAGTTGCAAGCATTTATCAATGTATGCTAGCTAAAGATGCAACTGGATCATATGATAATCTAGCAACTAAGTTACAAATCGATGGAGCTACACCTAAGTTTCTAAGGGCGTTCTGGGATGAAGTTGTACAACTTGCTGTTTCTGGAATGAAACACATTGGCGCACCAATTCCAAACCCCAAGGTACTTACAAAGCTCTTGAAAGAAGAACTGCCTAGTTGGGTTAATCTAGAAGACATATGTCAATCTCGTAAACTGTTAGGTGGTCATAAAGACTGGCGTGCAGGTAGCGAGGATCTAACAGATTTCGGAACTCAACTCGTAGACAAATTCACATCTCTCGATTTCGAAAAGATAATGGAAAGCGAAGGGCAATACAATGCTGTGTTCAAAGACATAGCACAAAGGGAACTTCAAACATGGATTCGAAGCATAAGCGACAAAGAAGCAGCTATTGTAGGCAAGATCATCAGTCTAGATCGCAGAAGAGTTATGGAAGCAGAGAAAGAAGATGGTAAAGGTAATGTGTATACACTTACTGATACTATTGGTGTGTTTGATCTTCTAAATAACTCAACTGTTAAAACCACTCCTAAGTTTCAAGCTATGAGTGATGAGATTGAGAAGATCACCAATGGTGATGCTCATCTCAAAGCTATCGCGTGGAGAACAATATTCAACCTTGCACTCTTTGAAGAGTATAAGAGTTGGCTACTCACACGTGACATGGACATTGAAGCTGAAGTGGAGATCTGCAAGATGATCAGGACAATCGCATACAAATCTCTTAAATCTATGGGCCTGGATCCTACATCCAGGCTCCCAGATGCCACGGTAGAAGAAATCGTACTCGAAATGAAATCAGTAGAATCTTCAGAGTAAGTAACAGTGAGACTGCTAAGTTTCATTCTCTAGTTAAACTCCTATTAGCACACAGTTGTGTGTAGGCAACTTAGAGTTGCATTTGAGGTACACTGTAACCTCGTCAAACCAAAATACAGTCAGGCAGGGTTCGTCCCTCCCTGTGTATGCCTACGGAGTAATCTGTAGACATACATAGGGGGCGATGTAGCTCCCAAACGTTAAGGCCTATACACCCAGAGACCAATTCGCACAAGCCCCTCATTCCCCACACTATACCCTGCGCAGCCAGCGCTGAAGCCAACGCGCTATTGCCTCGTTCCTCGGCAAACCAGCATTCTCTTATCTGGTGACCCAGTGGAAGAATGCTGGTGTGGTCACCTTCAATCAAGTTAAGGCACGGTAACACATAGACCAGTAGCAAACCAAGCAATCACTCACACTACCCAAAAGAGCTAATAACGATTCTAATTTTCCCATCATCATATCCAACCACCCATCTGCCCTTGGTCCAACCACTGAAGAGAGTGTAAGCTCTCTTTTCTTTTTGACCAGCGCACTAACAAAGAGAAGCACATTATGACAGATACCGACTCTAACAAGGAGAGTACCAGGACACTTATGGAGGCCAATGTTTATATGAGGATACTATTAAGTATTCGTCAGTTATTAACGCGCCCCTCACTATACAGTGATGTATAGTATGGATAAACCATATCGTCGACTGACAAGGAGTTAGAGGACTATCTGTCATTTTTTCCCCATACGCGCAACCCGAAGAAGCTAATAACAGTAATAGCTGGGACCTTTGTCAGTTGTGGGCCAACAGGTGAGTTTGAGAAACAACTGTCATTCTAAATCCGTAAGTACCTAACGTTGAGTAGGCTGGTTGACTTGTCAGTTCAACAGGAACTGTCTTTTTTTAGCCATTGGAAACTTCGAGGGTTGATACCAATGGCTTCGGTCAGTACTACCAGACCTGCCTTCAGGCGTTAAAAACAGGTAGTGAAACCCTCACATATATTATAACAGGAGTACAATATGATATGTATATTATGTAAAACAGAATTGCATCCTAACTCTGAACGATACATAGAAACCATTGATGGTAACCGTATAGTCGTGTGTGATAAATGTTTTGAAGACCACACATATGATTGTAATAAATGCGGTCGTGTATATAACGCTGAAGAATGTCCAGAACAAGTTGCACATATAATAGAACACGGCGATTGTGGTTGTCCACTATCATAAGGGGAGTCAGCTTCCCTTTTCTTTCCACACACAACCCAATAAAAGCTGATTATGAGGAGGATACTAATATGATAAACTATTTAATCAACGGGGTTATAATATCAACAATATGTTGGATAGCCGCAGCAATCAGAACAAAAGGCTTAAGTATAACAACATATGTTAACGTTATCGGTATACCAAAAACAATAATACTAACTTTAATAGGATTCACAATATCTACACTAATATGGCCTGTAACATTAATAAGTACATCAATCACAATGTTGCTGTCACTAACAACATACAAAGAAATGTACAACGAAATCATAAACTCAAACAAATAAGGGAAGACAGCTTCCCTTCTCTTCCACACACACAAACCCAAACGAGCTAATCACAGCGGGGAACACACAGTAAGGATAGTCCATTGCGAGATTACCTTATGTTTAACTGTGTTCCCTAGCTTATTATAATGAGGAGTGTATCATGCCTATAATAAAGAAATTAACAATGGTTTACAAACTACGTAAAATTGGTAAGGCAATGAATTTCAACTTCAGACTAATGTGGTTATTCAAACACATGAACAACCTAACAAATTCATGGATACGTGGTAACAGTTTTGAAGCACAGGTACAAGCTGATTACGAAAAAGCAAAAAGAGTACTGGCACAATAACAAGGGGTGACAGCTTCCCCTTTCTCACGCACAGCCAATATAGCTAATAACGATGGAGGATATCATTATGTTTATATTCAAGTACATTCTAATCGGGATCTTTGTAACAAAGTTCTCATCACTAATGCAAAATGCACTATACACTCGTGAAGAACTCGCAGACAGGAAGAAAGCACTCTCACAGATATCAAAGAAATGGCACTACATACTATTCGCAGGTAGAGTAGTAATATGGCCATTATTCGCAATCGTAACCACAATAGCATTATGTGTGCAAGCTACTAAACGAGCAAAAGAGATTGCAAAGGAAACAGGCTGCTAATACAGCCTTTCCTTTTACCCACACTATGGCCCGAATAAATAGCTAATAATGATTAAATTTAAGGAGGTACTCATGATAGATATGAACTATTCAATCCTAGTTGGAAGACTTACATCAGATCCTAAAACTGTTATCACGCCTAATGGCAATACCGTTACTAATTTTACATTAGCCAATTCAGCAGGTGTGAGCAAGAGTGGTACAAAACTTGTTAACTTCATTGATTGTCAGGCTTGGCATTCATGTGCTACACTAATAAGTTCTATGGTAAAACAAGGCACTCTTGTTGCAGTATATGGTAAGCTGGTAACTGAATCTTATACTGATAATAACAACATCAAAAGAAAGAAAACCTTTATATCAGTAAAAGATTTCCAATTCATCCGTCATGCTAACAAATCAGGTGACAAAAATGAACAGGAACCTACAATCATACCAGCACCTGCACCAACAGAACCCGTCCCTTTGCCCAATAACAGCTGATACTGGACTTCCTACTAACAAACTTAGATTTAAACATGCACTGTTGTGCATCCATACCATCAATTCATATAAGCATTATTTGGTTATGTGTTACATGGTATTTCCTAAACGACACTGCTATCTACTAGGCATTCAAATAAGACCTAGTATGATAGCAGTATAATTTTTGCCACACCCACATGCATCCATAGCTAATATTGATATTAATTATTAGGAGGACACCATGTTCATAACAAGAATAAAATTACACATTGCACTACGGAGACTACAAAGTGGAATCACTAAATATGTGACACCAATGAGACCACTTGTAGAGAAATCTGTTTCTGGAATCTTCTCTATCGCTGAAGACTTACCAAACATTATAAAGAAAGTAGAGAAACTGTATCCTGATGAAACTGCCGTATTATTAAATCAGTTTGGCAGAGTAATGAAGACTATTGAAGAATTACAGAAAGGTCAAGATGAACCAACTCAAACCTTCATGCTCATTGCTAAATATGCACTTCAATATGGTGAGTTTGCACAGACTATCTACGACATCATAGAAGATATCGGTGATGAAGACGACAACAGGCATTTACAGCTTGAGAAAGAACTCGACAAGTATATCTCTGCTTATAAAGAGATATCTGCTGGTTTCAAGAACATATTCAAATCTAGTGCACGTAAAGCAACAAGAACATTTGCTCGCAAGGCTTCAAGGTCTAATGCAGAAGATGTTACTAAACAAGCATACAGACATCATAGTAATTAAAGTCTACTAAAGGAGAGTTATGTGTGAAAAACATAGCTCTCCCTTTTCCCTACACGTTAGCCTACCAAGCTAATAACGTAATTAAAATAAGGAGTAATACCATGAACAAAAAGACAAAGCAGGAACTGGATGTAATCAGATCCACGATCACTGGCACACTAGTGTCTAATGGTGAAACATACTTCACGCTTAAACATGATGTACTGCAAGAGCTGGAAACCATCGCAAACAAATTCTACACACATGCACCACAATGTATCTTTTTAATAACAGACGGTGGATGTACTAACAATGGTAAAGAAAATGCAACAGGAACATGGAGTGCTATGTTAATACGTACAACACAGAATGAAGAAAGCACACCACGCATAATCTGCAAACTATACAGCGGTACCGTTGAAAATCCTACAAACAACAGAGCTGAACTAACGGCGATACACGAAGGTACATGCAAACTGAACAAGCGTGTCCACAAACTGATAATAGTATCAGACAGTAAGTATGCAACAGACGCACTCAGTGGCAAAACCAAAATAAAGAAGAACGGGCCACTGATAAACTCAACAAAAAGGACACTAGCATCAAAAGCTGAACTAATTATGTTCGAACGCGTTAAAGGCCACGACGGTCACCCACTCAACGAGTTGGTCGACGCACTGGCCAGTAACCAATTGAGCATAGCTGATTTTGGTATTAAAGGAGGTGAATAATGTTAACATTCATCTTAATCGGTATTATCTGCATAATAATTTACAAATGTATCATCAAGAACCCTGACAACCGTAGAAAACTTGCCAAGCAGGCAGGACAATACATGGACAGCGCAAGATCTAAACTCAAGGAACTGGAGAAATAGCGTGGAAATAATTGTCAGTGTAAGCTTACTGATTAACATAATAAGTTGGGTAACAGGTGCTTTACTAGCACTATACCTAACAAAATGTGCAATATTAGAGAAAGGTAAGTTCATCGGCTACGGAAAGAAGGCACTATACACTGCAATTTGGACATTTGTAGATTTCAAACTAGTAGTAGCTATGAGATACATGCTGGGTGGCGCAACAAGTACAAGCGTAGGCTTCAGCACTGCAATCGCATGTGCAGGTGTCAGTATTGTTTGTATATGGGCCAGATCAGAAAAAGGAAGTTACAAGATAAACAAATGGCTATTCAACAAGAGAAAAACTATCTAACCAAGCAGATATATACCAACCATTAGGGGCCCCCACGCGGAGCCCCTTTTAGCTAATATCGTAATAATTAAATTGGAGGATACTATGAACATAGCAAACAAAATCACATCTAGCATACGCAACAAGAAGAACGCAATAACCGAGAACATCAACAACAAAGTACAGACATTAATACTCAGGAAGATCGTAAGAAGTGTATTCGAATCACAACCTGAAATACGAGTAATCGCTGAACAGGAACTTGCTAACATCAAACATCAGGAACAAAAATCAGCCGAACAAGAAGATGATGAATACATCAACATGGTGGAAACATCAGTATGCTAACCAAATTAATTAAAGACGCCATTAAAGCACTGGAACAAAAGTTAATACAGACACTCATAAAGGTAGCTGGCCTACCCGTAGGTGTGTTGGTAGTAACCAAGGACCGTTGGTTTGCATGGTGGAAAAACAAGATAGTCAGGTAAGTCCCCTGACTATCTCTTTTTTATAGGAGGTGTACATGCTAGCAGTGATAGGCAAAACCTTCGCTGGCTTAACCTTATTCTTACTGGCATTAATTCTATTAGGCGTAATGATATCAGGCGTATGTGCCATAGTACTAGTAGGATCATCGGTAGCAAAAGAGGTTACAGCGGGGTAGCCCGTAGGGGGAGGAGAGGGGTAGCCCGTAGGGGACCCACCAAGGGTAGCCCGTAGGGTACCAAACCCCTCTCTAAACCACAAAAACACCCCAAAACAACGCTCAACTCCCCAATGAGCACCCACTACTATACCAAAAAACAACAAACAAACCATAGAAGAACACCCAAACAATAACAAATAAGATATAAATAACGTACAAAATAGATATAACCTTACATATATGGTAACCCTACCAATGGGAATACCATAAATAATGAAGGGAATATAGATATATGGGAGGAACCCCCGGGGCCCCAAGGGGTACCCACTGGGTGCAGCTTAGGGTAACATATGGGTGTATGCAAGGTAGAGTCCACCCTAGTGCCCTTAATAGAGCTGATAACAGATTTCTTGTGGGTGATACCGAGGTGACCTAGTCAACAACCGTTTCGACATACTCACTATAGGGAGTACAGTCTACTGGTAGTACATAGAAAATACTGAGATATGAGCAGAGCTGATACTACTAACAAGGTGTGACCACTCATATAGGTCATCTTAGTAACACTTATAAGGAGGTGTTAAATGCCTAAATGGACATTTAGATACAGAGTAAAGAAGATTGGTGACAAGTGTGTAAAATGGTCTGCGCATCTCTACATAGGTAGTAATGATAATCGTGAAGAAAGGCAATATTGGTATAGTTTATATCAAAGACTGCTGCGTGATACTATAAGATACTGCAATAATGTTCCACGCACATGGAAAGAAAGGACTACCATTCTTAATAACTTAC
>WOR8_10005338_pt1 | contig 12397 bp, 11 predicted proteins | sample DeeMarSeWOR38_10_FD_19890 | JGI IMG/M metagenome (IMG submission 19890) | reverse complement strand
GGCATACATGTACCCTGGGTAATAATCGAGCCATTGATTCAAGGTGATTTCAACGTTGATGGCGGACACATCGTAATTTCGGACGGGCGCTGTCTTGGGACACAGTCCGCCCTTCATGGACACCGGTTCGACACCGGGTTGACTGGCCAGTAAGCCATTTGCAGGTCCCGCACCATATTGGTGAATCATCGACATGGAATTGAACGCTCCCGTCTCGCTGCCCTTCTGATCCATGTCCTGCTGCATTTGCTGCATCATGCGTTGATGTTGCTGTTCAACCAGGGCCGCCCGTTCCGCACGGCCCTCCATGGCATCTTCCACAATCGTCTGGCCTTTGAGCTGTTCGGCCCAGGCAGGAGAATCCTGGTGGGTCATACCTGCCTTGTGGATCATTGTTTCCTGGGTGTCTCCGGCCAAGAGATTCCCTGCCGAAAACAGCGAAATCCCTCCCAGAAACAATCCTAGGGAAAGGGATGTGACGGCATTCCGAGTTTTCACATAAAACATGGACCAGCCTCCTTAAGTAAAATAGACCGACAAACAACTGACGTATTTTTAGTTCACGCCTGCAATAATATTCAATGAAGATTATGGGAAGCGCCAAAGGTAATCAAAACGCTTCAGACTGTCAAGTCAAAAACACATTTCATTGATTTTATTGGCATTTCAAAAAAAACTTCATGGAATTTGCATACCCGATTCATTGGCAGAAATGTGAATTCTTGTAATTACAATCTAGGATCACCACATTTAACATATTTGAAAATCCCCACCGTACAGCCGCCCAACATTCACAATCTTGCTTGCTCAAAGTTCTGGGTCGAAGAATTCAGGACAGGGTGAGGTCTGAAACATACGCACCAAATTGCTTTTGCAAAGTAGTGGTAATGGGACCAGGCGTTCCATCACGGACCGGTTCTCCATTAATTTGAATGACCGGCAAAACCTCAATTGTTGTGCCCACGAGAAAGACTTCCTCTGACTGTAATAGGTCCGAAATAGAAATTGGTCGAAATTGGACATCCATGCCTTTTGCCCGGGCCAACGTCACTACCTGTTGTTGTGTCACACCCGCTAGAACGAAATGGTTGCGCTCCGGAGTAATAATCACACCATCTTTCACCGCAAAGATATTACTGGTAGCCCCTTCGCTTACCCACCCCTCTCTCACAAAAATTGCCTCAAACGCTTTGGCCTCCCGGGCTTTTTGTTTGGCCAACACGTTGGGAAGTAAATTGAGGCTTTTAATATCACAGCGGTCCCACCGAATATCAGGGCAAGTGATGACACTGACACCCCCTTGGGAAACTTCCATCGGCAAGGCGACCATTTTCCGAAATGATAAAAAGACAGTGGGCTCTCCTTTGGAAGGAAACGCATGCTCTCGCGGAGCAACTCCCCTGGTCACCTGAATATAGATTTTACCCTCCTGATACCCACTCCGCTGAAGACCGGAGAGCAAGAGACGTTGGAAATCGGTTTGCTCTAAAGAAAAAGCAAGCTGTATTTCTCTGGCACTCCTGACCAGTCTGGCGAAATGCTCTCCCCAAAAGGCAGGAACCCCATGATAGGCCCGAATCACTTCGTAGACCCCGTCGCCAAAAAGGAATCCACGATCATCTGGCGAAATCTTAATCTCTTCCAATGGAGCAAATTGCCCATTGAGATACCCGATATCCGTCATGCCGTCTCTTCTTTCAAGAAGGGGATGGGAGTACGTTGACCTGATAGACCCGTCGATCTTCTGATGTAAACTTCCAGGCCATCCTTTTACTAAACTCCAAACGGTGTTTCCCTGGCTCCAACGCCTGAAATTCAAAAGATCGCTGCCCGGAATCTACTGCATTATTACTAATAGTTCGTAGAAACTCATCTCCCACTAATCCCAATACTTTTGGATCATAGGTTGGCACCCATTGTTCACCACGAGTCCGATCCTCCCACAAATGCACCACAAACGTACCTGAGTGAAAAACTTGAATCGCTTTTGCATTAACTTGCTCTCTATTCATTCCCTCACCTTCGCTGATCCCTGGCTAATGATGCACACGTGTAGACCATTACTCTCCTGTCAGCCAATCACGTTTTTTCAGACAGACAAAGACATTTCCCTTGTCTACCCTCACATCATAATTGACCACGCAATACCCTCCTCCATCCGGACCGAACCCCGAACGAATATCAAACTGTTGATGATGCCATGGACAAGAAACCACAAAGCCTTTCAACCTTCCTTTACCCAAAGAAGCCCCTTGGTGTGGACAAATATCATTAATGGCAAAACACCGGTCATCAACACGAAAGACTGCCAGATTTTTGCCTTCCACCTTGAACACACGCCCCTTTCCCTTTGGGATATCCTCCAGTTTCGCAACAAAAATAAATCCTTCCTTGGGACTAAGCGGTTCATGTTTCGTGAAAGTCATACTGCTCTCAATATCTGAATAATCAATACTGGCTTCATCTTTAGGAGACAAACAACGTGAATGTCAGTTGTGCTCCTATTGCCACTTTTGCCCGTTCCACAAATCCAGCATTCGCTTCAATGACATAACGCGCATCGCGCGGAGGGGGCCCATACCAGGGACATCGGCTTTCAACGCATGGAGGAGCCTTTTCAACCACATGCACCACGACCTTACTCTCATCCACCCAAATGATATCTACGGGAAATTGGAACTCCTTTGTCCAAACCCGATGAGGTCCGGATTCCCCGAAAATATAGACCATCCCTTCGCCTGGAGGGAGTACATTTCGAAAGGCCAATCCAAATAACAGTTTTTCCGGGGTATCGGCGACCTCCGCTCTCAAGGCAACACCGCCCGGAAAGTTTACGTTGATGACCTGCGTCTGTTCTGGGGCATTAAACAGCAGGGCCCCTGAAATCAAGAGCAACGCCATAACCAAAAGGAAAAATATTCGTTTTTTGTCGGCTACACCTTTCAATCGAAGAAACGACAGCATCGTATTTATTCTGTCCCCTTATTATTTTGAAATTCATTTCTGGCTCAAGGCTTGAAACTATGCACTGGTAAGCTTTTCTCCCTTCATGATTTGCTCAAATGACTAACCAAGGGTAAGATATCATGTAGATTCTTTTGATTGCAGCTAACATAAACAAATATGGAATGATAAGGTTCCGATCCCTGTCCTCTTAAACTTAGGTTAGTTACGTTCACCTCATAGCATGGAGGGTTTTTATGCGTTACCTCCCGTCCCTCATTTTAGTAGCTTCCCTTATTATTTTCTTTCCCTCGGCCAGCGAGTCTGCACGTCCTTCGATTACGACCACTATTGACCGGTTTGTCTCTAACCTTTACCCCAAGGGAAGCCATTACTTCTGGGTGATTAATAACACCACAACCGAGTCTCCGGAAGAAATGATTATCGACATCAACACCAGCGTGAGAAATCTGCCTGAAGAAACCACGATGGAGAGTCGTTTTTTATTATTGGTTATTGAAGGAGAACTCTTCGCAGCCCAGAAGATTCCGTTGAATGCCAACGTGGATTGTGGCAGTGATGAAGAAGTATAGCTATTAACTATTTCTGGCATTAAAAAAGCCCCATCCTTTTTCAAAAGGATGGGGCTTTTTTATACAAAAATACGATCAGCCAATTATTCTACTTGGTCAAAATCAACAATTGCCCCCCAAGATGGGCTGCATGCAATTGACACTTGTAGTTCAATAAATTATTGGCTGTCACATAGGTGAGATCACTCATGGGAATCCCAATATATTTGGTTTCACCAGGAGCCAAAACAAGTTTAATGTGCATAGAGGTCGGACCAGCAAAGGCTGAGTCAGCGGAAAGATCAAAGCCGTGCTCCTTGTCCATGTTGTTGGTTACTTTGAGCAAAACCGGTCTTCCTGCTCTTCCCCCTGTTGCACCAGCAACAAGGTTTAAAATAGACGTCGGTGGATACCAGACTTTCTTTCCACCAATTTCCATCGCATTCAACTCAAGATCAACATCTAAAGCTTTAAATGGCTGACCTACGACAGATCCGGTTTCAAGATCACCAATTTCCACCCCACCTGACTGCAACGCAAACGCGACTGAACTACCGACCGCAACTAACACTGCACTTAAAAGGACGGATAGAAGCACTCTGTGCATCGCCTACCTCCTCATGAGAAGCTTGTTGATAATGAAATTGTTACCTAAGAACGCAAGCCAATTTTCTAAATTTTCGTTTCAGTTTGGACAAGAGGGTTGGTTATAGCATATGACATTCTCCGACGCAAGAAGGTTTTTATCGTTGCGGTTCATAGGATCAATAAATATGGATATTTCTACATTTCCAGAAGATTCATGAGAAATATCAGCGGATTTTTCTATGATTTTCTAGGTTATGACAAGGCAACGACAACTCGTGTCCATGAAATATCCTTAATTTATTGGGCCGGTACGATCCTCCCTTGCAGACGTTTTTTCTCCTATAAATCAACATCTTTCTTTGTCTCCATTTCAGGCTTCATGAATTTCCCCTCTGAATCCAGAAGATCCCCTTCAACAAAAATTGGACTGTGGAAATGAACTGCAAGGGCAATCGCATCAGAGGACCGACTATCAAACAATTGTTGTCGGCCGTTTTGTGAAAGAGTCAGAGTCCCATAGAACACTCCATTCCGCAGGGTAATAAACACCCGGTCGACGTGGACTTCGTAGGCTTTGAGAATGGACTGCATTAAGTCGTGCGAAAGGGGGCGAGGAAACTTTTCCCCTGTGAGAGCCCCTTGAATGGAACCTGCGACGGTAGGATCGACGAAAATTGGGATGGCTTTATCTCCAACAGCTAAGAGAACTACTGGACTCCTTTGTAAAAACTGAACTTCAATTTTTTCAATTTTGACTTCCCGCGAAGAAGCCAAAACAGGAGCACACTCCACTACCAACAAAGCACACACCAGAAACAGCATCAACAGCCCGAAGAATGGATTGCGTCTCATGGTTTTTCTCCAATAAAAATGCCCGTCAAAATTCACATTTTCTACCCATTCACAAACATATTATGCTCCCGTTCCCAACCAATAGACGATTCAGGTCCATGTCCGGGTATCACGAGCGTGTTTTCATTGAGGGTGTACAATCGCTCGCGAATAGATCGACAAATAGCTTGGCCATCTCCACCCCACAGATCCGTTCGACCGATACCGCCTCGAAAGAGGGTATCTCCGGAGAGCACAAATCCTTGGCTTTCAAAGAAAAAACATGCGGACCCAGGAGTATGACCAGGAGTATGAATCACGGTCGCTGAATATGGACCGATTCCCACTTCTGACCCATCGTCAATCCAGCGATCCGGGGGAGGAGCTGGTACGTAAGGGATACTGAACATTCGACACTGAATTTCCAACATATCCCAGAGATCCTGGTCTTGAGGATGCAGACACAATGGAGCCCTGGTGGCTTGCTTAATATGACCGGAGGCTAAGAAATGGTCAAAATGGGCATGTGTATGCAAAATAGCACAGACGGTGAATCCCATAGCATCAATTTCTCCAAGTATGCGCTCAGGATTTCCTCCGGGATCAACAACTATGGCCTGCTTGGTGTCCCCATCGCCGATAATCGAACAATTACACGAAAGTGGAGGGACAGGAAAGGTTTTACGTATGAGCTGATTCATCTCACTCTCCTTCACAAGGCAAGGAAAACCAGGGAGGTCTCCACACTGTACGGTATCACGGTGACTATTTCTTAGACGCCCATGGCAATCTGCCCTCAGTTTGAATGGAACACATTCCCCTTCATCAGGCTTAAAAAATCTGAAATCTAAATAAGATTTATAGATTATTCCTTATCATTAGGGTCTCCTCAATAGAGAAATTTGAAATAAGCTTCAATTAAGCCTAAAATACCTAATAAAAGGTACCCATTTGCTCCAATCACGACAGAATTCCACACTAATGGATGCGCTGAGCCGGTGAAAACCCCAGCATTACAGCGCTCTCCAGCCTCCCAGCAGACGTTCGGCATGTCCTCCTGTCTCAGGGGAAAGATGTTTTCCATTTTTGCAACTACCCTTCTCCTATTCCTCACCGGCTGCCCTCAGGATAACTCTGGCCTTCAAGAAGAAAATATCCAGCTTAAAAAACAGGCCACCAAATTGGAGTCGGTCATTCGTTCCCTTCAGGAGGGAAATAAAATTATGCAGCAGCAAATAGACTTATTGAACCAAGAGGCCCGAAAAACGGCGGAATCGTATGATAAGCAACTACGGGATGCCGAAGCCGCGCACCAGGAACAACTCAGAGACGCACAGGCTAAAATGACCGAACTGGTGAATGGTCCGAAAAAGGACGTGGCCCGAATTAAAACATTAGAGCAGGAAAATCGAAAATTGGAAGGAGAAACCAAATGGCTGAGGAGCCAAAGAGACCAGATGCGAAAAGCCCTCACGCTTCAACAAATTGGCGGCCAAACCCAAGAATTACCTTTTTCCTTTTCTTCGGTTTCAAAAATTATTGAGGATGCCCTTACTAAAAATGGCTATTCCATTCTTTCCAGCATGCAAACAGACCAAAAAGCGATCTACATTACTGATCGTAAAACCTCCCTTCCTCCCTCGCTGGAATTATCAGGATTTCGCAACCAATACCTTCTTTCGATTGAGAAGGGGCCCTCCGATCATACCATCGTATGGGTCCGCGCCGAATTCGAAAAACTTTCCAAAAACGGCCAGATGTTCTCTGCGCCTCAATCTGATATCACCGACATCGAATTGCGCCTCATTCAGGAAATTCATCAAGCCCTTAACGGAGCGGCCGCCCAGGCCAAGAATTTTTAATTCTCCTGTCAGTCAGAGTCTCCCTAACTACAGGCAAGTGGCTCATCCTGCCTCTTATCCATTTGTGATCGCGCAGGTTGGAGATAATCCTGTTTTTTTTAAAAGCACAAATTGCTACGCCGGTGAACCCTGACACGCTACGGCATAGCCTTGGGAAAGAAGTTCGGCTTCTTGCTTGACTGTGGAGACGGCACTGGGCAGAACCTGCCCCATAAATTCCACGAATAGATGAATTTTAAGAAGAAAAAAATCATACTCAGATTCAGATTTTCGAGGATGGGCAAACCAAAATTCGACAAACAGGTTCAAGGAGACCTCATTTTGATCCAACAATTGACAGGTCCGGGGAAACAGCACCTTCACATCTCCACCCCACGATAGAATTTCATTGGGCAAATATTGAGTAGCATAACAACTAAGCCCCTCACACATATTCGCACCCCATTCTTTGGGTAGGGCAAGCCTGCTTCCACCTTTTCCCGTGACCAGTTCAACGTAGTCCCTATATTGCCGGGTTACCATCTGCCAGGTTTCGCTGGAAAGTTCGAAGTCCCTTACGTGAGGATCTTTTTCACCCTGAAACTCTCTGGCAGACACAGGCACCTTGGGCTCCGACTGAACAATCGGTTCCAAAATCCCCATCACCGTTTTGACTTCCTGGCAAATGAGGGGTATCCGCTTATTATCCACCTCTAAGGCGATCCCTTTGAGATTACTCAGGCGAGAGTCCCGCACAACCCGAGCCAAGAGCTTCAGTAATTCTTCCGGAATGGGGGCTTCATGGGCATCAACCCAAGCTGGAGGGTTCTGGTGTTGTCCCGATGCCGAATGCTTGAGTATTCCAGGATGATAGTCCAGACCGGCGATATGAATTTGGATCACCCTCTCCAGTGGAAATTGTTCAAGAAACGTTTCAAAAAATGTTTCCAGATTCTGATTCCGCCAAGCATCCGTATACCGATACACTGTCCACACATGGCCTAAATCCAGGACCAATCCACAGGGCGCCATGGCCGTGATTCTCGTAAAAAAATCCGCATAAGAAATATCACCCATGGCAAAATAGCTGAGAGGTGGGCCTTCCAGGAGCAGCAAGGGCGATTCTGCCTGTTTCCCCCAATCACATTGATCAAGCCTCTGTTGAGCCTTCCACGCTTGATAAGCGGTGACTTCAGCGGATGCTCCGGTAAATAAGGGAGGTAGATACGTCCCAAAGACAAAACCCGCTATTTCTTTGGCCGCACATTCTTGGTTCACCCAATGAGCGTGTAATATTCGGAGATTGCGGGCAACAGCCTGTAGTCGCTCTTGAGCAGCATACGCGGTTTCCCAGTCAGGCTGAGTGAACCACAACCCTTCTGCATGATAGGCCAGAGGAATGCCTGAAAGCCGCGCTCGAACGCCCTCCAAGGCCTCGGAAGCCGCATGGAATATTTCGAGATACGCCATCGAGATTTGTCGATTTCGAAGTTCCTGGCATAATGCAAAGATATCCGGGGAATACACATCAACCGACAAGCCAAGGCCCAAAAATGGAATCCTGCTTGCGCGCCGAAGAAACTCTTGATACATGCCTGACATACGTGCTGGTCTTTTACAGAAATCTCACACGCGAAGGGGAAGCCCAATTTTAGAAAAAATTGCGAAAAGATGGATGAAGGAGGCGGAAAAGCCCATCGGAAGGGAAAGAAGTCAGGGTTCCCGGAAGGATTTTCCGGCTTGCAGATAGTGGTGGACGCCAGCCGCAGCTTTTCTGCCTTCTGCGATCGCCCAGACAATCAGGGAAGCACCTCGCTTGGCGTCTCCAGTTGCGAACACCCCATTCACATTAGTCATGAAGTGTTCGTCAACCGCCACATTACCCCGGGGATCATATTGGAGCCCCAGAGAATCCAACAGGCCGCTTTTCACCGGCCCCACAAACCCCATGGCTAAAAACACCAGGTCAACATCCAGATCTACCTCTGACCCAGGCACAGAAATCACCTTATTTTGTTCAAATTTCACCCGGGTCGCATGCAATTTGGTGACTTGGCCATTCTGACCAGAAAATTTAGTGGTTGAGATACTCCATTCACGATCACACCCTTCCTCATGGGCATGAGACGTTCGTAATTGCATCGGCCATAAGGGCCATGGAGTAGACTCAGCCCTCGTCGGTGGCGGTTCAGGTAACAACTCAAACTGATGCGCTTCCACACACCCTTGACGATGAGCCGTCCCTAAACAATCTGAACCGGTGTCTCCGCCACCGATAATCACCACCCGTTTGCCTTTCGCCGATATCTGCTCTCCCGGAACGGTATCCCCGGCCACTCGCTTATTCTGTTGCGTGAGATAGTCCATGGCGAGATGAATGCCTTTGAGATCTCTCCCTGGTACAGGCAATTCCCGAGGTTGTTCAGCCCCTATCGCTAGCAGCACCGCATCATAGTCACGACGTAATTCATCAAGGGTCATATCAACTCCGACACACACGCCAGGCTCGAATAGCACCCCCTCTTTTCGCATCTGCTCCAAACGCCGGTCCAACACCCACTTCTCCATTTTAAAATCGGGAATGCCATAGCGAAGCAATCCACCAATCCGATCAGCTTTTTCCAATACCGTTACTTCATGACCAGTTCGGACTAATTGTTGAGCCGCCGCCAACCCTGCTGGACCAGAGCCCACAATCGCGATACGTTTCCCGGTTGAGACCACCGGCAACACAGGCTCGACCCAACCTTCTTCGAACCCTTTATCGATGATATTCCACTCAATCACGCGGATAGAAACCGGATCGCTATTGATGCCCAACACACACGCCGACTCACAAGGAGCCGGGCACAACCGCCCGGTGAACTCAGGAAAGTTATTGGTTGCATGGAGAGCCTTGAGAGCATCTTTCCATCGGCCTCGATGCACCAGATCATTCCATTCTGGGATCAGATTGACCACAGGACAGCCAGTGGGACTTTGGCAAAATGGCACACCACAGTCCATGCAGCGGGCCCCTTGAACTTTCAACTTTTCGTCGGGAAACGGTTCGTACAACTCCCTCCAATCCCGGACCCGAAGCTCAACAGGCCGCCGTTGCGGTCCTTCCCGTTTATATTTCAAAAAACCACGAGGATCACCCACGGCTCACCGCCTCCCGTCCCCGCTTAGCATGCTCTTTTGCCAAGGCGGTTTTCCGTTCCTGTAGCACTCGTTTGTAATCACTCGGCATGACTTTGACAAATTTCGGCAACATCGTATCCCAGGCTTCGAGAACCCGGCTTGCATTGGCACTTCGGGTATATCGAAAATGAGCCTCAACCATTAAACGGAGAGTCTGTTTATCTTCAGGTGACGCGACAGGCTCTAATTCCACCATCCCCATATTGCAGCGCGCTGGGAATTGTCCATCCTCGTCCAAGACAAAGGCTTCGCCTCCGGACATGCCGGCCGCAAAATTACGTCCTGTTTTTCCCAGAACCACCACCACACCTCCGGTCATATATTCGCACCCATGATCGCCGGTTCCATCGATAACTGCGCGGGCACCGCTATTCCGAACAGCAAACCGTTCACCCGCAATACCGTAAAAATACCCTTCTCCTCCGGTCGCCCCATACAAAGACGTGTTCCCGATAAGAATGGTGTCTTCCGGTAAATAGGTTACACCCTTTGGCGGCACCACAATAATTGTTCCTCCCGAAAGACCCTTACCCAAATAATCATTCGACTCGCCTTCCAGGATTAACGTAATACCCTTTGACAAAAATGCTCCAAAGGATTGTCCGGCCGAGCCGGTAAATTTTATCCTAATCGTATCGGGAGGAAGCCCCTCCGTCCCGTACTTGCGTGCAATGTGGCTGGACAGGACAGTACCCGTGGTCCGGTTCACATTTCGTATCGGCAGATCCAACGAAACAGGTTCTCCCCGTTCAATGGCAGGTTGACACAATTCCACTAATTGATTATCCAAAATTCCCTTCAATCCGTGATCCTGTTCTTGCACGCAAGAGGTGGCCACTTCAGGACCGACCTCAGGCTTCACCAATAAGGGAGACAAATCCAGTCCTTTGGCTTTCCAATGATCAACAGCTTTTTGCACTTTCAGCTTGTCTACACGGCCAATCATCTCGCGCATAGTCCTGAACCCGAGCCTGGCCATCAGAGAGCGAACCTCTTCCGCCACAAACATAAAGAAATTCACAACATGTTCCGGTTTTCCCGTAAACTGTTTGCGTAGCTCCCCGTCTTGCGTGGCCACTCCCACCGGACAGGTATTGAGGTGGCATTTCCTCATCATGATGCACCCCTCGACAATCAAGGGCGCTGTTGAAAAACCAAATTCTTCCGCCCCCAACAAGGTCGCGATAACTACATCACGGCCAGTTTTCAACTGCCCATCGGTTTCCACTCGAATACGTCCACGAAGGTCATTAAGCACCAATGTCTGATGCGTTTCGGCCAAACCCAATTCCCAGGGTATGCCCGCGTACTTAATGGAGGATAAGGGAGACGCTCCCGTCCCCCCCGAATCGCCGCTAATCAGAACTTTATCGGCATGGGCCTTTGATACCCCTGCCGCCACAGTACCAACCCCGACTTCAGACACGAGCTTCACGGAAACCGCCGCTTCGGGATTCGAATTCTTGAGATCGAAAATTAATTGAGCCAAATCTTCAATCGAATAAATATCATGGTGAGGGGGAGGAGAGATTAGTTGAACCCCTGGCGTGGAATATCGAAGTTTGGCAATAATTTCATCCACCTTGTGTCCCGGCAACTGACCCCCTTCGCCCGGCTTGGCCCCTTGAGCCATTTTAATCTGCAATTCCCTGGCATTCACCAGATAATGCGCCGTCACCCCAAAGCGGCCGGACGCCACCTGCTTGATATAGGAATTTTTTGAATCCCCGTTTGGCAAAGGCTTAAATCGTTCTGGATCCTCGCCACCCTCGCCGGTATTGCTTTTGGCACCCAGGCGATTCATCGCGATGGCCAATGTCTCATGCGCTTCTTTACTGATCGCCCCAAACGACATCGCACCCGTCGTAAAGCGTTTCACAATTTCGCTGGGGGGCTCCACTTCTTCAAGGGGGATCGATTCGGCAGCCCACTTAAACTCAAATAACCCGCGAAGCGTGGAACGCCGCTGGTCCTCCTTATTCACCAAGGCCGCAAAATCCGCATAGGTTTTAGCATCATTCGCACGGGTGGCATGCTGAAGCTTGTAAATGGTTTCGGGATTCCAATTATGATGCTCTCCCTGAATCCGGTAGTGAATTTCCCCGCCAAAATCTAATTGCCGCACGGGTACCGGACGGTAGGCAAGCGCATGCCGGCGCAACGTCTCTTCTCCCACGTCGCTGAGACCGATTCCCTCGATCCGTGAAGCCGTTCCGGTAAAGAACCGATCAATCAACTTGGTATTGAGGCCAATAACCTCAAAAATTTGCGCTCCACAATACGACTGGACCGTGGAGATACCCATCTTAGAGAAAATTTTCAGCAAACCTTTGTTCACCGCTTTGATAAACTTCGATTCCGCCGTCGCGGCATCGACGCTTTCAGGGAAAAATCCCTCCCGTTCCATATCCACGAGTGACTCAAACACCAAATAAGGAT
>WOR8_10005337_pt1 | contig 12399 bp, 13 predicted proteins | sample DeeMarSeWOR38_10_FD_19890 | JGI IMG/M metagenome (IMG submission 19890) | reverse complement strand
GTCGGCGACCACCCATCGTCGCTCGCGCTGGCGCGCGCGATCGATGCCCGCTTGATCGTTCGCGAGAGTCGGGCTGGCAAGCCTATTCACGTCCAGCACTGTCGTATCGTCGAAGGCGGGTGCCGAAGGCGCATCGCCACCTTGTCGCGACTGATCACCGAGGCAAGCAACCGGGCGGGCATCGATCCCTTCCTCACAGCAGCGATTGCGGTTCGCGAGTCTGGTCTGAATCCACTCGCGGTGAGCCCGGTGGGCGCGCGTGGGGTCGTTCAGCTCAACCCCAAATATCGCGGCAAGACCGTTCCGTTCGTCTACAACGAACCTTATCGCGAGCAGTGCGGCCGGCGCCCGGGCGCCTGCCAGCGCGAGGTGCTCGAGGCCGGCCTTGGCCTCTACAAGTGGGCTGTGAGCCGCTGCGGCGGCGACGTGCAGAGAGGTTTGGCTTGGTACAACTCCGGTCGCTGCGACAAGCGCAACGGCTATGCGTCGTCGGTCTTGAGCGAGCGCCGCCGACTTCTCCGCCTCGCCAAGGACGCGACGCCCGCTGAGAGTGGCGTCTTCATCAACTAGCTAGCGACGGGACTTCCGGGACACGATCAGCCTTTCGAACGCCTCGCCCAGCGAAGCGGCGACGCGCTCGATCGCGCCCGAGTCAGCGGTGGGGTCGTTCGCGCAGAGGACGCCCACCAACCGCGATCCGATGAGCACCGGGACGATGATGACCTCCCGCCCGTGACTGCCGAATGCGGCCCGAAACAGCTGGTCCGCAGCGGTCCGCCCGTAGGACCCGCGAAAGGCCTTGCCGCTATGCAGGACTTCGTTGAGGACGGACGGATTGCTTGCAGGTACCCAGAGGCTTCGGATGCCGGCTGTGGTCACATCTTCGCCGGCGCCATCCCAGCCTCGGAAGACGCCTTTGCGGAGCGCAAGGAACGCTGCTCCTCGACACAACAGCGCGCAGCCTTCGCAGGCCACGCGGACCGCGTCGTCGCGGGTGTCGACGCTTCGGAGCTCGACCAGGCGCGCGTCGACGAGAGAATCGAGGTCGGGCGAGGGGCGCATGGTCGAAGGCCGCCGGAACACGGCATGCGAAGCAGGTGGCTCTGAAGCCGGAGCAAACGCGGTCTGCGGCACGCTGGCCACGGTGGGCAACGGCAAGCCGCTCGACTTCGGGACGAACGACACGTCGCGCTCGGTCGCCGAACGGCTCCATGCGCGATCCCAATCGGGGCTGGCGCCCGAGGCGAAGGCGGCACGGGGTGGCTCGAGATCGTCCAGAGTCTCGGCCGTATCCGGCGCCTCGTCCTGCACGAGGGGGACGAAGCCACTCGGCGCGCCCGCGCGGGCGGCTGTCACGGGATCACGCAGGGTTGCGGGCCGGTCCCCGGGGTATTCTCGGTCGATCGCCGACAGCAGATCGGAAAGCTTCGCGACCGTGGGCAAGATCGGACCGCCAAGTGCGGCGCTCACCCGCTCGACCGCCTCCCGATCGGTAGGGTCGGCCATGGCGACGACAGCGCCGGCAGCGCTCGAACGCAATGGCATCGCGCACAGCTCATGGGCGTCCGTCGCGGCCATTCGACACACCAGTTCGGCGTCCGCGCGCGCAAGGTCGCCCGCCCGCAACATGGGGCCAAAGCCCTTGGTGACGAAGAAGCCTGCGAGCGTCAGCTCGTCGAGGCCCTCCGCGACCAGATTCCGAATGAGACGGCTACCCGCGGCGAACGGATCGCCGGAGTCAATCGCGCGCGCCTGGGCCTCCGTGACGAGTCCGGCCTCGAGGAGCTGATCGACCAAATGCCCTGGCATACCCGATTCCTACCCAGCCTCACCGCGTGCGGCAAGCACGAGAGGCTGATAGCATCGCGAATCCATGGCAAGGGTCCTGCACATCGAGGATGACCCCAACAATCGGCGCCTCGTGCAGAAACTGCTCGGGGCCGCCGGGCACGAGGTCATCGAGGCCGAGGGCGGTGTCGAAGGCATCCACCTCGCGCGCGACACCCAGCCCGACCTCGTCTTGGTCGACATCAACATTCCGGACTTGGACGGGTACGAGGTGACGCTGCGTCTTCGAGGCATCGACGCTCTGCAGGACGTCCCCATCGTCGCGATAACGGCCGAGGGCGACCGCGATTCGACGCTGGCAGTCGGATGCGACGGATTCATCGCGAAACCGATCGACGCCGCCCATTTCGTCGACACCATCGCGCAGTTCCTACGGGGGCACCGCGAGTGGGCCGAGGGGACGAGCGACAAGCTACTGCGCGAGCGGACACAGAAGATCGTCGAGCGCCTCGAGAAGAAGATCGTCGAGCTCTCCGAAACGAATCAACGCCTCGAAGACGTTGCGCGGCTCCGGAGGGAGTTTTTGCAGAACGTCAGCCACGAGCTCGCAACACCGATGACCCCAGTGGTCGGCTACCTTCGCTTGCTACTCAACGAAGAGCTGGGCCCCCTCACCGATCTGCAGCGCAAGTGCCTGGGATCGATCGAGTCTTCCACGCAACGTCTGAGGTCGGTCGTCGACACACTGCTCGATGTCAGCTCGCTCGAAACCGGCAGGATGCACTACTACACTCGCGAGTACGACTTCCGCACCGTGTGCAACAAAGCGATAGACGAAGTGCGTGCGAAGCTCGACGAACGGGACGTGACGCTCGTCGAACGCATCCCCGAGCAAGCAATGCCAGCGCTCGGCGACCCGGACAAGCTCCTCCGTGCAATGGCGCACGTGCTCGACAACGCCTGCAAGTTCACGCCGACGGGCGGGGAGGTCGCGGTGGAGGTGAGAGCCGAGGGCGACGAGGACTATTCGTTCGAGGTGGCCGATAGCGGCCCCGGGGTTCGGCCTGAGCACATCGCGCGCATCATGGAACCCTTCTACCAGGTCGACGGCTCGGTGACGCGTGACCACGGAGGCGTCGGCCTCGGTCTCGCCTTTGCGCGGCGAGTGACCGAGGCGCTCGGAGGCGGCATCGAGATCTCGAGCCCACCCGCCGGCGCGGTCGCAGGGCGCCAATTGTCGGGCACGCTCGTCGAGCTTCGCGTGAGCCGGTCGCCGGATCGACCGGAGCTGCAAGCGAAGTGATCTACCTCGACCACCACGCCGCGGCGCCCACGCCTGAAGTCGTGCGCCGTGCAATGCGAGATGCCGCTTCGGTCGCATGGGCCAACCCGTCGAGCACCCATGCGGCCGGGCGGGCGTCCCGGAGGCTGCTCGAACAGGCGCGAGAGTCGGTCGCGGAGGTGCTCGGCGCACAGCCGGCGGACGTCGTTCTCACCGGCGGCGGCACCGAAGCCTGTAACCTCGGGGTTCGCGCGGTTGCCGCGGGCCGTCGTCGAATCGTGTCCACCGCCGTAGAGCATCCCGCAGTCGCCAGGAGTGTCGAGCGAGTCGAAAGACGGGGCGGCGAGGCCATCGTCCTCGGAGTGCCCGGCGGTCACCCACCGGCCGAAGGGACGCTCGCCGCCCACCTCGACTCGGACACGGCAGTCGCCGTGCAGTGGGTGAACCACGAAACCGGAACCATCTTTCCCGTGGCCGAATACGCACGGGCTTGTCGAGCTCGGGGGGCTCGACTATTCGTCGATGCCACGCAGGCGCTCGGCAAGCTACCCGTCGACGTCGCCGCATTGGGTGCGGACGCCGTTGCGGTTGCAGCACAGAAAATCGGCGGGCCGGCGGGCGCCGCAGCATGCTGGGTCCGGCGCAACCTCGACGTCGAGCCCATCGTCGATGGCGGCACCCAAGAACGCGGGCGTCGGCCCGGAACCCCCGACACCTCGAGCATGGTCGGATTCGGTGCGGCTTGCCGTCTGGTTCCGGCGCGCATCGAGGCGCAAGCTGCCATCGGCTCCCTGCGCGATCGGATCGAAATGGAGCTCGGCCAGCTCGGGGCGGTGCCGAACGCCAGCGACGCGCCCCGCGTGTGCAGCGTCACAAACCTCAGCTTCTCCGAATGGGAGGGCGCGTTGCTCGTGGCTGCACTCGACCTCGAAGGCGTCAGCGTCTCGACGGGGGCGGCTTGCTCGTCGGGCTTGCAGGAGCCGTCCGCCGTGATTCGGGCCATGTATCCGGATGAGCAGTGGCGCGCTGGATCCGCGGTTCGAATCAGTCTAGGGATCGAAACGACGACGGCCGAGATAGAGACGACATTACGCGTCTTTGAGCGTGTTCTGTCTCGCAAAGACCGCGAGAACCTCAATCCAATTTGAGGTCTGCTCCTCATGGACTCATATTTTTTCTCGATTTGAACTATAACACATTGAAATTATGAGTTATTATAATACTGTAATTTCGCAAACCAGGTTTTCCATTAAGTGGAATGAACCACGGCACTTTTGTTCAGTGCGGCACTGTTGATGCTCGATGAATGAGACGAGACGAGTCTTGGTTGCGATGAGCGGGGGCGTGGACTCCTCGGTGGCGGCGGCCTTGCTGCGGGAGGCCGGCCACGACCTGGTCGGCGTCACACTGCACCTCTGGGATGCAGAGGGGGACCAACAGGTCGGGCGCTGCTGTGCAGCCGAGGACAGGGACGACGCCCGGCGCACCTGTGAGCACCTCGGTATCCCGCACTACGTGCTCGACGAGCGGGAGGCATTTCGTCGGCACGTCGTCGAGCCGTTCGTCGGCGACTATCAGGCGGGGCGCACACCGATCCCGTGCGTGAGCTGCAACCGGACCGTGAAGCTCACCTACCTGGCCGAGGTCGCACGCAGGTTCGCCGCGACCCATATCGCGACGGGACACTACGCCCGCCTCGATCGCGCGGGCGACGGTCGCCTCCGCCTGTTACGGGGAAGGGACGACGACAAGGATCAGAGCTACTTCCTTTTCGGTCTGCCCCAGTCGACGCTCGAGCGCTTGCTCTTTCCGCTGGGGTCCCTGACGAAGTCGCAAGTGAGGGAAGCAGGCCGGCGGCTCGGCGTGCCGAACGCCGACAAACCGGAGTCGCAGGAGCTCTGCTTCGTGCCCGACGGTCGAGTGGGCGACTTCATCAACCGTCAAGGGAGGCCCACGGCCCGAGGACGCATCGTGGACACCGAGGGCCGAGTGCTCGGGGCACACGACGGTGTCGCCAACTTCACCCGGGGTCAGCGGCGAGGCCTCGGCCTCGGAGGTGGTGGCGCCCGATACGTCCTTCGGATCATCCCAGATACTGCGGAAGTCGTAGTCGGCGACGAGTCCGAGCTCTACGATGCGCAGCTCTCCGCGACGGATGCGCATTGGATCGGCGCCAGGCCTTCAGCCGCATTCAAAGGGGAGGTACGGATCCGCTATCGCCATCGGGGCGCAAGCGCGGCCATCGTCCCGAACGGCACGGGCTTCGAGGTGAGGTTCGACGAGCCCCAGCGTGCGATTACGCCCGGACAGGCAGCGGTGGTATACCGTGGCGACGAGGTGATCGGTGGCGGCTTCATTGCCTGAGGCGAGCGTCGTGCTCTTGTCGGCGCTGCTCCTCGGGAGCTGCGCCAAAGGGAGCTGCGACACGCAAGCAAGCGGTCAGGTTTGGGCACCTGACTGCGGTCTCGACGGCCAGGACTTCGACCTCAGACCGGACTTCTGCGCAATGCAGCCGAGCGCGTCAGTGGAAATCATCGACATCGTCGTCCAACACGGGAGCGACCTCAAGACCTATAGCGACGGTATCTCGGTGTTCATCCGTGATCCGGAGATGCTCAAGGAGTCGATGCTCGGCACGGAGATCGAGTTGGGCGGACTCGGTGCGCCGGTGGACGTCACTCTCTATCTGAACGCGACGTGTCCCGGACTGCTCGACCTACCCGTCGTGTACGGAGCCGTCTCCGGAACGATCCGTTTCGAAGAGCTCTTCGTCCCGTGGATCGACAACGACAACCGCGAGACGCGCGCGATCTTCACCAACGTCGAGCTCGTCGACCGTCAAGACGCTGAAGAGCGGCGCGCCTTGCTCAGCGGGGATTTCAGCTTCTTGTTCGAGCGCGGCATGCCACCACAGCTCTTCGGGTTGTGATGGCCCGGGCACGCGTGCTGGAGGGCCAGGTGCGGGCGATCGGCCGCGGGGGAGACGCGATCACCCAGACCTCGGAGGGAATCGTGCTCGTACCGGGGGCGTTGCCGGGCGAACAGATCGAGCTGGAGCGAAGGCCGTCGAAGCGGGGCGCAGCGCGGGGCCGATTGATGCGGGTTCTGCGACCGAGCGACGCACGCATCGACCCACCGTGCGAGCACGTAGCCCGCTGCGGTGGCTGTCCCCTCATGATCGCCGACGCTGCCGCGCAGCGCGCGATCAAGCTGGGGTTCCTACTCGACGCATGTCGTGGCCTTCCCGGCACCAACGACACCGAGCCCCACTGGGTGCCGTCTCCGGACGCCTTTGGTTATCGGCGGCGGGCACGCTTCGCATGGCACGGGAGCACGCTCGGATACCGCACGCTTCACTCCAGACGCGTGAACGACATCGACGAATGCATGGTGCTCACGGCGGCGCTCCAGACCGCTTGGGCTGCCGTGCGCACGCACCTCACACCGGCGCTGCGGGGCTCGGGCGAGATTCAGCTCCAACTCGGTTCCGGGGACCGCGTCATCGTCGGCCTGATGGGGAGCAGCGAGCCGACGGTCGAGCTTTTCGATGCCTGCGCCGCCCTGAGCCTCGACCCTTCGATTGCGGGCGTCCGCCTCGCGGTCGCGGGAGGTGGCGCAGCAGCCACATGGGGAGACGAGCACCTCTTGTCGTTTTCGCAAGCGAACGACGGGATCAACCGAACCCTGGTGCAGACGGTCGGCGAGCTCGCGGCGCCCGAGGGGCTCAAAGTGCTCGAGCTCCACTGCGGAGTCGGGAATTTCACCGTCGAGCTCGCCTCGCGGTCGCCGTCGACACTGGTCGCCGTGGAGCAGGATCCGGAGGCGGTCGAGGCCTGTCAGGCGGCGCTCTCGAATAGGGGCCTGCGGGCGCGCGTGACTGCGGGCGATGCGAATCGGCCTCCAAAAGGTCGCTATGACGTCGTAGTGCTCGATCCCCCGCGCCACGGAGCACGTGCATTGTTCGAGCGCGACGACCTATGGCCTGGGCCCAAGCGCATCGTCTACGTGTCGTGCGACACAGCCACGCTTGCTCGAGACCTGCAGCTCGTGACCGACAAGGGCTATCGGATCGATCGCATGATGGGTTTCGACATGTTTCCTCAGACGGCGCACCTGGAGTCGCTGGTTCGGCTCGTACGCGCGTAGACGAGCGCTGCGTTGCCGCGTGTTGCCCCGAGCGCTAGCTTCAGCGGGCCCATGCGCTGTCCCTACTGCGGAACTTTGGAAAACCGTGTGATCGACTCCCGTCTCTCCCAAGCAGGCGAGGTGACGAGGCGTCGGCGCGAGTGCGAGCACTGCGGCAGGCGCTACACGACCTATGAGAGGGTCGAGCAAACGTTGCCGCTCATCGTGAAGAACGACGGCCGCCGGCAGCCATACGACCGGGACAAGCTTCTCGCAGGCCTTCGGCGCGCCTGCGTGAAGCGACCGGTATCTGCGGAAGCCCTCGAGCGGTTCCTGCATCAGGTCGAGCGCTGGTTGGTCGATACCGGGGAGCAGGAGGTCACTTCAGCCCGCCTCGGCGAGCACGTGCTACACGAGCTTCGCGGGCTGGATCCCGTTGCATACGTCCGGTTCGCGAGCGTCTACCGCGATTTCCAAGACGTCGGGGAGTTCCTCGACGAGCTCGGTAGGCTCAAGGATTGACATGTGGTCGGACTTCGAACGCGACGTGATGGCCCAAGCCATTGCCGAAGCCAGGCGCGGCCGGCCTAGCCCGAATCCACGGGTCGGCGCCGCAATCGTCCGCGGACAGCGCGTCGTCGCCCTCGGGTACCATGCGAAGGCCGGGCTCGCCCATGCCGAAGTCGACGCCATTCGCGAAGCGGGAAGCCGCGCGGAGGGTGCAACCCTCTATGTCACGCTCGAACCGTGTAACCATCAGGGCCGAACCGGCCCTTGCACCGAAGCGATTCTCGAAGCCGGTCTCGCTCGGGTCGTGATTGGCTGCCACGACCCAGCGCCCCACGTGCCCGGCGCGATTGCCCGACTCGAAGCCGGCGGAATCGACGTGGAGGTAGGGCTGCTCGAGCCGGAATGCAGAGCGCTGATCGCCGATTTCGCAAAGCACATAAAGACCGGCCGGCCCTTCGTCACGTTGAAAGCAGCGATTACACTCGACGGAAAGATCGCGACTCGGACCGGGGACTCGAAATGGATCACGGGTGAAGCAGCCCGCACCGAAGCTCATCGCCTTCGCGACGAGTCGGATGCCGTCTTGGTCGGGGTTGGCACCGTGCTCGCAGACGATCCGGCACTCACCGTGCGGCATGTGACTGGGCGAAACCCGATCCGGGTCGTCCTCGACGCGGATCTTCGCACACCTGAAGATGCAACAATACTCGAGCGCGCAGGCACTCGCGACACCGAGGTGCTGATCTTCCATGCCGCGAATGCTGCAGAGGCGCGACGCGAGAAGCTCCGCCGGCTGGGCATCGAGCTGATCCCGGTCTCTCGAGATCCGCGCGGCGTCGACCTCTGCGAGGTTCTCGACGTCCTCGGAAAACGCGATGTCGTGCGACTACTGGTCGAGGGTGGTGCACGAGTTCACGGGGCTTTCCTGGATCTCGGCCTGGCAGACCGCGCTGCGATCTTCATCGCCCCCCGAGTGCTGGGCGATGCCGAAGCGATTTCGTTTGCGGCAGGAGAGGGCGCGGATTCGATCGCCCAGGCATGGTCCCTGGTGCGCACCGAGATGCGCACGTTAGGCACCGACTGGCTCGTGACGGGCGACTTGGAGAGGAAGCAATAAATGTTCACAGGATTGATAGAGCAACTCGGGATCATCGAGGGCCTCGACCCTGCAGAGAATGGACTCGCGATTCGAATCGCATGTGCGCTCCATCCCTATACGCTCGGAGAGTCGATCGCGGTCAACGGCACCTGCCTCACGGTGAAGTCGTTCTCCGAGCGACACTTCGATGCCGATGCATCGCCCGAGACGCTCGACAAGACCAACCTCGGCGACCTGTCGACCGGCGACCGCGTGCACCTCGAGCGCGCCATGGCGCTCGGCGACCGCCTCGGCGGTCATTTGGTGACGGGTCACGTGGACGGCGTCGGTAACCTCGCCGACCGTGAGGCCGCAGGCGATTACGTTCGCGCGGTTTTCGAGGTACCGAAGCGACTCGCGCCATTTCTCGCGCCCAAAGGGTCGATCACCGTCAACGGTGTCAGCCTGACGATCAACGCCGTCGACGGCACGCGTTTCGACGTCATGCTGGTTCCCTATACTCTCGATGCGACGACGTTCGGCCAGATGCAACCGGGCGCCCGTGTGAACCTCGAGGTCGACATCCTGGCGAAGTACGTGGCCAGCTTGATGGGCAAGCCGGGCGTAGACGCCGCAGACGACTGAGCTTTTGCAGCTTCCCCTGGAAGGCTCGGCGCTTTCGCGTCATGGTGGCGGCGATATGACGAGCGCGATCGAGCGGGTCGTCGCGGCGTTGGATGACATCCGCCAAGGCAAGATGGTCATCCTGGTCGACGACGAGGACCGCGAAAACGAAGGCGACGTTTGCATGGCTGCCGAAATGGCAGACGCGGCGACGATCAACTTCATGGCGAGAAACGCTCGCGGCCTAATTTGCCTCAGCCTCACCGAGGACCGAATTCGGCAACTCGACCTTCCGATGATGGTCGATGACAACCGCTCGTCACGGTCCACGGCCTTTACGATCTCGATCGAGGCCAGACATGGCGTAACGACCGGCATCAGCGCTGCGGACCGCGCTCACACCATCGTCACCGCGGTCGCCGACGACGCGAGCCCTGCGGACCTCGTGAGCCCGGGCCACGTGTTCCCGCTGAAGGCCGTCCCGGGCGGCGTGCTCCAACGAACCGGCCACACCGAGGGCTCCGTCGATCTTTCGAGGCTGGCCGGGCTCAAGCCAGCGAGCGTGATCTGCGAGATCATGAAAGACGACGGAACGATGGCTAGGTATCCGGACCTGGTTGCCTTTGCGAAAGAGCACGACCTGCGCCTGATCACCATCGCCGACCTGATTCAGTACCGTCTCGCGCGCGAGCGCCTCGTCACCAGGATCCGTCAAACGCAGGTCGAGATGCCCACGGGCCGGACCTGGAGGGCCTCGGTGTATCAGGTCCAGGTAGACGATCGGCAGCAGTTCATGGCCTTGAGCTATGGTGAGATCGGGCCGGAGCCAACCATGGTTCGCGTACACCGCGGTAGCGTCCTCGGCGACGCGTTCCAGGTCCGCATGGGGGAGCGCGTACATATCGCGGATTGCGTGACCGCCATCGAGCGCGAAGGTAAGGGGGTCATCTTGTTCCTGCCGGGCCATCCAGATCCTGAAACCGACCTCGCGTTCTACCTGGGCGAGCCCATTCCGCGTCCTCCTGAAGAGCCGGGCGTCGTGCTGCGGGAGTATGGCTTCGGCGCGCAGGTGCTGTCCGACCTCGGGTTGCGTAGGCTGCGAATCCTCACCAATCGCCCGCGACGCATGCCGAGCCTCGATGCCTACGGGCTCGAGGTCGTCGACCAGCTCAGTGTCTCGGCGGGGGGAGAGCTCGGTCCTGCGAACCCCGCCACTGGAGAGGCATCATGAGCCGGGATCCAAACCCGCCTCTGACCGAGGTTCGAGCGCCTGCCGACGCCCGGTTCGCGATCGTCTGGTCACGCTTCAATCACGGGGTCGTGCGGAAGCTGCTCGAGGGGGCGGAGGCGTGTTTCGCCGAGCATGGGGTCGAGCCGAGCGCGGTCTACGTCGTCGAGGTGCCGGGCGCTTGGGAGCTGGCCTACGCGGCCCAGCAACTCGCGCAGAGCGGTCGATTCGACGCGGTGGTGGCGCTCGGCGCGATCATCCGCGGCGGCACGCCGCACTTCGACTACGTCTCGGAGGGTACTGCGCTCGGACTCGGGCGTGTTTCCCTCGACACCGGGGTCCCCGTCGTATTCGGGGTTCTGACGACCGATGACGAGAGCCAGGCTCTCGACCGGGCTGGCGGCGCTCACGGCAATAAGGGCCGCGACGCAGCTCTGACAGCCGTCGAGATGGCTTTGTTCGATCGCAAGCTGGCCAACGATGGGATCACGACGCAAAGGCCGTGAAGCGGCGCTCCGCATCCTGTACGGCATGGATGTGTCAGGCGCGAGCGACTCTCAGGCGATCAAGCACTACTGGGGGCACCTCGTCGAGCGGCCAGAGGCGTCCGAAGAAATGGAATTCGCCAACCAAATCGTACGCGTCTACGCGGCGACGCGGGAGGCCGTCGACGAACTCATTCGTTCGTCGAGTCACCATTGGCGCATCGAGCGGATGCCGATCGTCGACCGGAACGTTCTTCGCGTGGCCATCGTGGAGCTTCAAACGATGAGCGACATTCCAAAGCGCGTGACGCTCAATGAAGCCGTCGAGCTGGCGAAGCGCTTCGGGTCCGAGGGAAGCGGCTCGTTCGTGAACGGAGTGCTCGACCGCATCGCGACCGAGCTCGGCAAGAAGTGACCACTTACGATTTCGTACCTGTGTCGCTGAAGAGCTTCGATGGGCTCCAAGTGGAGCTCATCGTACTTCCATTCTTCTCGGACGCGCGGCCTTTGAAAGGAGCCGCGGGCCTGATCGATTGGCGTCTCTGCGGCGCGCTATCCCGCAAGCTCTTGTCCGGGCATCTCGATGGACATTTCGGCGAGAAGGGGATGATCGCGGCGCCGTGCAAGCTCAAGGCAGAGGCATTGCTCCTCGTCGGACTCGGGTCGGCGGCGTCGTTCGATCGGAGCGTGGCAAAGCGGGCCTGTGCATTGATCGCCAAGACGCTCCGCGAGTCCAAAGTGACGACGGCGGCCATCGAGCTGCCGGGGCGAAGCCTCGATCTCATTGCCGCGCTGGAGGTGATGCAACTCTGGCTGGCTGCCAGCCGACACGACCAGCTACTCGAAGAGCTGAGCGTCATCGAGCGCGCACAAGAGCATCGTGCGCTCGGATCGCTTCTCGACGGCTTGCGGCGCAGGTCCGAATCACCGCTCGAATGACGGGCCCGCACCGTGGTCCGATTGCGCCGGGCGAGCTGCCCCGTGTCAACGCCTGCGACGCTTGGCTTTGACAGCCGGCTTGCGCTTCTTGCTCGGACGCTTTTTCGTGGGCGCTCGCTTCTTGCTCGGACGTTTCTTCGTGGGCGCTCGCTTCTTGCTCGGACGCTTTTTCGCGGGCGCTCGCTTCTTGCTCGGACCCCTTTTCGCGGGCGCTCGCTTCTTGCTCGGACGCTTGCTCGTGGTCCTCTTCTTCCGGGCCGCCTTCTTCTTGGCGGCCGCCTTCTTTTTCGCGGCCGCCTTCTTCCGTGCCAGCTCGGCCTTCTTCTTGGCGGCCGCCTTC
>WOR8_10009021_pt1 | contig 12400 bp, 10 predicted proteins | sample DeeMarSeWOR38_10_FD_19890 | JGI IMG/M metagenome (IMG submission 19890) | reverse complement strand
CCGGAGGCGGTAGAGCTGCTTGTCGGCCTGCGCGCGGGAGGAGCGCACCGCCGGCCCCTTGCTCGTGTTGAGCTGGCGGAACTGGATCCCCGTCGCGTCGATGTTCCTCCCCATCTCCCCGCCCAAGGCGTCGATCTCCCGGACGAGGTGCCCCTTGGCCAGCCCGCCGATGGCGGGGTTGCACGACATGAGCCCGATGGCGTCGGCGTTGATCGTGAGTAGGAGGGCGGAAGATCCCATCCGGGCCGCGGCGAGGGCTGCCTCGCAGCCGGCGTGTCCTCCGCCTACGACGATGACGTCGTACTCCTTCGGGTACTCGTACACGCTCACCGCTTCCCTCCCCCCCCTGTTCCACGTGGAACAGTGGAACAGGGGAAAGGATATCGCTTGTCTATCAGCTACTTACCTATGCAAAAGGTGCTGAAGATCGCGTCCAGAACCTCTTCGGGGGCGATCTCCCCGGTCAGTTCGGCCAGCGCCTGGGCGGCATCCCGGACGTCGGAGGCGAGAAATTCCAGGGGAAGGCCCCTTCCGGCCGCCCCCAGTGCCCGTTCCAGGGCGGTGTTCGCCTTCCGGGCCGCATCGACATGCCGGATTCGGGTAAGCGGCGCTTCGGACAGTATAGCACCCTCCCCCGGGACGAGCTCGCACGCGATTCCTCTGAGGAGAGCATCGACCCCCTCTCCGGTCTTCGCGGACAGAGGGACCTCCCCTGCGCAACCGGAACCCCGGAAAAGGCCGCCGTCCCCTGCAGCCGGCAGGTCGCGCTTGTTCACAATGACCATATGCGGCCGGTTCTCCACCTCCCGGTACGCCTCGAGATCGCCCTCGTGCGCGGGCCGGCTCCCGTCGAGGACGAACAGGATGAGATCCGCCCCTGCGATGATCTCCCGGCTCCGCCGGACCCCTTCCCGCTCCACCGGGTCCAGAGACTCCCGCAATCCCGCCGTGTCGACCAGCCGCAGCGGGATCCCCGCAAGGGATATCTCCCCGGAGAGGTAATCGCGCGTAGTGCCCGGAATCTCCGTGACGATGGCACGCTCTTCCCCCAGGATCCGGTTCAAAAGGCGCGATTTTCCGACATTGGCCACCCCCGCGATCGCCACGGTCGCCCCATCCCTGTACAGGTGCCCCCGGGTGTAGGTATCGAGGAGCCGCCCCACCTGTGACCGTAATTCCGATACCCGTTCTTGGAGTTCCTCGTATGTCAGGAGGGGGACGTCTTCCTCGTCGGAGAAATCGATCGATGCCTCGAGAAGCGCGAGAAGGGATACGATCTGCCCCCGAAGGGGGGCAACCGCCTCCCGGATACCCCCTTTCAGCTGCCGGAGGGCTGCCCGGGCCGCTCCGTCCGTTCTCGCCGCGATCAGGTCGGCAAGCGCCTCCGCCTCCGTCAAATCCATCTTCCCGTTCTGATACGCACGGCGGGAGAACTCCCCCGGGGAGGCGGGAGCCGCACCCAGGCCGCACGCGACGGCGGCGGCCCGCTCCACGATCACGGGGTTTCCGTGCAGGTGGATCTCGGCGACGTCCTCACCGGTGAAGCTTCGCGGCGCGGGAAAGAATGCGACGAGGGCGGCATCGACCTCTTCCCCCTTTCCGTCACGGACCGTGCACCGGGAAAGTGTCCGGGGGGGAACCCGGGAAGGATCGACCCCGGTCATCCGGAAGACGATCGGAAACGCTTTCGGGCCGGAGAGTCGCAGGAGGGAAACGGCGCCGGGACCTGCGGGGGTTGCGGGCGCCACGATGGTCGTCCCGTCCGCGTCGTCTGGTCCCCCCCGGCCTGCCGCGCGAGCCCCGGGGCGGTGGTCGTCCACGGGTTCCTCCTTGGGGACGGGGGGTCCTTACGCCCGCGCCGCCTTTTCCGCTTCCACCTGCCGGTTCTGGATCAGCTGCTGCCCGATGCTCAGCAGGTTGTTCATCAGCCAGTAGATCGTCAGCCCCGTCGGGAACCCCCAGAACATGAAGGTGAAGATGAGGGGCAAAAAGAGCATCATCTTCTGCTGGGTGGGATCCATCCCCCCGGAGGGCGACAGCCTCTGCTGAACGAACATCGAGATCCCCATGAGCAGGGGAAGCAGGCGGATCGGAATCGTGTACCCCGCCACAGCGATATCCCACAGGTGCTCGGGGGCGGACAGGTCGTTGATCCACAGGAAGAACGGCGCGTGGCGGAGCTCGATCGCCACGAGAAGACCCTTGTACAGCGCGATGAAGACCGGGATCTGGAGGACCATCGGGAGGCAGCCGCTCATGGGGTTGATCTTGTACGTCTTGTAGAGATTCATCATCTCCTGCTGCTGCCTCGCCTTGTCGTCCTTGTACTTCTCCTTGATCTTGTTCATGATGGGGCCGAGTTCCTGCATCTTCTTCATGGAGGCCATCGATTTCTTCGTCAGCGGATAGAACGCGATCTTGATGAGAATCGTCAGGATGATGATGTCGATCCCGTAGTTCTTCGTCACGCGGTTGCTGGCCGTGAGCATCCAGACAAGAGGCTTGGCGATTACCGAGAACCACCCGTAATCGACCAGGCGCTCCATCCCCTTCCCCGTGGCCTCGAGGAGGTTGTACTCCTTCGGCCCCATGAAGGCCCGGACGGAGAAGGAGGCCACCTCCCGCGGCCCGAGAACCGCGGGGGAGCCGGCCAGGACGATCAGGATCCCCTCCTTCCCCTGGGGGGAAACCTGCTCGAGGGTCCACTCCTTCCCGGGAATGACGATCAGGGTGAAATATTTCGCGTCCGCGGCCGCCCACCGCACCGGAATCTTTTCGATCCCGCCCTTCCCGATCTTCTTCAGATCGAACCGCTCGATCTTCCCCCCGTCGTCCACGACGGCTCCCTTGAACGAGTAGGAATCGCCGCCCAGTTCCCCCGTGAAGGTCTGGGACAGCTCGATCCCCGGTTTGATCCGAAGGGGCCCCCCGTCCCCGTTGCTCACCTTCTGCTCCACCTCGAAATCGTACCGGTCGCCGAAGAAGGTGTACTCCCTGGTGATGCGGACACCCTGCGCGGATTCCCAGGACAGGGAGACGGTCTTCTTCTCCCCGCCCGCGACGGACAGCTCGTCGGGCGCGTTCGAGGCGAACACCGGCAGCTCGGGAAAAGCAGGCTGGTTCTCCGCGAGGTAGAGGTCCAGGGGAAGTGGACGCATCGTCCCGGATCCGATGATGTCCAGCGGTTTTCCCTTCGGCCCGGGGTGTTCGTTGTACCGGTTCAGCGTAAACGACTGGACCCCTCCTCCGGCCGTGGACAAGGTCGCGGAATAGAGGGGGGTCCGCACGGTAATCCACCGCTGGGAATGCATGCGGGCGGGGGCAAGCCCTCCGGCCGCCGGAGGTCGCACGACCGCGCGCGGGGCGTCCGCGGGAGTCCCAGCATCGTTGTCCCTCGCTGCCGTTCCGGCTGCCTCCTGCTCTTTCGCGGGAGGCGGACGGTCCGCCGGACCAGGGCCGAACATCTTCTGGTAGCCAAGCAGAATGACGATCGAGAGAACGATCGCCAGAATCATCCGTTTTTCCATCGACCCCTCGTGCCGCAGATGTGGATTCGCCGCGGTTCCTCAACGCCCCCGGGATGGAAGGGATGGCACCGCACGATTCGCCAGAGTCCGTCCAGAATGCCCGTCAGGATCCCGTTCAGGCGTAGCGAGCCGATCGTGTACTCCGAGCAGCTGGGAAAGAAACGGCAACAGTCGCCAAGATAAGGGGATACCAGGCGCTGGTAACCTTTGAGGAGTCCTATCGGGATGTCTCGGGCCTGCACTGGAAAGATTCCCCCTTCTTGCCCCACCGGCTCTCCATAGCGGGAATGAGCTCGGCGGAAACCGACGCGAGAATCGCGTCTCCGGGGGCTTTCCTCACCACGATGGCCGTTCTCGTTCCTGCCGGAAAAACGCGCCTGTTGTGCCGGTAGAATTCCCGGAGGAGTCGCTTCACCCGGTTCCGGACCACCGCGTTCCCCACCCGCCGTCCGACAGAGATACCGATCTTGCGGTCAACGGGCGCGTCTCCGTCCCCTGCGGAAGCGCGGAAGTCCCGGTAGATGGTGTAGTGCGGCGTGGACGCGCGCTCCCCCCTGCGAACCACCTCCCGGTATTCGCGGTCCGTGCGCAGCATCTCCGCTTTTGGCAGCCGACCCCCCCCCACCGTCGTCCGGGCCTCTCCGGTCCGGAAAAGCTACTTCTTGCCGCTGACCGATACGGCAAGCCGCTTCCGCCCCTTCGCGCGGCGGCGGGATATGATCCGCCTGCCTGCCGGGGTCGACATGCGGTGGCGGAATCCGTGAGTTCGCAGCCGCCGCCGGTTGTGCGGCTGGTAGGTGCGTTTCATCCTGTGCCACTCCTTCTTGGTACCAATCGGGTTCCCTGGGAAATAGATAAGTTATTCCTTTTGTTCCATCCCTGTCAACCCCGATTTTCCTTCCCCATGGTACACTACGCGTGAAATGAGCAGAAAACGGCCCATCCGTTTCTCCCCTCTGCGCCGGCTCCTTTCGTTTCCGCTTCTGCGGGCCGGGAAACCCAGCGACCGCTTGCCTCCCTCCGAAGGGGAACTCCTGTTCGAGCTTGCGGGCCTCAACCCGGAAAATCTCCTCTTCGGCCGGTTCACGCCGGAGGACGTCCGGAAAAGGCTCTCGAGTGCAGGAACCCCGAGGAACAGCGCGTCTCCCTGTACGCCGGGAGAAAGTCCCGTGACCGGCTGCTCATGGAAGTGCGGGCCCGGATCTGCGCCTTTCGCCCGGGGAAGCCGATCGGCCCGTTTTCGGAGGAGACCGTCTTCCGGATGCTCCTCATCCAGTGGCTTGTCCTTTCCGACCCGGACCGTCCGTTTTCGATCGACCGCCCCAGGCTCCCCGGGCAGGAGCGCCCGGGGCTGGGTCTCCTGCCGGAGTGCCTGTCCCTTCTTCGGGAGATCGGGCGGGAGTTTCCCCTCGACGGTATTCTCGACGTTCCGGATCACTTCCACACGGCCGTTCTCTACTCCCGGGCATTCCGGTTTCTCGACCCGCATGCCGAGGGACGGTTCCAGGCGATTGCGCGGGACCTCGAAGGGATCCCCCTTGCGATCGCCTCCGAGGCCGTCCGTGAAGAGTGCCTCATCGACACCGCCAGCGGTTTGCCGGTCCCCTGGGATCCGGCGGAGCAGGTGATGCCTTTGCGCGATCCCCTCTCTGCCTACCTCCAATCCCCGGAGTACCTGCGCGTCCGCGACGAGGCCGTCGCACGCCTTCACGTGGCCGTGGACTGGGACCGCTACCGGGCAAAAATCGCGGAAAAGGGAAGATCCGGAAAATATCCTTGATTCCCCTTTTCGGGGTATGGTACCCTTCCTTCGCCTCAAGCAGAAAGCGCGGCGGCTTCCTTCCTTTTTCGATTCGAACAGGCGCGCGGGACCGTTGATAAAAAACCCGGAGAATTTAAATCAAACCGTTTGAATTTCATATCTTTTTCGGCTTTTCCACAGTTGTGGATAACAGTGTTGGCAACTTCTGCCGGGCAAAGCACCTTAACCGCCCGACAATGAATACGATTTTTCTTCTTTTCCCGTAGTCTAAGGAACCACCAGGGAGGCATGTATCCGTTGACTTCCCGGTCGTGGGAAATGGTCCTGTCCCACCTGAAGACCAAGGTGTCCGAGCAGGTGTTCGAGACCTGGTTGCGCCCGTTGCGCTTCGTCTCCCGGGAAGGCTCCCTTCTCCTGGTGGCGACTCCCCACAAATTCTTCAAGCAGTGGATCGAGGAAAACTATATGCCTCAGCTCGAGGAGGCGGCGCGCAAGGAGATCGGGGGGAACGTCACCGTCGAGATCGTCGTGGGAAGCGAGGAGGACGGGGATGTGGAGCGGTCCGTCGATTCACAGGATTTGACCCCGGACGACAGGGGCGAGGCGAAGCCGCCGAAACCGAGGACGCGCAACGGGGAGCTCAACCAGCGGTATACGTTCGATCGCTTCATCGTCGGTGCCGGGAACCAGTTCGCCCATGCCGCCTCCGTCGCGGTGGCGAACGACCCCGCCAAGAGCTACAACCCGCTCTTTCTGTACGGCGGCGTCGGCCTCGGCAAGACCCACCTGCTCCACGCCATCGGAAATCTTACCCGCGAACGAACCCCCCGCGTCCGGGTCTGCTACATCACGGCGGAAAAATTCACCAACGAACTCGTCTTCTGTCTTCGCACGAACCGGATGCCCGACTTCAAGGAGAAATACCGGAACGTCGACATGCTTCTCGTGGACGACGTCCAGTTCATCGCGGGGAAACAGCGCACGCAGGAGGAGTTCTTCCACACCTTCAACGACCTCTACTCCTCCCGGGGGCAGATCGTCGTATCCAGCGACAAGTTCCCGAAAGAGATCCCCGACCTCGAGGAGAGGATCCAGTCCCGCTTCGAGTGGGGTCTCGTGGCGGACATCCAGCCGCCGGACCTGGAGACGAGACTCGCCATCCTGAACCGCAAGGCGGAGGCCGACCAGATCCCTCTTCCCCCGGACGTCGCCCTCTTTCTCGCCACCATGATCAAGAACAACATCCGGGAGCTCGAGGGATCCCTCATCCGGATCGGAGCGCACGCCTCCCTCACCCAAAGGGAGATCAACATGGATCTGGCGCGCGAGGTCCTCTCCCGCCTCCTGGAGTCCTCGGTGCGGGAGATCTCCCCGGACACCATCCTGAAGGTTGTTTCCGACCATTACGGCGTCAAGGTCTCCGACCTGCGCTCCGGACGCAAACACAAGGTGGTCGCCCTCCCCAGGCAGGTCGCCATGTTCCTCATGCGGGAGATGACCAAGTGCTCCTTTCCCGACATCGGGCAGCGTTTCGGGGGCCGCGATCATTCCACCGTCATGTACGCCGTAAAAATGATAGAGAAAAAAACAAAAGAAGATGGATCGTTGAAACACAGCATTGCAACGCTGCGGAAATCGATCAACGGATAACCCTGTGAGGGAATTGCGGATGGTTTGTTTCCCCACGGATCCCTGTGTGGCACGGCGCGGATTGTCCGCATGTTGTTCCCCCGCTTTTCGGAAGGGGAGGACGGACTTCCGCATGTTATCCACAAACCCACAACCCCTACTGCGACTACGATCTTTATGAATATAATTAATAAAAGAAGAGGATGCCGATGAACTTTACCGTGGATCGCGACCCGTTCGAGGAAATCCTTGCCCGCATCCAGGGAGTGGCGGAGAGGCGGCATACCATGCCGATCCTGTCGCACACCCTTCTCACCGTAGGTCCCAAGGCGGGGCCGACGGAAAATCCGGGACTCACGCTCGTGGCCTCCGATCTCGAGATCGTCATACGCTGCTCCCAGCCGGTGGACGTGGTAGAGCCCGGTTCCGTCGCCCTCCCGGCGCGGAAACTGTTCGACATCGCGAAAGTCCTCCCCAAGGGGCCGGTGACCGTGGCAGGTCGCGAGGGGAATTACGTGGAGATCTCCGCGGGACGCGGGCACTTTCGTCTCGCGGGTCTGGGAAGCGGAGAGTTTCCCGAGATGCCGGAGAGGCCGAAGGGAAAACCCGTCGCCGTCGATTCGGAAACGTTCCGCAAGCTCGTGGACCGTGTAAGCCCCTTTGCCACGGGCGACGAGACGAGATACAACCTGTCTGGAGTCCTTCTGGAAAAACAGGAGGAGGAGGGGAAGTCGCTGCTCCGCATGGTGGCCACGGACGGACACCGGCTCGCGATCGCGGACGGGGAGGTCCCGGATCTCGGGGGTCTGCTGGGGGAACGGCGCGTGCTCGTCCCAAGGAAGGGGCTGATCGAAATCCGGAAGTTGTCCGACGGGGGTCCGGGCTCCCTGGAGTTGTCCGCCACGGAGAAGTTTTTGTTTGCCGGAAAAGGGGAGACGGAGGTGTGGGTGCGGCTTCTCGACGCGGAGTTTCCGGATTACCGGCAGGTCGTGCCCAGGGAGAACCGGGTCGTGGCAACCGTCCCGCGAGGGCCGTTCCTCGACGTCCTGAAGCGGGTCAGCGTCATGGCGCCGGAGAAGGTGCACAGCATCAGGCTCTCGTTTTCCGGGAAGCAGCTGGAAGTGTCCACCAACAGCCCGGACCTGGGCGAGGCGCGCGATCTGCTGCCGATCGAGTTCGAGGGCACGCCGGTCAAGGTCGGTTTCAACGGACGATACCTTCAGGATGCCCTTTCCGGGATCTCCGAGGACACGGTCCGCATGGAGCTCAAAGACGAGGTGTCCCAGGTGATCGTGCGCCCGGCAACCGAGAAGAACTACCTCGCGATCATCATGCCGATGAGGATTCTGTAGCGAAGAGATTTCCCCCACAAGAACCGTTCCGTAGTATAATAAGTCGATTAATCTTCGAGGGATTGTCCGCCTATGGCGAACCGGCCGAACAGCATCGTCCGAAACGGGAACGGTGCGGACGACTACACCGGCGATAACATTAAGGTTCTGAAGGGGCTGGAGGCGGTCCGGAAGCGCCCGGCGATGTATATCGGGAGCACGGACGTCCATGGCCTTCACCACCTCGTCTACGAGGTCGTGGACAACTCCATCGACGAGGCGATGGCGGGGCATTGCGACTCCATTGCCGTGACGATCCACCCCGACAACTCGGTCACCGTGGACGACAACGGCCGGGGGATTCCCATCGACGTCATGGAAGGGGAGGGAAAGCCCGCCGCCGAGGTGGTGCTGACCGTACTCCATTCCGGCGGAAAGTTCGACCGGGAGACCTACAAGGTTTCCGGGGGGCTCCACGGTGTCGGCGTCTCCGTGGTCAACGCGCTCTCGGAGCGGCTCGAGGCGGAGATCCGCCGCGATGGCTCCGTCTACCGGCTGGCCTTTACCCGCGGACAGACGACCACCCCGATCAAGGCGACGGGGAAATCCCGCAAGACGGGGACGAAGATCACGTTCAAGCCCGACCCCGAAATCTTCACCGAGAAGGAGTTCCACTTCGACACCCTCTCGCAGCGCCTGCGCGAGCTTTCGTTCCTCAACGCGGGTCTCAAGATCTCGATCCTTGACGAGCGAACCGGCAAGTCGAACGAGTTCCAGTACAAGGGGGGGATCGTTTCCTTTGTCCAGCACCTGAACCGGAGCAAGACCGCGCTCCACAGCAAGCCGATTTTCGTGGAAGGGGAGAAAGACGGCGTCCAGGCCGACGTCGCCCTCCAGTACAACGACTCCTACCAGGAGACGGTCTTCGCCTTCGCGAACAACATCAACACCTACGATGGGGGCACGCACCTCATCGGCTTCCGCTCGGCGCTCACGCGGGCGGTGAACCAGTATGCCCAGAAGGGAAACCTGCTGAAGGGCGTGAAGGAGAACCTGAGCGGCGACGACCTGCGCGAGGGACTGACCGCCGTGGTCTCCGTCAAGGTCCCCGAGCCCCAGTTCGAGGGGCAGACGAAGCATCGTCTGGGAAACAGCGAAGTGAAAGGGATCGTCGACTCCCTGGTCTACGAGAGACTGACCACCTTTTTCGAGGAGACGCCCCCCGTCGCCCGAAAGATCGTGGAGAAGGCCCTCGAGGCCGCCAGGGCGCGGGAGGCGGCGCGCAAGGCGAAGGAACTGGCGAGGCGGAAGGGGGCGCTGGACTCTGCGGGTCTCCCCGGGAAGCTGGCCGACTGCCAGGAAACCGACCCGGCCCGGTGCGAAATCTTCCTCGTCGAGGGGGACTCGGCGGGAGGCTCGGCAAAGCAGGCCCGGGATCGCCGGTACCAGGCGATTCTCCCCCTGAAGGGGAAGATCCTCAACGTCGAGAAGGCCCGGATCGACAAGATGCTCTCCTCGCAGGAGATCCGCACGTTGATCACGGCGCTGGGCACGGGGATCGGGAAGGAGGATTTCGATCCCGCGCGCCTCCGGTACGGCAAGGTGATCATCATGACCGACGCGGACGTCGACGGAGCGCACATCCGGACCCTGCTTCTCACCTTCTTCTTCCGGCACATGCAGAAGCTGATCGAGGGCGGGAGCATCTTCATCGCCCAGCCCCCCCTTTACGGCATCCGGAAAGGGAAGGGGATGACGTATCTCAAGGACAACGCCGCCTACCGGGAGTTCCTCATCGAGAACGGAATCCAGGGGCGGCGGGTCTCGGGCGGCAACGGGCAGGGGCCGATCACCGGACAACGGCTGTCGACATGGCTGAAAAAAATCTCTCGCCTCGAGGAGATCGCCTTCCGCGCGGAGCGGCGAGGCATGCCCACGTTCGTCCTCCTGTCGCTTGCCCCCCGTGCGGCGGAAGGGGCGAAGGCGCTGGAGAGCGAGAAGGGCGCGAAGAAGTTTTTCTCCTCCCTCGTCGCGGAGTGGAAAGTCTCCCGTCCCGACGTGACCCACGTCGCCTTCGGGATCGGGCCTGACCCGGACGCGGACACGGAAGGGGTGGTCCGGGTCACGTTGCGGTGGAAGCGGGGGGGGCTGCCGATGGAGTGCACCATCGACCGGAATCGCCTCGCGATGGCGGACCTTCGGGAATCGAACGCCCTCTCCACCCAGATTCGGGATACCCTTCCGCCCCCGTACCGGCTGGGAGAGGACGGCGCCTTCCCCGAGGCGGACGGGCCGCTGTGCCTCCTCGACCAGGTCCTCGAGGCCGGAAAGAAAGGGCAGACGATCCAGCGGTACAAGGGGCTGGGCGAAATGAACCCCGACCAGCTCTGGGAGACGGCGATGAACCCGGAGACCCGCGACCTGCTCAGGGTCGAGATCGGCGACGAGACCGACGCCGACGAGATCTTCACGAAACTGATGGGCGACCAGGTGGAGCCCCGGAGGGAGTTCATCGAGAGGAATGCCCTGGAAGTTTCCACGCTCGACATTTAGGGGGATGTTCTTGCATCGGTCGTAACGAGAGCCCGTGTTGCCGCGACGTGCGTCGCCTGACCCGCGTGCCCATTGCCCAAACAGAACGAGGAGGAGACCGAATATGGAGTTCCATCCCCAGATGGAGGAGGCCGAGTTCATCCGGGCCATCGACGCCGGGTTCATCTACAACACCGACCTGGAGTACGAAGAGGTGACCCGCCTGGGATGCTCCATTTCCGACAACGCGGCCCTGATGGTCGGATACGAGCTTGCCACGGGGGCATCCCATGCCAGCCTCGAGGTCAACCTCCGTCTTCTCGAGATCATGGAACGGGAGAGGCCGACACCCGTGATCCTTGCCGCGGTCCCGGTCGTCCGATCCCTCCTCAAGGCGGAGCCGGTTGCGAAGGAGGACACTCTCCGGCTGCTTGGCGCCTGCAAGGAGCATTCGAGCGCCTGGAACGGGCTGGGCATCGTCCTTTGCGCCGATCCGGGCCTGGATCAGGAATGTGAACGGATCATGGACGGCTGGCGCGGCGCGCAGCCCGGGGGCCGGCTCAGCTGAAGACAGGTCCCGGCGACCAGGGAGCGAAGCATGCACAGCGCCGATTCGAACAGGGAATCTTCCGGCTCGCGAGGCAAACGCACCCTCGCCGTCGTCCTCCTGGTCCTCGTTGTCGCCGTTCTTCTGGTCGCCGTCTGGGTCAGGCACAACCTGTTTGCGTCCCGGTTTGCCCCCGTGGACTTGCGACCGGAGGAACAGGAGGTTCTCGGGGCCAAGCTGGCGCTCCTCCGGAAAGAGGGTCCGGCCCCCGGGCAAGTTCCGTCGGGGACGCCGCTCCCTGCCGAACCGTATACCGAAGAGGGTGCGCGCCGGGAGATCCATCTCACCGAACGGGAGCTGAACGCCCTCATCGCAAACACTCCCGACATCGCCGAGATGGTTGCGATCGATCTTGCCGACGACCTGATCAGCGTGAAGCTGGTTTGGCCCGTCGAAGAGGATGTCCCCGTCCTCGGCGGGAAAAGGTTGAGGATACACATGGGACTCACCGTAACCTACGGGGGAGGCACTCCCGTCTTCGCCCTCAAGGGAATATCCCTGGGGGGAATCCCCCTGCCGAATGCCTGGCTGGGCAACCGGAAGAACGTGAACCTTGTGGAGGAATTCGGAACCGACGACGGGTTCTGGGAGATCTTCTCCGAGGGGATTCGATCCATCAAGGTCCGGGAGGGGTACCTGCAGATCACCCTGAACGGGTAGGGTCCGGTTCCATGATAGAATTGCACATTTAATTCCCCCCGGAACGGATCGTAAAACGCCCCGGTCTCCAGGGGAGTACGAAGGAGCACGATGGACCTTTTCGCCAAGCAGGCCATGGCGCGCACCGTCCAGGACGAGATGCGCCAGAGTTACCTCGATTACGCGATGAGCGTGATCATCGGCCGGGCCCTTCCCGACGTGCGGGACGGGCTCAAGCCCGTCCAGCGCCGCATCCTCTACGCGATGCACGAACTGGGCAACGAGTACGGGAAACCGTACAAGAAATCGGCCCGCATCGTGGGGGACGTGATCGGGAAGTACCATCCCCACGGCGACACGGCGGTCTACGATG
>WOR8_10005635_pt1 | contig 12401 bp, 15 predicted proteins | sample DeeMarSeWOR38_10_FD_19890 | JGI IMG/M metagenome (IMG submission 19890) | reverse complement strand
TCTTCATCCGAGAGCTTTTCATATTTCTTTTTCATCTTCTTGGTCATCGGACGATCACCGCTGCTATAGCCCTTGAATGCATGTCGCATGTAGGGCATCCACTGACCGGCTAGAATACCGGCATCATTACTGGCAAGGCTGCCGCCTTCCTCATGACACTTTTCACATAAGTCATCGTGTACCGGCTTGCCTTTTGCCGCCAGGGCAGGATCAAATTTCTGCTTGGCACGCACAAAAGGCTTGCCAGCATAATGATCCCCCAGTTGCTTGATCTCATCTTCACTCAGGTCAGCAGAAATCTTGCACATGGTGGTCTTCTCTCCCTTCTTGGCGCCAGCCGGGTATTCCGTCTCGCCATCCTTACCGTGACAACTGTCACAGTCCTCGATCATTTTGGCCATATCAGCTGCGGAAACACTGGTCGCCAAAAAAAGACTGAACAGGGCGGTGCCTGCCATTACTCCCAGCCCTCTGGTGCGTTGTCTAGTCATGCTCCTCTCCTTATAGTGGGTGTCAAATTTTACTTACGAAACACGTTGCAATGTGTTTGATTAATCTCTGGTTTTATCATTTAATGTTAATAATACTGCGGCTTTGCTGAACAGCTGCTGAACGGATTGCCCGCACCACTCTTGCTTTGAAATTATTAATGGTTTTTCTTATAGCAGACCAGGCCTCGACTGTACAAGGGGATGTCTAAGCTGAACAGCTACAGTTTCCTTAATTGACAGGCTTATCGCAGCTACTTTTAGCTATTAGACACATCGCCGACTTTATTCCCATGTTTCAATCTTTCACCGTGACATTGTGGCAATGGGTTTCGGTCAATCGTAGCGTGCCGATCAACGCAATGACGGCAAAGCCGAGCATCAACCACAGGGCAGCACGATAGTCGTCCAGGGCAAACTGGCGCAGACCGTTGACCAGGGTCCCATCCCAGGTCTGATCCAACACCCAGCCGAATAGCGGTTGCATCAGTGCGGCACCCAGGAACAGCCCGGTATTGACCACGCTGATAGCCATGCCCGATAACGCGGGTGCGCAGACTTCCTTGGCACAGGCAAATGTAACCACGAAACCGGCACCGGTCAGTCCGATCAGGCCAAATAATACGAAGCCACTGACTCCCGGCGACCACGGTACATACAACATGGCAACCCAGGCCAGCGCATATAGTAAAGCGCCAGCAATCAGGACCGGCTTACGGTAACCGAGGTGATCCGATACCCAACCGCTGGCCAGGCTACCTACCGCCAACCCTGCCAGGGTGAGTGTGGTGTAAGCCGCGGCGCCCCCCCGCTCCAGGCCGAATACATCGCGTAACAATGGAATGCCCCACAGGCCGGCAAACGAAAACAAGCCACCGCCCATGCCAAAGTTAATCCAGAAGCCCGGCCAGACCCGACGATTCAATAACACGGATTTCAGATCTTGCAGCCAGTGGCGTTCACGCGGTGGGTGTGACGTCTTGCCTTCCATCTCGCGCAACGACGGAAAGCCGACCTCTTCCGGCCGGTTGCGCACCACCAGCCAGGAAACCAGTGCCAGACCAATAGAAATAAAACCTATCGCAACAAACACGCTGCGCCAGGAATAGACATTCAATACCGCCGCCAAGGGACCTGCCGCCAGGATCGAACCGACATTACCAAGCAATACGGTCAAGCCACTGATGAAACCGTACTTGCGCTCACTGAACCAGACACTGTTGCTCTTCATTAAGCCAACGAAGACCACCGATACACCCAGGCCAACCAGAAAGCGCCCGGCGGAAGCGATCTCAAACGTTTCCGCCAGACCAAACACAATGGAACCGCCGCCGGCTACCAGGTTACCCACCGTCACGGCACTACGGGTCCCCAAGGTGTCAGCCAGCACCCCGGCCGGAATCTGCATCGCGGTATAAATGTAATAGTACATGGCCGCGAGCGACCCGAGCGCCGCACCGGTGGTACTAAAGGCCAGCATCAGATCGGCGGAAACCACGCCCGGTGCCATGCGGTGGAAGAACACCGACATGTAGGCCAGCACCAGAATGATATATATGGCCCAGCGTAGTTGCAGGAAATGAGTGCGATTGTAACTATGCATAGGCAGGCCAATAGCAGATGAAGATTAGCGGCCATGTTAGCACCGAAATCGCGACCGACAGGGCAAAGTTTCCGCTACTATTAGAGGCAAAACTGAATTCGGCCTTTTCACATTTCGAATAAGGATACTCACCATGCCAAATGCCATTCGCATCCATGAAACCGGCGGTCCCGAAGTCTTGCGCTATGAACAAGTCGAAACAGGTGAACCAGGACCTGGGCAGGTACGTATTCGCCAGACTGCCTGTGGTCTGAATTTCATCGATGTCTATATGCGCACCGGGCTTTACCCGGTACCCGAACTGCCTGCCACGCTCGGCATGGAAGCCGCCGGGGTGGTCGAGATGGTCGGTGATGGCGTAACCGATCTAGCGGTGGGCGATCGTGTCGCCTACGCAATGAACCTCGGCGGCTATGCCGAAACTCGGCTAATCGATGCCAGCAAACTCATCAAGCTTCCCGACACGATTGAGGATAAAACTGCGGCGGCGATGATGCTCAAGGGACTGACCGCCCATTACCTGTTGTTTCGGACCTATCCGGTTAAGGCCGGTGACACGATCCTGGTTCACGCGGCGGCCGGTGGTGTTGGCCTGCTACTGTGCCAATGGGCCAAGCATCTGGGCGCCACCGTGCTCGGAAGCATCGGCACACCGGAGAAAGCCGAACTGGCGTTGGCTCATGGTTGTGATCATCCCATCTTCTATCGCGAAGAAAATATTTCCCAACGCGTACGTGAACTGACCGATGGCGAAGGTGTTGCCGCCGTGTATGATTCCGTCGGCCAGGCAACCTTTGAAGCATCACTGGATTCGCTCCGTCCCTTCGGCGTCCTGGCTACCTTCGGCAATTCCAGCGGCAAAGTGAAATCCTTCGATCCCAATATACTTGCCCCCAAGGGTTCCCTCTATGTCACGCGCCCGACCCTGGCAACGCACACCGCGACACGGGAATTGCTGGTTGAAGGTGCCGAACGTCTGATCGATGTAGTCAGTAAGGGGATTGTGAAAGTAAATATTAACCAGACCTATCCGCTGGCGGAGACCGCACAAGCGCATCGTGATCTGGAAGCCCGCAAAACCACCGGCTCAACGGTGTTACTACCCTGACTGCTGTGATAAGGAATTGTTGCCGCTGATATAACATGAGGGAAAAGAGACCATTACCACCAACCTATTTATTCATTGCCATTGTAGTGATGATTCTGCTTCATTATTTGTTCCCTGTTGCACATATTGTCGCTTATCCATGGCGCCTGCTCGGTTGTGTACCTCTTTTACTCGGTATAGCTCTTAACCTGATGGCCGATAAGGCTTTTAAAATAAATCACACGACGGTAAAACCCTTTGAAGAATCAACCGTCCTGATTACTACCAGCGCCTTTCATATCAGCAGACACCCCATGTATCTTGGCATGGTGTTTATCCTCATCGGAATAGGAATATTTATGGGCTCACTGATGCCGTTTTTAGTAATTCCAGTGTTTGTACTGCTACTGGACATGGTGTTCGTTAGGACTGAAGAGCGGATGCTGGCGGATAAATTTGGTAAGACCTGGCAGGAATACCAGGCAAAAGTCAGGCGGTGGATATAACGTCTTCTCTAACCACTGTGCAGAGTTTACTGCAGAAGCTATATTGTAAGTTTGTATTTATAGCTGTTTGTTACTAACCACGATACTCCGCAATCACATCGGCCACGGCGCCAGTCCTTTCTTCACAAGAGATACCGTTTTCTTCCAAATCGGCGCGAAATCGGTAACCAAACTCACCCGCCACAACCATATCGACATTATGTTGAACAAGGAACGCAGCAGCTTTTGGTCCGGCACCTCTATCGACCCGGGCAACAGGATTGGCGAGAACCTCGTATAAATCTCGTTCCGTGTCCAATAACAGGTAATATGGTGCCCGTGCCGCATGCATCCCCACCTGCGCATCTATTGCCTGAGTCGTTGCTGCAATAGCGATTTTCATAACAAATTCCTGTATTGAATTCAGTGCATAAACTGAAAATAGGCGATGGTAGCAATACCTGCCAGAATCAATAAAAGCTGCTGCACCGCCGACTTTAAGCCGATTTGTCGATGCATACTTGGCACCAGATCAGCGACTGCAATATATATAAAACTTGCCGCAGATATGGCAAGAATGTAAGGCACAGCTTCCATCGTGGCACCAAGGAAAAAGTAAGCAATAATCGCGCCTGGCAGAGTGGTTAGCGATGACAGTGTATTTAATACCATGGCTCGTAGCCTGGAATATCCGCTCTCGAGCAAAATAGCAAAATCACCTACTTCCTGAGGTATTTCATGGGCAATCACAGCCAGAGATGCAGCTATACCCAGGGGAATCGAAGTAAGGAATGCAGCGGCGATCACAAACCCATCTACAAAATTATGAAAGGCATCGCCGATCAAAATCAATGGTCCCGCAGAGCTATGCACTTCACATTCAGCATCATGACAATGGCGCCAGATAATCATTTTTTCGAGAAAAAAGAACAGAATAATACCGCCAAGAACGGTGCTGCTAACAGTCAAGGCTGTTGCCTGTTGTACACCTTTGGGAATCATGCCGAGGAACGCTGCGCCAAGCAATGTGCCAGTAGCGTAGCTGAGCAATATCGGCAACAGGGTTTTTCGTGTTTGCGCAGGAAATGATAATAATGAAGCGGCGCCAATGATCGCGCCCACACTGCCGAGGATACTAAATATTATAATCCAGCTCAGTAACATAGCTTAATTTCTGCTATTTAAATTATATTTGCTCATTATCTTTTTGCGGAACAAGTTTTTCCACCAAAATGCCGTTGATTCCCGCAAATAAAACCAGATACATGCACAACACCAGCGTGTAGGCGATTCCAAAGTAATGAATCATCAATGGCAACAAGGGAAGCTTGACAGCTCGGCCATAAAGAAAAGTAGCAATCAATGCAGTACGCATACCCTTACTTTGAAGTTCGCTTAATATCGCATACCACACATAGATAGGACCAATGGAAAGTATGCCGCCGATTACAGCTGCTACCCAACCTTTAGGACCCGCACCTGTACCAAGGTAACGTTGAATCCATTTTGGTTCGAGAAGCAGGTTGGCGATAAACAGTAATATAAAAACCAATCCCAACACCGGTAGAACTTGCCGCATTACGTGTAAAAAGAACGTTAGCGCCTGGGTTGTCGCTTCCGGCTCAAACAGGCCGATCAGACCGTAACTGAGCAGGACTAACGCCAGGAAGATCCACCCACCAAGCCCACGCCGTTCTCTTTTTTCCGGCATCAGACCATGCCTAATAGTTGCAGGGTAAATGCTGTCATAAACGCGATGATGATAGCAGTAAAAAAACAAACCACATTACGAGTGATGGCAAAGCGCCCACCCAGCAGCAGAGATTCAGCCGGTAGCTGCACGATACCAACCGTCACCCAGCTAACCAACAGCGCTGTTACCGCCACAAGGCCAACCCCGCCACGTAGCAGTTCCCCACCGAGCAAATAACTGGCCAAGGGGTGTCCTACAGCAATACTCCCGATTGACACTCCGAGTAACGCATCAAGAATATCGCCATTGCCAAATAACCCGGCCGAAATCTGCTCAGGAAAAACCGTAATTACCAGGCTGGTAGCCAGTAACATACCAATAATGATCGGCAATACATTGACAAAGCTATTAATGGTTTTGTACAAGCTATTTGTTAACCGGTTTTCTGTCTGCATTTTTAACTACTTCCCCGGAAGGAAATTTGTAAATTATATTATTGTTCACCAACCGATATTTCTTATTCTACTCTCTTTACTATTTTTCAAAACGGCGCAGAAAATATTGTTCACCCTGATAATCGGTTTTAACCAGTTTGCCATCTGTAATTAATTGCTCCACCACCTGCCAGTCGGCTCGTGCTTTTTTTAACAGCGATTGTATGGCTGACTTTCTCATGGGGTGTACAGCCGTGATGCTGAGCAAATCGTCCTGGATATCACCACTAAAGGCAAACGCATCCCCCTCATAACCGAGAAGACATTCAACCTGTGGCAAGTAAGCGGTAAACTGCTGATACGCACGATTCACCACCGATTCACTCGGGCCCTGCACAGCCGGCTCGGCAGTAGGTCTTGTCGGTATCGCCAGATAGGCGGTGGCGACACCAACTTCTTGCAAAAACGCAGCAGCCCCTGCCACATTGTCTGGTGTATCATTAACATTCTCGATTAACATGGTTTCCGACACCAGCTTGCCACAGAATTCCCGTGCGAAGTGGCGAATACCGTCCAACACTTCAGACAACCGTAGCGTTTCATGCGGACGATTCAATCTTTGCCACACAGGCTCCAGCACACTATCCATCTTGACCGAAACCCAGTCCGCCTTGCCAATGGCCGTCCGCACCTCCGGCCGCCACAGCAGGGAGGCATTGGAAATCACCGCAATCGGAATACCCAGTGGCCGAAGCAATTCAATGCACTTGCCGAGATTGATATCCAGTCCCGGCTCACCATCCGGCACAAAGGTCAGGTAATCAATGCTTTCGTTAGCATCAGACACTTTTTGTAATTGTATTTCGACCGCCTTACGGACCTCGGTGGGTTGATAGAAGACCTGCGGAATCACCGTTTTACCTTGGGTCGCTCCGACCTGACAATACAGACAGGAATAGGAACACGATTTTGGCGGAATATTATTAATTCCCAGACTGCGTCCGAGACGGCGTGATGGCACGGGGCCAAAAGTAATGGTCATGTTGTCTGACCTGAATAATAATGAGGCATATACAACGAATAACGTCAGGATCCAGCATCATTTTTCTCTGGTCCTGTGTTTTTGTCCAGTGCAGCATCTCGTTCAGCGGAATGATCAATTTAATACTATTTTAGTACGAATAACCAGGAGAACCCCGCTTGCCGGCACCGTTGCTTGAAATCCGCGATCTAGTCAAACATTACCCCAAGGTAAAAGCGGTCAACGGAGTAAGCTTTGCCTTGCAGGCAGGAACATGTTTTGGCTTGTTAGGCCCCAATGGTGCAGGTAAGACCACTACGGTTGAAATATTAGAAGGAATGCATGCGCCAACTGCAGGTGAGGTACTGTATAAAGGCCAACCTGTCGGTAATCGCTTCCGTAGCGAAGCCGGCATCATGTTTCAATCTACCGCCCTGCAGGATTTCATCACTGTGCGGGAAACCCTGGAGATGTTTGCCCACCTATATCCACACAATGCAGATCTGGATGATCTGATTCAGCGCTGTAATCTTAGTGCTTATCTGGATCAGGATAACCGGCAACTGTCCGGCGGCCAGCGACAACGCTTGTTATTGGCGATTGCGCTGGTCAATGATCCGGACATTATTTTTCTAGATGAACCCACTACCGGACTGGATCCCCAGTCGCGACGAAATTTCTGGGATTTGATCGAATCAATCAAGGAACAGGGCAAAACCATCCTGTTAACCACCCACTATATGGATGAAGCCTATGTTTTATGTGACGAGATTGCGATCATGGATCATGGTAAAATCATTGCACAGGGCACACCCAAGGAATTACTGGCGGCGCATTTCAATGATGTCATTCTTCAGTTACCGGAAACAGATATCACAGATAGCAACAGCCTGTCTTATCCTATTCACAAGCGTAAAGGCATGATTGAGATCACTACCAGTGATGTCAATCAAACCATTGAGGAACTCATGGCCCGGAACATCTCCCTGGCACACTTGCAAATCCGCTCCCGCAATCTTGATGACCTGTTCCTGGAATTGACCGGCAAAGAACTGCGCGGCTAGGTTTAAACCATGTTTTTACAAAGATTTCTCGCCCTGCTTTCCACCCGTAACAAGGAATTTCTGCGAGACCGTTCCTCTGTCGGCTGGAACATTATCATGCCGGTAATGGTCGTGGTGGGTTTTGCGCTGATTTTTTCCGGTGATTTTGCTGATCAATATAAAGTCGGCGTGCTACATGCACCGGCCTCTCAAAAAGCGGCCGCAGACGTAGTCAAACCTTTTCTGCAAACCAGGTACATCGAGTTTATTGAAATCAATGACCTCGAGCGGGCCAAAGTGAAAGTTCAACGGCATCAGCTTGATATGCTGATCGATGCCCCTAACCGGCGTTACTGGATTAACAACGAATCCCCCAACGGTTATCTGGTGGAAAAAGTCATGTTGGCGACATTGGCTGAGCCGCTCGAGAAACAAACTGTCAGCGGCAAGGAAATCCGTTACGTGGACTGGGTCATCCCCGGCATTCTATCCATGAATATCATGTTCAGCGCCCTGTTTGGCGTCGGTTATGTGATCGTGCGCTATCGCAAAAACGGCATGCTAAAACGCCTCAAGGCAACGCCGGTCACCGCCTATGAGTATCTCAGCGCCCAGATTGTATCGCGCTTGATTCTGATCATGATTATCACAATATTTATTTTTTACGGTACCAATTATTTTATCGGCTACGCCATGTATGGCTCGCATTTGAGCCTGTTCCTGGTATTCGCACTCGGCGCGATGAGCATGATCAGTCTCGGCCTGGTAGTTGCCGCCCGCATTACCAGCGAGGAAACCGCCGGGGGCCTGTTAAACCTGATCAGCTGGCCGATGATGTTTTTATCCGGGGTCTGGTTCTCGCTCGAAGGGACTAACCCCATGATGCAGCACCTGGCGGAGGTGTTTCCCCTGACCCATCTTACTACCGCCGCACGCGCAATCATGATCGATGGAGCAGGCCTGCTGGATGTGTCCTATCATCTTGTGGTGCTAATGGTGCAAACCATCGTGTTTTTAATCATCGGCGCTCTGGCATTTCGTTGGGAATAACAATACTGTTGGATTATGCAAACCCCCAGCTACCGCAATCGTTCGCGCTAAAAGGATGTTTTGGCGCCTTCTTTGTCCATTACAGAGAACTCACCGTACTTTTTTTTTCGTTAATATGTGAAACCATACTGTGGATTTTCTATACTTTAAATATATATAAAAATTATTAACTCTTCTCGAGGGGATGACCAATGAAAGCCAGACTTCTTTCTATCGCAGCTTTACTCGTAGCGGCAGGCATGACTATCGCCTCTGTTAACAATTCATCTATCTACGAAATTAAGCCTGTTCCACAACCTGAAAACAAGTTTGATGAAGTCGTTGACATTTTTCTTGTTGCGGTAGATCGTGGTGAGCTTATCGTTTTTGACAATACCATCTCGCGCGATATACTGGATCCCGTACAAGTCAAATATATCTATTCCTTCAATGATGAAGAACCAACGATTAGCATCTATTCCCTGTTAAAAAGACCTCTGAAAATACCTGGTGTCGATGACTGTACCGCCGGCGCAATAGAAGTAATGCTCGACATTGATGGCACTATCATTGACTCGAGCATTCATATACCAAGTAATTAAACCGCGACAGGACACCATAAGGTGCTTGACCAGATGTCTTTCTGCTTATTCCGAGAATCTAACGACCTGTAGGCGATCACCTACGAATTATCACTGCATTGTCTTACATATTAATCTAACCGGGGTCATTATAGTTATTACAACACAAGGAAGTGTGAGCACACAGGGACGTCTCTCTTTTACAAGGAGGTTTCATGCTTATACTTGCCCGTCGTCCTGATGAGAAACTTACCATTTATACACCTGATGGTGATTACATCCAGATCCTGATTACTGAAGCCCGACAGGGACTCGTGCGCCTTGGCATCGAAGCGCCACCCGATTATGTCGTGTTACGGGATGAATTGGTCGATACCGAAAGTTCCTGAACTCAAATGTAAGGATCACAAGTATTTTATCCGGCTTCGAATACTGTCAACGTCACTCACGACATCACGTAGAGTGGTGCCATCATCCATAGAACCGGCAATAACACCCTTACCGGAAACTGGAATGACGGTATCAATCTGGAAACGACCACTGGTACCACGTAGAAAACATTCCTCATCAAAAAACAGCCGATCGCCTTCCGGGCCAATTTCATCCGAGGTAATGGTGTCATAGCCGATCAGTTTTACGATGTCCTCGTGGCCACTGATCTCAATAGGCTCGATTAACTGGCTCTCGGGCGTAATTAATAATGCTTTCATGTGTTCTCTCCTCATAAGCTTCTCATCTTGATATTAGAATAATCCTGTCACGTTGATAATCAAAGTCGTTTGTTTATACTGAACTCATAGTTTTAACCTATTATTAACCCATGAACCTGCGTGACCTGAAATACATCATTGCGGTGGCCGAAACCCGCCACTTCGGTAAGGCAGCGGAGCGCTGCTTTGTCAGCCAGCCGACCCTGAGTGGACAGATCAAAAAGCTGGAAGAAGAACTGGGCGTGACTATTTTTGAACGTACCCAGCGCTCGGTGGAAGTCACCCCGGTGGGAGCGACGATTCTGGAGCACGCCCGCCAGATCATGGAACAGGCCCATGTCATTGAACAGCTGGCGCAGGCCCATCAGGACCCTCTGGCCGGACCACTGCGCGTCGGCGCCATTCCGACCTTGAGTCCTTACCTGATGCCGTTGATTCTGCTGCCTATTAAAAAACACTACCCGCAGATGAAGTTGGTCCTGTCCGAAGAACTTACCGATACCTTGCTGCAACGGCTGCGTAATCACGAAATCGATGCCGCCCTGCTCGCCACCCCGGTCGAGGAACCGGATCTCGAAGCGCTACCCTTATTTGACGAGCCCTTCTATATCGCCTACCCACGCCAGCATCCCTTCTATGCCAAGGAAAAAATAACCCGCCGGGATCTGGAAAGTGTGAATCTGTTATTACTGGCAGAAGGCCATTGCCTGGCCAGGCAGGCCATGGATGTGTGCCACCTGAAGGAGCGGGAACAACAGGGCGACATGGCTGACCTGCGCGCGGCCAGCCTGGAAACCTTGTTACAACTGGTAGCTGCCGGCTTTGGCTGTACGCTGGTGCCCGCCCTGGCCATGCGTGGTTCCTGGACCAGCGGCAGTGGCGTGGTAGCACAACCGCTGGCACTACCTGACGCCTACCGCCGCGTGTCACTGGTGTTTCGCCATAGCTATCCGCGCCGCCAGGCGTTGGATGCCCTGGCCGGCATTATTCAAGACAATCTGCCCAATACCGTGACCCGCCTGGGCCCGGGTGGACAATCCATAAAGAAGTCTCGCCAGAAAAAATAGTCTGCCGCCTCGTCTCGTATCGGTTTACCGTCTTACCCATCAATAATAGGAATTAACTATCAGTTAAATCGTAATAAACGATTTCAACTATTACTGTTCCTTCCCCATACTTAGCCCCGTAGCCAGTACTCAACCTGACTGAACGGAGGAAATGGCCATGACCAAGACAATGAGTTTCGCAGTCGTGCATTTCACGGTGGCATTTTCCGTGGGTTACCTGATGTCAGGAAGTGTGCTCGTCGGCGGCGCCATTGCCCTGGTCGAGCCGGCGGTCAACACCGTCGCCTACCACTTCCACGAGCAGGTATGGAATCGCGTGCAAAAGGTGAAAGCCAGCGCTTCGCACCGGTTTGCACACCCGATGTAAACAACATTTTTTAACCAATCAACTTTGATTAACTGAAAAGGAAACAAGACTATGTTTGATAATCGTGAAGGTAAAACTGTACCCCAGGCCACTTTTCATACCCGTCGTGACCATGACTGGGTTGATGTGACGACGGATGAAATCTTCAAGGGCAAGACCGTGGTGGTCTTCTCCCTGCCGGGCGCCTTTACCCCGACCTGTTCATCCACCCATGTGCCGCGTTACAACCAGCTGACTCCGACCTTGAAGCAACACGGTGTGGACGAAGTGATCTGTGTTTCGGTCAATGACGCGTTCGTAATGAACGAGTGGAAAAATGAACAGAACGCTGACAACGTGACCTTCCTGCCCGATGGTAACGGTGACTTCACCCATGGCATGGGCATGTTGGTGGCGAAAAACGATCTCGGCTTCGGTGACCGTTCCTGGCGTTACTCCATGCTGGTCAAGGACGGTGTGGTCGAGAAGATGTTCATCGAACCCGACGTACCGGGCGACCCGTTTGAAGTTTCCGATGCGGATACCATGCTGGCATACATCGCACCGGAAGCAGCCAAACCGATGGATGTAACGGTCTTCAGTCGTAACGGGTGTCCCTACTGCGTGCGCGCCAAGGGCATGTTGCACGATGCCGGTATTCAGTTCGAAGAACTGGTTCTGAATCGTGACTACACCGAAGCGACCATTCGCGCCGTCTCCGGTCGGACTACCGTACCGCAGATATTCATCAATGGTGAACATATCGGCGGCTCGGAAGATCTGGAAGCCTATCTTGCCAAGGCTGACAAAAAAG
>WOR8_10005336_pt1 | contig 12401 bp, 10 predicted proteins | sample DeeMarSeWOR38_10_FD_19890 | JGI IMG/M metagenome (IMG submission 19890) | reverse complement strand
TAAGTCGTAAACTTTCTTCTCGAATTCATCATCGTCAAAGTATCCATTGATTAAACCCATTTTGAAAGCTCGTTCAGCTTCAACCCGTTCAGCAGTAAGTATGAGCTCCATTGTTTTTCCAACTCCAAGGTGTTTTACCATTAACTGTGTGCCACCCCAACCTGGGATGAGTCCTAACCCAACTTCAGTGAGACCAACTTTCGCAGATTTCTTTGCATATCGTAAATCACAGCTCATTGATAGCTCTAAACCACCACCAAATGCATACCGTTCAATAGCTGCAATAACTGGTTTTGGAATTTCTCTAAATTTCTTAAAGGTTGTTTGGCCTTTCCTTACATAGTTTTTAAATGCCCAAGGACTATCAGGAATACCACCAGCAAGGTCAGCACCAGCTGAAAAGCAATTAGCTTTTCCTCTAACCACGATAACGCGAGTATCATAGTCCTCAGCTAGTATATCAAGAGCTTTACTAAGTTCGTCAAGCAGTTGACCTCCCATCGTATTAACTGGGGGATTATTTAGCCAAAGAGTTGTCACAAAGTTTTCAGGATCTTTTTCGATTTCAATTTTATCAAACTCTGGTCCAGTTTTCTTAGCTGCCTCAACTTTTACCGCTCCTTTAGCTCTTTCATTTAATGACCCATCTCGAACCCATTTGTGAGCTCTAAAGACTTCAAATCCATATTTATCTGCTAAACCGTCCATATACTCTGTAAGTTCTTTAAAATCAGCATTTTCAGCTAATTCGAAGGGGCCAAATGGATTATTCATTCCTTTTTTCATCGCAGTATCAATATCTTTTGCACCTCGTGGAGCTATACCTTCTTCTAAAACCTTTGCAGCTTCATTAATTTGTACCCGCATGAGATTCATGATATCAAAGTCACAAGGTTTGGATAAATCTATCTCTGGGCGTCCACCATCAGAGGGCCATTTATATATACCTTCCCCAGTTTTTTTACCTAATTTATTTTCATTAATTAACTTTTGCATTAAAGGCGTGGGTTTGTAATCGGGGGACAATCGTTCTGCAAGATAATTCATTGAGTGGTAAGCTACATCTAAACCTACGAAATCCATTAATTCATATGGTCCCATCCTCATTCCCATCATTTGAGCTGCTGCATCAAATTCTGCGGGAGCATATTCTTTCCTATCTAACATTAGATGAATAAGTAGCATCGTGATTGCATTAATTCGATTTACTATGAATCCAGGGTTATCCAACGAAACTACCGGATCTTTTGTCTGTTTCTTTGAAAAGTCAATTAAAATCTGAATAGTTTCATCAGATGTATTTGAACTCTTAACAATTTCAATTAATTGCATCAATACAGGAGGATTGAAGTAATGTAACCCAGCGACTTTATCTGGTCGCTTTGTTGCCTCCCCAATTTCCTTTATACTCATATTACTAGTATTTGAGCATAATAAAGCATGTTTTGGACACAATTGATCAAGTTCACTAAAAATTTTCTTTTTTAATTCAAGATTTTCAGGAGCTGCTTCAATTGCGATGTCTGCTTTTTTACAGACTTCTTTCATATCTGTAGAAATCGTTAGATTAGCCATAAAACGCTTATGATCTCCTTCAGAAATTCGTGCTTTTTCTGCAAGTTTTTTAAGACTCCAATCAATCCGATTCTTACCCTTTTCTACAAATTCGTCTTTAATATCATACATTGAAACAGTATAGCCTGTCATAAGGCAAACTTCAGCGATACCATGTCCCATATCGCCTGCTCCTATGACAGCTACATGTTTAATATCGTCTACTTTCATTTTATTACACCTATTTTTTTTTAAAGTTTAAAAAATTAACCACCTTTTTCTAAAATAGTAGCGACTCCTTGACCGCCACCTACGCAAGCATTCGCTAATCCATATCTTCCATCTTCCCAATTTAAAATACGAGCTAATGTCCCAACTAATCGTGTTCCTGAAGCTCCAAGAGGATGGCCTATGGCAATTGCACCGCCTTTCACATTGACTTTCTTTCTATCAATCCCAAGTTCTTTAATACAATTTAATGCCACAACTGCAAAAGCCTCATTAATTTCCCAAAAATCGATATCCTTTTCATCAAGTCCTGCTTGCTTTAGTGCTTTTTGACTGGCAGGAACTGGGCCTAACCCCATCACGCCTGGATTCACAGCAGCCCAACCCATGGATTTTATGGTAGCTAAAGGTTCGATCCCATATTCTTTTGCCTTTTCTTTTGACATTAAAATCATAGCAGTTGCTCCTGCATTGAGGGGACTACTATTTCCTGGAGTGATGACTCCTTCAAAATCAAAAGATGGCATTAACTTGGCCATTTGTTCCATTGTGGAATTACGTCGAACAGCTTGATCTAAATCAAAGATTTCACCATTGGCAAGCTCAATAGGTAATAATTCATCTTTGAAGAATCCCTCATCTTGGGCTTTGACAGCAAGTTCATGTGATTCTAAACTGTATCGATCTAAATCTTCACGAGTTAAACCGAATTTCTTTGCAGCTATTTTAAACAATTTTTCGGCAGTTAATCCCATTACAAAACCTGTACCGAAGTCCCAGTTATCATATTCTGGATCAGCAGCTAAGAATGTTGGGGGATCTATGTAAGGATTATTTGCCATCGGAATGTGTGTCATATGTTCAATCCCAGCTGAAATAGTGATATCAGAGTACCCAGTCATTATCTGCATAGCTCCCCAATGTATGGTTGACATCGAAGAGCCACATTGTCTTTCCATCGCACATCCAGGAATTGTTTCAGGTAATCCAGCCATAGCTATAATCGGTCGTGATCCATAAAGCCATTGTTCCATTACTGGAAAAGCTGCACCGACTGCGACGTCACCTATTTCATTTTTATCTATTCCATTCCTTTCAACCATAGTCTTGATCAAACGTGCTGTTAAGACATCCATTCTAAATTCATTCAATTTATCACGATTGGGGTCATTAGGCCGTGAACGTGAAAATGGAGTTCGAAGATAATCTACAATTACAACTTCACGCATCTTATTCTCACCAAATATAATAAAATTTCTCCTTTTACTAAGATTTTTCTTCATATTTCGCTTTTAACAGGACCAATTCTTTTAATCCTAACAATCACTTGGTTTAAGTTACTACGCAAGAATCATTAATAATATTTGTGCTCTAGTCTGCTGAATGACTATTATAATGCTGTTTTGTGACTAGATTACATTTAGCCTAAAAAAGTTCTAATATAAAAATCAAGTAGAGTAAATCTATAACATTGAAAAACTTATAATTATCCATAAATGCTATTGAGAAGCCTTTTTATTAAAGAATGAGCTTATTTCTATTACCTCAGGGAAAAAACGGCGATAATAACTAGCTAATTGAGATGATGGGACTAATTATATAATTTATATAATCAATGCTCAATATATATCTGATTTTTATTATTTAGAGAAAAAAAGATTTGAGGGAAGAAAAAAAGGAATGAAATATCTAATCATTATGTTTGAAGCTTTTTAATGACTGGTAGGAGTTTCATTGTACCCATGACATCACCGTCAATTGCATATTGTTTAGCAAAGAATGCTTTTTGAGCATCAAGTTCTCCCGTAAACATTTTATCAAAAACATCTGATGGGCCTTTCATAGTAAAATTCGCTTTTTCAGGTTTTCCTTCATGAAACTCACAGCTGCCGTCAGCCTTATGTTCAATATAGCAATCTTCACCATCAATTACGTATCCAGCAATTTTAGCCCATCCTTTTAGCATTCCTTTAACTTCTTCATTCGCATTTATTGCATCTGCAAACATTTTTATTTTTTCAGTAGCCATCTCGTTCACCTATTGAATTTAAAAATAAGAAATTAAAGAGAGAGTACTGTTCAGCACTCAAACTCGGTTTCTTACAATTAATTCTAATCATATCCCTCTCAATATAAAGTTTTTTGGGTACCTAATAAATACAAAGTCATTGTATAAGATTAATAGAAATTTAAGTAATCAGAAAAAAATTAACAAGGATGACGCTTAGTTTTTGATTTACTTACATTCTATATAGATATTAAAGGGTTATGATCAGTATTATACTAGCTTTAGGAAGATATATTTTGAAATGATAGCTATTTTATGGTTATGGGAAAATTTGAGCTAATTCAGTGAAGTTATTTATAATATGATCTGAGTTATATACTTCTTCTTGGCCAAATCCATAAGCACATCCTATTGCTATCCCACCATTTTGCTTAGCTGCTTCAATATCATGAATCCGATCTCCTACAACTGCAAAAGTGATCGAATCTAAATCTTTTTTAATTTTGTTTACCATCCAGACTTTATCTCTTCCTGGAAAGTTCCCAGCTGCCAACATTAAATCAAAGATTTGCGAAAACTGAAATCGTGACATTGCTGCTTTAAAATAATCAGCTCGTGCATTTGTGCATAAAGCAAGCTTATATCCTCTTTTTTTTAATAATTCAAGAGTCTCTAAAACACCAGAAAAGAGTTCTCCATGAGTTTTAAACCTTTCAACCTCAGTCTTTTCAACACAATCTCCAAAAAATTGTATTATTTCTTGGTTTGTGGTTTTCAACAGCGGATAATATAATTCTGGGGTTTGTTTTCCGAATTGATCTAATATCTCAGCTTCTGTTGGTATTTGAGTGGGAATCCCAAATTTTTCTTTTGATTTGATCAGACAAGTTTGAAAAATAGGTAAACTAAGTGTTTTACCATTAAAAAGGGTTCCATCAAAGTCAAAGATTAGTGTATCTACATTAAATTTTAAGATATTACTCATTTTTTTCCCCTAAGAGTATTATTGCTCAAAAGTGTATAATGGAGGTAAATTCAATGTAGGAATTTTAGATAGATCAATTTCAATTGCTACTGTTGGCATAAATAATTGCCAATGTTCTAATATTTCGGGAGAAACTTCTCCGATTATGCCAAGGTCTTTTCCATCAAATAATATCTGAGCAGTACGTCCAATAATAAATTCTGAGGATTCAATAGGTTTTAATATATGATCTATAGCAATACCTGTAAATAGAATTTTGAGAATACTGTGCCCTAGTTCAAATGAGGCATCTTTTCCAGCAAGAACCACAGCAGCTTTAGAGATTGTTTGAAGATGCTGAGTACGATCGATAATTACTGTTTCTCCAACTTCAAATAAATATTGGGGGTATTCATTATGAATATTTCTTGCTAGAAAATCAAGGAGATTAGGGATTAATCGGTCTCGGAGAATTGAATAGTTTAAGCTAACAGGATTTGCTACTTGAACATTAGTGGTGGAATTTTGGTTTATATGACCCATAAGGTCAAATAGTTTTTCTGGTGATGTCAAAGTAAAACTCAGTACTTCTTGAAGGTTACAACCACTCAAAATTTCTCTCACATAATTTTCACTAATTGTACGTTCTGAAAGCTTTCCTATTGTGATGACTTTATCACGAGTAGGAGGAATTTCCATATAACCATATGCAATTGCAACCTCCTCAGCAATATCAACTGTGTGTAATAGATCTACACGATAAGGAGGATATTTTACTAGTAAATTTTTCTTCTTTTTTTCCACTTCAAATCGTCTTTTAGGTAATAATTTCTGAATATCATTAACTTTTAAATTTAAATCTAAACATTTTTCAACTTCTTGAGGATCAACTTCGATAGAATATGGTTCAGAACGGGGAGAGATCATCATTTCAGGTGCTTCTCCATGATTTGGGGGATACCGAATTTCAAGACTATAAATAGTGCCACCTCTATCTCTAAGCGCTTGAGTAACTAATGCAGCAACAACTTGAACCACTTCAAGATTAGTTCCTGTAACTTCTACTAAGACATCAGTTGTATCTTCATTTATTTTTCCCACATCATTTGAATTAATAATTGGAGGCATAGATAATACCTTTCCAGTAATATCACGGAGAATTGGAAGGTCACCTTTAGATGGGAGAATATCTCCATATTCAATACCTTTTTCATGAACTTTTAAAATCTCATCAAGAGAAAGTGAATCGCTATGACCAAGTGGCACAAATTTAAACTGCCGTGATGTTAGTTCATACTTAATTGGACTTTCAATCATTTGTATATTATAAATACCAATTGAAGATCTACTTCTCCGTCGACCATATGAAAAATCAACTTTTTCCTGTAATTGAATTAATTGTTTGATGAGAAAATCTGTAAATTTTAACCCCCGAACAATCGATCCAGAAATATATGGTCTTATTTTTTTGATCTTAGGATCGACCTCAATAACATAGCCACTTGGTTCAGCTGAAGTGTCAGGCAATCCTGATTCTCGACCAAGAATTCCTGCTACTTCACGAACTAATCCTTCAACCCCCCATAAATCTGGCCGATTTGAGGTTTTACAATCAATTTTTAGTAAATCATCAGCTAGATCATATTCTTCAATCTCACATTTAGCATAACTAAATAATTCGTCTAAATATTCAACTGTGGGTTGATTATCTAATTTCAAGAGCGTAACAACATCATCATAAGAAATTTTGAATGCAACCATAATATTCACCGCTAAACCAGAGGAACAGTCCTTAACCATTCTAGATTTTGTGAAAATAATTCTCGAATATCATTTATCCCACGATTTACCATATAAAGTCGATCGACACCTAATCCCCACGCAATAACCGGATCAGAGATATTGAAAGGAGTAGTCACCTCTGGTCGAAATATTCCTGCGCCTCCAAATTCAATATAACCTAATTTAGGATGTTTAGCACTTAATTCTACGGAGGGACTAGTAAAAGGATAATAATCAGGCTTAAATCTAACCTCAGTTGCACCAGCTACTGTCTCTGCAAATGTTTTTAATATTCCTAGTAAGTCGCGAAAAGTAATACTTGGATCGCACACAATTCCTTCTAATTGATTAAATTCTGAAAGATGGGTTGCATCTACTGAATCAGGTCTGTAACATCTAGCAATACTAAACCATTTAGAGGGTATTTCTAGATTATATAAAGTTCTTGCACTTACTGAAGTTCCTTGAGGACGTAAAAGTAATTGTGAAGACTTTTTAGAATCCCAGCTATAGCGCCATCCACGAGAATTAACAGGTTCACCAGTTTCATGAACTCTTTTAACAGCTTCAACAAGTGATTTATCCTTTGGTAAAGTGCCATATAGAATATTATTCTTTGATTCTGGGTCTTTTATAGTATATACATCAGACCATTCACGCGCAGGATGGTCTTGAGCTTGGAAAAGAGCATCAAAATTCCAGAATTCAGTTTCTACCAAAGGTCCTCTCATTTCAGAAAATCCAAGACCAATTAAAATCCTCTTTACATCCTCAAGGAACACTAGATAAGGATGTTTTCGTCCAAAAGGGATTGATTTTGCTTCAGTTGTTACTTTATATTGTTTTAACTCAAGATTTCTCCAATTCCCTGTTCTTATATCTTCAGGTGTTAATTTGGATACAAATTCTTTAATTCGAACTCTATCCCTCATCTTTAATCCAGTAAGTGATAAATTAATAAATGTTTGTTGGCGTTCCTTTAATTCAATTAGCTTCCTCTTTGTAAGAACATCGATATCTTTGTCAATTGGCAAATTTAGGGGATCAATACTTATGGATCTAATACATGTTTCTAGATGTTCATTAACTTTATCTATTTCTTTAATTAGTTGAATCTTACCTTTATCAATATTAATAATTCTTTCCTTTCTTAATTGTCCAATAGCAGCGTTTACAGCTTGCTTAGAAAGTCCTAATTCTTTGAATATATCTATAAGGGGAGTGTTAACTTGCCGTTTCTTGAGATATTGAAGTAATTGATTCTCAGGTAAACCACTTTTTAAAACATTAGTACCTTCAGCGGTCAATACCACTCTTAAGATATTTTTTAATTGAAAATCGACAAGATCCTTTCTATGCAATTGATACATAAGTAATTCAACTTTTGCCCTTGGTAAATCGAGTTCTTCAGCAAGTGTATCAATTGATTTCTGTTTTGTTGAGTTGAGAGCTTCTAATACTCTATTCATATCAGTATTTATTATTATTGATTGATTTTTCAAATTTTCAATCTCCTTTATGGAAAATAAAATGGATCTTATCAATTAATAGGGAATTAAAAATGATGTAAAAATAGTTGCTTGTTTTTCCTAAAAAGCGTTCAACGAATAGTGATATTCAAGTAAATGTAATAATCAAACCAATTGCATATTTTTAATTATTTTTGTTTATTTTGGTAGCCATGTTTCATGTACATGAAGCCATTCGACACCGCTATCTAAGAGATTATTTTTACGGAATATTGCTGTGCTTAATCGACCTATATCATTGTCAGCAATTTTTTGCCATTCTTCATACATAACAATTAGATAATTTGGTGTTAATTCTTTAAATCGAAAATTCTTTGTCCAGATAAAAAGTAGTTGATCTTGACGTGTTCCATAGGCTCTTTTCACTAAATTTAAAATTGTTTCTTTAGTAAATAATTTACCCTCTGGTGTGATTAGGTTAAAATTATAGCTTAGGGCATTTTCAAATCGAGATAAATGATCAGTTGAACTTGGAATAACACCATTATACCATTGCTCAAAGAATTGATGGAGTTCTTCAATTTCTTTTTGACATTGTTCTTTCATTTTGGCCAACTAACAGTAAATGCTTTTATTATCTGACAAATTGCTACAATAAAGAAACAATATGCCCAAAATTGCAGCATACCCCAAAAGTCAAAATCTTTGAGGATTGAACCAATTAATCCATCACTGTCAAAAAACACCATATTAAACAATAATCCATCCCCTAATGGATCAGATGTTAATTGATATCCATAATCTAAGATAGAGAAGGCTGTTAACGAAATGAAAATAACTTGAATGATGCTTAGCAATTTGTATTTATTCATGATTATCCCCTTTTCTCTTCGGTAGGAGATGGTTTATAAGAAGATAATCATATATCAAATAGTTTTTGATATGATCTTTTAATATATCTAAGGATTGAAGGTATCTATGAAAGAAAATATATCTTTTGAAGAAGAATTATTCCATATTGTTGCAACTTATTTATTTAAAGAATCTTCTCTTAATGTGGAAAAAGAATTTGCCATTTATCTATTTGCTGAATGGGCAAAAACTAATTTTGATACGATTCTCGAGGCACTAAATTACTTTTCAAATGATCCAAATAATCTTTAATATGAATTATAATTAACGTTTCATTAAAAAAATGGAGTAAATCCGAATGGTAAGAAGAAATCGAAGAAATTCAACTAAAACTTCATTATTTGGATCTACAAAACGAATCAGTCATGATGCTTCATATTTCTACTCAAGAAAAATGTTTGAAGATCTCCCTCAAGAAGAAATCGTCGAATATAAAGAAAATCAAATTACAAATTCATTATTAAATTCGATAATAAATAAATCAAGCGAAAAAATGGATGAAATTCCTGATAATTGTATACATATTTTAATTACCAGTCCTCCATACAATGTTGGCAAGGATTATGATAATGATTTCTCTTTAGAAGAATATTTATCTTTTCTTGAATCAATCTGGAGAGAATCTTATCGTGTTTTAGTTCCAGGAGGACGTTTATGTGTAAATGTTGCCAATCTTGGAAGAAAGCCTTACTTTCCCCTACATACTTATCTCTACAATCAAATGATAGACCTATCATTTCTTCCCCGTGGTGAAGTAATTTGGAACAAATCAGCCTCTGCAGGTTCCTCTACAGCATGGGGTTCTTGGAAATCTTCCTCTAATCCAACACTTAGAGATGTTCATGAATACATACTTTTTTTCTCTAAACAGATGTACAAACGTCCTCAGACGAAAAATAAGTTAAACACTATCTCACGAGAAGAGTTTTTAGAGTACACGAAGAGTATTTGGAGTTTTACTACTGAATCTGCACGAAATATTGGACATCCTGCACCTTTTCCAGTTGAATTGCCATTGAGGTGTATACAACTATTTTCCTACCGAGATGAAATAGTCCTAGATCCATTTATGGGTAGTGGACAAACAGCTATCGCTGCACTTAAAGCAGAGAGAAGGTTTATTGGGTATGAAATAAATAGTGAATATGTAGAATTGGCTTATAAAAGAATAAACGACTTTCTCAATCAGAATAGGACAATATAGGACAATTTTTTAAGCGAACTTGTTTAAATGCTATCATCGTCTCATAAAATATGAAAAATCATCACATTTAAGAGGGGTTGGTGAGATTAGATGTTCAGCATACTCTACACCAATCTGTGATCCTAAATTTCTATTCCAGCTCAAAATAACTGATGGAAAATGTCTTAGACCTTGTTGTTTCCTATCTGGATCAAAACCTTGAGATTTATAGCATAATATTGCTTTTTCTTTTAAATCGACAGTGTTGGTAATATCTACTAGAAATGAGCTATAATTATCTGGATGTAATCCAATAAATCTCACAGGAAAATAAAGAAGTGAAGTAATTCTATGAACAGGTAAGTTATTCATGTACTTTTCCCATTTAGTCAAGCGAGAATAAAATATAGCTGCTTCTGTTATTAATTGAGCCTCATGATGATCAGGTGAAGCCATTAACGTTTTTCCAAACATTTGTATTATAACCTTAGGACGCCAGCTTCGAAAAATACTTGCCAATACACATCTATTTTCGAAATTATCGAATAAGCGCCTGTTAGGCAGATCGAGAGTTATTCTTTCAACACCAAGAATTTTTGCAGCTTCTCTAGCTTCATTTAATCGGACTTCAGCATAATCAGGATCAAAATCATCAGGTGATCGATATTTTTTATTGAGTGGGGTAGGTTCAGCAGTTGTAAGGTCAACTATTCCTGTTCTAATACCATGTTCCTTTACTAATTTAGCTAATGTACCTCCAACTCCTAGCTCAACATCGTCAGGATGAGCACCAACCGCAACTACTTCTATTGGCTCTTTTAAAACTTCCAAAATAATAACACTCTTTTTATATTTCTTTTAGCAAACGTTAAAAAAAACTTATTGCTATATTTCTCCGAGTTTTTACGAGTTTAGAGGCATTTGATATTTTAGATATAGAAAACTTCAGCTAGTTTGACAAAGTGGTAATTATGAAACCTGAACCTAAACTAAAACCGAATCGATTAAAATATGCTTCCAGTCCTTATTTAATTCAACATGCTAATAATCCTGTTGATTGGTTTGAATGGGAAGAAGGATTAGTTCAAGCAAAGAAAACAGCTAAACCAATGCTTCTAAGCATAGGTTACGCTGCCTGTCATTGGTGTCATGTTATGCAACATGAATCATTTGAAGACATGGAAACTGCTACGATTATGAATGATCTATTCATTAACATAAAAATTGACAGAGAAGAAAGGCCTGATTTAGATTCACATTATCAAACCGCTATAGCACTACTGACTGGAGGACGGGGAGGTTGGCCTTTAACAGTTTTTTGTACCCCTCAAGGCCTCGCTTTTGCTGGAGGCACCTACTTTCCTAAAAATACTTCTTATGGATTACCATCTTTTAAAGAAGTTCTACAATACGTTCATCAGGAATTCAGTGAAGATATATCAAAAATAACGAATCTAACTGAGAGAGTACTCCAGGTAATCCAAGAAAATAATTCTATCAGTGATAAATCAATACAAGCCTCATATGATATGGTAGATGATCATATAGCTAGGCTAACGCAAAATTATGATAAAATTTTCGGAGGATTTGGATTTAGCGGGCCAAAATTTCCCCAAATTTCAGATTTGCGGTTTCTATTAACACAATTTTCTCGAAAAAACAAGAATCAAGAAATATTAACAATGGTGACACAAACATTTGATAATATGGTTGCAGGAGGAATGTATGACCAATTAGCTTCAGGATTTCATCGATATAGTGTGGACAGGAAATGGTTTGTCCCACATTTTGAAAAAATGCTTTATGATAATGCTCAATTTCTCACATTGACTTTGGAATTATATCAACTGACCAAAAATTATGGTTATAAAGAGATTGCATTGGAATTAATCTCATATCTGAAGCGAGAGATGATGTCAGATGAGGGTGTATTTTATTCTTCACAAGATGCTGATTCTGAGGGGAAGGAAGGAAAATATTTCCTTTGGACCAGAAATGAAATTATCAATATCCTAGGAGATGATTTAGGAAAGAAATTCTGTAATTATTATGATGTTACAGAAGAAGGAAATTTTGAAAATGGTTATTCAATCTTAAATGAAACTGTGCATTTAAGTTCAGCTATAGAAAAAAATGCAATCCTTTGGAATGAAATCTTAGGTGCCAAAAAAAAGTTACTCGAATTCCGAGAAAAACGACCTAAACCTTTTTTGAATACAAATATAATTGTAGCATGGAATGCATTAGCAATAGCAGCATTGACAAAAGCAGGATATGTTTTAAAATCAAAAGAATACATTC
>WOR8_10005333_pt1 | contig 12403 bp, 9 predicted proteins | sample DeeMarSeWOR38_10_FD_19890 | JGI IMG/M metagenome (IMG submission 19890) | reverse complement strand
CCAGCCAAACATCCTGGCAATTTCGGTCACAGCTTCTTTCTCAAAATTGGAGCTTGCCAGCCCACCGTCCAGCGCGTGGTTGTTGGGGTTGATCCAAAGCGAAAGCATGTAAGCAACGCGCGCAACAGGGTGAGGCGGTTTAAGCATCTGGCCAGCGTAATACGGATGGAAGTACGGATAGTTATTTTGCATACTCTCCGCAACCTGCATCATGACTTTCTCAATACCTTCCAAATCATAATTTTGTTCGAGAGCAGGCAGCCCTTCAAAGCCTTCTTCCATCTTGGCGAGCGCCTTTTCCAGGATTTTGATGGTCTCTTTTTCAAGCATTGTTCTTATTCCTTAGCCAATGATGTAGCCCGCCCGGCCGTCTGGTTTTCGAGCAGTTCCAGCAGGAAGCACAACGAAGACAGGCGGTTGAGGTAACGCAGCAGTTCAGGGTTTTCAAGTTCCTTCAATGTGAACAACTCGGTCACGCGCCGCTCGGCACGGCGGACAACCGCACGGGCCAGCGAGAGGGCTGCACCGCTGGAGGTGTCGCCCGGCAGGATGAACTCTTTGGGCATGATGACCATGTTGCTGACAATCTCCGCCTGCTCCTCGAGCCAAATAACTCGTGCCGCATCTATCCCTTTGAATTTGTCTGCGTTCTCAGGCGTGGCAGCGACTTCTGCCATCAGCTTGTAAATATCTCGTTGGGCTTCGCGCAGGATGGGGGGCGTTTGATGCGCCTGGCAGGATGCGCGAGCTAGTCCCAGGGCAGCGGAGGCTTCGTCCAATGCGCCCAGGGCTTCGATGCGAGGATGGTCCTTGGAAACGCGGTCTTCACCGAGTAGGCCGGTGGTGCCGTCATCTCCTTTGCGTGTGTATAGAGGCATGGGGGCATTATACCCAAGAGCGGTCACAAATTACGAATTTTTCTGAACGGGAAGGGCAATTTGCCTACACCGAAAGCAGGTATACGTGTGACCGCGGGTATGATATAAACGCCATTCCGCCCGGATGGGAATTTCGCGTATAATCAATTTGTCGTTTATTGGTCTGTTTGGAGGTCTTTTGGATGTGAAACCATCTCGATTTCAATGGGTAACGCAGCTTCCCGCGTTGGTGGCAACGGCTACGGCAATTGGTTTGCTTGCCCTGACACCGTTCTGGGCAATGCGCTGGTATCGTCTGCCATTTCTGGGGGCGCTGTTTGAAACCAATAATGTAGTCAGTTCCGTGAACATTGAGGGCTGGCCTGCAACCGAACAGGGCGTGGAATATCTTGACCGCCTGGTTGCGTTGAACGGGGAACCGCTCACGAGCGTGGGCGATTTTGAGCGCATCATGACTGCCAATGGATATGAACCCATTCAGGTGTCCTTTGTGCGGCCGGATGGAGAAGCCTACGATGTAGAGATCACGCCCATCCATTTCCCTTTTGCTAATATTGTTTCACTCTTCATTGTCCCTTATTTGATGGGAGCGGCCTTCCTGGGGATTGGCCTGTGGGCTTACCGCTTGCGCAGTGACCTGTGGGAAAGCCGCGCCCTGTTGTTCTTCGTTTCCGGTGCGACCATCTTGACTACTACGCTGTTCGAGATCAGCACTACACGCTATACCAACGTGCTATGGGGCTTGGGCATTCTGCTCTCCGCTGGTGGCTTGATGTATCTGGCGTTGGTATTTCCGCAGCCAACCCGCATCGTGCGTGTCAATCCGCGCCTGCGTATGCTGCCCTGGGGCTTTTTGGCTTTGCTGGCACCCATGATGGTGATCGTGGTCGTAGCGCCGCCTTCGCCATATTCTTACACTGACTGGTGGCAGTATGGCTACCTGTGCATCGTGGTAGGCTTCCTCTCCCTGGTAGGGATGCTGATCTGGCGCATGTTGAAAAGCCCGTCCAACATCGTCCGCCAACAGAGTCGCGTGATCATTTTTGGAACTACTCTGGCATTGTTACCTATTATGGTTTATTTGACGTTACTCGGCATGGGACGGGCGACCGAATTCCGTGCCTGGGTGTTCTTCCCACCAATGATCATCATGCCTCTCTCGATCACATATGCCATCTTGCGGTACCGCCTGTTGGATGTGGACCGCATCTTGAGCCGTCTGCTGGCTTATCTGCTAACCATGACGGTGGCTCTCGGAGCATTTTATGGTTTGATCACGTTGTTTTCGATCCTGTTGCAGGATGTGATGCATGCCACCGATCCGTTGGTAATCGCCGGGTATCTGCTTCTGCTGGCGGTAGGATTGATGCCCGTCCGCAACCTGATCCAGGGCGCGATCGACCGTCTGTTCTATCGTTCTCCAGCGGATTATCGTCGTGCGCTCACCAGTCTCTCGCGCGAACTGGTCATCACACCTGATTTGAGCCAGACCTTGCGCACAATGGGAAAACAACTGCAACAGGCACTAGCTCCTGAAAAGTTCGTGGTTTACCTATATAACGACGAGTTGGGGAAATACTTCCCACATGCTTCTGGGGAAGATAGCGCAGTTCCTTACCAAGTAGAAGATCCCCTGATCGCTCTGCTGCAAAAATCTGAAACCCCCATCTGGTTGCCGCCCTCCGGCGAACTGCCTGAAGGGTTACGAACCCAATCTGGCAACTACCGCCGCCTGACCGGTTACACTTTCGTGCCGCTGCACTATGAAGGGAAATTGATCGGCTTCCTAATGCTGGGCCCGCGCCGCTCCGGTGATCTATATACCAGCGATGATCTGGATTTTCTGGCGGCAGTTGGGGCTCAGTCCACACTGGCACTGGAAAACGCGCGCCTGTTCTCCAACCTGCGCCGCACGCTGGACCAGACCATGGAAATGAAGAATCTAATGAGCGATATTTTTGCTTCAATCTCCACAGGCGTCATCACCACTGACCTGGACCGCAAGGTCACCCTCTTCAACCACGCCGCAGAGCAGATTCTGGGATTGGAAGCCTGGCAGGTGATGGGGCGCCGGCTTTCGAGAACCGTGCCCGTTCTGGGTATCGATCTGGACGACGTGACCGCCAATACGCTAAATGATGGAGCGGTTATTCTTGGCACGGAACTCACGCGCGAGGTCCCATCACGAGGTGATGTGGTCTTGCGCCTGTCGGTCGCACCGCTGCGGGATGCGCATCTCGGCACGAAAGGCGCCACGCTGGTCATTGATGACCTGACTGAGCGCCGCAACCTGGAAGCCGAGCAGGAGCGCATCCGCCAGACCTTTGGTCGGGTTGTCGCGCCGCGTGTGCGGGATCGCCTGCTTGCCGATCCCGGCAACCTGCGCCTGGACGGTACCAAGCAAACGGTCACAGTTCTGTTTGCGGATTTGAGCGATTTCACCGCGTTCAGCGAAAAACATCCGCCTGAAACTGTCTTCAAAACACTTAACACCTATCTCTCGATGGCTGCCCAAACTATTCTTGAAGAAGAAGGTACGCTGGACAAGTTCATGGGTGATGCAGTACTTGCCATTTGGAACAGTCCTGACCTGCAGGAGGACCATGCCCTGCGCGCCGTCCGCGCTGCATTGACCACCATGCAGCGTTTAGCGAATTGTTATGATAAATTCCCTGACTCAGAACAACAGATGAGATTTCGTATTGGCATCAGCACCGGCCAGGCCATGGTTGGAAACGTGGGCACGGATGATTTGTTCAACTACACTGCCATCGGCGATGCGGTCAACCTGGCACAGCGTTTGCAAGTGGCAGCCAACCCCGGCCAGATTTTGCTGCATAAGAATACCTATGATATTGTGGCAGGACAGGTGATTGCCACGCCGCTCGAACCGCTGAGTGTCAAAGGCCGCGCGCAGCTCGCTGAAGTGTATGAGCTCAAAGGACTGAAGGGGTAGAAAAGCGCGTTGCACCTGCCTGTCAGAATAAGAATATCATGATTGGCAGGTGCAACGCACTTATAGAATAGATGCTCATCGAATACCACGAATCCATCACTCGCAGAGCCTTGTCCGAGCACTTCAGCCCGCGCGCGCTGGAGGTTATCCTGATTGCCAATATTAAACAAGATAACCTGCTGACAGGTCAGATCGGTCACGATGAATACCACTACGACAACAACGCCATTGCTGAGTCTGACCGCTATCTCGAGGAACAACGCGTGCTGACCATCACGGCCCTGCAAAATGACAACCTGTCTGCCGCCTGGGCTGCTTTTGGCCGGTTGATCCATACCGCGCAGGACTTTTATGCGCACAGCAATTACGTGGATTTGTGGCTGGCTCGCTTTGATGGCCAGAAGCCTCTTCCCCCGGCCGAAATTGCCCCCCTTATGGATGAATTAATCAACAGCCCGAACCTGCTCTCTGGCAAGTTGTACTATCCTCTGGGAGTGCTATCCTTCATCCCCTTTGTGAAACGTTTTGTAATTCCTCTTCTGCCTCCAGACTCACATGCCCACATGCACCTTGATTCATCTGAACGGGGAGTGCGCTTCGAATACGCCTTCGAAGCGGCTGTGAAGCGGACGATCTTAGAGTTGGAGATAACAAAGGTCCAGCTTTCATCAGAGCAGCAAACCATTTTTCAAGGGAGGTAAAACGAATGCTTGTCACTTTTTTCAGCAAACAGTTCTGTAAATTCGGCCGATGCATGAACAATGATATTATGCTGTAAAGATTCTAATTCTCAGGAGAATAACAAATGAAAAAAAGAGTACCTATCGTTCTGGCAGTTTTATTGCTGGCAAGTTTGGCCTGTTCACTGGGAGGCGCATTAGATTCCACAGATACAATAGATACAGGTTCGAGTGACACTTCAAGCGATGTTTTATTCAACGACGATTTCTCCAATCCCAACAGTGGTTGGCCTTCAACCGATGATGGTGACGAAGACTTCATCGGGTATGCGGATGGCAGCTACCGTATTTTTGTATCGGCCCCGGAACTGCTCCTGTTTGCTACATCTCCTGATTCTTTTCAAAATGATGTCCACATTGAAATCGATGCAACAAAAGTCGGCGGTCCTGACGACAATTATTTTGGCCTAATCTGTCGCTATCAAGACCTGGACAATTTCTATTTCTTCCTGCTCAGCAGTGATGGTTTTGCTGGGATCGGTATGTATTTGAACGATGAAATACAGTTCCTTTCAGGTGAACAATTTGATTATACAGAGGCAATTAATCAAGGGAACGCAACCAATCGTGTCAGTGCAGATTGTGTTGGAGATCAACTGACATTGTATGCAAACGGGGATGAAGTTGCTACAGCTACAGATAGCACCTTCTCGGATGGTTATGTTGGCGTGTTGGCGAGAGCCAACGCTGAGTCCGGTGTAGATATATTATTTGACAACCTTACCGTCTCTGCTCGATAGTTACTTCAGCGAAAATATAACTCAACCCAGACTTATCCATCCCCAAAGAATCATTCCTCCCACGTCAAAAGTGTCCAATTGACCCGATACCTATATCTGACAGTGGCAGGCCTTTCATCAGGGTTAGATGCGCTGGTTACTGATTTGGGAGATATATCTTGCTTGCCAAGCAGCACTTACTCGCGTAAAATCCGAACTTATCCCGAATTACAGAGTGTTGCGTAAATATCTGAACTGAACCTGGTTTTTGAAGGCAATTTATTGGATTCAAGTTTAGATAATTATGCAAGAAGCAATAGAGGAGAATGGTATGAATTCCAAAAGAGTTATTCTGATTTTATCAGTACTTACCCTGGCCGCTTTATCCTGCCGGCTGTTCATCCCCGACTCGCCAACACCGGAGCCGCCTCCGCCATCTGATCCTGGTGAACCGGCGCCGCCCGAGCCCGGGACGGTAGATATGCATTCCAAACTGATTGAGTTGGGCGGCCAGCCCTGTGCCGAAAACCCGGATTTCACCTGTGTCGGCATCCAGGTCCCGCTGGATCATTTTGACTCAACCAATACTGAAACTTTGGACGTGGTCTTCGCCGTTTCGCCTGCCTATGGAGAGCGCTTTGGTATGTACGTGCAGGCCTTCCCCGGCGGGCCGGGCGGCGAGGGCATCAGCACGGGCGGTACCTTCTGGTTCCCAGAGGGAATTCTGGAGCACTATGATATTGTCTATTTCGACCAACGCGGTGTAGGGCTTTCTCATCCGCTGACCTGCCCGGTGGCGTATGCGAAGGATTTCCTGCGCTACCTGACGGAGACCAACCAGGAAGGCCTGGAGGGTTACGACACGCCTGCTGAGCAGCAGGCTGCCATCGAAAATGCCCGCGTCTTTGTGGATGAGTGCGTAGCCGAAATCGGACCGGATGCAGCTAAGCTGGGCTTCTATGGAACCGACCAGGTGGCCGAAGACATCGAAACCTTCCGTCGGGTAATCGGCGATGAGAAGTTCATGCTGTATGGCGTCAGCTATGGGACAGCCGTAGCGCAGACCTATGCCGCTGTGCATCCCGACCGCCTGATGGGCCTGGTCTTGGATGGCACCACCGACTTGACGCTGACGGGTGAAGCCGGCGCGCTCTCGCAGGAAAGGGGTTTCGACGAAGTGCTGGTGGCCACCCTCAATTCCTGCAATGCGGACGAATACTGTGCGGATGAATTGGGCGGAGATGCCCTGGCCGTCTATGATGACCTGGCCAAAAGGATCTCGGAGAATCCCATCCCTTACGAATTCCCCCTGCCCTCGGGCGAAAAAGTGAGCCGCATCTTCACCTTCAACCAGTTGGAATTCACCACTGCGTACCAGATGTACTCGCTCAGCGGACGTATGCTCTACCTGCGCGCCTTGGCCGCCGCAAAAAACGGTGACATGGTGCCCATGGCGCGTTTACTTTACGATAAGGCAAATCTTGACCCGGAAACCTTCGAATACCTGGGCGACCCGGACTTCTCAGACACCATGTTCTACAGCGTGCATTGTACCGACAACTCATACTTCAGCGGTACGCCAGAGGAGCGCATCAACCAGACAATTCAAGCTGGTCAGGCTTCCAATGGCACGGTCCCGCGCCTGGACGGCAGCGTCTACACCGGGCTGACCTGCGCCTACTGGCCCAGCGCTCCCACGGATGTGGTGACAACCGAACCATTGATAGCCGAGGGTGTGCCCACCTTCGTGTTGAACGCCACCCTCGATCCAGCCACACCGTTCTGGGAAGGCAAGTCCGTTTTCGAGAATCTGTCGAATGGCTACCACCTGTACGTGGAAGGCGGATTGCATTCCATTTTTGGCTGGGGCTATGACTGTCCTGACCAGATCCTCGCGGACTACATGGTGAATGGTTCCCTGCCTGACCAGCGCGAGATCCTCTGCGAAGACTGGGGTGATGCAGTCACCTGGACATATGAACCGCTCATCCTGGAAAATGCCAGTGACTACGCCGATGTGCTCGAGATTTTCTGGGCGATTGATGGCGAAATCGAATACCAGCCCGAAAAATTCTACAGTTACTTCGAAGAGGATATCACCGTGGCCTGCCCCTATGGCGGAACCTTCACCTTCGGCCCCGGGGATTTTGGCGAGGTTTACACTTTCGAAGGCTGCGCCTATACTCGGGGCTTCGCCATGACCGGTACCGGCAGTTATGATTACAACACCGGCTTGTTTAGTATCGTGGCAGATGTGAGCGGTGACAAATCCGGCTCGCTGACCTACTCCCGCAATTACGGCGATGATACTATTTCTGTCTTCGGCGAGTACGGCGGTGAGGAGATTGATCTGAAGGATTAAGCAGGTTAGTTGCTAGAAAGATGCTCCAGGTGGTATGCTCATCTGGAGCATCTTGTATAAAATAGATCTCTTGCATAAGTGTTCTCGCCGCTGAAAGCAAGATGAAAAACAGACTTTTGCAAGAAGTGTATTAAAAAAACAATTGTGTCAGAAGGTTGGTTCCACATGAAAAAATGGATATTGATCTCGATTTTGGTGATTCTGCTTTTATCACTGTCAGCCTGTATATCGGCTGAGACGATTGAGCCAATTCCAACCCCTGAGAATCCATATCTCGAAGAAGAACTTGCAGCACAGGCCATTGCGACAATTAGAGCAGAGAAAACACAAACTGCATCTACAGTTTCACCCTACGCGGAAGTATCGAATGAGGAGCAAAAATATCTGGCCTTTTGGTTTATATGGAATAATGAGACCGTTTTTCTGCCCATTGCCGAAAGCACTATGGCTGAAAGTGGCCTGTTATCTTGTCGGCTAGACCCAGAGAGGGAGATCGCTATCGGTACATTGTTTTCAGGATGGAAATTTTTACAGGATGAATGTGTGGTGGATGAAGATGCCCCGGAAAATGCACTTCCAATTGTCAGGATACCCGGATATTTCGATGACGGGATTAAAATCAATCACGATAGTGAGCCTGGTGTGGCAGATTGGAATGTCATTGATTTACAGGGAGAGAATGTGGAAAACTTTATTGAGGTTGTCACCTTGATTGTTGAAAACGATTTACTCAGATCGGGAGATTTGACAATCAGCATCCATAAAACAGATGGCCCCAACGGAGAACCATACGAGGATGCCGGTATTGTCCCAACTTATACGCTTCCTGTAGAAGCGCTTCAGATTTCTTTCTCAAGCGACCAGTTGGCAGACTTCGAGTATGTTGATGATGTGATCTATGCGCTTGAGCGCGAGTTCACCTGGAAAATCCCCGAGGGGTTTAGAGATTTGAACCTGTCGCCAGGAGATGAAAACTGGTTTGTACTGAAGATTGACGAAAACGGTATGCCGCTTAGTGCAGCTACTATTCAAATAAAGGGAGTGGGCGCATCAGCAACCCCTGATAACTAACCCGGCTCGCTGACCTAATCCCGCAACCAAGATGATGACAGCGTGACCGAAGGATTCAACCAACAACGGGGCCTTTTCCTCCCTCAACTCTAGTATAATCCCCAACATGGACATCAAATCTCAACTTAACGAAGCCATGAAGGATGCCATGCGTTCCGGCGATGTGGTGCGCAAGAACACCGTCCGCATGGCGCTGGCGGCCATCAAACAGGCCGAAGTAGACAAGCGAACCGAGTTGGATGATACAGCTGTCATCGCGCTCCTGCAAAAGGAAATCAAGAATCGCAAAGAGGCCATCGAAGAAGCCAAAAAAGCAGAACGTGATGACTTGATTAGCGATAACGAAGCCGAGATCGCCGTGCTGGAAGTCTTCCTGCCAGAAGCCATGTCCGCGGATGAATTGCGCGGAATTGTGGAAGCAGCCATTGCCGAGGTCGGTGCCTCCTCCATGGCCGATATGGGTAAGGTCATGAAAATCGCCATGCCTAAAACGGCTGGTCGCGCATCCGGCGGTGATGTCAGCGCGCTGGTCAAAGAGCTTCTCTCTGGCTGATAATGGTTCCTGATCCGGAGAACGTTCCGAAACGCATCCGCGTAACTCAACTCATCCTGCTCATCCTGGTAGGCTTGGTCTCGCTGGCTGCCCTGATCGTGCCGTTGTCCCTCAGCCCGGGGGCGCTGCCACTCTCTGCCGGTGACGTTGCGCCGCGGGATTTGCAGGCGCCCGAAGCGATCGAATACGTCAGCGAAGTGCGGACGGAAGAAGCGCGCGCGGCGGCGGAACGTGCCATCCCGCAGACGTATTCCCCGCCCGACCCGTCCATTGCGCGCGGTCAGATCGAACGCCTTAGGGCTGCTCTCGACTATATCAGCCTGGTCCGTGCCGACGAATACGCCACGCCCGAACAAAAAATGGCGGATATCCAATCCCTGAGTGACCTGACACTTAACACAGAAACCGTCCAGCAGGTGCTGGAACTGTCCGAAGCCCGCTGGGAGACCATCCAGCAGGAGGCGTTGAGCGTTCTGGAGCAGGTCATGCGCAACACCATCCGCGAGGAAAATGTACAGGCCATCCGCCGTAACATCCCCTCGCTGGTCAGCCTGGCATTGACCGAGGAGCAGGCGGAACTGGTCGTAAAGTTGGTGTCCGCTTATATCACGCCGAACAGTTTCAACAGTCCGGAACTGACCGAGGCCGCCCGTCAGGCTGCGCGTGATGCTGTCCAGCCCGTGGTCCAGACTTATAAGCCAGAGGAGATGGTTGTGGCCGCTGGCCAGGTCATCAACCCTGCGCAACTGGAAGCGCTCGAAAAACTGGGCCTGATCGAGCCCGTCCAGCAATGGCAGGATTATCTCGGTATCTCTGCGCTGGTGATCCTGGCGACTATTTTTATGGGGTTGTATTTCTACCGCAGTCAAAGAACTTATATCTTCGAAGTTCGTAGCTTGGTGCTGATTGCCATCATCTTTATCATCTTCCTGGTTGGTGCGCGGCTGACCATTCCGAATCGCACGGTCATCCCATACCTATACCCGCTGCCTGCCTTCGGCCTGCTGCTTACCACACTCTTTGGTCTGGAAGCCGGGTTGATTTTCTCGCTGATCATCTCTGTGCTGGCGGCTTATGGAATGCCCAACACGCTTGACCTGATGCCCTATTACATGCTGTCTTCGTTGACAGGCGTGCTTGTGCTTGGGCAGGCGCGCCGAGTATGGACCTTTTTCCGTTCAGGGTTAGCCATTGCCGGAGCTGGCACAGCTATGATCCTGGCCTTTCGTATTCCCTTCACGCAGATGGATTGGGTTGGGATTGCCACCCTGATGGCTGCGGCGTTGTTCAACGGCCTTGCTTCAGCCAGCATCACCCTCTTGTTGCAATACTTCCTGGCGCAAGCCCTGGGGCTGACCACGCCGCTGCAATTGCTCGAGATCTCGCGCCCTGATTTTCCCTTGCTGCAATATTTTTTGCGAAATGCGCCGGGCACGTATCAGCACAGTTTGCAGGTGGCTAACCTGGCCGAGCAGGCTGCCGAAAACATAGGCGCCGATGCGCTGCTCACCCGCGTGGGCGCGCTTTTCCATGATATTGGCAAGGCCAAGAACCCCACCTTTTTCATCGAGAACCAACCACACGGGAACATCAATACGCATGACGATATAGCGCCTGTGGATAGCTCCACCGCTATCACCCAGCATGTCCGGGATGGTGTCAAGCTGGCGCGTAAACATCGCCTCCCGCGGCGCATCGACGATTTTATCCTCGAACATCACGGCACCATGCTCACCCGCTACCAGTACACGAAAGCCGTGGAAGCCGCAGGTGGTGATGAAAGCAAGGTGGATCCGGAGAAATTTCGCTATCCCGGCCCGCGACCGCGCTCTCGCGAGACGGCACTGCTGATGCTAGCCGATGGCACTGAAGCGCGCGTGCGTGCCATGAAACCGCAAAGCGAGGAAGAACTCATCAAGATCGTGCACTCTGCTTTGGAGCATGTTCAGATGTCCGGCCAACTCGATAACACCCAATTGACCCTGAACGACCTTAGCAAGATTGCCGAGTCATTTACAACAACACTGCGCGGTTCTTACCATCCGCGCATCGAATATCCCAAAACGGAAAACGCCTCCGCAGTTGAAAACGTTCCAACCATCCCAACTATCGCACCAGACGAAAACAAATCGTGATCCATATCGAAGTCAACCCATCCCTGCAAGCCAGCCCTACGCCGGAAATTTTTGAGCGCGCCGCTCAGGCTGTGCTCGCGTACCAATCGGCGGATGGCGATTTGACCATCGTGTTGACGGATGATGCGCAACTGCACGAACTGAACCGGGATTACCTGGGCATCGATGCGCCCACAGACGTACTCTCTTTCCCCGCCTCCGAAACGGACCCGGAAACTGCCCGCCGTTACCTGGGCGACATCCTCATCTCGATCCCGCGCGCCGAAGAACAGGCACAGACGGCCGGTCACGCGCTGGAGGCCGAAGTTCAACTCCTGGCTGTGCACGGAACCCTGCACCTGCTGGGCTATGACCATGCCGGGGTCGAAGAAAAGGCTCGTATGTGGAAAGCGCAGGCCGAAATCCTGGAAAGACTCGGGCTATCGAAAATCGAAATCCGGGATTCGTAAATCAAAAATCGTCAATCGCAAATCGTAAATTGTAAATAGCAAATCGGCACATGAAATCATTCTTTCTCTCCCGCATCCGTTCTTTTGGCTATGCCTTCCGCGGCTGGTGGCATGTTATCCGCACGCAGCGCAATGCCTGGGTTCATGCCATCGTTTCAACAGCGGTACTCCTCGTCGGCCTGTGGCTGAGTCTGCCGCCCCGCGATTGGGCTGTACTGCTGTTGACCATTGCCATGGTCTGGGCCGCAGAATTTTTCAACACGGCCCTCGAAGCGGTTGTGGACCTGGCCAGCCCGGCCAAACATCCTCTGGCCAAGGTGGGGAAGGATGTGGGCGCAGCCGCTGTCTTGATTGCAGCGCTGGCAGCGATTGGTGTGGGTCTGTTGATCCTGGGTCCGCCGTTGTGGAAAGAGGTGGGCGGCTGGTTTGGGAGCGAACCACAGGTAACGCGCAGCGAAGAGGTCGCCTTCAAAGGCATGGAGTTATATTCCTGGCAAGATGAGGCTGGTAAATGGCAATATGCCATTCTAGTGGGCACAA
>WOR8_10005332_pt1 | contig 12407 bp, 9 predicted proteins | sample DeeMarSeWOR38_10_FD_19890 | JGI IMG/M metagenome (IMG submission 19890) | reverse complement strand
GTTCTTGTGCAGCAGTTTGCCCCTCTGGGGCTATGGAACAAAAGGGATTCAAAACTGATCAATTGTATGCAATGATTGATGTTTATTTTAGAAGGAGAGGATAAAATATGTCAAAAGAAAAAAAGATGATTCCGATATATGTTACTGGAAAAAAATATCTTGTCCCATATGGTCTAACCATTATGAAGGCAATGGAATATGCAGGTTATAGGTATATTAGAGGATGTGGTTGCCGAGGTGGTTTTTGTGGTGGATGCGGAACTGTTTATAGATTTAAAGATGACTATAAACTTCAATCTGGACTTGCTTGTCAAACAATCGCAGAAGAAAATATGTACTTAGTTCAAATACCATTTTTTCCTGCAAATAAAGCGGAATATGATCTTGATGAACTCAAACCTGCAGGAGGAACACTTCTTAAACTCTATCCTGAACTAGCCAGATGTGTTAGTTGTAATACATGCACAAAGGTTTGTCCACAAGATATTGAAGTTATGGATTATATGCAGGCCGCTCTTAAAGGTGATATAACAAATGCGGCAGATATTTCATTTGATTGTATAATGTGCGGACTATGTGCAGCTCGATGTCCAGCTGAGATTGTCCAATATAATATCGCAATACTATGTCGTAGGTTATATGGTAAGAATATTGCACCAAAGGCAGAGCATGTTAGAACTAGAGCAGCTGAAATTTCTGATGGTAAATTTGATACTGAACTTAAGACATTGATGAACGCTGATAAGGAAACACTTAAAAAAATGTATATCGAACGGGATATTGAACCTGAGGAAAATAAGAGGTGACAAATATGTACGAACCAGGTATGATGGAATCAATATATCGTTTGGAAAAAACTCGTTCTATGAGAATGAAACAAGAAATATCTCTCTTATCATCTGAAGAAAAATATGATTTATTGCACAAATTCCATCCAGATTATAAAAAAGGTACATTAAGAGAACTAAAAGTTGGTCCTAATAAAGGTGAGAAGGTAATCCAGGAAATTGCTAATCTATTTGAAGCTCACAGTCAAATCGATCCAAATAATTTCGATATTTCGGAGATAGATTACGACGTTGATGTTCTTGTGATTGGTGGTGGTGGTGCGGGAGCATCAGCTTCTTTGACTGCTAAAGAAAATAAGACAAATGTTTTACTAGCTACAAAACTTCGATTAGGAGACTCAAATACTATGATGGCTCAGGGAGGTATTCAAGCAGCAGATAAACCAAATGATTCCCCACCATTACATTACTTGGATGTGGTTGGTGGTGGAGGATTTTCTAATACACCAGAATTAGTAAATGCACTGGTTAGGGACGCACCTGAGGCAATTATTTGGCTTGAGGAACTTGGTGTAATGTTTGATAAAGAAAATGATGGTAAAATGATTACAATACATGGTGGAGGTACATCGAGAAAGAGGATGCATTCCGCAAGGGATTATACTGGTGGTGAGATAATGAAAAATTTGCGGGATGAGGTAAAAAATCGTAATATCGAAGTTATTGAGTTCTCACCTGCAATAGAGCTGTTGACAGATAATGGAAAATGTACAGGGGCTATTCTTTACAATCTTGAGACTGATGAGTATGTTGTGGTTCGTGCAAAAACTACCATTCTTGCTACAGGAGGTGCGGGGAGGTTACATGTTCAAGATTTCCCTACTTCAAATCATTATGGTGCAACAGCTGATGGTCTTGTTATTGCTTATCGAGCTGGTAGTCCTGTTATATTCATGGATAATATTCAATACCATCCAACAGGAGCTGCTTATCCCGAACAGATTGTAGGACTTCTTGTTACAGAAAAGTGTAGAGGACTTGGTGCACAATTGGTAAATAACGATGGAAATAGGTTCATATATGAACTTGAAACTAGAGATGTTGAATCAGCAGCAATAATAAAAGAATGCGTTCATAGAGATAGAGGAATAAAAACACTAACAGGTATGCAAGGTGTATGGCTTGATACACCAATGATTGATATCATTCATGGAAAAGACACAATTCAAAAGAAACTTCCAGCAATGTACAGGCAATACCAACGGTTTGATATTGATATGAGTAAAGAACCGCTTCTTGTATATCCAACACAACATTTTCAGAACGGTGGAATAGTTGTAAACGAAAAAGCTGAAACAAAAGTAATAAACTTGTATGGTGCTGGTGAAGTGGAAGGTGGTGTTCATGGGCGTAATAGATTAATGGGTAACTCTTTGTTAGAGTGCATCGTATTTGGTAGACGTGCGGGTAAAAATGCTGCTTTAAAGGCAAAGGAAAACGAACATGGAAAGCTTACATTAAATCATATTGTTAAATATCATATGGAATTAAAGGCAGCAAATATCGATGTGGATAAAATGTCTCCAGTGCTACTGCCGGATTATCGACGAAAGGAGACCATCGCAAGAATGATTGATATTTAAAATATAAAGAAAATCACAAATTTAACAAATGAGTATGATATAAAGGGGATTAATAAAAAATAATGTGGGACTTGTGAATGTGGGGAGTAGAAGAATAACATGGAAGATAATTTAGAAGGCAGTGATCCTGCTAAACGAATGTTTTGGAAGGGAAATGAGGCAATAGCTGAAGGTGCCATAGCTGCAGGATGTCGTTTTTTTGCAGGTTATCCTATTACTCCTTCTTCTGAAATTATGCATCATCTGTCTAAAAGGTTACCACAGATTGGTGGTGTTTTTGTTCAAATGGAGGATGAAATCGCATCTCTAGGTGCTGTAATCGGTGCAAGTTGGACTGGAGTTAAATCAATGACTGCTACATCAGGACCAGGTTTTTCATTAATGCAGGAAAACATTGGTTATGCAGCTATGACAGAAACCCCATGTGTAATAGTTGATGTAATGCGAGTTGGACCTAGCACTGGACAAGCAACACTAACTAGTCAAGGGGATGTTTACCAAGCACGCTATGGGTCGCACAGCGCAGATTTTGAAATTATTACACTTGCACCTAGTAATTTAAAGGAGAGCTACGAGCTAATTATTCATGCTTTCAACCTAGCTGAGCAATATCGTACACCAGTAATTTTTCTTGCTGATGGCCATATATCACTTATGAGTGAAACTATTGAAATACCTGAAAAACCCCCAATTATTAACAGAAAAAAACCTGAATGCAAAGAGGATCCTATATTTGGATGTTTATCTGATGATGATCTTGTCCCTCCTATGCCGTCTTTAGGTGAAGGATATAATGTGTTAGTAACAGGTAGCTCACATGATCAAAAAGGATTTAGGCACACAAGAAATGGGGAAATTCATAGAAAATTAGTACATCGCCTTGCTGATAAAATTAATCACAATAAAGAAAAGATAATTAAATCTGAGGAAACTAAACCTAACAATTCGGAAATTGGTATTATTAGTTATGGATCTGTCTCACGTGCAGTATGGGATATGCAAAAATTAGCAGATGCGGAGAATATAAATCTGGCTCATTTAAGATTGATTACTCTTTGGCCTTTTCCAGACAAAGAAGTAAGTTCATTTTTGAATGGATTAAAAAATGTAATCGTCCCAGAACAAAATTCTGGTTTGATTGTTAGAGAAATTGAGAGATGTAATAAAAGTACAACGAAAGTTCATTCCTTATCAAAAATTGGTGGTGGAGAACCAATCACTCCTATTGAAATGTTGGATTTAGTGGTGAGTTTGTTATGAATGAAGAAATCCATGGCAAATTTTTACGAGTTGCACCGAAATTCTGTCCTGGATGTGGTAATGATAAAGTAATTGATTCTATACTTGTGTCCATTGAGGAGTTATATGGTAGTACAGAAAATTTTGTATTCGTGAGTGGCATTGGTTGTGCAGCATGGATTCCTAGCCCTCATATTAAAGCAGATACTATACATACGACACATGGACGTCCAATTACTTTTGCAACGGGTGTAAAACTCGCAAATCCTAAATTAAAGGTAGTTGTTATAAGTGGGGATGGAGATCTTGCTGGAATTGGTGGAAATCACCTTATTCATGCAGCTAGAAGAAATGTTGAAATAACTGTTATATGTGTAAATAATTTGGTATATGGTATGACTGGAGGTCAACTGAGCCCTACTACTCCACGAGGGGCAATTACAAGTACAACATCTGATGGAAATATTGAGTTTCCTTTTGATTTAGCAAGATTAGTAATGAACGCAGGAGCCTCATATGCTGCTAGATGGACAACCCTACATAAAGACCAACTTCTAGGTTCTATTAAAAAAGCACTAATAAAAGGACAAAAAGGTTTTGCATTTATTGAAATAATTTCTCCTTGTACTACACAATTTACACGTAAGAATCTTAAAGAATTTCAAAAGGCCAAAGAAGAGCAAAATGTAGGAGAGCTTATTGATATAGATAGAGAAGGTTTTGTTGAAAAAATTCATAATAGTATGAAAGAAAAAAATTCAATGGGATAAGTAAATGCATGTGGAAATATTAATAGCAGGATCAGGCGGACAAGGAATAATTCTCATGGGTGGAATTCTTGGTAAAGCTGCGACACTTAATGGAATGTATGCAACTCAAGTTAGTAATCATGGTTCTTCTCAGCGGGGAACTCCTGTTAGAACTGAAATAATACTTTCTGATAAACCCATTAAATATGCATTTTTACAAAAACCAGATTTCTTTATTGTTATGAGCTATCTTGGATTTAATAGGTTTAGTAAAAGTATGGTTGAAAAAACCAAAGTTTTTATAGATTCAGATCGTGTAAAAGATTTCAGTAATAATTATCAAGGTGAATATATCTCATTACCCGCAACAACAATTGCAAAAGAGATGGGAAATCATCTTGGAGCAAATATTGTGATGTTAGGAAAATTCCTGAAAACATCTAATATTATACCATTGAAAGTGGTTGAAGAAGCAATAATAAAGAATACACCAGATCAATTTATAGAGAAAAATCTTGAAGCTATAAGAAAAGGATATTCAATCTAAATTTTTCTACATATATTTATTAAAATTTCCAAATTAGGAAAAACTATAAATAAATAGTTAACCATGCGCGCTGTCATAGTTTACAATGGGGATTTTACAAATGGAATTAACAATGTATGTTAATAAGTATAAAAATTTGAGATATAATTTTTTCAGATGGAGATTTGAATTAGATGTAGTCTATAAGATTTCATTGGCTCTTACTTTTGCATTATTGACTGGACTTCTTGCACAGTTAAGATTCTATCTTCCAGGTATATATGTACCAGTAACAGGACAAGTTTTTGGTGTAATACTTGCAGGAGTAATTTTGGGAAAATGGGGTGGAGTTAGTCAATGTTTTTATGTTGGACTTGGAGCTATTGGCATTCCCTGGTTTACTGGACTAAATGGAGGTATGTTATATCTATTTGGTCCAACTGGTGGATATTTAATTGGATTTATCATTGCAGCTTTTTTCATTGGATTTGTTGTAGATAGATATATTCGTTCTAGAAATTTCATCGGAATGCTATCTTTAATGTTATTTTCAACATTTGTTTTGATATATATTCCAGGACTTACACAATATTATCTATGGATGGGTGGTTCAATAGGTTCCTGGAAATTGTTATCGATGACAGTTATACCTTTTATTCCTGCAGATGTAATTAAAGCGATTATTGCAGCAGCAATTGCAAGTGGAATTACTCCAAAAAGAACATATGGTCGAGAAATAGATGCTGGATTTTAAAAATGAAAAAAAGCTTGCTTGACTTTTTATTAGAAGGTCGTTTTGTTTCTGGTGAAAAACTAGCAAGCAATCTTGGTATCTCACGAGCAGCAGTATGGAAAAAAGTTAATTCTCTGAGAAAGTATGGGTATAAAATCAAGTCTATTAAAAACAAAGGTTATCGTTTAGTTTCAAGACCGGATATTCCATTTCCTGAGGAAATAAAAACTGGCTTTAATCCTAAAATAATAGGTAGAGAAATACATTATTTTAAAGAAATTAATTCAACAAATCTATGTGCAAAAAAATTAGCTAATGAAAGTACAAAAGAAGGAACTGTTGTTATTGCTGATATACAATTGAGTGGTCGTGGACGAAAGGATAGAACTTGGTCTTCACCCCTAGGTGGACTTTGGTTTTCTATTGTTTTATATCCAAAATTGCCTCCAGAACGAGGTATGCTTGTAACAATGACTGCGTCTGTTGCTGTTGCTCAAGCGATAAAAGAGATAACCGGTTTAAATCCTAATATTAAATGGCCAAATGATGTTATATTATATAAAAAAAAGGTATGTGGTGTTCTTACTGAAATGGAAGCAGAAATGGATAGAATTAACTATTCAATAATTGGAATTGGAATTAATGTTAACAATGAAATAGAAGAGGGTCTACATGATATAGCAATTTCCTTGAAATCTATTGTTGGAAATCATATTTCTAGGGTTAAACTTTTAAAATCCATGCTTAAACATCTAGATGAAAATTATGTAAAATTGGTTGCAAAAGATTATAAAACTATACGAGAGCTCTGGTTTTCTTTTGCAGATATCATTGGTAAAAAAATTCAAGTCAATGATGAGAAAGAAGATATTTCGGGTGTTGTTATTGATGTTGATGAAAGTGGATGCCTTATTTTGGAAACTGATAAGGGTCAAGTTAGGATTGTTAGTGGTGATATGTCTTTTTTATAACAACACTTACACTTATTTAAATTAAATAAGTAGATATTTTTATATATAAAGAAAGGTTATAGATTATCAATTGTTAATTTGGGGTGGTAAAAACCAATGAAAAATGAATTGTTCAAAAAAGGCGTGGTTATATGTATAATGCTGTTTTTAATCGCAACTTTCTCACCGATGAGCACTGGAAAACTAAATGAATCTAGCGAAGCTATTTTATTAACTGTTAATCAATTTAATGAAAATATTGAAATCACTTACAAGATAAATAATTTTGATGAAATCCCTGTGCTAATTGATGGAGTTGAATATTCTCGTATTGTTATTGGTCAAGAATCAAATCTTCTCTTAGAAGGATTTCCAGACATTCCAAGTATTTGCCGTAGTATAGTAATCCCTGATAATGCAAAGATGAAAATTAACGTAGTTGATAAAAATTATGAAGTTTTTGAAAATGTTTTAATTTCCCCTTCTAAAGGAAATCTCTTGAGAAGTGTAAATCCTGATGATATCCCTTATGTTTTTGGAGATGTTTATTTTGAGGATGCATGGTTCCCAAATAAAATTGCATGTCTTAGAGATCCATATATAATTAGAGATTTTAGAGGACAGGTTGTTGAAATTTATCCAATTCAATATAATCCAGTAAAAAAACAAATGCGAGTCTATTCAAATATTGAGATTGAGATCTATCCGGATGGAACAGATACAATAAATTGTATAAAACGAGATTCATTGCCTGAAAAGCTTGATTACGATTATAAGGAAATTTACAGAAATCATTTCATTAACTATGCAAAAAAAGATAGATATACTCCAGTATCAGAACGCGGAAATATGCTTGTAATAGTTTATGATAATTTTTGGGATGAAATGGTACCTTTTGTCAATTGGAAAAATATGAAGGGTATTTCAACAGAAATGGTAAAGGTTTCAGACATTGGTGATGCTGAGGCTATCAAAACATATATTGAAAATTATTATGACACCAATGGTCTTACCTTTGTTTTACTTGTTGGTGATGTCGCTCAAGTTCCAACTTATTATCCATCGTATCATGCATCTGACCCAACCTATTCATACATAGTTGGAGATGATCATTATCCTGATATTTTTGTTGGTCGTTTTTCAGCAGAAAATATCGATGAAGTAACTACACAAGTCGAAAGAACACTTGAATATGAAAGATATCCTCAAGTTGAAGAGGAATGGTATATTAAAGGACTTGGAGTTGCGTCAAATCAGGGGCCTGGTGATGATGGCGAATATGATGATGAGCATATTGATAATATTCGCGATAAAATAATGGCGTACTCTTATACCCAGGTTGATCAAAGTTATGATCCTATGGGAAGTACAGAATATATAGCGGAATCTCTAAATGAAGGTCGAAGTATTGCTAATTATTGCGGTCATGGATCTCCTACGTCATGGAGTAACGGTGGAGGTTTTAGTACGTCTGATGTGAATGCATTGACAAATGACAATATGCTTCCATTCATAGTAAGTGTTGCTTGCAACAACGGTGAATTTGACGGTTATACCTGTTTTGCAGAAGCCTGGATGAGAGCAACAAATTCAGGAGAACCAACTGGTTCAATAGCAAACTTTATGTCTTCTAAAAGTCAAAGCTGGAACCCTCCAATGGATGCTCAGGATGAGATTGTAGACCTTCTTATAGAAACATATCCTGATAATAAAATGACAACCTTTGGAGCAGCAGCATTTAATGGATGTATGCATATGAATGATGAATATGCTTCTTCTGGAGAAGCTGAAACTGATGCTTGGCATGTATTTGGAGATCCCTCAGTTCAGGTAAGGACAAAAACTCCTAGTGAAATGGATGCTAGACATAGTGAAAACATTGAGATAACAAACTGGTCGTTAGAAGTAGAGGTAGTAGGTATTGAAGGAGCATTATGTGCCATATCAAGAAACAATGAGCTTTTTGGGTGTGCTTATACAGATGAAGATGGTTATGCATTAGTCGTACTTGATGAACCAGCTGGATTTGAGCCATTAGATTTAGTGATAACTTCATATAATATGGTTACTTATGAAGCAGAAATTTTAGTAAACACTCCTCCAGATATTCCTGAACGTCCAGAAGGTCCAACTCAAGCAAAACCAAATCAGGAATATACATATACTACAACTACAACTGACGTTGATGAAGATCAAATTTATTATATGTGGAGATGGGGAGATGGAACTTATAGCGAATGGCTTGGTCCATTCAATTCAGGGGAAACAGCAGATGCATCACATAGTTGGGGAGAAACATCAAACTATCAGATTAGAGTTAAAGCCAAAGATACAGTTTCAGGTTCAGAAACAGAGTGGTCAGAACCTTTGACAGTTAGAGTACCAAGAAGTAAATCTATAAACAGTCCCATTTTGAATTTTCTAGAAAACCATCCAAATCTTTTCCCATTATTAAGACTATTGTTAGGACTATAAATCAATAGTCAACCTCTTTTTTTTATTTTCAACAATATAACACTATCAGAAATTATTTATAATCATATACCTATTAACAGGTGTTAATTATGGGGATTTAATAATGAATAAAAAAATAATCAGCATATTTTTATGTACTCTACTGTTAGCAGTGGTTTCTTCAACAGCTATGAATTTAAATGACTCATTGGAAAACCAAGATCAAATATTGGTTTTAGTAAGAATAGATGTGAGTCAAAATAAAGTTGATTTGCCCAAAGACATCGAAATAGTGGGAACTACACCTAATGAATGGATTGATATTATTATAAAAAAAGATAGATTAAATGAATTATCAGATTTTAATTATGAAGTTTTAATTTGGGATATAATAGCCTATGATAACTCAGTTAGAGGACAATACCACACATTAGCACAAATCGAAGATATAATTGAGGATATTGCAAACAATCATCCTGATATTACTGAGCTAACAACTATTGGAACAACATATGAAGGAAGAGATATCCTATGTTTGGAGATATCTGATAATCCAGGTTTAGATGAAGGTGAACCTGGTGTTTTTTTCATTGGGCTTCATCATGCCCGGGAGTGGCCAACAGTTGAAATCTGCTTAAATATCTGTGAAGAACTTACATCTGGTTATTCATCAATTGTAAATTCCAATAGAATATGGGTAGTTCCATGTGTCAATCCAGATGGATACTATTATTGTCATGATCAAGGCAACGATTGGCGTAAAAACAGAAAACCATATCCTGGTGGGGTTGGTGTAGATCTAAATAGAAACTATGGAGGTTCTTCAAATGGAGATCCATGGGGTGCGTGGGGATCTGTTGATTCAGGATCGATTACTCATTATCCAAGTGAGGAAGTTTATTGTGGTCCAGCTCCTTTTTCAGAGGCTGAAACTCAAGCTATTAGGGATATGTTTCTTAATAATGATATTCATGCAGTTATTTCTTATCATACTCATGGTGAAATTGTAATTTGGCCTTGGGGATACACTCAAAGTGGTCAAACTCCAGATGCCACATATATAACACAACTAGGGGAAGATATTGCTCAGGAAATTACTAAACAATCTGGATCAGGAACATATACTCCAGAACAGGCCAGTTTTTTATATCCAACAACTGGTGATACTACAGATTGGGCTTATGGATATTCTCATTATGTACTAGGGCGGCCTACTTTTGCATATACTATTGAAATGTGTAATGAGTTTCATCCACCAGCAAGTTATCTTGATCAAATAGTTGAAGAAAATTTTGATGGGGCATTGGTTCTATTGCAAGAAGCGGAAAATATTTGCGATACAGTTGTTCCAAGAGTTGCACCACCAATAATTGATGAAATGGAAATAGATAATGATGGTGATTATACTGTTTCCTGGGAAGAAAAAAATCCTGATGCAAATCCAATAAAATTCCAGCTTGATGAATTAATTGGACCTAATATTGATTTGGATGATGCTGAGTCTGGATCTGGATATTGGGATTTAGATGGTTTTTCTTTATCTTCAGCTCGGTCTCATTCTTCAAGTCACAGCTATAAATCAGGTAGTGCTGATAGACAAGTATTTACAATGGTAACAGCTGATCCAATACCAGTTACAGAAGGGATGAATTTGGAGTTTTGGACTTGGTATGATATAGAACTAAACTGGGATTATGCTATGGCTGAAGTTAGTATTGATGGGCGAAGTTATGATCTTTTAGAAGGATTCACAGGATCATCCTCTGGATGGGAGGAAAGACAATATCCTTTATTAGATTATGAGGGAGAATCTATCTTTATCAGACTTAGATATATTACCGATCAAAATACTCTTGAGGAAGGTATTTATTTTGATGATATTACTCCTGTTGTTGAATGGGATTCTATTTCAACACTTTCAGATACAATAACAAGTGATAGTTTTGAAATAACAGGTAAAGAAAATGGTAAATATTTCTATCGGATAAAAGGTTACAATTCTGAACATGAATGGGGTGATTTTAGCACACTTGAGGATATTGAAGTTGGGGAAAATATGAACGATCCACCAGCAGCGCCCACAATTGATGGCCCTGTAAGTGGAAAACCAGGGATATCCTATACTTATACATTCCAGTCAGAGGACCCTGATGACGACCAAGTATATTATTACATTGATTGGGGCGATGGGGATATAGTTGAATGGGATGGCCCCTATGATTCCAATATAGAAATAAGTATGAGTCATACTTGGTCTGAAAAAGGAACATATATAGTTAAAGCAAAAGCAAAAGATATATATGATGAAGAAAGTGGTTGGGAAACTTTAACAGTTACAATACCAAGAAGTAAAATAGTAATTGGTAATTTATTCCCTAGATTTCAACATTTCTTCAGTATTTTACAAAATTTTGTTAAAAATATTTATAGATAGGAGCGAGGTGAAATTAAATGAGAAAAAAGTTGATGATGTTCAGCATTATGATATCTTTAATTTTTATTGTTTCAACTATGGCAAGTTCTCAATATATAATAAACGAATCTCTTGATTTGAATTCAGAAAAGGAAAAAGATTGGTTTCAAAATAACCCAGATAGCCTACCTATATGGTTAACTCAAGAAGAAATTGAACGATTAGATGAAATAGGTAAAGGTTTTCAAGGAACTAGTCCTCCTACAGCACCAGTAAGAATGCCTGCAGAGTTTGAACCAATGCAGGGTGTTTTGATTCGTTATCCATTTGGCATTTCTTATCAAATAATCGCAGAAATGTCTGAAGATGTAGAAGTTGTTACTATTGTAGCAAGTGAGTCTGAAATGAATTATGTTTATACACAGTATGTAAGTAATGGAGTTAATATAGCTAATTGCGATTTTTTAATTGCTCCCAGCGATAGCTATTGGACAAGGGATTATGGCCCCTGGTTTATTTTTGATGGAGATGATGGACAAGGAATAGTTGATCATATCTATAATAGACCTAGACCTAATGATGATGATATTCCAACTGAATTTGGTAACTGGCAAGGAATACCGGTATATGGATTATCTCTTGAACACGCTGGTGGTAATTATATGACAGATGGGCAAGGAATCGCAGTTTCAACTGATCTTGTATGGGAAGAAAACTTAGGTTATTCTCATAATGAAATTAATGAAATGATGGAGGATTACTGTGGTATCGAAACATACCATGTTGTACCAGATGCACTTGGTGCATATATTAAGCATATTGATTGCTGGGCGAAATATCTGTCACCAGATACAATAATGATAATAAAACCATCAACCTCACACTCGCATTATGAAGATTTTGAGGAAGCAG
>WOR8_10008630_pt1 | contig 12409 bp, 9 predicted proteins | sample DeeMarSeWOR38_10_FD_19890 | JGI IMG/M metagenome (IMG submission 19890) | reverse complement strand
GGCGAGAGAAAACCATGCTCCAGCGGAGAAGGTATCTCCTTCACGGTGGTCCCCCGTCCGATGGCTGTCATAATTCTAACCAGATCTGCTTCGCGGGGGTCAATGGTATGGCTATTGGCGGTAGCCACCACTCGGAGATTCAGCTGGCGGGCCAGACTCAAGAGTCCTTCATTCAAAATACGGTGCACGTCCGTTCGCACCGGTTGCAGCTCGATAAAAAAGAATTCCCGGCCAACAACCTCGATATATTCGGCAGCTTTCGCGTGTGCCCCTTGCTGGTCTTCTTTGAGGAGCCGAGTGGCGATTTCTCCCCGATGGCAACCGCTCAGGATGATCAGCCCCTGGTGGTTTTGGTAGAGTTGATCAGAAGTTATGCGTGGTTCCTGTTGCCAACCCTGGGAGTGGGCTTTAGTGATGAGTTGAAGCAGATTTTGGTAGCCTTTTCGATTCCTGGCTAGCAGGACGATATGGTTGGCCGACTCAGCGCTGCTCGCTTTCTCTGACTCGGTTTCGCCGGTGGGACCGACTGTCAACTCGCAGCCAATAATGGGTTTAATCCCGTTACTGTACGCCAGCTCATAGAACTCTATGCAGCCAAACAGATTACCATGGTCAGTAATTGCTAGGGCCGGCAACCTGTATTCCCGCGCCCTTTTGACGAGTTGGGGCAGTCTTACGGTGCTCTGCAGAAGACTGTAGGCAGAATGGAGATGAAGATGAACAAAGTCTGCCTGGCGCATAGGTCGGTAGGGTCATGGCGGGGATTATTCCCACTCAATGGTGCTGGGCGGTTTGGAAGAAATATCGTAAACCACCCGATTCACTCCCTTTACCTCATTTATGATACGGTTCGACATTTTCCCCAGCACTTCGTAGGGTACTTTGGCCCAGTCTGCGGTCATGGCGTCAACACTTTCGACGACACGAATGGCAATCACCTGATCGTAGGTTCGTTCGTCGCCCATTACTCCAACGGTACGGACAGGGAGAAGCACACCGAATGCTTGCCACACCTGGTCATGAAGACCGCTTCGCTCCATCTCCTCCATGACAATAGTCTCAGCCTGCCGCAAAATCTCCAGTCTCTCGGGTGTCACTTCACCCAGTATGCGAATGGCGAGACCTGGCCCCGGAAACGGGTGACGTTGGATCAAGCGGTGTGGTAGACCCAATTCACCACCTACCTTCCTTACCTCGTCCTTGAATAACTCCCTGAGCGGCTCTATGAGTGCTAAATTCATAACTTCAGGGAGTCCTCCCACATTGTGATGAGTCTTGATGGTAGCGGACGGGCCTTTAAATGACACACTTTCAATAACATCGGGATAAAGGGTGCCCTGGGCGAGAAACTCAGCCCCAGGGATTTTGTTGGCTTCAGTCTCGAAAATCTCGATAAAGAGATTACCGATTATCTTCCGTTTCTGCTCCGGGTCCGCCACCCCTTCCAACCGACTCAGAAAGGAATCAGTAGCATCAATATAGTCCAGATTAATCTCGAAGGTGTCTCGAAAAATTTTTTGTACCTCCTCAGCCTCGCCTTGACGCAGCAAGCCGTTGTTGACAAAGATGCAGGTGGACTGATGGCCCACCGCCTCGTGAAGCAAGACTGCGACCACAGAACTGTCCACACCGCCGCTCAGGGCGCACACCACCTTCTTGGAACCGATGGTCCGCCGTAGACCCTCCACCGTGCTTGCCACAAATGACTTCATAGTCCAGACGGGCTTACAGCCGCAAGTGCGGAAGAGGAAGTTTTGCAGCATTCTGGCCCCATTGGGGGTATGGACAACCTCAGGGTGGAACTGAACCCCGTAGAGTTCTGTCTCGCTATGACGCATAGCGGCTACCGGTGAGTTACCGCTGTGGGCAATGGCGGTGAAACCTGGCGGGGGAATCTTGATTTTGTCGCCGTGACTCATCCATACCTGTTCCCCCTGTCCCCCTGCGGTTCCATCCAGACCGTAGAAAAGGTCTTCAGAGGAGTCTATGAGAAGTTGAGCCTTGCCATACTCCCGTTTGGCGGCTCGCTCCACCTCACCTCCCAGCAGGTGGGTCATTAATTGCATGCCGTAACAGATCCCGAGCACCGGAACACCAAGATTGAGCACTTCCAGATCACAAACCGGTGCACCTTTGTCCAGCACACAGGCAGGTCCTCCTGACAGTATAATGCCCTTGGCACCGAACTCCCTTATGTTCTCAATTCCAACGTTAAAAGGGTGGATCTCGCAGTACACTTGAGACTCGCGCACCCGCCTGGCGATGAGTTGAGTGGTCTGAGAGCCGAAATCCAAGATCAATATTTTTTCAGCGTGAATATCCATCTATTTCCAATCTATCTGATAGTTGGGCGCTTCTTTGGTGATGATTACATCGTGGACATGGCTTTCTTTCAAGCCGGCGGAAGTAATTCGGATGAATTTGGCCTTTTGCCGCAGTTCGTCTAAGGTTCCACAACCAACGTATCCCATGCCTGCGCGGAGACCTCCGATGAGCTGAAACACACTCGAAGAAAGTGGACCCTTGTAAGGAACACGACCCTCGATCCCTTCCGGGACAAGCTTTGCATCCTCCTCTATATCTCCCTGGAAGTAGCGGTCACGCGCGCCCTCTTTCATAGCACCGAGAGACCCCATTCCCCGGTAAACCTTGTAAGAACGACCTTGATAGAGAATCATCTCACCCGGACTCTCATCCGTCCCCGCGAAAATGCTGCCAATCATAACCGAGTGTGCCCCGGCCGCCAGCGCTTTCACCACATCGCCAGAGTATTTGACACCGCCATCGGCGACAATCGGTACCTGGTATTCTTTCGCAACTCTGGCACACTCCGTCACCGCGGTAATCTGGGGCACCCCCACACCTGCAACAACCCTCGTAGTACAGATAGAGCCGGGGCCCACACCGACCTTGATGGCGTCGGCTCCAGCCTCAGCCAGGGTTTTGGCCCCTTCTGCGGTGGCCACGTTCCCTGCTATGAGCTCTATCTCTGGAAACTGCCCTTTTATCGCCGGCACACTGTCCACCACCGCCTGGGCGTGGCCGTGGGCAGAATCCACCGCTATCACATCAACACCCGCATTGGCCAGCGCTTCAACCCTGGCATCGCGGTCTGGCCCTACACCGACCGCCGCCCCTACCCGTAAACGGCCCAGGCTGTCCTTACAGGCATTTGGGTATTTCTTGATTTTCATAATATCCTTGATGGTAATAAGACCAAGCAGGTCCCCCGCATCATTTACAACCAGAAGCTTTTCGATCCGGTTCTTATGGAGCAGTATCTTGGACTCTTCCAGGGTGATGCCCTCGGATGCGGTAACCAGGTTCTCTTTGGTCATTACCTCGGCCACTTTCTGATCCAGATTGGTTTCAAAACGGAGATCACGGTTGGTAATAATGCCTACCAGCTTTCGCCCGTCTTCAACGATGGGGACCCCAGAAATACGGTATCGTTCCATGACCTCAAGCACCTCAGAAATCTTTTGCTCGGGGTGCATGGTGACCGGATCAATGATCATGCCGCTTTCCGATTTCTTGACCTTGTCCACCTCCCGGGCCTGCCGTTCAATGCTCATGTTCTTGTGGATGATGCCGATGCCACCCTCACGGGCCATGCTGATGGCAGTTTTTGCCGGGTTAATTTGGTCCTGACGTCCACCTCGTTTGGCAGAACCTTGCTGGCTGCGGGCAGCAACAGGACATCATCGAAGGTGAGTGCAACAGGTATGTCGCTGTATTTCTGACTCATAAAAAACCCTCTTTTGGTATCGAGCTAAATGTACTAAAGTTACCAGGAAAAAGCTCCTTCTACAACTCCGATATCAAAAAATTGTAGACCTAGAGTACTAACTGGTGTCCGTCCTGAAACTAGGAAGTGTCATTCTGGGCGAAGCGAAGAATCTCTACTGACTGTTTTAGCCATGAGATTCTTCGTCGCTTTGCTCCTCAGAATGACATCGCGGACACCTTTTCCTGATGGACACTAACTAGTCCCATTGAAACCTGTTACGAGGAAAGGGTTCGACAAAGATCGAGAAACAATCCCTCCAGCAGTCCGGCATCACTGACGGTGAACTGGGAAAAATCAAAGATATCCATCATCTCCAAAGTCACCAACGCACCAGCCAAGATAATATCCTCTCTCCCAGGCTCCAATCCGGTGAGCTTTCTCCGTTCAGTAAGCTTCATTTCAGCAAGTCTTGCACACAGATCTGCAAGCCATGTCCTTTCCAAAACAGTACCATTTATTCTTGCCGCATCGTACTCGGCCAATTCGTACCACATGCTGGCCAGGGTAGTAACAGTGCCAGCCGTGCCAACCCAAAGAGTATCATGGAAATTCCTACGAAAAGACGGTTCCGTCAGAACGTTGGAGACATATTTCCGTAACTGCAAGCACGGTTCATGACCTGGAGGATCTCCCTGTAAAAAAGTCTCAGTCAGATGGACAACGCCCACAGGAAGGCTGTTGCTTTCCATGGCGCTGCTCTCCCCTTCACCTTTCCATACTAATTCGGTACTGCCCCCTCCGATGTCAAAGACGACCATGGCAGATTCTCTATTCGAGATCACAGAGGCAACACCAAGGAGAGACAGCCTCGCCTCTTCAGAACCGCTTAGCAAGCGGACAGCCAAACCAGTTTGGCTCTGCACCAGATTGAGAAAGTTGCTGCCATTGCTGGCCTCCCGCACTACGGCCGTGGCACCAGCCGAGTATTTTGACACACCATTGTGCCCCATCAACTCAACGAATTCTTTCAGTGCAGAGATACTTCGATCCATAGCCGCTGGTTGCAGGACTCTGTCCGGCAGGAAGTTCTCTCCCAATCGGGTAATGCGTCGTTGAACGTGAATTGGTCGAAGGAGTGCGGACATTACCGGTTCGGCAATGAGCAGCCGAATGGTATTGGAGCCAACATCTATGGAAGCGAGCCGTTGCATCCAGTCGGTGGGCAAGTCCTCTTTCGCCCGGATGTTTCACGAGTCACCTGCTGCGACCGCGAAACTGGGAACCCACTTGCGGGACTGAGCGGAGCACAGCGAGCGCGAATAATATGGCCTCTCTTCCGGGCGTCCTCGGGTGTCCCTGCGACGTACTGTTCAAGTATGCCTCGGATCCAACCCCCTGCGGTTGCCCGGTGGCACACCCTTCTCCACAGTCTGGCGACGGAGATTCGTGAAACATCAGGGCTTTTACCTTAAATTGGACTTTGACCAATAACAGATGTGCTGGAATATATCAACCTTTCAGAGGAAAGGGAACTATACGTGCCGCAAACGTTCACGAAAACATTTTACCCATAACTGGTTTGACCAGAAATGGGTAAAAAGGAAAGTTGACCAGTATGACTCGGCAGTGTGGGATTGGGAGGTCATTGCTATGGCAGGATCTGCGTTTGGAGATACGATCTCGTCAACAAGGCAATCACTGGAGGGCCACAGTTTATTTCTGGTCTGTCTGACTATTCTTCCTCCTCCGGGAGGGTCACGATGTCATTTACTTGGATGGTGCCTGGACCAGCAACTACTGTTGCCTCGGAGGCATCACGCCCGAAGAGATTCACTACTTTGACCATGCCCTTGTACTGGCCTCGCTGAAATCCCATGGAGACTTTGGCTATGGGGTGGATGATTTCTTTTCCGGGCCCGTAAATCGCAAACATATCACCTACATTCAGACCGGACGCCTTGCCGGCACTCAGATAGATATTCTTGGACTCCACCATGGCCACCCGGGTGGACCAGCCATACTTGACTGCTCTCTTTTCCAGATCCACAGCTGTCTGCGCCAACAGCTCGCGCAGCAGCGCTCCCTTTTCAGCAGCACCGCGGTCTGCTGAGACAATCCTCTCGTCTCGACTGATAATTCTCCCCGAATAGCCATCCACCACGGTGTACTCGAGGCGGCTCTGCATTTTGTCTCCCGTACGGTTCACGCTCACCTTGTCCAGGAATAGAACCAAGCGCGTTGCCGGATAGATACCCAGGGTCCGGGCAATTTTCGCTTTGTTTTGCTGACCTACATCAAGCCCTTGTTGGGCCAGAATCTCTTCGGCCTCCTCTGGTGCCACCAGAAGAAACCAGGGATGTCCGGCAAACTGACTGCTCACCTCGTCTACAAAGGCCGTCTTCACCTCTGTACCGGATGAATATATTTCCGGCATGAAAACTATTGCTACTTTAAAGCGGAGGGGCTGCTGGGATTTAACTTCCTTGTTGGCGGTTGCAGCAGGCGCAGCCACGACGGCTGTTGGCTGAGAGCCCACACCGTGGGCCTGAGGCTCTCCTGCCTGCTGCTTCTGGGCTTGCTTCTCCAATTTGGCCAGCCGCTTTTCGGTCTCTTCCTGCTTGGCCTTCATTTCCTTCCTGTTCCGCATCCATTCACCCGCGTCAATGGCCCCGCTATCATCTCTACCGCGGTGATAGTCGGAACCCTCATACCAAGTACTTTCCAGTACCCGGGCTTCCTCGGCCTGGCGGGCTCTTTCCTCTGCGGTCAAAGGCCCTTTGGATTTCTTCTCTTTTGTAGCAACCTGATCAGTGGAGCAGGACACACCCACACATAGCAGAAAAATCAGCACGACAAACAGGAGAAAACGAAAGCTTTTGGCATTCATAGATAAATCCACCAACGGGCTTGTGCCCCATGGGCACAAGCCCGTTTCCCAACTAGAGTTTCGGTTTTGTAAACGGCCTTATTGTACGACGGTTCCTCCTAACCGGCAACTACATTCGTTCTAGAACCTCCAGATGAGCGCCACCGCGTAGCGCTGAGCAACTTTATCATTCTCGTTTCCTAATGCTTCGGTGACGTCCTCCACCACCTCACCGGGCCAGAAAAAGGTGGCGTTGCCAAAAATATGCACATGCCTGTTCAAAGAGATTCTCAAACTGTTGCTCCACTGCTGGCCGAGGGTGCCTGAATCGATTTCTATGTTCGCGGGCCCAAACAAAGCCTCCGGGGGAGTACCCGTTGGATTACTAGGATTTACCACTGAAAAATCTTCGTTATACTCAAACCACATGAAGTTGGTACGGTAGCTAATAAACTCCTTCGGCTCGATGGTGATGCCGCCGCCGATCATGGTCATGCCGGGGTTGTCACCCCTTCCACCCAAGGAGCCGTTGGCCAAACCTCCGGTGGCAACGCCTCCTTGTTGGGTGCCCCCGAGGTTACCGTAGAATTCTGGAAGGTAACCGTATAGGAGGGTTCCCAGTACGACGTTGGTATCACCGATAATGGTGTCCTCACCGCCAAAGCGCGGAGTGAAGCGCTGGGCATTGGCCACACCAACGTAGCCTTCCAGATCCTTGTCGTCGGGGTCGTCGTCACCAGAGGTGTACATGAAGCCAACGTGGGGTATGACCTTGAAACCAAAGACGTCTGTAAGGTTGAGAGCCACGTCTCCATAGAGGGCGTAGGCCTCGATATCCTGATCAGGCAGGGTCCCCCCAAATTCGGTAGTGATATCTTTCGCCTCACCGCCCTGGTAGGCAATCTCAAATTCGGGCTCGATAATTCCCAGCTTTCCTGTGTACAGCAAACCCAGCCGGTAGGTATCCACGTCCGCACCTTTTTGATCGGTAAGAGGTTCGCCAGTTAAAGGACTATCAATTTCGCTCTCAGATCTGGTATTCATTCTATCGTACAACCCCATGAACCTCACTTCATTGTCGTCATTGATGTGGTAGGTGAGCATTGCGCTGTAGATATCGCGGTCGTTGTCAGCCTCTATCCCGGCTTCTTTTTCAATGAAATCTACCTCGTCCCTGGAGGCGAAGTTGTTCTCGAATTTCTTATGATAGCCCACCTTAAATTCAATGGAGTCGAAGTCTCCGGTCAACCAAAATCCCGGATCGTCGTCGCCGTAGAGAAAGCCTGCGCCAGCATCCACCGCATCCAGGAAATAGATATCCCAGCCAGCGTGCAAGCGTACCTGCTCGAGGCCAGGGATCGCCACACTGCCGTGCAGCCTCTCCAACCCATAGTCGCGGCCACGCCTGTCCACATTATCCTGGTCGACAGCAGAATCAAACTCCAGGGCACTGTAGAAGTCCCACTTGCCTTCTTTATCTTCGGCATTGAAGTAGAGGCGGGCTTCGGTGCGGATGTAGCCCTGAGCAACCCGCCCGGCCTCGTTGACATGTTCTTTGAAATTCCTCCTTGTTACTTCCACAGATGTACCAGGACCAGTAGGCGTAGTCACTACGACAGTCCCAAGGCCGAAATCCCAGTTATTCTCAGAGGTCGGAATCATGCGCAGCTGACCACCAAAGCGATAGGTGTTGCCATTCTCCGCTTTGATAACGAAGCTTCCCTCCCCAGCAGCGAATACTAGGGGCGTAGCAGCCAGGGCCGCGGCCAGCAGGGTCACGAGCCCCACCAGTCCTACTGATGACCACATTCTTTTCATCACCACTCCTCCTTTCTCCTCTCCAAAATCATGAGATGTCCTTACTCTTGAAACCTCCTAAAACTCCATCTCCTGATTCCTCAGTTCTACCCCTCCAGCTCATGCGCCCTGCAAAAAAAGCGTACTTGCCTTATTACCGACACTGTTTGCTGGAAACGGGGAATCTAGACATGGGTCTTTGCCCCATCACCCCCTTTCTGCTTTGGTGTGTTTGTCTGCTATTAAACGTAAACCCATGTGACAGCGGAAGCTGTAACGAAGACGCGCCGTTCTGCCTAAAACAGCCTGGAGATTCTTCGCCCGTCGCCAGCGGACTCAGAATGACATCGTCAATCAGTCTCTAGAAAGGATTTTTAAAAAAACCTCAAAAAAAGCAACCGAAAAGGAGTTCAGTATGTTAGACCAGCACATTGCCGTGTGATACAAACATGCCTTTTCATTGCGAGAGTGAAGCGAAGTCTGAGCCAAAAGCACTTTGCCCAACTGCACTGGGCTGTTGAAATCCAATCAAGTAGTTTTGTGGTTTTTCAATAAGTTAGAATGATTGTGAAGGGAATGTTTTAATAGGCGCAAAATATCAGAGGAAAAGAGATGGTGTCAAGGAGATACTCATTGGGGAGGGCTACATTGTCTGTTAGCCGTTGGAGCGCTCATCGATGATCTGGCCCAAGCGGTCACGGTAATCTTCCATGGTTCCGGGTTCAACCAATTTGACTCTGACGGGGATTCCCAGGCTCTGCTCCAGCTCCCGCCGCACTGTATGGACCAGATGTTCGAGCACCTTGATCTCATCGGAAAAGCAGGCCTCGTCCAGCCGCAGCCAAATCTCCAGCAAATCCAGGTCTTCCAAGCGGTTGACAAAACCAACGTAGGCCGGAATTTTCCCCTGGCACAGCCGGGACATGGCGGTGTGAATCAACTGCGGGTGCAGTTTTATGCCGCGAATGACCACCAAGCGGTCGGCCCGGCCCTGAACGGATCGCAGCCGGGCAAAAGAGCGCCTGCAAGAACACTTCTCGGTTGAGAGGCTTGCCAGATCTCCGGTCCTGAAACGGATCAGGGGAAATGCCTTGGCGGTAAGGGTGGTGAGCACCAGCTCACCGGTCTCGCCCGGCGATAACGGATCTGTGGACTCTGGATCAATGATCTCGGCGATGAAGTGGTCCTCATTGAGGTGCAAACCCTGTCGTTCCCGGCATTCATAGGCAATCCCAGGACCGGGTACCTCGCTGAGGCCGTAAGCGGTTTGAATCTGGACAGGCAAAGCCTCCTCCAAACGAGCGCGAGACTTGTCGCTCATAGATTCACCCAGAAGCAGAGCCCTACGAAGAGAAAGGCTGTTGGGATTGATACCCATCCTGTCCATCTCCCGCACCAACTGCCTGGCGTAGGAAGGCGTGGTCACGAGTGTGGAGGTCTTGTAATCGTTCATCACCATCACCTGCTTGGGTAGCTCCAGCGGGGTCATGGGGATAACCGAGGCCTGGATGGCCTCTGCCCCGCCCTTGAAATCCCGGGCCCAGTTGGCAAGCCCCGGATCGAAACAGACCTGAATAATATCGTCAACACCTACCCCGGCAGCGGTGAGGCAGCGTGCCACCATCTCGGTCCACATGGCCAGATCATTTTGGGTATAGCCGCTCACCGTGGGATTGCTCCCAGTGCCGGTGGCGGTATGAATCCGAACAATATCCCTCAGGGGCACGGCGAACATGCCATAGGGATAGTTCTCGCCCAGATCCTCCCGACTGGTAAGGGGCAGTCTCCTCAGATCATCCAGGGAACGCACAGCCGAGGGATCCATGCAGGCTTCTCCCAGGCAGTTGTGATAGAAGGAGACATTCTTGTAAGCCCGGTTTAGGGTAGCCTGCAATCGCTCCAGTTGAATCTGCCTCAATTCATCCCGATCCTGACACTCCACATCTTTATTCCAGATTTGCATTTCTATTACCTACCATGAGTAAAGAGATTATCTGAATCCAGCAAATTTAGGAATTATGGTATTTAGGGATTTAGGGATTAAATACGAAGAAGTCTCCCAAATATGTCAGAATACCTCAATTCCTTAATTCCTCAATATCTTAATGACTTTCTTACGCATTTCGGATCTTTTCTCTGCTGTGGATTGATTTTTGGCTATGTGCTCCTTTGTCATTCCCTCCCTTCGGTAAATTCACGATAGTCACGGCCCAAATAGGCCCGTTTGACGTCATGGTCCTCCAGGAGTTCGGCAGCGGTTCCCTGGAGGATGATCTTCCCGGTCTCCATTACATAGCCTCGATCGGCAATTCTTAAGGCGGCCCTGGCGTTTTGCTCCACAATGAGAATGGTCAAGCCCTCCTGGCGCAGCTTTACCACGGTGTGAAAGATATCTGCCACCACCCGGGGAGCCAAGCCCATGGAGGGCTCATCGAGAAGAAGCAGCTTGGGGCGGGACATGAGCGCCCGGCCGATGGCCAGCATCTGTTGTTCTCCACCCGAGAGAGTACCGGAAATCTGTTGCAGTCGTTCGGCTAGACCCGGAAAGAGGAAAAAAACCATGTCCATGTCTTGTTGAATTGAACCCCTGTTGCGCTTGCCATAACGCAGGTATGCCCCCAACTCCAGGTTTTCTAGAACGGTCAGTGGTTGAAAAATCTGCCTGCCCTCGGGAACCTGACAGATACCCATCCGGACCACTGCCTCAGGAGTCTCACCGTTGATCCGTTGGCCCTGAAAAAAAATCTCTCCCTCTCGGCAGGGAATTAACCTGGAGATGCAGTTGAGTATGGTACTCTTACCGGCACCATTGGCGCCAATCAGGGTGACAACTTCGTTCGGCTTCACCGAGAGAGAAACGTTGTTCAGAACCCGAATCCGACCATAGTATGTTTGGAGGTTGCGAATCCTAAGCAAAGTCTTCTTCCCCAAGATAGGCAGCAATCACTTCCGTATCTTGTTGAATTTCTCTCGGGCTCCCCTCCGCCAGGGTGCGCCCGTAGTCCATCACCAGTATTTCGTCACAGATTTCCATGGTAAGACTCATATCGTGTTCCACCAAGACCACAGTAATACCACTGTCACGGATCCGACCAATCAAGCGTCCCAGTTCGCGGGTCTCTCCAGCGTTGAGCCCGGAAGCCGGTTCATCCAGCAAGAGCAAGAGAGGGTCGGTGGCCAAAGCCCTGCCGATCTCCAGGACCCGCTGAAGTCCAAATGGTAGAGAGGTGCTGGGATTTGCAGCTCGCTCTGATAAGCCAATGAAGTTGAGAATCTCCATGGCTTTGTCCCTGATACCGCTTTCCTCCCTCCGGGCCTGGGACAAACGGAAGGCAGCGCTGATGAAGCCGGCCATGGTCCTGGGATGTCGACCCACCATGACATTTTCCAGCACTGTCATCCGATCAAAGAGCTCGACATTTTGGAATGTCCGGGCAACACCGCGCTCGGCCACCTGGTGGGGCACCAAGTTGTTCAAGCTGCGGCCATTAAAGTAGATGGCGCCAGCGTCGGCAGCATAGAAGCCGGTGATGAGGTTGAACAGTGTGGTCTTGCCGGCGCCGTTGGGACCTATGATACCCTTTATCTGCCCTGTGCGGACCTCAAAACTCACCTCTCGCACGGCATGAATGCCGCCGAAAGACTTGGAGAGATTTTCCGCCTTCAGGAGAGGCTGTCTACTCAGTTCAATCATACAATCTCTGCCCAATTCGTCTCTGCCAGTCAGACGACGGTGGAGTCACTACAAAGGAAACAAAGAGCACAAAGGTTTAAAATGAGAAAAGTATCTCCTTTGTGTGCTTTGTGATCTCTGTGGTTCAATCTTCGATCAGCCACTCAGCCGCCTGAAAGCGATCCACCGGCACCATCACGCTGCAGGCGATATTTCTCCCAGAGGTCCAGCGCGCCCCGCGTCAGTCCCTGGGGCATGAAGATCATCACCACCATCAGGATCAGCCCGAATATGACGATATCAAAGTCGTGGAATACGGCCAGCACTTCCGGGAGCACGGTAA